>Ga0182021_10006217_pt1 | contig 14180 bp, 13 predicted proteins | sample 612E3MmetaG_FD_120493 | JGI IMG/M metagenome (GOLD analysis project Ga0182021, IMG submission 120493) | Permafrost microbial communities from Stordalen Mire, Sweden - 612E3M metaG (Illumina Assembly) | ecosystem: Environmental > Terrestrial > Soil > Wetlands > Permafrost | place: Sweden... | reverse complement strand
GTGCCCCCCCAAAAGCGAATCCGAGGACAGCGCGAGGGAGTCGGCTGATCCGGGATGCAAGCCTCAATCGACGGCGACCAACATATGCAGTCGGCTCTGCTTCCAGGATATCCGGAATCTCCCTCAGATTCTGAACCGTTTGGACGTCGACTGACGGCGGCAGTTGCTCTTCGGCTAGAGTCGCTTGTTCAGGAGGGATGAGGACCGACCTGAGTGGAGGGAAGTCGGAGGCTAGCCCCTTGCACTTGGCAACTACAACGTCGTCGGGAAGCGGCTTCACGACGCCCCCATCCTCTACAAGTCCTATCGCGGCAATGCCAGGGGAGAGGGGCTTGGAGAAACATGCGGAGATGAGCGCTACCGCCGCCGCGAATTCGTAGGAATGGTCAAGGCTGGAAACAGAAGGTCCTTGGGAAGGTATAGCCCCCATAGAACAGAGGTCAAAGGCGACGCGATCAACGTGCCAATCTGTCGCAGCGCAAGGCGCCATATCAACCACCACTGGAGCGACCACCTGGCAGATGCGGCGTAGGTTTGCTTCCCAGGGCGCGGTATTCGCGGTCACCAGTGAGAGCCGCTGCCGAGCATCAACCTTACAAATGATTCTCCGCGCGAGCACCAGATCCTTTTCGAGAAGTGCGTGTTCTCTGGCCAGGATGAGCAGTGGTACGATCACCTGCCCCACCTGTGAAGGCTGCTTGGGCAGCCGCTTAATGAGTTTCGCAACCCTTTCAGATAGCCTCTCTTTGAACCAAGGGTCTGCCCTCTGGAGGTTCTTCAGAAACTTGGATGTTAATAGTCCGTCACGAGACAGTCCTTCGAGGAGCTCGCTTGCGTCGATGGCGGACTTGTGTTCGAGCGATTGCCGAAGGAGAAGAAAGCGCGCACCAACTTGTTCCAGGAACGCTCGGTACTCGGGCGTGCAAAGCGAGGAAGGCATATTAAACTAGGCAGAACCAGGCATGGCCCAGGACAGGTCGACGTCCAGCGTGGAAATTCCCAGCGGAGAACATAGGCCGAGGCGGAGGGCCTGATTGAAGTTGGGTGTGATCTCTCCAGCGGAGAGGGTAATGATATTCACATCCTCGCGCATTTCTTCTTGTTCGAACGACGCTACCATTCTCCCATGGGCATCTTCAAGCCATGCGTGCTCGATGCAATTCGACGGAAGAAACTTGGCCTCAATCTGCAAGTAGGTTAAGGACTCAAGCCGTTCGAGCCAGATATCGAAATGGGGCAAAGCGGCGGGCAGTGGGAAGAAATCCCGGCCTCCGATTGCGCTCCCACCGGTGTTCAAGGCACGCCCCGTTGGGGGCAGGATTCGACGTAGCGCGAGCATGTTCCTGGACGCCGGAAACCCAGTGGGTTCGGTGAGTGGGCCTAGATGATATAGTCCGAGTTGTCTCACCTCGGTTCCGGCCTCAGTCAAGTAGGCCAGAAACTCACCTGGCTTCTGTTGCACAGGAGATTCTCCAAGCAGCAGAGCGGAGGCCGCGGCGCGCGCAGGCGCGAGAGTGGCGGTGGTTGCGTCGCACGGTTGCTGTACTACCTCGAACACTTCGTTGTCTAGTGGCTCAATCGTTTGTGAGACTTCATAAGCGACTCGGTCCTGCCCCAAGAAAATTGCTGGGCCGGCATCATGCCCAAGTGCGCTTCGCTCGACTAGAGGAGCAACGATAACGGGGCTGTAGGGATGGCGCGCGTGTATCTCAGCATTTGAGATGACAAATGCAAGCTTGTTCCTGTATCTCACGATGCTGGCGGGTGCCAACGTCCGGACGGCCGGATGCTGGCGGAGGGAGGAAGGCGGCATCGGCGCCGTCGACAGCATCGATCTGGCTAGTGTCTCATCCGATAACAATGCTGCGAGCCTTTTGGAGAATTGCCGATTCCACCCTGTAGGCACAGAACCGCGATAGCTGTCGTCCTTCAGTGATGAGGTGACGAGGATTTGGTGGCCTTTCCAAAAATTGATTTTCACCTCGTGGGGCTTGGTAAAATGCACAAAGTTGCTTGAGAACTCAAGCAACTCAGTTCTAACGACGGCACGTGCGCCCGCCGAAGAGTGAGTAGTGCCTTGGAGCAACGATTGGAGCCCCAATGCTTTGGCCACGGAGGTTCGGAACAGAAGAACCGCAGGCCGATCTGAGCCTTTCTCGACGATATCTCCGGATTGCTCGATTTCTCTAATCTGGTGGTTGATCCAGACGACATCACGGCGGTCCATTTTGGCTCCTTTGTGGAGTGTAGGAATGACAAAGCGGGCCGGCATCGGACGGATGCGGCCCGCAAATAGGATGCGGAGATCATCAAGAAGCGGCCCCTTTGAGTTCTGGGTCCCTCACGCATGGCTGGTATTCGTCGGCGAGGAAATGATTGTACAGGTCTCTGAGAACGAATGAGGAGACCAGCAGAAGGTCCTCATATATCTCCAAAGGATCGTTCACTTCGGACGGTCGGCGTTGTTGGAGCGCCGCGGATAGAAGGGCCGCCAAATCATCACTGACTTCAAGTGCCGCGCGTCCGCTAGCGATCTGCGCATCTAGCGCGCTGGCAATTCGCATGTGGAGATCAGGAACATCGATCACGTCGATTCGAGGCGCGGACTCTGGTGGGTTGTGGACTGGTAGTCTTGGTCGGAAATCGGGGTGGAACATCGTCGCTCCTTGTGAAAGGGCGAGGATCGGGCAGGAGTACAGCATGGTGCTGGCTGTCCGGATCCCCAGGGCGGCAGCGAAAGAGTTTCTCTTTCGATCCCGACTAGGGACCGGCAGTCCATCGCGATGATCCATTGCATTATGCCTTGGCAATAATGGGTCTTTCAACCTGTCTACGGTAGAGAACTCCCTGGAAAAGGGCAACGAAATCAACGGGGCTGAGCCGTGCGACCTCTTCCACGAGCTTGAAGTAATCGGAATCGTCCAAGGCGCCCCTCGAGTGAGACCTTGCTCCTGCGCCACCGCGATGATCAAGCGCCGCAACCTGACTGGCTATGACGATGGTATCACAGTTAGCGCATGATGTCAATGGCCTCCGCCGTGCTCTTCCTGCTGCTCGCGCTTGTTCAAGTCGCGTTCGTTTGAGGAGCGGATGCCTAGGTTTCCTTGCTGGACCGGTGGGCATGTTGTGGTTCCGGTTCGTGGTTGGGCATACGGAGTTTGCACTTGCGGAGGCGATGCATCGAACTTCGAGCGGCTTCCTCGGTTATGCCAAGATTTTGGGCTATCTCAGGGTACGAAAGGCCGTCTATGCGATCACGGAGGATGCAGCATTCTTCCTTGGACAAGGTCGCAAGGATGGGTGACAAGGCAAGGAGCGTTTCGCGGACGGAGACAATCTCCTCGGGTGATGAGTAGCTCGATGCCAGACCCTCGGCTTGAGCCGTCCCTCCTCCGATGTCGCCGCCGCCCGAGGAGGATGTCCCGCGTAGCAGGTATTCCCTTGCCTCGCGCAAGGCGAGGCGGCGTGCGAGGCGCTTGTGAACCCGATTCAGCCAATGGTCGGCCCAAGAAGTCCGGATGCTTCTGCCGTCTTTGTCGGTGTTCGTGGTGTCTGCCCAAATTCGTTTCATCCTTACATTGCGGAAGAACTCAGCGGCGAGTTCCTGTACGATCTCTTCGTGCAGGGCTTCGTTCCTGACGAGAGCGAGTCGCGCGTTTAGTAGATCCAGTGGCGGACGGACGATCCCTTGACGTTTGCGTTCTGGATCCGTCTGGGCCTTGCTTGGACGTTGAGGCCTGGTGAGAGGCGCCTTGCGCAGGTAGTTCACCGTCTCGATGCGAAGCCGAGGGACACGCTGCAGCCAGATCGCCAGAGCGTCTAGCTGAGAGAGCGGCGGGTGGTACTTCATGGTCGGATCCTTTCGTGGGCTTCCAGCAGGTAGCCAAGTTGCTGGCGCTTTCGCGCCCTTCCACGAAGGCCGGATCCGACGGATTCCGGGCCGCTATTTGCCTGTCAGCTTTCTACAGTACTCGGCTTTGGCTGCGGACGCTACCTCCTTCCTCCTTCTCCGGCCAACGGTAGTCATCGGCGGGGATTTCATTCTTCCGCAGACCTCATTCCTTCTTTCTTCGCTTATCTTCATCGAGCACTATGCGCGCTGATCGGATTCCGTTGCGCGCCATGGAGCAGGTTGGCAAGAGGGCGCCCGGCTCTTCGAGGAAGAACGTTTCCTCCCAAATGCGCATGGAGGGAACCATGAGGTTCACCGTGCAAAGAAAAGCCGGAATGAAGATCGCTGTCACGCGGGCGTGCTCGTTCATGCCCGCATGCCTCATCCCGTTTCTTGTGCTGTCCATGTCGGCTGGAGAGGCCAGAGCCTCTGGAAACGACATCAACAAGATCCGGATCTACGCGGGGCTGGACAACTCCGGCTCGATGCGCCGATCCGACCGGTTTCGTCATGGCGTCCATGCGATAGAGCGCTGGGTGGAAGCCCTTGAGCCCAACTCAAATCTGATAATCGAGTTGCTGGTCGCGGCCGACCATGTGGTCCACCAGGGCACATTCTCGGTACGGGACGAGGATGAACGCGCGCGTCTCCTGGACCGGCTTCGTGAGCTGCAGCCGGAGCGTATGAGTAAGACGCTTTTCCGCCAGATCGACAATGAGGTGGCTGCGCTTGTGCGGCAGCACACCCGCCCGGACGAACGCTTCGGCGTCCTATTTGTCACCGATGGCCGTAGTGACGAACCCGAGACTGACCTGCGCCTTCAGGACCTGGGCGATCAGGTGGTCGTCCTTGGAAACGGACTATATGCGGCTGTCTCCGGGTCACTCCCCGCGCAGGATGCCCTCACGGGTCTGGCGAACAGCCAGGCCAACTTGCCACGCAGGGAACCAGCGCACTCGCGCAGTAAGTATCGCCGGTTGCTTGCCCCCTCAATTACCTTTCAATCGTCGTCAGTGTTGCGCGCCACCCTTCGCCAGCGCTTCTTCGGTGGTTTTGACCCTCTCTGGGTTTCCATAGGGATCGAAAACACGAGTGAGATTGCTCGCGAGGTTCATCTCGAAGCCCGCACTCCGGATGGCATGACGGCAGAGTTCGTTCCGGCCGTGGCCACATTGGCGGGCAAGAAGGCGACGGAGCTGAAGATCGAGATTGCGGTCGCGTCTGATGTTTCCGGTTCCGTCGTCCTGACAGCCCGCGCGCCGGATGGCAGCGCCGCCGAAACGACGCTATGGGTTGAGATTACGGTCGAGTCATGGTTGGCGTCGAACTGGCCCATCGTGGCTGGGTGTGCGGTGGTTGGCGCCGTCCTCCTCGGGTTCTTTCTTACCTTCAGACGGCGGGCATGGTTCATCGCGCCGATCGGCAGGCCCGAGCACGGCCTCTACATCCGACCCGGTGACACGGTTCCTCTGAACGCGGCTGACCCCGCGGTCCCATCAGGGGTGTGGCTCAAGCGGCGCTGGGGCAGCCTCTGGTTGCGCACCGACGGGGAACCCGTGCGAGTGGGCGGCATCCCGGTTAAGCCCGGCCGCGAGATTCGATACCGGCTGCGCACGCCCATTGATGCTGGCGCCGCGAGCGTTGTGCTCGATCGCCGGTCACGCCGGCAAGCAGCCGCCCGCCCCGCCTTCATCGCGGCGACGAGTGAACGCGCCACGGCCTGCGACGAACTTCTCTAAGCGCGCATGAGAGGGAATGGAGGGAACAAAGCCATGCAGAACCGAACAACCATCGGCCGGCCCGGGAAGGGCGTCAAGCGCGTCGTCCAAATGTACGCAGGCGGCGGCGTGGCCGGAGAACTCGCGCGGAAGATCGAGCCGCTCCTGGCTGACCAGCCCGGGGTAGCCGCTCGCTACATCGACACTGACCGTCCGGCTGGCCTGCCCAGCACGCGGTTCTTCGCGGTCGAGCCGCAACATTTGCCGGAGGAGCCGGACGAGCGTCTCACGCTCATGCTTCGGGATCTCGGGCTCTCGCTCGACGCGTACCAGACCTACCGGCGCCAAACCGGCAAGGGAGGGGTAGCCCAGCTACCCCAGATCTCCCATCTCGCCACGCTCTGGAAGCTCGACGATCTCGTTCGCGTCTGCGACGACGATTACCGTGCGCTCGCGGCCTCGGTCGGCGGCGTTGGCGAGACGGTGCTCGCTACGCTGAGCACTGGCGCCGGTGGCACTGGTTCGGCGGCCGTTCGCAACGCGGGCTTGGCGAGTCGGATCGTGTTCCCGACTGAGGCCCACGTCTGGCATCACTTCTTCGTCACCACGAGCCTGCTCCCGACGGATCGGGTCACTCGTCGGAATCGCGCCCTTGAGCACCGCCAGCTCATCGAGCTTTCGGCGCTCATGAAGCCCGGCATCGCCATCCGTGTTCCGGGCAGGCAGGCGCCGATCCACCGCCCCGGTCCTGACTTCATCTACCTCCTGGCATCGAGCCCGGCGGCGCCGCGTACTCTGGACGATGTGGCCCAAGAACTCGCCGTCGCAATCCGCAACCTCGTAACCCAATAGGACACCATCATGCAAGACCATCCCCAGACCAACAGGCAGGCAGACACGACCTCTGGATCTCTGAACGCTCAGCTCGTGAACGCCGGGCCACTCATTCTCGGACGCCGCATGGACGGGCGCGGCTGCGAGGCTGCGGCTATCGCTTCGGTGACCGTGCAGGCGTGGCGACCAGAACGGACCGCCGCGCTGAGGCTCGTGGCAGAGTGTCTCCGCGCTCAGCTCATTCCTGGCGGCGAAGCTGATGTTGAACGCGCGACGTTGGCGCTGGCCAGAAACGCTCTCCTCACCCGGCAGGCAATCCGCGACGCGGTCGTTCGCCCGCTGGTGGAACCGGCTCTCCGTGAGATCGCGTCCATTCGTGCTCGGAACGTTGCGCAGCTCAGCCCCGAAAACGCCCAAGCCGTTGTTGACGGCATTGTGCGCAACACGCTCGAACGCATCGACTTGACCGCAGCGCAGGTGAAGAGCGAGGTCGGGCTCTGCTTCGGCCCGGAACGGCTGCTCAAGACCATCGACACCGCCATCGCGGACTCGGACGAGATGCTGGCCAATCTGTTGGTGGGTCTGGAACGCCTGCGCGATCGGTCCCTTAGTGAAGGCGAGAGCATCGACAGAGACATGGCCAAGGCCGTGGCCGAGATGGAAGCCGAGCGTGAGCAGCTCCATGTGGTCGCCACCGGCATCCAGAGGAGCTGGTTCGGGAAATCGCGGCAGCTCGACACGCTCACTACCGAAATTCAGACGACGATTCCCAAGATCGGAAACGGGCGTCTGGCGGCGCTGTATCTGCCGGCGGTTCGGCGGGGGCTGCCAGCGCGCATTCGCGCGCTGGAGGACCGCATCGCTGTTCTCCACGACCGCAGGGAGGCGTTGAAGCAGGCGCTTGATGTGGTCGAAGGCATGAGCAAAGACGACAGCGAAAACGCCAACGAGTCGGGGAGAGTGATCCTGGTCGGCCAGCCGAGGAGCGCGGCCGCGGTCGCCGCCGAGGTCGAGCGCCTCATGGGTGCGTCCCGGCCGGCGGTTGCACGGGAGCTACGAGATTTGGCAGCGTGCAAGGCGCCGTCCGAGGCGGTGCTTGCCACGATGCTCGCCACGGCCAGCCAGGCAGTCGCGGCGCACGCGCCGCCCAAGTCGCTCGATGACATGCTCTTTACGGGCGCGGATCCGGCCGCTGTTGCCCACGAACTGGATGCCATCCTCGAAGGCGTGGCGATCCCCGTTGCCGTCGGCCCCAACGCAGACCGGGCGTTCTTCAAGAGTTGCCGTGCGCTGGTGCTTCAGGTCCCGCAGAACTCGCGGATACCCGAGGTGCTCCGAGAGCATGTCGGATATCCGCCGGACAGGTTCTGCTACGGCACAAGAGCCGACAGGGTGGAGGTCATCCTCGTCCAGGCCGGAATCGAACTCAAGGACACAGTCGTCCTGCAGTCGGGGCGTTCCTGGTACGACGATGAGATGGCGGATCGCAGTACCCCGCCGGTCAACGTGTACAGCGACACGTTCCTGAGGAACCTGGCCAAGCGGTCGAACGGCAAAGCCGAGCAAATCGCGACACCTCCGGACACCTGGACGGCCTGATGCTCGTCGTCCTTCTCACAGCGGCCGGGATTGCCCTCGTCGTCGGTGCGAAAGACCTCGCCAGCCGGCTTGTGAAGGCGGTCATCGGGGCAGTTCTGATCCTCGCTGCGCTTCCATGTTTGGTCCAGTCGTGCGCGTGCGCACTGCCTCGGGCGTCCGTCGGCAGTCCACCCTTGATGTCGGGTGGGCTTTTCCTCTTAGTTGCACTCGCGGTGGTCGGATTCGTTGCCTGGCGTCGTCGCGCTGACCGTGCAAAGGCGCGCGAACTGTGGGCTCGCCGGAATGGATCCCCACGAACGCGCGCTCTTCCCGCACCGCCCTCCTCTACCAGCGAAAGGGGCTCGTAGGCAACGGCGTGGAGTCGGCAGGTGTTGATGTGGCGCCTATTTGCAGGATAGCCGCAACGCCCGCCCTTCGCCGCGCATGAAGGGGAGCGGAGGCCAAGATGGCAACACTCATCCTGCTCGTCTACTTGTGTGTACGCGCATCCAAGCGCTGATTGCGCCCGCCCCGCGGGGTGCCCCGGCGTGGGCTGGATCATCACGAAGAATCGCTCGGGGTGCAAGAGCACATTGCCACCGTCAGACGAGCACGTCGCGCATAGGCGGTGGCCGCGTATGCCGCGCACCCAGAACAAGTTTCCCGGCCGCGTCGTCCTGGCCCTTGAATATCCGATCGGAGAGTCAGCCTCGCCGCATCGGATTGCTCGGCTGGGAGAATCACCAACCGAGAATTGCCATCGCAACACGAACCGCTTCGCGTGCATGAGGAGAGGAGAGGGTCGCAATCATGACCGCTTTCACGTCCCGCCTTCGTTCGCTTTTACGCGGCTCGGCCAGTCTCCGCGCCATGGAGGAGGAAGTAGCCGTTCTAGACGCGGAACGCGCCCGGGCCGACTCCCTCCACGATCAGCTCGCGCGCCAGTTCCAATGTCGCGACAACGATGCCGTCACGCTTGGCCATGCCGTGGATGGCGGCTGGCCGGTACAGATCGCGCGCGAGCGGCTCGCAGGCCACATGGGGTTCTGGGGGCCGTCGGGTTCGGGCAAGAGCTACCTCCTCGCCCTGCTCCTGCGCCATCTGCTTCACTCCGGCGTACGTCGCTTCGTCGTCGCTGACCCCAAGAGCGAGACGGTCGACTTGGCCAAGCGGGCGATTGTCGAGTTCAGCCACACGCTTCCGCCTGCCGAGGCCGAGACCCTGCTCAGCCGGGTCATCATCCTCGATCTGTTCGCCGCTTCGACCCTACCACGGCTCCAAGTCCTCGCCCGCGACGAGGGCGTGGATGCCGAGATGCAGGCATATGAGATTGCCGGCATCATCACCAACGAGCTTGACAACGGTGGTGTCGGCGTCCGCCAAGAAGCCATCCTCCACAAAGTCATCGAGGCGCTCATCCGCGCCGGCCTGCCCCTCACCGTGCTCCCGACCGCGCTGGAGACGCCCGAGCTGCTTGACGCCCTCGCCGAGAAGCATAGCCCGCCAGACTTCTTTCGAGTCGTGGCCGCCCGGCTGCGCAAGGAATCGCGCGATCGGATTCTTGGTCTTGTAAGCCGTGCCGACCGCTTGCTCCGGCTACGTTGCGTTCGTCTGGCTCTGGGCGGAAGTCCAGATTGCATCGACTTCGCCAAGCTCCTCGACGACCGAATCGTCTTGATCAATCTGGCCCCGCCCCAAGGCTCGACCGACATCGGCCGGTTCATGGCCGGGCTCGTTTGGATCCAGATCAACCATGCCATCAGGCGCCGGCCCAACGGCTCGGCGCCAACTTTTGTGATGGTCGACGAGTGGCCCACGTTCCTCGCGGCCGGCGGTCCGCACTTGGCCGACACCTTCGAAGATCTGCTCCGGCTAGCGAGGTCCAAGGGCGTCTTCCTTGCCGTCTTGTCCCAGGACATGACCTCCGTGGCCAAGGTGTCGCATTCCATCGCGGACGTGGTGAAAAGCAACTTGCACCTTCACTTCATCTTCAGGGCCATGGACAGCAACGCGTGGGACTTCGCCTTGCCCGTGACTGGAACTCGTCCGCGCCCGCGTGGCGCGCCCTGGGAAGAACAACGCTTAGGGTACCTCGAACGGGGCGCCGAACTCACCCTGCTCCGCGACGGTCTGGAACGCCTCGCCGACCGCCACTGTTACATCGTCGATCGCCGGACCGGCCTGCCCGGCGTGCTCATGAAGACCGCCGACTTAATGCTCAAGGCATCGCCCTCCGATGTCCGGGCGCTCGAAGAGCGCGCCGCAAAGAGCGATGCCGTGGCCACCATCGCCGAACTGGAGCGCGGCGAGCGCGAAGTCCAGCGTCAGATCGAAGGACTGCTCTCGTCCTCGACTTGTCCGTCTCGCCGCGGCCGAAGACCCATGGACATAGGGTGAGAACCATGGCCGACGCGAAGAAGAAGTCAGATCCACTCATGTTCATCGTGGCTTTGCCCCTGTTCGCTGCGTACGGCACGTGGATCGTCGGGGTCGCGATCTTTCGGCTGGTGCGATGGGTGTGTTGGAGCGTGCGGTTGATGCGGCCCCAACTGGTGTGCCCGAGTTGCGGCACACCGAATTCGCTTTATGGGCGCTGGCAATGCCAGGCGCCGGGCTGTGGCGCGGTCTATCTCGGCGCGGCAGATCGCTGTCTGCGCTGCCACAGTGGGGCGTCCTTCTTCCCATGCCGCGAGTGCCGCGTCTCCATTATGTTGAGGCCAGGGCGATGACGTCTCTGCCTTGGCGCGTTTCTGGCGCCCGGTTGCAACTGCCTCGCGACCTTGAGATCGCATACGCCGTTGGCCGTATGGGCATTGTCACCGTGGCCGACGTCTACGCGCTCTGGTACGGCTCGCGCCACACTGCTCGTTTCGGGTTCGGGCGGTTGACCCGGCTTGGCCTTGTCCGGTCCTTCCCGCGCGAGAGCCCGCTCTCTCCGGCCTGGTTCTCGCTCACGCCGCGCGGCCTTGAGTGGACGGCGGAAAGGGCCGGTTGCGACGAGCGCGAACTCCGCGCGGTCGTCGGGATTCGCCGGACGAACCTCGCCGCCTCCTCGATGCGAAATCGCTTCTGGGTCTCAGCCGCTCTCGCCTGTCGCCAGAACACCGGCATTCGCATCGGCATCTTTCGGCCCGAGTGGGAAATCAGGCAGATGAAGTCGGCGGCGGTCGATGTCGTTCCTGACGCGCTTGTTTCGTTCATCGCGACGGAGGGAACAATTGAGCGTGAACGCGCATGGATCGTAGAGATGGATGCTGGAACGCAGCGCTCGGCGGTTTGGAGAGCCAAGGCGAGCCACTATGCCGCCCTTCGCGACGCCGGGCGTCTGTACGGGCTCGCCGCCTGGCGCTTGCTGGCTGTTGTTCCTTCCGCGCGCCGGGCCCTTTCCGTGGCCGTCGCGATCACGGCCGGCGGGGGAGGGGCCTTCAGCTTCGTGGCCACCGCCGCCAGTCTGGATGGCGGGCAAGCATTCGCTCCGGTGCTGTGGTCTTGCCTTGAATTGGCCAGGCTACCGTCAGCCCAACCCGCGGCGGGTTTGCTCGACGGGCTCACCGGCCCGATCAACGAAACCACTCAGCCACGCCAGTCGGCTGCTGATCGGGTTTGTCCCCCCGAAACCGGAGTGGTTTCGCCATGATGCCAATTCGCGTCGGTACCGACAGAGGGGGTATCTCTTTGCATTTGCACGTCACAAGTTCGGGTGCGGGACAAGCCGCGCCGAAAGGAGGTCGGTTACGGAACAAAGGGTCATGCGGAAGTTGGTGGAGACTGGCCGGCCGGGTCGCGCTCGCGGCTCGCACACCGGACTCTCTTTACTCACCTGAAACAACACCCAATATGAGCAACCACAACCTGACGTACAGCATCTCCAAGCGGACTCCGGCACCGCCGAAGGCCGTCAAGGAGATCTTGGACGCCCAAGCGGCATTAAATCGCGCCTGCACCTGGACGCACGAACGCCTGGCGTTCGCGCCGCCTCGGGATATGGGACGCGCGGCCTTCCCCCTGCAATTCGCGAGATTTGGACTCGCATCCGGCACTCCGCCTACCTTGGACGGATTCGGCGTTCATCCGCCGACTCCTTCTGCGGATGTCTTCATGCACGGCTCGACGCGCGTGCGCGACAACCTATGGAACGCCCACATCGTCGTAGCCTTCTTGAAGTACATCTCGCGCAAGTACCCGACGCTACTCTTCGAGCTGCGCGACGATGGCGGGTTCGTGATCCCGGGTTCCGTGTGGATCCGGGGAGGTGCAGTGGAAGTGAACCGCGAGTTCCTGAACGTAGAGCGTGCGCGAGCGCTGGAAGTCACCGGCGACCCGCAGGCCGCGGTTCCATACGTTTGGGCCGAACTTCAGGCTCTCGGAGGGTCCTTCTTCGCGGAAGCGTCGGCGGACGACTTCGGGAACTTGCCGGAAGTTCGGGAGCTGGAAGCTACCTGGGACCAGCTTGAGAACGTGAGCACCGAGGATCTCGCCTCACTTGTCGTCGAACACGCGACAACGGAGGCGGTCCCCGTCGCGGCTTAGGCAGGAGGCCCATGTCATCCGTGACCAACCAGCAGAAGGGGGCGGGCGGATCGCGAGTTCGGTGTGCGACGCGATCGCGTCGCGGATTCGCGCCACCGCCCGCCCCCGCTGCGCTACAGATTGCAACGCTGTCAAGGCTGGCCGACCGGGCCGGCAGTGTGTCCGGTTTTCTCGACGTACCGGCTCGCGACAAGATGCACGAACCCATCCCTCCTGCGGGTCGAACCGCGGCCTCATGGTCCAGGCGCGCCTTCCCCCGAGGCCGAAAGTTGGAGAGCGGCGCTCTCCTCTGTTTCAGATCATCAAGTTTGGAGGGACCGAGCCCGCTCTTGCCGGGCCGTTCTTCCGGAAAGGCCCAAGACCGGACAGAAGGAGCAGGCCAGAAGTTGGCTCAGCGGCGTCGCGTGGCGGAGCCGTGTTCGTTCCTGCCGGACCGAACCATGACTCTTCACCCAACACCTATGACCACCCAACCCACCCAATCAACCGAAACCACTCCCGTCGAACCTACCCCACAACCGACCTGGACCGATGTGGCTCGCGCCGTCTTCCGAAGCGGCAAGCGGCAGATGTCTCTTGAGGAGTTCGTCGTGATCTTCTTCAGGCTCTTCGGCGAACTCGCGGACAGATGCGACAAGGCCAATGTCATCGGCATGGCTCTCATTGGGGCTTTTGAAGAGCTTCAAGAGAGCGGGTTTGTCGACAAGGCGACGCTCTACAGCTTCATGCAGGGACTCGCCAAGATGGAGGGCAAGTGACGATTGGCTGCTTCATTTTTCCGGCTCGGGAGCGGCTTGCCGCCGAGGGAGGGCGCGTTGGTCCGGCAGGACGGCACGGTTTTGCAAGGACGGCGGCGGGGCGCTGGGGATGCGCTTCGACCGACGCTCTCGGCCGCGCTCGGCTCATGGCCCGACGAAGCCCTCCTTCGGCGCTGCCGCGCTTCCGATCTGCTTCTCCCAACAGTTGCGCGCATAAATGCGCGGAAAGGAACTTCTGGCCGACCACGCTTGTCGGCCGCCAAGACGACGCGAAGGACGCTCAAAGGCCAAGGATCAAGGTGAGGGCGGAAGCGGCTGGCCAGCTCGGCCCGTTCATTCCTAACCCGACAATACCTATGGCACTCAACTGCTACCCGGTTCTCTACGACTCGGATCTACCCTTCGGACGGACCCACAAGGAACACGCTCTCTGCCCGTTCAAGTCCGACCAGTTTCCCCAAGGCAAGCTTTCGACTTGCTGCAGTCTGCGAGGCGAAGACGCTGTCGATGAGCTCGACGCCCTGGGTGCCCTTGTCTACGACCGCATGTTCAAGTTCATGACGGCAGGACAGGCCCTCAGGTTTGCGAAGAAGCTTGAGAAGACGGCCGACGACCTCGAAAGGAAGCACGCAGGCCGACGCAAGCCCCACGGCGCTGGTCACGATGGAAGATGGGATGCGGCGAGAAAGCGGTGGGTCTGGAAGAGGTACTCGACCTTTGCGCAGGCGCTCGCCACCATCCGGTGGACAGTGTTCTGGTACCGCAAGGTCGCGTCTTTCGGCTTCGATGTGGAGCCCAAGTTCTAGACCGCCATGGAAGCGCGAGTTCCAGTCCTTGTTTCCGAGAGCGCCTTCGCGGCGAGGGGAACCC
>Ga0182021_10006216_pt1 | contig 14180 bp, 12 predicted proteins | sample 612E3MmetaG_FD_120493 | JGI IMG/M metagenome (GOLD analysis project Ga0182021, IMG submission 120493) | Permafrost microbial communities from Stordalen Mire, Sweden - 612E3M metaG (Illumina Assembly) | ecosystem: Environmental > Terrestrial > Soil > Wetlands > Permafrost | place: Sweden... | reverse complement strand
TTTTTTTGTGGAAAATTAAATTTATAAAATAATTTTGAGACTTACCATTTTAAACATAAGGTCTAGCGAAAGCTGGAATCCAGGAAATTTAACAATCTAGTAAATGAACAATAAAACTTATTATGTGTAAATACATGCGAACAAAGTTTTAATAACTGAAATAAAAATTGAAGATTTAAGAAAATTAATAGAAGAAACTTATGTTTCGTCTGGATTCCAGCTTTCGCTGGAATGACAAAATGCACGTTTTACGTTTCACGTTTCACATTTCACGTTTCACGTTTCACGATTTTATTCTCACGTCGAAAAGGTTGTTGGATTTAATTTGTATTATTCTTCTGTCGCTGAATCTTTTTACTATTTCAAAATTGTGTGTTGCGGTGATTACCGTTGTGCCCTGCATATTTATTGTTGCGAGCAGTTTAATGATTTCGTAAGATATGAACGGGTCTAAATTTCCGGTCGGTTCATCAGCTAATAAAAGCACGGGTTCATTTATTACCGCTCTTGCGATTGCAACTCTCTGCTGTTCTCCGCCTGAAAGGTCGTAGGGCATTTCGTTAAGCCTGTCCACCAATCCGATTTGCGAAGCAACATCATAAACTCTTCTTTTAATATTTTCTTTTTTCTCACCGATAATATATAATGGCGTGGCGATGTTTTCATAAACGTTTCTGTCGAAAAGCAATTTAAAATCCTGAAACACAATTCCCATCTTGCGTCTTAATTTCGGAATTTCGGTTTTATCAATTGAGCTGGAATCGAATTCTTCGAAAGTTAAATTTCCTTTCTTGGGCAAAAGTTCAAAATAAATTAACTTAAGAAGTGTAGTTTTTCCTATTCCGCTTTCGCCTACAATAAACACAAAATCTTCGCGGTTAATATGGGCTTTTGCATTAGTAAAAATTTCTTTCTGTCCGTATGAAAAACTCAGGTTGTTAATTTCAATCATATATTTTAAATTTACTTTTGCATTTTAACTAATTTGCCGGCTAATTTTATCGCCTCTATACTGCTCTCGATTTTAGCAATTCCTTTTCCTGCGATGTCGAATGCAGTTCCGTGAGTCGGTGAAGTCCGGATTATATTCAATCCGCCCGTGAAATTTACTCCCTTATCGCCTGCAATCATTTTAAAAGGAATTAGTCCCTGGTCGTGATACATCGAAAGTGTTACGTCAAAATTCTTATAAGTTTTATTTCCGAAATAAGCATCAGCGGAGAATGTGCCTTTAATATTAATTTTTTTATTTCTTATTTTTAATATTAACGGTTTTAAAATATTTTTTTCTTCAAGGCCAAGTAGTCCGCTATCACCATCGTGAGGGTTAAGCGCCAGCATAGCTAATTTCGGTTCTTTTATTTTGAAATTATTTTTAAACGTATTATTTATAGTAACAATTTGCTGAAACAGGTAATCTGTATCTAATGCGTCACTGACACTTTTCAAGGGGATATGAATTGTCAGCGGCACAACTTTTATTTCTTCCGAATACATAATCATCACCGGGCATTTTGAATCTGTCAGGTCGCCAATCATTTCTGTATGTCCTGCGTAAGTATAATTTGCCATATTTATTGAAGCTTTATTTATCGGCATTGTGACAAGTGCATCGAAAGTTTTTTTCATAACAAGAATTGTACCGTATTTAACGGCATCGCCTGCAATTTGTCCTGCAGCACGGATTTTATAACCTACCTTGGCGTTGTATTCAGAGAATCCGGGTAACTCAATAAAATCAGTCTCCTGAAGGTTTTTTATTTTTAATTTTTTGCTGTATTGTTCGAAAACTCTATACAATCCGATTACTTTTAAATCATAATCTTTTTTCAAGCCTGCATTTGAAAAAATTTTCAAAATTATTTCAGGTCCGATTCCATTCGGGTCGCCGCACGTAATTAATATTTTCGGTTTCATAATCTTCGAATTAAAGTTCGTTTATTTATCTTTTATTTTTGTAATATCTGCGTCGCCCCAGAGCCCTTCGAGGTTGTAGAATTTTCGTGTTTCAGGCAGGAATATGTGTACAACCACATCAACAAAATCGAGAAGCACCCACGATAAGTTTTTATATCCTTCATTATGCCATGGTTTCTGTCCTGTCTTTTTCGTTTCTGCGAGTATATGGTCAGCGATTGCCCTCACCTGAACGTCCGAGGAAGCGTTGCAAATGACGAAGAAATCCGTCATGGATGTTTGTTTCCTGATATCGAGTAATAATATATCGGTTCCTTTCTTTTGCAAAATCAGGTCGGAAATGTAAAACGCTAAATCTTTTGATTTCATAGATATTTTTCGTTAATATTAAAATTATTTTTTTGGAATAATGTTTTCAGTATAAGGTTTTAATTCATTATAATCTTTCCCGATAATAATTGTTGCATCGAGATAACGTTCTTTGTTAATCTGAGGTGTAATATTTTTTTGGCTTACACCAAGTACATCAGCAATTCTGTTTGCTTTCTTAAAATCGCCTGTTCTGTCGAGAATCATAGTAGTGGCAACATCGCTCGATTTATAATTTCCAAGGTCCACAACATCATAGCCCTTTTTTTTCAGGTAATCGCGAAAAATAGCTCCAATCCTGTTTTCTCCCGTGCCATTCTGGATTTCTATCTGGATGGATAAATTAGGTTGATTTGTTAAAGTAGATTTTGTCGAATCTTTCGACTCTTTTAAGGCATCGTTTTTATTTCCAAGCGAATTGTATAAAAGGGAGAAAATCAAATAAATACAAATTAAAGCAAATAAGACTATTGTAATATTTAAAGAATAATTTAAAATTGATTTTTTAATCTCCTGTTTCATATCATTAACATATTTATAAAAATAAAAAACCGAAAGAAAATTTTTTAATTTACTTCCGGTTGTTTAAAAAAAATTATAATATAAAAATTAATTTCCAATATTCTACAGTTTTACGTTTACTATTAATGTAATGCAGAATTCGGTGCTATTATCCATAAAAAAAATTAAAATTATCTGAATAAACCTTCACGCATAAACGGATTATAATACCCGTTTCCAAACCCATCATAATATGAGCCATCATTTAAATTTCTGAATTCAAATTTTATAAATGAATTATCGGAAATTTTATAATCGAGAGCAATTCTTGACAAATAAACCCCGGTCAGACTATTCTGTAAAGCATTAGAAGCATTTTTACCAAAAACGGAACTGGCGTAAGGAGAATATTGCAAACTAACATCGGCGCTTAGAGATAATTTTTCCGAAAATTTATAATTCATAGAATTGGTTAACGCAGTCAAAGAAACATTTCCATATCTTGATGAAATCATAGATACCTGTAAACTTTGATTCATTGAAAAATTCTTCGGATTGAAAATTCCGAGAATTAAATTATTTGTGTTCTGATTTACGGGCTTATCATATGGCTTGTATTGCCCGAAAGCGACGCCCGATAAGAAAACACAAAATACGATACACAAAAAAATGTTTTTCATTTTACTTTAATTATTATTAAAGATATGAATTTTATATTAAAACAACAATGAAAGATAACAAATTCCTTGTAACATTTTGTAAATATATTAAATCCAATTTAATATCAAATTATTCAAAAAGCAATCAATAAACAGTTTGTTGAATTATGAGCTTATTATCCCGATAAAGAGATTAGTGAAAAGCCGAATAATCAAATGGTTAAAAATAATCAGCTATATATAAGAAAATTAAACTCGGATTATCACTGATTCGTGTGACATTTGTGAATTATATAAACATAAAATGAATTGATTAAATCGACAATGTGAAATAACATTCAAAAATAATAACATTGGTGTACTATCTTTGTAGCATACATTTCATAATTGTATATTGTTAAGTTAAAAATTTAGTTAAAGAATAGCGAAAATCTTTATCTGCCTTAAATAATTAACACTTAAGCTATTTCGATTTTACTAAATAATAATTTAGAAATATTTATTTTTAACTTGCGATTTTAAAAATAATTTATGAAGTTTACTATGAATTCGGTTTATATGGCAATTGTTATTTTCATTTTTTTTAAACCGAGAGGAAAAAGATAATTTTATTATTTTAAATTTAATCCGCTTAATATTTTATAGATAAGTTAAACTAATTTTAAAATTAATAAATCATCCCAACTGATGTTAGCCAAATTTATTCGAGATATAAATTTTTAACAAAAATAATAGTTCAATTGCGTCAGGTTCGATCAGATTATATATGGGTTTCCAAAATATTAACATTTAGTAATACTATTGGCTAATTAAATGTTAATATTTTTTTTATTTACATTTTAGTTGAAGTTCTGTTGAAATTTGTTTTTAAAAAATTTTTAAAAAATATTGAAGCGAAGATTTCTGAGACTAAATTAAAAATATTTTTGATTAAGTCTTAGAACTTCCCTAATTAAATAAACAAAAAAATAAATAAACTTAACTATTTCAAAGGAGAAAAAATGCTAAAAAAATTCACAGTAATTTCGATGTTTACATTGATAGTGTGCTTTGCTTTTGGTTTTAATTTGATGGATAAAGGTCCGAAAGATCCTAATGTAACACCATATTCAAGAGCGCCTTTCGTAAACACAGTTACAAATAGCAATTTCATTCAGCCTTTTAATACAAGGCAAAGTGACAACGTTGAGTATGTATGGACTCAAAGTTTTGATGGTCTTACTCTTCCTACAGGCTGGTTAAACATTCAGGAATCAGGAACGGGACTTTATACATTTGTTAGCTCTGGGACATACCCGACATGCACTCCCCACAGCGGCGCAGGTATGGCTGAATTTGCCAGTTTTGATTATAGCGCTACAACTTCCGCATCATTAATTTCTGCTTCATTCAGTTTGACAGCAGGTCAGGGAAAATTAGGCTTCTGGATGTATAGAGATGATGGGTATACAGCAGATGCAGACTTGATTAATTTTAAAATTAATACTTCCGCTTCGTCAACAGGTGCTACACTGCTTGGTACAATCAACAGGTGCATAACAATGGCTCCGGTTGAAACAGGTGGAAATGGCTGGTATTATTATGAATTCGTTATTCCTTCTTCATTTAATTCAGCTACAAATTATATAGTTATGACAGCAGTAAGTCAATACGGAAATAACATATTCCTTGATGATGTATCAGTATCATTATTGCTTACAGCAGATGTAGGTACATTCTCAATAGATGTTCCTTCACCAATACTTCCGGGTTCAACAGTTCCAAAAGCAACTGTAAAGAATTTCGGATCTGCTACACAAACATTTCCGGTTACGATGACAATAACTCCTGGTGGATATACCAATCAACAAACAGTTACATCCTTAGCCAGTGGTTCGTCATATCAGGTTTCATTTGCAAACTGGGCACCGACAAATGGTAGCTATACTGTAAAAGTATATACACAATTGACAGGTGATTTGGATCACTCAAATGATACTTTAGTAAAACCTGTTACTGTAACTTCTGCCGGATGGCTTACGGGGGCAGTTTGTCCGTCTCCTGCTTCTTTAGGTGCAGGTGTTGGTTATTCCAGAAATGACTCAGGTTGGGTGTTCTCAATTGCAGGACAGGCTAATTTAACTGTTGTTACAAAATACAATGTCAGAGCAGATTCCTGGTCAACGGTAGCACCCGTACCAATTGGGTTGGATAGGTTTGGAGCTTGTGTTTTGAAAGACTCGATTTATGTAGTTGGAGGTGCAAATACATCTTCAACTTATGGTGCGCAGGTTTATAAATATGATATAAATGCTAATACCTGGGTAACTCGTGCATCATTACCCGGAACACTCGGATGGAATAAAGTGACAGGTTACCAGGATAGTTTAATTTATTGTGCAGGTGGATACAATGGTACTGCGACAACAAGTCAGGTTCTATTATATAATGCAAATTCTAATACATGGAGGACTGCGACATCCTTACCTTCTGTGATTATGGGTGGAGCATTCTCTCGTATTGGTGATACATTAGTATATGCAGGAGGTTCGACTGACGCTGCCGTTGTAGCAACAACTTATGTTGGTGTTATCAGCCAAACAGATAGAAGCGTTATAACCTGGTCAACAGGTGCAAGTATTCCCGGTGGTGTTGTTTATAGGTTGGATGCCGATAGATGGGGATGCAAAGGAATTATTTTTGCAGGTGGTAGTAATCAATGGGCATGGACAGATTATCAAAATAAAGCTTATATTTATACTCCGTCTACAAATACTTATACAACGCTTGCTAATATGACTACTGGTTTGACAGCTCCTCATGTTGGCAGTGTAAACCTTGGTCAAAATCATTGGAAATTTGTTGTTGCTTGTGGTTATAATGGTACGACTTATGGAACTCCTCAAATTTATGCTGATTCGTTAAACTGCGTTATATCAGGAGTTGGTCCTAATGGTAGTACAATTCCGACTCAATATTCATTATCTCAAAATTATCCGAATCCATTCAATCCTGTTACAAGAATTTCCTATGCTTTGCCAAAAGCAGGATTTGTAACATTGAAGATTTACGATTTATTGGGTAGAGAAGTAAGAACACTTGTCAATGAATACAAAACTGCAAATACTTATAGTGTAGAATTCAACGCTTCAGAACTTTCAAGTGGTGTTTATTTCTATAAGATTAATGCAAACGGATTCTCTGATATTAAGAAAATGATGCTTATTAAATAATTAAAATTTATATTTTAATTATTAAAGCCTTTTGGTTGAAAAATCAAAAGGCTTTTTTATTTGGAAATAGTTTTAAATTTATTTTAAGTTTATATATGATTATTTTGAAACAAATTAAATTCTTGAATTATGAATAAACTGACTATAGAAGATTTGATTTCGCAAAATCAAATTAAGGGTAAAAATATTTTAGTAAGAGTCGATTTCAACGTTCCTCTCGATGAACAAAGGAATATTACCGATGTAAAAAGAATTGTCGAATCGGTTCCTACAATCCAGGCTGTAATGTCCAATGGAGGTAAGTGCATTTTAATGAGTCACCTTGGTAGACCGAAAGGTGAAAAAAATCCAAAATATTCTTTAAACGTCGTTGCCGAATTTTTATCAAAATATCTTGATAAAAGGGTTTTGTTCTCGGATGATTGCATTAGTACGGATAATATAGATGTAATAAAAAATATGAATTATGGCGATGTGCTTCTTCTTGAAAATTTAAGATTTTATAAGGATGAAGAAAAAAATAATCCCGAATTTGCGAAAAAACTTGCTGCATACGGAGATGTATATATTAATGATGCATTCGGGTCAGCCCACAGGGCACATGCTTCAACTGAAGGCGTAACGCATTTTATTAAATTATGTGCCGCAGGTTACCTGATGGAAAAGGAACTTAATTATTTATCATCTGCAATTAATAATCCCAAAAGACCACTATGTGCAATTCTTGGTGGAGCCAAAATATCAGGAAAGATAGACGTTCTTGAAAATCTTATGAACATAGCAGATAAGATTTTAATCGGGGGTGGAATGAGTTTTACATTTTTTAAAGCTATGGGATTGAACATAGGAAAATCAATTCTCGAAGAAGATAAAATCAGCCTTGCAAAAGATATTCTTGAAAAGGCAAAAGCACTGAAGAAGGAAATTTTATTTCCGCTCGATATAGTAATTGCTGATAAATTTGAAAATGATGCGGCAACAAAAATTGTAAATTTTGATAAAATTGATTCTGATTGGATGGGTATGGATATCGGTCCGCAAACAACAAAAAAATATACAAAAGAAATTAATGAATCAGCAACAATAGTATGGAATGGTCCTATGGGCGTATTTGAGATGCCTAATTTTTCGAAAGGAACTTTTGAAATAGCGAAAGCGCTTGCGGATGTTACATCAAAAGGTGCTATAACTATAATCGGAGGTGGAGATTCTGCATCGGCAATTGCAAAAGCCGGTCTTGAAGAGAAAGTATCTCATGTGTCAACGGGCGGTGGTGCATCACTCGAGTTTCTGGAAGGAAAAGTTCTTCCGGGCGTAAATGCTCTGACGGATAAATAAAAATTATTTATCTACAACAGCAGCAGTGAATTCTCCTTCGCAGACAAGTTCGCCACCGATGTAGCCTTTATATGCTTTTCCGGTGAGTTTACATATATTTCTTCTGAATGAAACCATTTCCATTTCAATCACGAGTTGGTCGCCGGGTACAACAGGTTTTCTGAACCTGACCTTATCTATTGTAGCGAAGAATGCAATTTTAGTTTCGGGATTTTCAAGGGCATTAATTAATAATATGCTTCCGCATTGAACCATTGATTCGATTATCAATACTCCCGGCATAATTGGTTTTCCCGGAAAATGTCCCTGGAAAAATGGTTCGTTTATAGTAACATTTTTTAGTCCGATTATCTTTTTATCTAGTTCAACCTCTATAATTCTGTCTATTAATAAAAACGGATACCTATGCGGCATTATTTTTAATATCGCTTCTATATCAAAAACAATTTTATTTGTTTTCATTAACTGGAATTTTTTTACAAGTTTCTTTTGAAGATATAATTTGCGGAGCATTTTAGTAAACTCGACATTCGACTTGTGTCCCGGGCGGGAGGCAAGTATTTGTCCTTTCATAGGTGCACCAATTAATGCGAGGTCACCAATCAAATCAAGAACCTTGTGTCTTGCAGGTTCATTTTTAAATCTAAGTTTAATGTCATTTAATATTCCATGTCCGAGGACAACATCAGGATTAAGTTCTAATTTCTTTTTAAGTTCTTCGAATGATTTTTTCGTAAAATCCCTGTCTACTATTACTATAGAATTATTAATATCACCACCTTTAATCAATCCCTGCTCTTTCAGCATCTCTACTTCATTTAAAAAACAAAAAGTTCGTGCCGGAGCAAATTCGCTTGAAAACTCTTTTTGTAAATTGAATAAGCCCGAATGCTGAACACCCAATGCGGGGTTATTATAATCAATCATTAAAGTAATTCTGAAATCATCTTTTAAAGGAAGTGCAACAATATCAATATTTTCTTTTTCGCTATGATAATGAACAGTATCTTCAATTATCAAATAATCTCTCAAAGCTTCCTGTTCTTCGATACCTGCACTCATTAAAGTATTGACATAATCTATAGCACTCCCATCCATTATCGGTGTTTCATTCGTGTCGAGTTCCACTATTATATTATCAATTTCACATCCCATAATACTGGCAAGAACATGTTCAACAGTATGTACTTCCACACCGTTCATTGCTAAAGTAGTTCCCCTCGATATATCGGTAACGTGGTCTATATCCGCAGGAATTTCCGGAGAATTTTCAAGGTCAATTCTTTTAAACTTAATTCCGTAATTTTCCGGAGCAGGTTTAAAAGTCATGTGTGATATGTTCCCGGTATGAAGACCTATTCCGCTCAATTTAGCACTTTTCGAAATCGTCCTTTGTTTTTCTAACATTTTATGATTTTGTATTTAAAAAATATTTCTAATTGTTTACTTATTCTTTTCCAGTTTTATAATTCTGTTTCTTAACTCTTCAAGATTTTTTATGTAAGCTTCCTGTTTCAATTCTTCTTTTATCGGTTTAGCCCTGTAACCCGCATAAATCCCCGGTTTGGAAATTGATTTTGAAACTCCGACTGCAGCACCGATAATAACATCATCACAAATTGTCAAATGACCTACTATTCCTACTTTACCGCCTATCATGCATCTTTTACCTATTTTCGTAGAACCGGAAATTCCGGCCTGCGCCACAATCACAGTATCTTCACCAATCACAACATTATGTGCAATTTGAACCTGGTTATCTATCTTGACCCCACGGCAGATTCTTGTCTCTCCCAGCGTTGCCCTGTCCACACAACAGTTGCTTCCTATCTCAACATCATCTTCAATTACTACTATTCCGTTTTGCGGAATTTTTTTGAATTTTCCGTCACTTTGTTGTGCGAATCCGAATCCATCACTTCCAATAACTGTTCCCGAATGAATTATGACATTTTTCCCGATGCGGCATCCGTTATATATCGTTACGTTAGCCTTTAATACACTGTTCTCACCTACTATCACATTTTTTCCTAAAGAACAATTCGAATATACTTTTACACCTTTTTCGATTTTACTGTTATTTCCAATGTGTACGAAATTACTAATTAAAATTTCTTCACCTAATTCACAATTATTACCGACGGAACACAAATCCGAAATTCCTGTCTCGTTTTCAAATTCTTCTTTTGTAAACAACTCGACAACGCTGACAAATGCAAGGTAAGGGTCCTGAACTCTGATTACCGATAAATCAGTTCTGTTATTATTAATAACAAAATCCTTTGATAAAATCAGGGCGCCTGCATCAGTATTATTATAAAATTTTTCATAAAGCGGATTAGAAATAAAAGAAATTTCATCTTTTTTTGCCGTCTCGATTTTACCGACATTTATGATTTCTAAATCAGGGTTACCCTGTAATTCACCATTAAGAAAACTTGAAATTTCTGATAATTTCATAAATCTTTATTTTTATAAACGTTTTATTTACCTTCTATTACTTTCTGAACTTTTGCAGTGAGATCATATTTCTCATTAACATATAATAATAGGATATCGCTATTCCGGTCAAAGACATAGTCGTAATCTTCTTTTCTGGCAACAGTTTCTATGGCTTTAAAAATTCTATCCTGAACGGGTTTCATAAACTCTGTTTGCTTTTGAAAATATTCTCCGCCTTCCCCGAATTTCTGAGTTTTAAAAGTGGTTATAGAAACATCGAGGTCTTTAATATCTTTCTCCATTTGTGATTTTAATTGTTCAGTGAGTATTAATTTTTTCTTATCAAAGTCATCTTTCATTTTCTTTAAACTGTCCTGAAGACTTGCTAAACTTTTCTGCCAATACTGAACAATATTATCAAGCTTTTGTTTTGCATCTTTAGCCTCCTGCATATTATCAATAATTTTTTTCGAATCAATGTAGCCTATCTTTGACTGTCCGAATGAAGTATTTGATGATATTAAAAATAATACCAGAAAAAAACCTATGAGGGTTTTCATATGCGTTTTTTTATTTAACAAATTATACTTTTAAACAAACTTTTATTTCATCTTATCGAGAACTTTGAATGTAATATCAAATTCTTTGTCGCCATATATAAGATTTTCATCAGTTTTATTGAACACAAAATTGATTTTCATTTCTTTGGCAACAACTTCAATCGTCTTTGTCATTTTCTCTATAAGAGGCTTTAATAGTTCCTGTTGCTTTTGGATTAATTCGTTCTGTGCTTTTTGTTTATATACGGTAAGTGCATCATCGAGTGTCTGCAGTTCTTTCTGCAAATCGGAAATTTCATCACTTAATTTTTTAATATCCGCATCGCCTTTTACCTGTCCCGATTCGACCATTTTTTGTGCAGACTCGTATTGTTTTTTGAACGCTTCTGCTTTCGTTTTTAATTCGGCATCTTTGGTTTGCAAAGTATCCGAATATAATTTTGCATAAGCCTGGTATTCGTCTTCCACTTTCTTATAATCAGGCATTTGTTTTATTATACCATCTTTGTCCACATATCCGATTTTTACCTGGGCAAATGAATTACACGCGTATGCGAACAACATAACAACTATTGCAGCTAATATGAGCTTCAAGTTTTTCAAAAAATATATCTCCTTTTTGATTTTAAATTTAAAATAAAAATTTCTTAAAAACCTTTTCCAAACTGGAAGTGGAAAATAAATTTGGGCGATACCCTGTCTTCGATTAATCTGTCGAACCCATAACCGAAGTCAAAACCAATTAGACCTACAGCGGGTAAGTATAACCTTGTTCCAAAACCGACTGCCCTTCTTAAATCAAACGGGTCAGTTTTATTGATGTCAGCCCATATGTTTCCTGCTTCTGCAAAAGCTAATAAATAAATCGGAAACGGGTCCATCGACAAAGGATATCTTAGTTCAACTCCGTATTTAATTGCGACTTTTCCGCCGAGAGGATTATTGGCTGCATCTTTCGGGCCTATATTGCGGTCGTCATAACCTCTTAAAGCGATTGTATTGTAAGCTAAACCATTTCCACCCATATAGAACAGTTCTGTAGGCGGAAGGTATTTATCTATCTCAAACGGGTTAACATAATAAAAATTAAAGTTAGAATATAAAATAAGCTTTTGATTTTTAATAACAGGAGTGTATGCTTCTGCAGTAAAAATATCTTTTATAAAATTAATGTTACCAGGGAGAAATGGTCCGCCCGAGAGTTCGGTTGAATTTGATACCCTTGTACCTGTTTGTGGAAAAAGAGGGTCAAAAACAGTTGAACGGGTAATTGTCTGTTTTATGCTGAATTGATTTCTTAAACCTGTCTGGTAGTACCCGCCTCCATTGATTACGTCTGTTCTCTGAACTTTTAACGCCCAATCACCTCTGAAATAGTCATCAGGAAATTTAAACCGTCTTCCGAGGTTCAATATTGCTCCTGTTTCCCTTATATCATATGTGTAATTTGTTCTCGTGTCGAAAAGGCTAAAACCTAATGAAGTCGGAGTATCATATAACCAGGGTTCCTGGTAACCTATCGAAAACGTTCTGTAATTTCCTGCTTCCCCAAATTGCCAGTTGAAATTTAAAGACTGTCCTCCGCCGCCGGAAAATGGTTCCGAAATATCGAAATTGTTAAATGTCAATCCAAGAGAACCGGTTACACCGAATGTTCCGCTGTATCCGACCGAAGCGTTAAACTGGTCGGAAGACCTCTCATTTACAATATATTTTATATTTACAGTTGAATCGTTTTCGAGAGCAATATCCTGGTTTAGTTTTTCCGGATTAAAATAATTCAATGCATTTAGTTGTTGCATACTTCTTTTAACATTTCCCCTGTTAAAATAGTCACCGGGTATGGAATACATTTCCCTTCTCATAACTTTATCTTTAGTCTTATCATTACCTTCGAAGCTAACCATTCCAAGCCTGTATTGCCTGTTTTCGGTTATTTTTATTACAAGATTGATTTTATTGTTATCAACAATTTGCTCATCCAGGTCTGAATTATAACCCAGGTAACCGTTATCGAGATACAAGGAACTTATGTCGCTTTCTGATTCGTTTTCGGTTCCGTATAAGTTTTTTTGTAATTTCTTAAAATTATAAACGTCGCCTTTATGCATATCGAGACGACTTAACAACAAACTATCGGGATATATTTTGTTTCCCTCGACTTTTACGCTGTTTATAAAAAACTGTTTCCCTTCGTCTACTTTTATTTTGATGAACATATCTTCTTTATCAGGTGAAACATTCAGTTCAGTTCCTTTTATTTCGGCATCTTTAAAACCTTTTTCCTTATAATAATAAACTATTAATTTTTTATCGTCTTCGAATTTAGTTTTATCAAAAGTAGCGCCATCCCAGAATTTCCACCATACCTTTTCCGAAGTATTATCCATAGATTTTTTAAGCTCTTTGGATTTTAGGTGCCGGTTGCCTTCAAAGTCAATACTCCTGACCGTTAGTTTATGTCCTTCTTTTATTTTTATTCTGATTCTCGTTTCATTGCTGGCGGAAATAAATTTATCCACATTTACTTCAGCGAGCGAATAACCTTCTTCTATGTAATATCTCGTAAGATTATATTCAATATCTTTTAATTTCTGGTCTGAAACTACCTGGCCTGAAACGAGACCGATTTTATCCTTCAAATCGCTTTCAGAATATTTGTCGTTTCCAACAATTTCTACTTTCTCGATTCTCGGTAATTCTTTCACCGAAATTACAAGATAAACTTCTTTGCCGAATTTTTTATCGACATAAATTTCTATGTTCGAAAAAAGACTGAGGTTCCACAATTTCCTTATAGCATCACGCGTTTCATCCGATGGTATCGAAATTTCCTGGTTCTCTTTTAAACCCGAATAACTTATAATTGTTCTTGCATCATATAATTTATTTCCAATGACACTAAGGCTTACTATTTTATACGTCGTAGGTCCTTCATTTTGAGAATAAATATTTTTATCCGCTATAAATAAAAACAAAAATATCAATAATGAAAAATATAATATGTTCTTTGAGATTAATTTCATTTTATAATACAAAATACTTGTTTTATTTTTAAATTCAATTTTTCTTTAATTGCTCGCTGACCAGCCCGAATCTTCTTTCTCTTTTCTGATATTCCCTGATAGCTTTATAATAATCGCTTCTCCTGAATTCAGGCCAGTATTTTTGCTCGATGTAAA
>Ga0182021_10006215_pt1 | contig 14181 bp, 4 predicted proteins | sample 612E3MmetaG_FD_120493 | JGI IMG/M metagenome (GOLD analysis project Ga0182021, IMG submission 120493) | Permafrost microbial communities from Stordalen Mire, Sweden - 612E3M metaG (Illumina Assembly) | ecosystem: Environmental > Terrestrial > Soil > Wetlands > Permafrost | place: Sweden... | reverse complement strand
GTATAAGTTTTATTACTTCCTTTTGAATCGATAACTTTAAGTGTGTACATTCCAGACATGACTGTCGTTGCGCTATCCGAAATCATTGGGTTCTTGTCAGAACTTGTGAAACCATTTGGGCCGATCCATGAATACAATGAATAACCAGATGGTCCTGATAAATTAAGGGTTCCACCCGTACACATCGGGCCATTATTAGTTGCAGTTATTTGTGCATTTATGTTAAATGTTATTGAATAGATTAAAAGCACAATTAAAAAAGCAAGCATTTTTGCTTTAAAGAAGTAACTTTCAATAATCCGAACCATATTGGGTTTTAAAAGATCGGATTGAAATGGAAAATGAATATTATCATAACCATTTGTGTTCAGATTTGTAAGTAATTGTTTCATAATTTTTTTAATTTTTTGTTTTAGAAATATTCTTCGTTTAATTAAATTATATAACAGCTAAGAATATAATTTTGTTTAAGATATTATGATGTAAATATCTTTATTAATTCATAATTTAACTTAACACAAGAGTACAGGCTGGTTTTAGAATTTATAAAAAACTTTTTTTGTTTAATGTAAGTTCGAGTGAAGAGTTCTTTTTAATTCCTGAATTTCATGTAAAAAGTTTACATTTTGAATGAAAGAATTTAAAAAAATAGATCATATTCCTAAACCATTTACCAAACTAATGATAGGTTCAATTTCATTTGGAAATGACTTCAAACTTCCTGGTGAGCATATTCCCGTCTTCATCGACAACAGTCAGCACATGTTTTCCCTGTGAAGGTGTAAGAGCCATTTGATGGATATCCCGGGTTTGTCCGGCAAAAAAACCATCGAGATGCCAATAAACAGTAATGTTTGAATTATGGTGAGCAAGCCTGAAGACAAGACTTTCCCTGTTTTTTTCCATATTTACAGGTAGATAAATGACTGCATTTTCATTTGGATAAATAAAGTCCATCACATGCCGGGCATCGGGTTGACAACCTTTTTTGTAAGGAGGAAGCGGAATATAGCCCGGATCTTTTTTCCGATAATATATCTCCTGCATTGGCGGCAAAATAAACCAAATCCGTTGCTGCATATTATAGACCGACTCGCACAAACTTGAAACCCTGTATTTCGCGGTTTTATCGAGATTAATTATTTTGTGAAAATTGCATGGACGGCAGTTTAATCCAGCAGGCGGTACAAGCAGGGTGTCTGTTTCGGTACAAATATCTGTTGCCAGGAACCCGCTTTTTCTACAAATAACGGCCTTTTCCAAATCATCAAACGGGGTAGTAAACCACCCATAAGTACTTAATTCACGAAATACTTCAAACATAATGGGCGCTGCACAATCGACACCTGTTAATCCGGGACGGCCAATGCCATCGGCATTGCCAACCCAAACCCCGACTATATAATGACTGTTAATCCCCACTGCCCATGCATCGCGAAAACCAAAACTTGTACCTGTTTTCCAGGCTACCTTCCATGCAGATAAATAATATTCCCATCCACTCTCCTGTTCAGGTTTGTTTACTTCCAACATTGCATTAAAAGTTTGCCAGATTGCGCCAGCGCCAATTATTGCTTTTTCATCCAATTTCGGTCCGGAAGCCTGCTGTTTTTCTTCGCTGTATTTAAGGAAGTGGTAATCGGCGGAAGAATAACGGTCTGACCGTTGTGAAAAATACCTGAGTGAGCGTGCCAGTCCTGTGTACATATTACAAATATCCCACAGGCTTCCCTCCGCTCCGCCAAGAATCAGTGAAAGTCCATAATCATTTGAGGAACGGTTTAAAGTGCTCATTCCACATGATTGCAGCAAATCATAAAACCGTTTGATGCCATATTGCTTCAATAACAAAACTGCAGGTATGTTCAATGAACGTGCAAGCGCACGTTGTGCATGAACAGCCCCATCGAATGAACTGCTGAAATTTTTCGGACTATAACCTGAAATAATTACCGGTACATCAGGAATCAATGATCCGGGAAGTATATCTCCCTCATCCAACGCTGCTGCATATAAGAAAGGTTTCAGGATACTTCCTGTACTACGGTGCGAAGTTATGAGATCGACATCATTGCCATGATCTTCTTTCTGAAAAGCTTTTGTATTTCCGACATAAGCAAGTACATGGCCGGTCCCGATATCAGCCACCAATACTGCAGCATTAAATATAAAGTTTGAACTGAAATTATTTGCATGCCTTTCTATTATTGAGTTTACCTGAATTTGTAAATTAGGATCTAACGTGGTTTTCGTGATCGATCCCCCAGGTTTGGTTTGTTCAATGCGGTGTAACAGGTGATGAGCCAATTGTGGAAGGTCATTCGGGCGTTCAGGTAATGTTTCGATCAGTGACAAGTCCAGCATTTCTTTATTTATAATACCTGTGTTATAAATTCTCCATAACAAACGGTTCCTTTTATGAAATAATGAGCTTCGGTTACGGCCTGGATGCATAAGTGATGGGGCATTAGGCAATACAGCTAAAGTAGCCGCCTCAGCCCAGGAAAGATTTTCGGCACTTCGGTTAAAATATCGCCATGAAGCTGCTTCAAGGCCAATGGTATTTCCTCCAAAGGGAGCATGTGCTGCATAAAGTTCTAAAATCTGATGTTTACTGCAACGAAGTTCCAATCGGGTAGCCAGGATAATTTCAATAATTTTTTCGTATATATTTCTCGATCTTCCTTTCCGGCTGATCCTGATAACCTGCATGGTCAGTGTACTTCCCCCGGCAATAATCTTACCGGCTTTTATATTCATTAAGGCTGCCCGGAAAAGTGAATATGGATTTACACCCGGATGGTAAAAAAAGTGCCTGTCTTCAAATAAAACAAGTGCTTTTTCATATTTCAGGGGAATAGAAGAATTTTCGGGAAAATGCCACTGGCCATCAGCTGCCACTGAAGCCCCGAGCATTTGCCCGTTGTTTGCAAATATAACTGTTGAACAGGGTTCACCAAATAATTGATGTGGCAAAGAATTTAAATAAAAAAATAAACATACCCCGAAGATGAAAAATATTATTATTAGTTTTTTATGAATTTCCCATATTCTGTAAATGTTTATTATTAATTCATTAAACATAATTTAAGTAAAATGAGAATGAAGATTTAGAATTAGCAAAACTATAAAACCGTAAAATAAAATAATGGTTATTAAGGATAAATTAAATTAATAAATTTTGAATTTATTCGATGATCTGCAGACATACTTAATAATCCCAAAGAAATTATAAATGAATCTGGTATTTTTAAATTATAGAACTGATTTTATTTTACATCATACCTGAAAGAAGCAGAAACCGGCCCCCCATTCACAAACCCCTCCAACGTACCAATAAAATTGCCTTTAACATCGGAATTATAATAGGTAATTGTGGTTTCTCCATTGTTATTAAATATAACAGATGGCTCCCAAATTAAGGTCGTTCTGTTGTCAGCAACAGTCGTTTTGCTTTGAGAATATTCCGGGCCACTATACTTTCGTGATAATTTATAATAACTTCTTTTATTGGAATTAAATTTAACCGAAACCTCTGACTGGCCGCCTGTCTTTGTGGTTATTTCAACGATACCATTTGCAAATGGCGTATATCTCAAAATTTCATTCGGATCGGTAATAATATTAATATTTTCAATATCAGCAACATTAATGGTGTTTGCTATGGAAATATCATCGCTCATTAATACATGGTCGATAACAAATCTTGCACCGGTTTGTGCCAATATCGAGTTATTATAACCGGCAAACATAATTTTATTATTTACTATTTTATAAGGCTTCAATTCCTGAATAACTTCTAAAAGACTTTTAGACGGGCTTAAAAGTTCCTTTTTCCTCTGATCGCTCATCCTTGCATGTAATTTGGATCTTTCACGGTTTCTGATTTCAAGAAATGATTGAGTCACCAACAAATCATCTATTTTCTTTAAACCAGATGAATCGCCAAAATAATTATAAACCGGGTTGATAAAATAAGGATTTGTCCTGGCAAGCAATTTAAGTTCCTCCTCGAATTTGTTTACAAGGTAAACATTGGCCTTTTTGTTTCCATCTTTTGTAACTGCTGTCGGAGAATAGGAAAGTTCGTCGTAACCCAGGTCAATAGTAGGGATATTGAACCATCCAAATTTATCGGAAGTGGTTTGAAAAAGTTTCAATGTAGCCGGATTGACCGCTGCAACATTTGCTTCGGAAACCGGCTCTCCCTTTTTATCGAGTACAAGCCCGGAAAGCCCATCTTTGGTGATATATTCAGCAGCATCAGGATTAACTTGCAATACTTTGCTCCAATTGAATTGCCAAAAACTATTTGCAATCAGAAGGATATCTATATTGTCCCTTGCATCAACTTTTTTATCAAGTTCCGAAAAGTAAAACAAATTGTCTAATTCCGGGTTTAAAAAAGATGAGGTTTTTATTCCAACATTTTTTAATGTGTCATATAAATCCAACTTGCAAACAGATAAAGCCAGGTTTGAATTTATGATGCTTTTCTTTATATTTTTCAATTTTATATTCAAACTTACTTTGGCCTTTTCTGAATAAAAAGAATTGTCAGGATCCACTTCCAAAACAGAAGGTTTATTATCGATAAAAAATAATCTTTGGGCTAAAACCTTACTATGATTATTAAAAACTACAAACTGATATATCCCTGAAGGCTGATTTCCAATGAAAACTTTTATTAGCCCTCCGGATTTGATTGCTACTGAACCTGCCCAAAAAATATTGCCAAGTGAATGAGTAATGCATTTCAATTCAGTCACCTCGTCATTCCAGTTGGTTTCGACCTTAAATATTGCTGTATCGTTTTCTTTTTTGAACAATGCCAGTGAAATTCCATCGTTTTTTATTTCAGGTAGAAGATAATCCTGAGATATCCCGGAAGGTTTGGTAATCTGTGCATGAAATTTATTTCCTGGCTGAGATAACAAATGGAATCGCCCATAACCCGATTCTGATGTGCTGAACAACGAAATAACAGTTCCATTATTGTTAATAATTTTTCCTTCAACAGCAATCGGTTTGCCATTTATATCTTTAGCAGAAACTACAACCAATTTTCGAATACCGGCAATAATGCTTCCCCCTTCGGGAAAAAAATTCAGGTTTATTTTTTCCGGTTGGGGATAAACTACAATGGTTGCATGGTTTGTATTTTTTCCAACACGCGCTTCGCATGTTATAAACAGCGGAACCTTTTTTTGATTTGCAGGTACAGTAATTTCGAAATCTGCTTGTCCATCATTATTGGAATGAACCTCAGTTTTTATGAAATTATTATTCCCATCACCGGCTGTAAGCTTTATTTTCTGATCTTCTATTGGCCTTCCGTCGGAGAATTGCACTTGTGATTTTATTTTGTAAGGCAAACCATATAAATAGTAATTTGTAACTGTTGAAACTGAAATATTAAATTCCCCGGACTTTGAATTATTAATTTCAATAAATTTTCTAAAAACCCTGTCGACATCCCCGTTTTCCATCCAGCTTGAATATGCAATAAAAGTATACATTCCGTCGTCGAGGTCAGAAGGAAGGATTAAATCGCCATTTACAGCCGAATTTTCTATTAGATATTTTCCTGCAAAAACTGTTTTTCCCGAAACATTAAAAATCATAACCGTAAGGCCTTTGCTGAGATTACCAGAGACATTTTTTTGAGTTTCCGAAATAAAAGCTTTAAACCATAAGTCGTCTCCTGCTTTGTATACTGACTTATCGAGTTGAACATATACATTTTCCATAGGAAATTTCTCATTATAAAGAGATAATTTGTCCGTCAGGTTTTTATAAAAGATTGTGTCGTTGTCAGAAGAAAATATGCTTGCGCATTGAATGAGCAACCAGGTAATGATAATTTTTGATTTCATTAGTGAAATTGTTAATGTATGTTATTATAAATACAAGTTAATTACGAATTACCCTTATCAATTCGGGAGGTTTGAAGGTGGTGTTTTTTATTCTGTTTTGTCAATATTTTTATTTTTTGAAATAAGAAAATAATTATTATTGTTATTATTATTTCTAATTTCGACAATTACATCAACAAGAATATCTGTAGGCCATTCAGGGCCATAACTATTTATTTTTTCGAGTTTGAATTTAAGTTCCTGATTCTGACTGGCAGGTCCGGGATTTGAAACCCAGATCACTTTTTGATTTATCACATATAATTTTATAATATCAATATATGCCGGAATGGCAATACTATCAAGGTTAATTAAAAAAATATCCGCAATAAGAGGAGTTTTTCCTGGCATTGGGCCACCGGGGAAAAAATCCCTTGAAAGACCTGCTTCGATTATAAATTTAGAATTTTCAATAAAAACAGTATCCTGAGAACTTGAATATAATTCTTTGGATAAATTTTGATTTTCAATTAATTCACCGGAAATTTTGTCTTTTTTGCAACATATCAAGAGAATTGATATAAGTAAAAGAATAGTGATATTTTTAATGAACGAATTTCTCATAGTATTTTTTTTAAGCAATTAATCAATTAAGATAGTTTTATTAAAATATCAATTATATTTTTTTAAATTTAATATTAATATATGAAATATTTTATCCAAACCTTAAATATTTATTCCAATCCATAGTGGTCGTAAAGAGCCAAAACAAACATTTTATTCATTATTATAAAGACCATTAGCTGCTATTTTTTAAAAATTAATAATCCCACACCAGTCGCTCGTTTATACCGAGTAACTATTATTTTAACATGTTATCAGTCACTCGGCACAGCCAAGCGACTGAACTTGTACTTTCAAAATAATCTAACTCTTAAATTACACAATTCAATCGCTTCATATTAATGAATAACTTCGACCCACACTCCGGCTATGCGGGTACAAAGGATCATTTAGATCAGCAAATTACTACATGAAATCGCACAAAGTTCATCAAAACAAAATGAATACTTTTTAAAACATAATCTTCTTACTTTGTCCGGTTATTTTATCTTATTAGAAATATTTTTAATGAAATATTATGTTCTGCTGAATGCAAATTGCAAAAATATACCCCATTTGAAAGCACATAACCATAATCATCACGACCATCCCATTGAATAATTTGGTTATCTGAACTATTCAGACAATTTAAAAGTGTTCGTACTTTTTGACCTGTTATATTAAATATTTCCAGTTTTACATTCCTATCTTTTGGAACATTAAGATGAATATTAGTTAAATTATTAAAAGGATTAGGATAATTCGTTATTAAGTTATTTTGCGATTCTGTTTGATAATTGACAATTTCATTACCTTGCCTGTCATTAGTAAAATTCCTGATCCATTCATACATAGGTATCCAATTTTCCAATATTGATTCATGACCTCCCGGGAAAGTCGCAAAAGCGAGATTTTCATTTCCTGCATCCTGAAGTAATTTATAAGCTGTTTGATTAATGCCAAGCAGACCGTCACTGGTACCGCAAACAAAATAAACAGGAACATCCTTTAATTTTTGGGCCACGGTAGCATTCACTAAACTATTATCCGGATACGATAATGCACCGGCATATATTCCCAGTGCTGCCCAGGTGTCAGCTGATTTTTGGCCTATATACCATGTTCCATATCCTCCCATCGACATTCCAACCAGGTATTTTTTTGTCTGATCTACTTTAACATTCGATTCCAAAAAATCCAACCCTTCCCAAATATCAGTTTCGCCAATTCCATTGTACCATAAATTGCCCCGTCCCCAGGGAAGAAAATTATAACCATCTTCGAAAGTAGTATTGACTAAAGTTTCCGGTTTAAGATAATAGGTCATATATTCAATGGGATTAGTATATACATCAGCCAAACCATGTAATCTTATATATAGCGGGTATGATTGTTTATAGTCCCAATTTTCAGGAGGTATCAACCAGGCCAACGAAACCACTCCGTCAGTCGGAGAAGTCCATGATATAATGAAGGGACGTTTTCTATTTAAATACGATGAAAGCAAGCTGGCATTGTATGATACGGTAGTATCGGCAAAAGTAGCATAAAGCCTGTTCAGCAAAGCTGTGTCGTAATTTGTTAAAGTACCTTTTGCTTCAATTACATCAATGATTGACTTACAATGATTTTTGAAATAGATGTCATCAGATTCGTTTACCAGTTTATTTAGTAAAGTCTTTAATTCTGCAACCTTATCCTCGATATCAGATTTATTTGTTGAAAGGTTCGCTTTGTCGTTTGAATTGTTTTGAATTAAAGAAGTTTTAGGATTAATAATATGCTGAGCTCCTGCATTACCGGGGCAAAACAAATTAGCAATCATAATTGCTATTACACAAGTTTGAATTAAATTTTTCATAGAAGGTATTATTAGTTGACCCATTGATATAAGTATAGACATTTATAAGATTGTTTACACTTATTCAATATTTAATGAGGGATAAAAAGCATTTAAATTTGACTAAATTGGATACATAAATGCAATAATAGCACATAAACTACTAAAATGGCACACTCGTACTCAATTGCAACGAGTGTGGATCAACAGCAGCGGAAAGTGTCAATGTACGCTATTATTAGGTTATACATGAACATGACGATATTGACAATTATGGTTATCATAATTATAAATACAAAAAGCTTCGATCCTAAGAATATATATATATCCTTTTTTCCAAAAATTCAATTTTTTTTTTAATGAATAACCTCGACCCACCTTCCAATTTTCCGTGCTCTTATATTGTTATCGTACATGGCTTCTGTGTGAATTGCCGGCAAATAAAACTTTCCGGCATAGGATGCATTGAGCAGTACTTCAAATGACACACTTTTTCCGGAAAACAAACCAAAATAAGTATAAATTCTGTCATCTCGTATATCCTGGTAATCTGGTTTTGACCCTGTTGTTTCCATATCGGCCAACCGGGTATTTATAATTTCCCAGCCCGAAGGAAATACCTGCGATAATGCCAGATTTTGATAATTTCCCAGATAGGATGCAGGATTGATAATAGTTGCAACTGCTTTAAAATCCTGACCCTGCTTGAGTTTTGTAATATCCAGTTCGTTTCCTTTTGCATCGGTGTAACGGATATTGAGGTTCAGGTTCGAGGTAACTTCCATTTCATTCCCTGCCAAAGGAATTCCTTCCGTAACCAACCGCAGGTAAACTATGGTTTTCCCATTGTTCTGAATTTCAATATTTTTATTTAATAAGTTTTCGGCTGCAATTTCACGGGTGTATAATTTTTGCCTGGTCTCAGCTTTTTCAATTTTTCCATTTATGGATAACAGGCAACTAATGCCTCCACTATATTTACCCGATGTGCTTAATATACTGCTTATGGCTATCAATCCGAAAGCTGTTTCCTGTGTACTGAGCCAATCCTGTGACGATAGTACTTTGGCAACTTTTTCTGCCATTGGCCATGCCTTGTCATAATCTTTAAGATTGCAAAGTACAGGTATCACCAGGGCAATATCACGGTTTGGAGAACCGTAGGTTATTCCTGTTTCACGATATGATTTAAAATCCGATTCCAGGTTATTGATTAATGTTTTTGCGGTTTCCTTTTGACCGGCCAACGAATATGCCCAGGCAAGCATCCACTTTGATTGTGCCGGTAGAGATGAATTTTCTTTTAGACGGTTCATGGCTCCCATTTCAGGAGAACCGGCCAGTGCCAGAGTCATAAGACAATATGCCTGCGACAATGAAGAATTAAATTTATCGATGGCAGGCCAGGATACTGCCTGATTTTTTTGAAATTTAATCCAGTTTTTCAACATTCCTTCAGGCAAAGCATAGCCTTTCTTTTCAGCTTCAATAATAAAATGTCCGGCATAACTGCATCCCCAATCACTGACGTAATTTTCCCCCGGCCAAAAAGTAAAAGCGCCGTAACTATTCTGAAATAATTTCAGCCTTTCAATTCCAGCCTTGATGTTAGTTTCTGTTTTGAACTTATCTGCATCCGAAAGATCCATCAATTCATCCAGAAATAGCTGCGGAAAAACCGAGGAAGTTGTTTGTTCGATACATCCGTGAGGATATCCGATAAGGTACGATAACCGGCGCTTTAAGTCGAGTGGCGGGCAACTTGATATTTCCAGATCAGCCTTGTTTGTTCCTGCTATGCCAAACCATTCTATTTTCTTTTGCCAATTCTTAGTCGGTTCCAGTGTATTTTCAGCTATCCTCACCTCATTTTCATTGGCATTCCGCACCATAATATCTATTTCGTAATCCGCTTTAAATTTACCGGAATTTGCTAATACTTTTACATTAGCCTGTCCAATTGTTTCTCGTGTTTTAAGGTTGAAGAAAATATCTTTATTGCCGGTCTTTGAAAATGAAAGGACCTGTTTATTCTGGCCAACAACTGAGAAAAGAGAATTGGTTTGTACTTCAATATTTACATCTTTTATATCAGGATCATCGGCAAATATGGTAACCGGAAGCATTACTTCTTCCCCTGGTCCAAGTACCCTCGGAAGTGTGGCCACTACCATAAGAGGGTTCTTTACCAGAATTGTTTTTTCAGTTGTGCCATAGGCACCCCTGTTTCCGGCAACCACCATTGCTCTTATGGCTCCGGAATATTTTGGAAGACGATAAGTATGTGAATTCTCGGCCCCTTTCTTTAATTCAAAAGGTCCCATAAATTTAACAACCGGAGTAAAACGATTTTTGGTTTTGCTGCCTTTGTCTGAAAGAACCTCCTGGTCACCACCAACTGCAAACAGATGTTCAATTTTTCCAGCCACTCCACCGAAAATGAAATTGTATATGTCCCAGGTATTAATTCCCAAAGCTTCACGGGCATAAAAGTTATCCCAGGGATTGGGCGCTTTGAACCGGGTGATGTTTAAAAGTCCTTCATCTACAATAGCTAAAGTATAGGTCATATCCCGTCCCTGTTTTTCAGAAACTTTAATCGTTAATTGTTCTTCAGAACCAATTTTTTCAGGAACTTTCAGGACAGGAACCAAACGGGTTGCCGGATTTTCGACCATTATCGGGGCATAACCAAAAAGGCGTAAAGGCAGATCATTTCCCGTATTGTGGTAAGGCTGAATTAGCATGACATTTACAAAAGCATTTGGAGCCATTTCTTCGGTGATGTTAAAATCAATCACTGCTTTTTTATCCTCGCCGGGTTTTGCCTCACTCCAGAACATGTCAATAATTTTTGATCCGGACTCGATGCTTACTAAAGCCTGTGTGTTTTCCGTAGCAGGAATAGTGATATGGGCTTTTTCACCCGGGGCATATACCGGCTTGTCCGTCGACACCACCAGCATGGCCGCCGCTTCAGGATGATTACCATTTAGGTTTTGGCGGTACCATGGGTTGTAGAACCTTAGAATTTTTCCGGCGCTGTGGCCATCGGGGTCAGTAACTCTCATAAAATAGGTACCATATTTATTCCCTTCAATTTTATACTTAACCGAACCATAACCATTCTGTGTCGATATGTTTTGCGAGGAAACGTACTGAAGATTATCGCTGTTGATATAAGTTCCCATATCTTCTTCCGATCTCTCCCACCACCAGTTCCAGTTAAATTTGTACAAATCGACTTTTATATTTTGCCTCGAAACCGGTTTCCCCAGGTAATCGACCGATGCAATTTTTATTGTCTGATCCATATCACAATATAGCCAGTTCCAGACGCCTTTTGCACCACTCAGGCTGATTCCTGCATAATAATTAAATGGCGAATATTTCGTGGTATAATAATCTATGCTGAAATTACCTCCATCTTCAAATACCTTAGTAATAAGGCTTAATTTTAACATCCCCGGAGCTGATTTACCTGGATTTACATTATAATAAATATCGGCTTTACCACTACCATCCAACGCCCCCTGAAAAATGGTTTGTTCCTCCATTTTATAACTTATGGTAGGATCGGAAAATTCAAAGTCGGGAAATTTTCTAAACGAAGCAGGTGCACTCGAAAGTCTCATGGTAATCACAGACTTTAAATTAGCAGCAACAGCACCATGTAACCATCGTGCAGTTAAAGTACCATGAAGACTTTCTTTTAAAATACTATCGTGGCCAAAATCCAGGTCTATAGCTAAACGGTTGGGTTTGATAGTCTCAATTTTTAAAGTCTTTGTAAAATTAGCTCCTCCTGCTTTAACTGTCAGCAGCCAGTTTCCTGTCGGAGCCTCCTCGGGTGTTGCGACAAAAAAAGTATAAAATCCATTTACATTCTGCACTTTTACCTGACGTTTGAATAACTGGTTTCTTGGATCGGTCAACTCAAATATTACAGGGTGTCCTTTTGGAAACTGGTTGTTTTTATCCTCCAAAATAAAAGTGAGGAATAAAGTATCGCCCGGCCGCCAGACACCTCTTTCTCCATAAATAAAACCTTTAAGCCCTTTTTGAGTTTGCTGCCCAGAAACATCAAACATACTAAGTGAGAGCGATTGCCCTTCTTTCAACGCAAGATATCCAAATTCATTTCCTTTGCGGGCAACAATTAAAAATGGCTTATGCGAACAAGGCAAAATTGCAAAACCCCTGCTATCGGAATATTGTTTTCCCAGAATCTGATGCTGGTAATCATATGCCTCAATCTCAACTCCGCTTAACGGATGTGCATCGGTAATACCTGTGACAATAACTGCCAGATCGTTATGGGTGTTTGTTTTTGCAATAAGTCCGATATTTGAGAAAAATACATTTCTGCTGACAAAACGTTCTCGATTGAAATAAATCCTGTAACATGGATTATCCCTGTTTTGCCAGTTATTATCTCCTTCTTCATTATATTCGTAGTCATAGTTTGAATAATAACTATCCCCATAATCTGCCGGTTCTTCATCTTCAACTTTACCGGAGGTTTCAGTAATGGACATTTCATTCTCCTCGTTTTCCTGTTTTCCTTCACAACGAAATAATGAATATGATTTCCGAAAAGAAATAGTAACCTTATAAATAGCCCCGGGATCCGATTTAATAAGTTTACCCAGATCAATTGAGAATAAGTGCCACCTTGTAAGGTCTGAAACGCTTGAATTCTGAAGGTCAATTTTCTGCCTGATTACCGGGCGTCCTACCTGGTGTAAACTGTAATCGCCATTATAATTATTGTCCTGCATAAACTGACCGATATTATTTTGATAGATTTTTATTATTGTAACATCTACTGCTTTAAGGTTTACGGCTTTGAACGGCATGATGATGCTGTCGGCAAGAGGCATGATGACTCCTTTTCCGACTAATTCTACGGCTGGTTTTATATCGCTGAATCCAAAATTCTTATAAAAAGTACCGGGTAGTTTCTTTCCCTCAAAATTTTCTATCGCCTCGCTTACTTTTAATCTGTGAGATTCTCCTGCTATTAGCCTTCCGGGATAAACATTAACCTGGTTTCCGTAACGTTTTAGTTTTATGTCGACATTCTCAAGAGTAATTAAACCTTCTAAATTTTGAGTACTGCTTAACGGATCGCTGAAATAAACTGTAAAAACCTGGTCTGGTTCATTTTGTAAAACTACGTCGATGACTTTAAAATCACCTGTTGCAGGAATTTCAACTTTTTGAGTTACTTCCTCTTTAACCGAGATAGGATTTCCATCCCAATGAACATTTAATTGTTGCACTGTTGATGTTCGTTCAATACTGTCGACGACAAAAATGTGTTCTTTTCTATCGGAACGGTGTTGCCACTTCAATATTTTTTCTTTTTCTCCTAAAGTCACTTTAACAATCTTTTCTATTGCCGCATTATCTGTAACATCAGCAGAAGTAATTTCCCCTTTCAGATTATATAGTGAAGCATTCGATCCATAAGTGCATAAATTTCTTATAGCTATAGTGAAATCCTGCTTGATAGTTTGAAATGAAAACTTTAACTCCGATAATTCATTGGGAACTTTTGCAACTTTATCCAACTGAAAAGAAACCTCATAATAAGTTCCTGATTTCAGGTTTGAAGTAGGAATAAATTCCAGGGAATTCGTACCTGTCCATCTGGCATGACCACTGATTCCCGGCGAAAAACCAAATAATCCATCCAACACTTTTTCACGTTCTAAAGAATCTCCGGAAAACGGGTTTATAAGCACAACTTTTATAGTCGATTCCACCGAGATAACGCCGGAAGTTACAGCAGATACAAATTCTGCATATTCAGCTTTTATTTTAATAGGTTCTTTTTTAGCGTTTTTGGGGATAACAATTAAAACGATTATAACGATT
>Ga0182021_10006212_pt1 | contig 14184 bp, 13 predicted proteins | sample 612E3MmetaG_FD_120493 | JGI IMG/M metagenome (GOLD analysis project Ga0182021, IMG submission 120493) | Permafrost microbial communities from Stordalen Mire, Sweden - 612E3M metaG (Illumina Assembly) | ecosystem: Environmental > Terrestrial > Soil > Wetlands > Permafrost | place: Sweden... | reverse complement strand
CTATTATTGCAAAACATGTACAATTGGCATCGGAAAATTACCTGCGCTTTTCTTTGCCAAATGTGGAACCGCGAACGTTAACAAAAGAGCAATGAAGCAATTTCCTTTTGTTTATCTTTGGTTAAGTTTGGTTCCTCTCGTTCTTGTTGTTATTTCGATCTTTGAGGCAATCTCGATCATCAAAGTGACAGTGCTGATATTTCTTCTAACATTTTCAATTTACCCTGGAGTCATAAGACGAAAGTCAATACTTTAAGTCAACAAGTTTCAAGACTGCTTATACAAAAAGGGGAAATAATTGTTTGATTCTTCATAATTCAAGAATTTGGCGTCAAAAACCCCGATTTTAGCTGGTTCAAATTGTCTATTCTTCGCTATGTTTTGTACAAAGTTTTTAATAATAAAGAGAATCATAGAGAGCGTTGGTAGTTAACCCTTGAAGTTTCAATCGTGCTTCAGTTTGAAGAACCCGCCAAAAGTTGTTTATCTGAAATTAAGAAAAGTGTAGGTCGAAAAAAATTGAAGAAAAACCTTAAAGTTGTAAAGTTTTTGTTAATTTCAGCCATTGTTCTTTTAACTTTAAACTGTGCGTCAACGAGTTTGCAAAGTCCAAGGGCAATTAGCAATGGTCAGAGATCAAGCACTTTTCAGCAAGTTCTCGTTTCTGCACAAATAGCGCCTTCCGTCTCTCTTGTAAACGTCCAAACTGGAGGAACTAACACAACAATCGTTACTGGAACTTTCAAAAATAACGAGTATGAGGACATTTATGGTATCGCTACAGCCACAGTAACTACTAACGACACCTTCACCGAAAAACTCTCATCCAGCAGAACCACTATCCCTGCTCAAGGAACAATCACTATAACAATCACCTTCAATGATTTACCATTCAAACCTTACTACAGCTGTTTAATGTCCTTTGCACCAGAATTCTTTACAGGCCCAACAGATAGTGGAACACAAACTGCTAATCCAAACGCACCTACATCAGGAAGTGGTAGCTCAAACGGAGGAGCTAATAATTCATCTATCATAATTGCCATAATCAGCATCGCAGTAATTGCAGTAGTTTCAGTCACTGGATTCATGGCGTTTAAGAAGATGAGGTTTTCAGAGCAAAAAGTAAGACGTTTCACATCCTCTGAATACCAAAAGTGGATATTGCAAAGTCTTGGAGGACATGCAAGTTCAGCTTTAGATTCCAGAAAAGGTATTGATGGCTTTACAGGTGCTAACGTGCCTATTTTGATTAAGCAATCAGATAACATCGGTAGGTTACAAGTGCAAAATTTCATGAATGCAATTATTCAGCTGAGGGCTCGAAACGGAATTATTGTGGCTTTTGGTTTTGATACTGAAGCTCAGGCCGCTGCAAGTAGGGCAAAAATGAACAGAATTGAAATTAAGCTTGTTACAGTAAAGGAGTTAATTGAGCGCAAAGAAACTGTTTTGCTATAAGATTCAGGTTTTTAGCTTGATTTGAAACATTCGATATAATTAGACTGTAGTTTCTTATTCGGAAGTTTGTTTGAGCATCAAAAACAACGGTATGGTGGCAACTGAAATGATTGCTGCAACAATAAACACTAATCCATCAAAGCCCACTGCTACGCCAAAAGAGAAAAAGCTGGCGGCAAAAACAGGTGAAATCGTTTGAGCAAGACCCGCAATTGCCCAAGCAACCCCTAAACTTCCGCCTTGAGCTTCCTTAGGTGTATTGAGTGAAATCAGCGTATTGAGAGTGACAATCTGCACGCCGAAACCAAAGGAAATTAGAGAAGCGGCCAAGAAAAGAAATTCCAAGTTTTGAACCAAAGCCAAAGCCACAAGCCCAAAAGTTAAAACTCCAATGCTAACCAAAGTAAGAGTTACGCGGCTTGTTTTTTTGTTTAGAAACGGCAATAAAACAGCTTGCGTAAACACACTGACACCCCCTACAAAAAAGAAAACCAACCCCGTTTGGAATGCACCAAAACCAAAAACCACCTTCAGCCAAGGCGAAAGAGCCGCTTGAAGAAAAACAAAGGCTGCAAAAAACAGAAAGTAAGTCCCTAAAAGCAACACTACTTTACGTTCCCGAAGAACAGTCAGTAACGCTTTCAAAGGAAGCACGGTTCTCTTTATGTTAAAACTTAGCGGTTCAGGCAACCTGAAATACGCTAAAACCAAATTTGCAAAAGCCAAAGCTGAAGCCAGAAAAGATGGTACGCCATATCCAAACAGGTTACTGAGTGTTCCCCCGATAGCGGGACCTAAAATGAAGGCAATGCCTGCCGCGGCACCTAGCAACCCCAGATACCTGAGTCTCTGGTTTGGCGTGGTAACGTCTGCAACATAAGCCTGAGCAACAGGAACAGTAGCAGCTGTAGTTCCCGACAGCATCCTTCCTAAGAACATAAGCCAAATCACCTGCGCTGAGCCAAAGAGGAAATAACTAAAACTTGACACCGCCAAAGCGATGAGAAGAATTTTTCTTCTTCCAAAACGGTCACTGAACCTTGCAACAATCGGTGTAAAAACAAAAGACATTGCACTGTACGAAGCCAAAAGCACCCCATACAAGAAAGCAGACCCTCCCAAAGAAACCACATAAAAGTACAAGTAGGGTACTACAATCGCAAAGCCCAAGTTATCGAGAAAAACAACCATGAACAACACGGTTAAAGCAGACTTACTGACAGAAACACTGCTGGTCTTTTGATTTTCGTTTTCCAAAAAATTCACTAAGAAACTAGGTTAAGTTAGGCACATAAATATTGCGCTCAAATTCCTGTCCCAAATTCTATGTCTTTCTGGTAAGTCTAAGCGAAAAAAGTGAATTTACATGAACAAGTGACTAATTAGCCTTCACGAATTAGCCTTTCGCCATAGCGATTTTGTATTACTCGTTTCTTCTCTCATTTTTTATTCCTGTGTTTTTCTATTGTTGTTCTCTAGTTATAAGCCTTAGGTTCAAGATTTTGAGCGTAGTCTTTGACTTCGCAAACCTCTTAAACAGAGCATAATAACTAATGATGTTGTTATGAATAAGAAGAATTTGATTACTGGGTTAATCTGTCTCGCAATTGGTATATCACTTGTAGTTGTAGCTGCCCAAATTTTTTCTTCAAACGCGTCAATCGACTCCTATGATTCACAATGGACTTCTGCTGTGACATCAGCAAACATCGGTGGAATATTGGCTTTTATAGGACTCTTTCTGATCTTTAATGGAGCAATTTTGCCAGACTCGCTTATGATTTCTGACGTTAGAAAAATAATGGGTGTCTCATCAATTCTTGAGGCGTTAGCCATTTACTTTGTTGGAATAATTTGGTTTTTTTCTTCAAATTATCAATATGGGAGCTCTACGACATTAGCGGTTGGCTTTGGATTGTGGTATGCTATTTGGAATTTTTGCATTTTTACGTTTACTCTTGCAGGTGGAGTATGCCTAATCAAGGGGAGATATATAGTGCTTTCAATTGTTGGCTTGATTTTTGCTTTCGTTTCAGGATTAGTCCCTGAAATTGCCTGGATAACATTTCCAAACTTATATTCATACTCAAACATATCGTACACATACGCCGATTTTCCCCTCACTTCATCAATAATGCTCCTACTTCTTCCCGTTTTAACAGTAGGGGTTGTCATCGCAAGTAGACACAAGAAAAACTAATGTTTTCATTCTTGGTGAACGAGAGTCCAAGTTAGCTTGCTGGTTCCTATAGTCCTCTAATTTTTCCGGGGTTCTCAGAAACTCAACTTTGTTAATATTTGGAATATAATACTACTCTTTCTTTTTTCGATTGGCGATTTCTTGCGCAAAAACAGGGGCCTTAGCGAAAAGGTGGTGCTCTACACCAAAGTTGTTCGCTGACTTTCAGGAACCTTCTGTTCATTGTGGCAATTATTTGGGCTGGTGTGTTGGTAGTAACCCGCCTTCTGGCAAGTCTAAATTATGACTGATGTTGTTTGATGAATTTTGCAAGGTTTACGATTTCAAGGTCGCCTTTACATCTAACACATGTTTCTTGAATTTCTGGTGCTTTTGCCCCAATTTTTATAGGTGCTCCGCAGTGGCAACAATAATATGTTAGCGTTTTTCCTTTCTCGGAAAGTTTTTTTATCAGAGCTACTGTCTCTTTTTGCGTTTGGCTTAATTCTTTTTCTTTCTGTTTATGGTTTCCTTTTTTCTCTATTGTGAAGTCTCTGCAGTTTTCTGCTTCAACAAAATATGAGTCGAATCCAATCTTTGCGGGTTTCAAAGTTTTTTTATTCTTTTCGCAGGATTCCTCATCAAAGTGGCCACAGTCTTCACATGTTTTTTTCTTTTTGTATTCTGCTTGAAGTTTCCAATAACAATCTGCACAATACATTTGTTCATTACCGTTTATGTTTACGGTTAAGCCTGAACCAGAGAAGGTTTTTTTGCAACCGGGGCATTCGGACTTCATAGCGTTCACGTTTTGAAATTACTATTCGGTAGGGTTTTATTTATTGTTTATTTGAACATGTATCTCTTTTATGGGAGGGTTGCATCGTTGGGGTAACCTCTGCTCTCCCAATAACCCAGATAGTTTGTATTGTTTGAGGCCTCAATTTCCATTATCCATTTAATCCATTTGTACCCATACTGGCTTTCAGACACTAGCATGAAAGGCCACCCTATCTGCGGCGTCAAAGTGACTCCGTTCATTTTGTAAGCAATCATTATGTTATTTTGAATTATATAGTCCATTGGAAGCGCAGTCGTGTATCCGTCCGATGCATGAAAAATAATTACTGATGCATTTTGGCTGACTCCAGCTTCTTGCAACAAATCCTTCACAAGAATGCCTTCCCAAAGAATTTTTGCGTTCCATCCTTCAACACAATAGATTGTAACAACCTTCTGATACGCCTGATGATTGTTTACAACCTCGTCGTAACTACTCTGAATTGTTTTGTTCACGAGCCCCGTGACTGTCAACTCATATGTTGTTTGGTTTATGTGCTGCGTTCCTTTGATTGCGTTTTCATAAACGTTGTTTATTGAAGAGAGGTTTTGGCCTTGATATTGGCGGATTTCTGTCGGATACAATATTTTAGGAGAGTTCTGCATGTAAACGGCAGCAATCGCAGCAAGCAAAATTGCAATTACTATGATCGCTGCAAAAATTATTACTTTGTTCTTTTTTATTTTTTCCATTTTCTCACTTTTGAGTAAGATGCAAAATTTTAAAGTTCTTAATTTTAGAAAACGAGTGAAACTGTATTTTCCAATGATTAAACTTGCTTAAATTGGTTGTGCGAGCAACTTCAGAAAAAATGTTGAATGAATAAATAAATCTGGGCACTTTCATTTTAGTTAAGCCAACATTTCTTCAGCAATTAAAAACTGATAGTCAGTTTTCGATTCCACTTAAACCTCTACCCAATTGTTGCTATAAGGTCTCAGGCTTATCATGAAGAAGATAGTACTACCTGGGCCTATTTCGATAGGAGATCTGACCAATCTCAAGAGGTTGATTAAGGCTTTCTGCCAGTTTCAATTGTAAACATTTAATTTCTAGTAACTATGCTTAAAAGAAAACGCCCAAAACCGATAAAATCATGAAGCCTAAGTAGATAATGTTTCCCGATAGAACGAGGGTGATGGCAAGTAATCCTTCAAGGGTTCCTCCTAACGCGCCGCCAACGGCTCCAATTACGCTATTTACTTTTTTGTTTTTTACGCCTAGTTTAGATTGGCATGTTGGGCAGGTTACTGTGTTTAGATTGGCCAGGTACAACATTTTTCCGGGTGGAAGGGGTTTTCCGCATTTTGGACAAGAAGCCCACTTATTCACCTTTCCTATCTTTTTCTCTCTATTAGCAGAACGGCAAAAACTGCGCCTATGGCAAATACAAAAAACAAACCGGCAATGAGCAAAAATGTTGGAGAGAGAAACGTTTGTACAGCATCTCCGACAAACTGACCTACCTGGCGGATTCCTGCGTTTGCCGACGGATAAGGCACGATGTAAGGGGAGGGCGATGCGGAAACGTTAAAGTTGACTGTGGTGGAGCCTGCTGTGCCTCCTTCGCTGTCTCCTGCGTAAACAGTTAAGGTATGAGCTCCATTTGTTAACGGGTAAAGCGTTAGATTAGGGAATGCGGTTATGTTTGCTCCTCCGTCTAAGCTGTAAGTGGTCCACAGGACTGGCTGGTTAACTGAAAAGTTCAGAGTCAGCTGGTTTGTCGTATATTCTTGGCTAATAGGCGATAGAATTGAAACTTTGGGAAGCACGTATGGCTCATTGCTGTTTATGATGAAGGTTACTGTTTGTGACGACGCTGTGTTGAAGTTTGAGTCTGTGGCGAAAACAACTATGCTGTATTGGCCGTTTGGTAGGTTTGTTAGTGTTGTATTTCCCGCCAGGGTGAGGTTGAGATGGTTTACTCTGTAGAGGAGGAAATTGGTTGGGTGGTTCACGTAGAATGTTAGAGGCACGTTTCGTTCGCTGTATGTGGTGTTGTTTGGCGAGAGGATGGTTGTTGTGGGCGGAATAGTTTGGGCTCCAGATTTAAGGGCAACTTGCATCCAACATAACTGCAGGTGCTTATAGGGTCCAGTAGTTGGCCAATAGAGGGTGCTTTGCAGCCCTACCATAACAAAATGATTAGGGCTGGCTTCTATCAAAGATTGCATCCGAGTGAAATATTCACTGCCATCTCCGGTTTGTCCATCATAGATTTGATTCCATTCTTGATTGCCTGACGAGTCAGTTATGATTAGGAAAGCGCGGTCGCCTGTCAATGCATAACCTCCTTCCATCGTTTTGATTAATGAGTAGCCTCCAAGACCAGGGTATTTTTGATTCCACTGTTCTTGTCCTGAGGCGTCAGTTCATGAAAAAAACTAATTTTTGAAAAAAGTGTCGCTAACTATCCTAAAATACCGACGACTTTCATCTTTTCAATAACTTCTTCACCGTGTGGAGCAATTTCTATTGCCATGGTCAAATCTTCCCCGGCAACATGCCCCAAGTGGTCACCATCTAACCACATACTGGATTCTGTTACGTCATACACCTTGCCCCTAAAGGCTACATATGCAGGCTTTCCGCTTTTCCCATTATAACTGCTTAACTCATCTATTGTAAATTTTCTTGTTTCGTCCATCTTTCTACGCTCCTGATAGTTAATTATACTATTTTGCCTACGATGCTATAACTTTCTGTGATTGTTGATTTGCAGTCAAATCAAACTTTAAAGTGGATAAAGGTTTCTTTTTACAAAACAATAAAGTGGGCTACCGTTGCCAAGTTACCAAAGTGGGTTACCCCCGTCAAGATATATTGAACTGCAATCGCCGCAATCAGTAATGCCATGACTCTAGCTATAACCAAAGAGCCGGTTTTTCCCAATAACTTGTAAATTTGATTGATATGCCTTAGAATAATCCATGTTAAAGCTAAAACTGATACAACTGCTAAGACAGTGATTGTTATATCGTAAATTTGAAGATCCAATATTGTTGTTGTGATTGCACCAGGTCCTACTAGAAGCGGTATGGCTATGGGAACTGCACCTAAGCTCTCTACAGAATCATAATTCTCGTGCATACTGCCTGTTATTAATATTCTAATAGAAACTATTAATAGCAGAATTCCCCCCGCGATATAAAAACTGGGAAATGAAACGCCGAAAAGAGTTAAAATTCCTTGGCCAGTGAATGCGAAGACAAGTAATAGAATCACTCCGACAATTATGGCGGTGTTGTATATTTTTTTTCTTTGTATGTCAGGAACATTTTCAGTTAAGCCAACAAAAATGGGAATGTTTCCAAATGGATCAACAATTATGAATAAAGCAATTATCGCTTTACCTAATTGTAAAATGAAATTCAAAACAAACGCGAAATCCAAACTAACATTCTCCAGAGCTTAATTAATCGTGTTGATGATTCGATAAAAACATAACGGCTTTAAAAATAAAAGAAAAACATATCGAACCAGAATTCCGTAAAGAAAAAGACTAGATCGTTTTCTCCCAACTTGCGACAAAATCGAGAAATTCCTGAACCGGCTTGCCACCATAATTCCTTAATCTCTGTCTCAATTCAACTTGCTCTAGCGCAGCTTTTTGGAAATCTCGCAACTGACTTTCTCCATCGGTGAGGAAGAGAAAACCATCGGCGCCCGCCCTTGCACATCTTACAGTGACCGTTAACAGTTCTGAGGCAGTCGGTACATCTTTAGGATTGTCGCCTGGACCGAAAACGTACAAGCTAATGTAGAAGGGCTTTTTGAGTAGTTTCTTAAATCCGCGGGTAATCATTTCCCAGTACCACGGAGTAGCATAGTTTTTGCTAAACATTACAACGTTGAAAACGTCAGCGTACTTTGCAAAATCTTCAAAATCTACGCCATATCGTTCATATGAGCTTATAGGATCAGGTTGAATACTCAAGACTAACTCTTTCTTAACTACATCTCGCACTTCAGCAATATAGTCGGTAACTTCTTTTCTTCGCCATTCAAACCAGCTTAAACCGCTTTTTTTCCAAAGCTCATTGCATCGGGAACAAGTGCAATGTCCATGGTCTGCAAAATACTGACTGTTTAACCATATGCCTGGCGAATGCCGGTCAACATCTGACATATAATTTAATTGTTCAGCTCTATGCTCGGGCTGGGTAGCACATACAACGTCCCAGTAAATGTTATAGTTGGCGTTTCCCATCTTCGCCGGACCCAAAGGTGACTGAGATATCCAATCAGGATGATTACGCACAGCAACATTATCAGCAAAAACAGCTATGTTACTGCACATATCATGCACTGGAGTCAGCCTTATTCCGGTTTCCGGTTTTACGCGAAAAACGTTAAAATCAAAACCCTCAGGTTTTTGAGGTTGAAAAGTAAATGTGCCAAACTTCATAATCTTGTGCGCCTTTACCCAAAGAAATGAGTGTTACATTATAAGTTTTTTTGTACAACTTGAAGAAATAGTTAGTTTTGTTTTTGTAGCAAAAAGTTAGATCTTTACAGGTATGCTAATTTCTCATTCTATTGATGGTTTTTATTTAAATCTGTAAATTTGTGAAACAGGTTAAATTTCATCTTTTTTACCATCCTTAAGATCTTCCAGTTTCTGACTTAGTTTTGAACGTTTTTTTAATGCGAGGCTTTCTTTACTTGAAAAATTGAATGGATAACGTGCTAATGCATGAAATAGTAAACAATTGCACATTAATAAGCAAACATATGTTTCATATGAGCATATTTTAAATATAAGTCCGTGTAGTTGTATAGACAAAAATTACTGAACTAAACGAATGTCGAAAGGAAGATGAAAAATGGCATCAGGAGACATAGCGTGGGTATTAACGGCGACAGCATTAGTTATGCTAATGACGCCAGCACTAGGATTCTTCTACGGGGGCCTAGTGCGAAAGAAAAACCTTGTATCAACAATCGTCCAATGCTTCATAATATTTGCAGTTGTAAGCATTATCTGGGCGCTTTGGGGCTACGCCTTAGTGTTTGGAACAAGCATCAACGGCTTAATCGGCTTCAGCCCAAGTTTAGTGGGCATGAGCGGCCTAGACATACATGCGGTTAACACGTCACTTGCACCACAAGTTCCTGAACTGCTATACTTCGCATTTCAACTCAAATTTGCCGCAATCACACCAGCCTTAATCATTGGCGCATGCGCAGAACGAATTCGCTTCAAATCACTCCTCATATTCATGGTTCTCTGGTCTACACTTATCTACGTGCCAATAGCGCACTGGGTATGGAACCCTAACGGATGGCTACACAACTTGGGCGCCATTGACTTTGCCGGCGGCATAGTAGTCCATATTTCAGCAGGCCTTTCAGCATTAGCCGCAGCTCTAGTAGTTGGCAGAAGAAAAGGATGCGCAGTCCCATGGAGAAACGCCATGAAAGCACTAGACAAAAGAGACAACGCAACCGAATTCAAACCAACAAACATTCCTTACGTTTTGCTTGGCGCTGCACTTCTGTGGTTCGGCTGGTTTGGTTTCAACGCTGGCAGTGCACTAGCAGCAAATGACTTAGCCGTTTCAGCGCTTGTAACCACAAATCTTGCAGCAGCGGCGGCTGCAGTAAGTTGGATGCTTTCCGACTGGGTAATCAAAGGGAAACCCTCAGCAACAGGTATCGCTGTTGGAGCTGTGGTCGGACTAGTCGCAATTACACCTGCAGCGGGATATGTCAGCGTTTCATCAGCATTAATCATCGGCTTAGCAGCAGGAGTTATCTCAAACTTAGTCGCAAACTGGAGAGCAGGCCGATCGCGTGTGGATGATTCGCTAGATGTGTTTGCTTGCCACGGTGTCGGCGGAATATGGGGTTCAATTGCAACAGGACTCTTCGCCTCAGCAGCAATCAGTGCAACAGTAGGTGTTCCAGGCGTTAACGGTGCCCTCTTTGGAAATCCACACCAGTTGCTTGTTCAGTTAGCCGCAGTCGGCATAGTAGTGCCATTTGCGTTCTTTGGTTCCTACTTATTGCTTAGATTGGTGAACATATTCTCACCATTGCGAGTAAGCGAACAAGCAGAAGACGCAGGCTTAGACCTAAGCGAACATGGCGAAGAAGCATATCAGCTCGATTGAGCCCGAACCAAACCCTCCCAATTTTTCTTTTTTTAGTTTATTTCTAACTTTATGGTTTTTTTTGAACATTCAAAAGTTTTAAACCAATTTTTTGGACATGTTTCCATAAAATCCTTTTATTCAAAATAAATGTTGAAAGAATGCAGGTAAAGCAAGAGCTTTTCTGCGCATTTATCAATAATAACAACAAATATCGAATCGAATGCTTAGTTTAAATATTAGTTTTGCCAACATGCATGAACAAACAATCAGTAGTAACGCTGAAGAGGGGAGAGAGAATGGCGGCAGCTGACATCGCATGGGTACTAACATCCACAGCTCTAGTAATGCTGATGACTCCAGCTTTGGCTTTCTTTTACGGCGGTTTAGTTCGAAGAAAAAACCTGGTTTCTACTCTTGTTCAATGCATAATTATCTTTGCAGTAGTCAGTCTTGTTTGGTTCTTTTGGGGCTATAGTTTCGTTTATGGGAAAAGTATAGGTGGAATTATAGGGTTCAGCCCAAGCTTATTTGGATTGAACGGAATAACAATAAATACTGTTAGTTCTTACGCACCCGCTATCCCTGAAATACTCTTTTTTGCGTTTCAGCTCAAATTTGCTGCAATTACACCAGCTCTAATTATAGGTGCGTGTGCAGAAAGAATTCGCTTCAAATCACTGCTCATCTTTGTTGTTTTGTGGTCTACCATAGTTTATTCTCCTATCGCCCACTGGATATGGAACGCCAATGGTTGGCTGCATGTGCTTGGAGCGGTTGATTTCGCAGGCGGAATAGTGGTGCATGTCGCTGCAGGATTATCAGCGTTGGCGGCCGCTCTTGTTGTTGGCAGAAGAAAAGGCGTCGTTTATTGGAAAGATCAACTTAAAGCACTAGATCAGAAAGGCGCGAGTAAACCGGTAAATGCGAGAACGGAGTTTAAACCAACAAACATTCCCTATGTAATTTTAGGCGCAGGTTTGTTGTGGTTCGGATGGTTCGGCTTCAATGGGGGTAGTGCGTTAGCCGCAGATAATCTTGCAGTATCAGCTGTGGTAGTTACCAATTTAGCAGCTGCCGCAGCAGCAGTGAGTTGGATGATAATGGATTGGCTAATCAAGGGCAAGCCTTCAGCGGTAGGCATCGCAGTTGGTGCAGTTTGTGGGTTAGCGGCTATTACAGCAGCTTCAGGATATGTCAGTTTCATGGCAGCAGTGATTATTGGTTTAGCGGCAGGAATCGTTTCTTACTTAGTAGCTAACTGGCGAGCTGGGCGATCAAGAATAGATGATACTTTGGACGTTTTTGCATGCCATGGAATAGGTGGAATAATCGGTGCTATTGCAGTAGGCTTGTTTGCAACAACTTTGGTGAATCCTCTTGTCCACGGATTAGTTGATGGGAACCTTGTTTTGCTTGGTGTACAAGTGCTTGGCGTACTAGTTGTTTCTGCTTTCGCGTTTGGCGGCTCTTATTTGCTCTTGCGGTTGGTAGATTTATTTTCGCCGCTGCGAGTTAGTCCCAAAGAAGAAGAAGATGGCTTAGACATCAGTCAACATGGAGAGGAAGCATACCACCTTGAATAGCACTATCTCCTCAAAGGTGACATTTCTCATAACGAGCAGTAATTTGGAAAAATATATGAGCAAATTAATGCCATAGACAGAACCTCAGGGCTTGGTGAGGTTGCATTAAAAGGCGAACTATTCTCGTTTTAACTATTGCAATTATAATCGCCATTTACCTTGTTAGCGTAAATTATGTCCAACCAGCCAATTCTTGCTACGGTCCATGCGTAACAGCTAACATAAATGTAACTCAAATTAAGGTTAACCAAACCGTCACAGTAACAGGGCAAATTTGTCCGCCAGGTGAAAATAAGTACGTAAGAATAGTTTATACACGTCCAGACTTTTCCTACTTAGAACAAGACGTACTATCTGATCCTACCACTGGCAATTTTAGCGTTACCGAGAAACTCGATACGGCTGGTTACTGGAACATTTTTGCGATAAACGGCGTAATTGCCGATAGATTATTCGCTCAGGTAACAGATCCAGCCAACCCTAACCCAACTGCTCCGCCTCCAGCCATACCTCTTGCATATCACCCGAATTATACAGTATTTGGTGCAACCGCGGCTTTGATAAGCTTAGGAGTTGCTGCTCTTGTTCTGGGAGTAAGAAATAAAACCATAAAGATCAGTTCGTTGAGGCTCCTGTTTCAAATAGGCGTGCTATTTCTGATTTTCTTCGGCATCTTCATTGACCACCAGTACTTGGCTTTACCTATCGAAGAACTGTCACCGCACAGTTCTCTAGTTGCAACTAGCGCGTTTGGAATATCAATGCCTGATGGGCTGCCGGCGCCGTTCTTTGGATGTTATTATCCTTGCGGTAGAACCGTTACTTGTGCTCTTTGGCAAATTCAAACGTATCTTTACCCGTTCTTCAATGTTGGAGGCGGTTGGGGTGTACATTATGACTCCACAGGCTTGGCTAGATTAGCCATAGTTTTTGGTGTTGTGATTGTGTCGGCTGTTATTCTTGGAAGGGTCTTCTGTGGCTGGGTTTGTCCGTTTGGTTTGTATTTGGATTTGATGACACGGTTAAGAAAAGTTCTAAAGATTAAGCGAAGAAACTTTTCAGACAAGTTTAACGAACGATTTCACCAGTTAAGCTATCTTATCCTAGCGCTCATTATCATTATCAGCATTATTTTCGGATCACAAGCCATTGCTGGCACTCAACTTGTACCTGGAACTCAAAAAGGGGGCTTTGTCTACAATTACTTTTCAGCGCCCTTCTGTCAGGTTTGCCCTATGAAGCCATTTTGTATGTTAGCAGACGTTGGATTAGGTTTACAGAGATCAGATTGGCTTACACAAACCACTGGGGGCGCATTTTACCAGCTTGGTTTCTACTTAACTTCTGAGAATCTAATTATTCTAGCAGTTGTCACAATTGCGGCATTCTTCTTTAGACGGTCATGGTGCAGAATTTGCCCTCTAGGCGGTTTGATAGCACTGTTTAACAGGTTTCCGCCTTTCAAATGGATTTCTGGGGTACGGTTAAATAAACAATCTGAGAAATGCAAGAAATGTGGAATTTGCAAACGAGTTTGCCAAACCCAGGACAAAGAAGTATATGAGCAAAAAAGCGGAGATGTAGCTTCATCCCAATGCATATGGTGTTTGCGTTGCATTGAGATGTGTCCCTACGAGGATTGCTTGCAATTTAAGTTTGCTGGAAAAACTGTTTGCAAGTCTAGGAACTGGTTAATAAATTCGAACGATGGTAAGGTAAATAGTGAATGAAGAAATTGAGAGCTCAGAAAACTATAGTTTCAATTATGATCTTCTTAGCACTCGTTTCACCACTATTTTTATTTAGATCTGCAAACGCCCAACCGGTTTTACCAACAATTTTCATACAACCTGACGGCAGTATTTACCCTAACACCGCGCCAATTCAGAGAAATGGCAACAACTATACTTTTACTGATAACGCCTACGCCGCCATAAAAATCTTGAAAAGCAACATAGTGCTGAACGGAGCAGGCTACACACTTAGAGGACCATTCAACGGCAACTCAACTGACATTTGGGT
>Ga0182021_10006209_pt1 | contig 14187 bp, 7 predicted proteins | sample 612E3MmetaG_FD_120493 | JGI IMG/M metagenome (GOLD analysis project Ga0182021, IMG submission 120493) | Permafrost microbial communities from Stordalen Mire, Sweden - 612E3M metaG (Illumina Assembly) | ecosystem: Environmental > Terrestrial > Soil > Wetlands > Permafrost | place: Sweden... | reverse complement strand
TGCGCGGGCCAGCGTACCAGTAGACGATACGGCCTCGGCTGTGACGACACGGCCGGGGCCGTCGCATTGACCAAGCGACTCAGCGGTCGCTCTCTCTAGGCAGATTGGTCCGTCCGGCTTCGATCGCGATGCTGGCTGGCTGCTTGCGGACGGAACGCGTGCGCGGCCGCTCTACCAGCGACTGCGCGGGTTGCGGCGTCGGCTGCCCTTGCGCTTGGGAGGCCTGTCGGAGAAACCGCCGCCGGGCGTGTGCCCGAACCCGCCACCGAATCCGCCACCACCGCCGCCGCCGAAGCTGGGCCGAGGGCGGTCTTCCGCCTCGTTGACCCGCAGCGGTCGGCCATCTACGAGCGCGCCCTCCATGCTACGGATGACGCTGGCGATGTCCTCGGGTGCGCTGATCGTCACGAAGGCGAAGCCCCGTGAACGACCTGTCGCGCGGTCCATGGCGACGTGCACTTCGGAAACGGTGGCTTTCCCCTCAAAGGCGTCACGAACACTCGCCTCTGTCGCCGTGAACGGCAGGTTCCCTACGAAAAGTCGATTACCCACTGAGTCTCCAGATCGGCTCCGCACCCTGGAAGTCCCGCAGCCTGCGGAACCGCAGCCCGGACCCCGACTGAGCCGTGCAGTCGAGCTATTGATCCGGCGGCCATTCTCGCCGCCACACCTGCGAATTTCGTGGCCTGAGTCTCGAAGTGGACTCGGTGGGAATCGGGCCGAAAGACGCGCGTGAACGGCTTCTCCATCTGTCAGCTTACCCTCTGCGCCGCGAAAAGGGAAATCGACTGGACCGATCGACTGCAACGCGGCCGGGGAAATCGCCCGCGCGACGGTCAGCCGCGCGGGCCGCAGCTCGCCACGCGTCCCGCTTCCAGCACGAGCGTGTGGCTGATGCAGTCGGGTAGTTCGTCCGGCTCGTGCGTCACGTAGATCACGCTGCCCACGCTCTGAGCCGCCGCTCGATCCACCGCGCGCCGGACCAGGCCCACATGCGCGGGATCGAGACCTTGGCACGGCTCGTCGAGGATGAGCAACGACGGGCGGTGCACCAGCGCGCGCGCGATGAGGACCAGCCGGCGCTCGACGCTGCTCACGCCAGCCAGCGGCTCGTCCGCGACGGAATCGATCGAAAGCAGACGCAGCAGCGCGTGCGCTCGCTCGCGCTCGTCGCTGCCAGGGGCACCAGCCAGGCCCAGCGTGCCGGCAAAGCCGGAGCAGACAGCGTCGAGACAGCGTGTGCCCCTGGGGAAGTGCGCATCGAGCTCCGGCCCCATCCAGCCGATCCGGCTGCGCAGATCCCAGATGCTCTCGCCGGATCCTCGAAGGCGGCCAAAGAGGGACACATCGTTCGCGTAGGCCAGCGGGTTGTCGCCGAGCACGACGCTCAGCAGCGCGGACTTGCCCGCGCCATTGGGACCGACCAGCGCCCAATGTTCGCCGCTCCTCACTGCCCAGTCGATGCCGTCGAGTATGACCTTGGCCCCGTACTGAACGCGCACGGCGCGCAACTCGACCAGCGGTTCACCCGCTCGCGGCACCGACGCGCTGGACGCGACGTTCCGCACACGCAGTGCGCTCTGCGCCGAGCCAGGAGTCCGCGCGAGCACCTCCGCTCTCGGGCCGGCATCGACGACGCGTGCGGACTCAAGCCGGAGCAGGTGCGTCACCCAACCCGGGAGCTCCTCGGGACGACGAGTCGCCAGCAGCACCTGCGTGCCTTTGGCCACGAGCTCCGCGAGGACCTCGCCCAGATGCGCACGGAAGGCCGGGTCCAGACCTGTGAACGGGTCGTCGATCAGCAGCAGCTTGGGGTCCCGGCAAAGCGCGCGCCCGAGGATGAGCTTGCGCTGCTCGCCGCTCGAGAGCTCCAGCCAACTCCGATCCAGCAGCGGCGTGAGGCCCAATCGCGCGATGGCCGCAGCACGGCACGCCTCGTGCGCCGCGCGCTCGCTCGGGTCGTGATCCAGCAGGAAGGGGCTCAGATGTTCGACGTTGTCGTAGGCCAGAAGCTCTGAGACGCTGCTGCCGTGATCCGGCATGGCGTGCCAGCGCACCTGGTGGTAGGGGCTCTCGCGGGCGGTCATGCGCCACGCCAGCTCGGGCGAGACGAGCTCAATGCTCCCGCGCCGATGCACGCCGTACACCGAATCGCGGCAGCGTGGGTCGTCTTCGAGAAGTTCGTGCCGCAGTTGCCCGGTGCTCACGACCAAGCGCCCGGCCACCCCGCGCAGTAGCAGCGACTTGCCAGCGCCGTTCGGCCCGATGACGGCCCAGCGCTCGTCGGTCCCGACGCGCCAGCTCGTGCCGGAGAAGAGCGCGCGCCCGCCGTCGCGAAAAGTCACGTTGTCGAGAGAGAAGCAAGTCACGGCGCCCATCGTCCCACAGCCGCTGTGCCAAACGCCACACACGGCCGCGATCCAGCGCGCGATGGACGCTCGTCGCGAGAAGCCGCGCGTGTGCCGCTGGCCTCTCGTCGAAAACGGGCGAGAATAGATGACATGCGCCTGCGACCCGGGCGGCGAGCGTCAGCGCCCGCCGTGCCCAATGAGCCTGCCGACACCACCGACCTCGGGTTTGGCGCGCGAGTCAGCGAACAATCTCAGGCCCGCTTCCTCAACCGCGACGGCAGTTTCAGCGTGCGGCGCGGCGGACTCCCGCTGCTCCAATCGCTCAACCTCTACCACGCGCTGCTGACGATCTCCTGGCCCCGCTTCCACGCGCTGGTCGTGGTGGCGTACTTTGCGGTGAACGTCTTCTTTGCCTGCGGCTACCTGGCGTGCGGCGCTCACGCGATCGCCGGCTCCACCGCGAGCACTCTCGGCGAGCGCTTCCTGGACGCCTTCTTCTTCAGCGTGCAGACGATGGGCACTCTCGGTTATGGCCGGCTGAGCCCGATCGGCCTCGGAGCGAACCTGCTTGTGACGGCTGAGTCACTGGCCGGCCTGCTGGGATTCGCGCTGGCGACGGGCCTGCTCTTCGCCCGCTTCTCGCGGCCGTACGCCAAGATCCTCTTCAGCGAGCGCGCCGTGATCGCGCCCTATCACGGCATCACGGCCTTCGAGTTCCGCATCGCCAATCAGCGCAGCAGTGAGCTGATCGACGTGCACGCCACAGTGGTCCTCACGCGCATGGAAACCATCCACGGCCGCCGCGTACGCCGCTACCACAATCTCAAGCTTGAGCGCGATCAGGTGATGTTCTTTCCGCTGCACTGGGTTGTCGTGCACCCCATCACAGAGGACAGCCCGCTCGCCGAGGCGTCAGCGGAGTCGCTGACCGTGTCCGATGCCGAGTTCCTCGTCTTGCTGTCTGCCACCGACGAGACCTTCTCGCAGGTCGTCCACGCGCGTTCGTCGTACAAGCCGCACGAGATCGTCTGGGGCGCGCGATTCGCCGACATGTTCCAGCGGCCGAGTGACGGCACACTCAGCGCGGATCTGATGCGTCTACACGACATCGAAAGCATTGGCCCACATTGACGTCACCCTTGTCGCTGCAATGGTCTATACTCGGATTCCAGGAAAGGTCCCAAGCGAAAGGTGAGGAGGAATGCTCATGCGGTGGAATAGAAACGTCCTGCGCGTCGCTATGACGGCCTTGCTGGTTGCCTGTGTCCACACGCCAAAGACTGCCAGCGCCAGCCCTCCCCCGACAGGGCACCGCCTCATCAGGCTTCTCGAGCGGGTTGGAACAACAAGACCAATGCTAATACCACGCACTGCGTGGGTATACATTCCCGCCAGCTATTCCAACGCTACGGCGCCCGTGTCGCTGATTGTGAACTTCCACGGTGACGGCTCCAGTGGCCGACGGCAAGAAGCCAGAAGCAGAATGTCCGCAACCGCAGATCTACAACCCAGCGACGAGGTCTTCCTGGTGGCATACCCGAACGCGAACTCAGTGGACGAAAACGGCAGACTCAAATGGAATGACGACGCTACGTCGCGAGCCGGCATCGAAGACCGGAAGTTCATTTACGATCTCGTTACCACGCTAGAAACCGATTACCCGAAGCTGGATCGGACGCGGGTTTACGCAACGGGCATGTCCAACGGAGGCGGCATGACAAACCGCGTGGGCTGCGACATGGCGGATACCTTTGCGGCCATTGCACCGGTTGAGGGCGGATACGCCGACTGGGCGCAATGCAATCCTACGCAGCACATATCGGTCATGGCGTTCCACGGCGTTACCGATCATGTTGTTCCATACTGCGGGGGGATGGGGGCGGGGCCGGCAGCGGGTTGCGGACCGTTTCCCTGCATTCCGGAATGGGCAGCGACCTGGGCGAATCGGGATTCGTGCGATGCGAACCCGGGGGAGCTGACGGTACTTCTGCAGCTTACACCTGTCACAGCGATCACTCGTCAGGAATGGACGCATTGTGCCGACGATGCCTCTGTAGTTCTATATGCCATCGATCCTCACAACCATACTTGGCCAGACCCCACGGTGATCGACGCAAACGAGAAGATGTGGGAGTTCTTCCGGGCGCATCCGAAGCAGCCCTAGTCGCCTGTCAAGAGGACCAGGTCAGGGACGATCCGCGGCTGCCGCGTGCCGGGTTAGACTAAGTCCCCATGGAGACCCCAAGCGTCGACGCTGCCCTGGCCGCGCCGGCTGAGAGCCTTGCCGCGTCGCAGCCGCCGACGTTCGCTCGACCCCGGACGGCTGTGCGCATCTTCCGCGGCGCAGTGCTCTACACCGGCGCGTTCACGCTCATCTGGCTGTTCTTCGTGATCACCAGGCGTGACGGCGGTCTCCTCTTCGGCGCCACCAGGATCGATCTCCAATCAATCGTGCGGGTCGTCATCGGGTTCCTCTTCACGACTGTCCTCTGGGGCCTGATCTGGTGGGGCCTGCGGTGGCTCCTGCTCCGCAAGGTCGCGGGCTTCTCACGGCGCGAGCTCAAGGACGTCTTCAGCTCGCGCATGAATCGACCGTTCGATCTGTCGTCCTTCCTGGCCTCACACTCGGAGCGACGCATCCGCATCATCGACATGATCGGCCGGCGCGGCCGGTTCATCGCCATACAGATCGCCGCCTATCTCTACATCGTGACGCGCATCGCCCAGGAGCCGACGCCCAAGTTCTTGACCATGGGTCTGCAAGAGGGCCTGCTCGATGCCGTAGTCTTCAGTTGGGCAGGCATCGCCCTCTTCTACTCGGACGGCTTCTTCGGTCGCGCGTTCTACGGCGCCCAGTCGCGCCTCATGGACGGCAGCCTGGCCCGCGCCAACTGCCTCCTGATCGGCACGCTCTGGAACGCGTTCAAGTTCGTCATGGTGCCGATCGGGATCCAGCTCGCACTGCATTTCCCGCCCTCCACCTACGCGGCGCTGTTCGCTTTCATCTGGCTGTCCTACGTCGTGTCCGACGGCCTGTCCGAGATCGTGGGCTCGCTCTTCGGCAAGCAGAAGCTGCGCGTCTGGGGCATCGGCGACGTCAACCGCAAGTCCGTGGCCGGCACCTGGGCCTGCTTCCTGGGATCGCTCGGGGTCTGCCTATGGATGGTCTCGCGCTACCACCTGCCGCTGCCCTGGTATGGACTGGCATTGGTCGTGTCTGTCTCCAACACGGCCTTTGAGCTGTTCTCGCCGCGCGGCACCGACGATTTCACGATGGCGACGGCCAACGCCCTGCTCTGCTGGGGCTTCGGCGCGCTCGTGTACTAGCGTGGTGGCTCACGCATCCGCACGCTGCAGGTCGTGTCGCCAACGCCAATGACGAGGAGGACCAGCCCATGGAGTTGCGTCGATACTGTCTCACGACGACTTCGCTGCTCAGCTTGCTGGCCCTGCTTGCCCAGCCGATCGGCTGCGATGGCGGACAAGCGAGCGCGACCGCGGGACAGACGCCAGCGCCAGCCGATCACGGAGGATCCCAACCGCTGACGACCGAACGCTACAGTTGGCGCAACGTCGCGATCGTAGGCGGCGGCTTCGTGCCCGGCATCATCTTCAACTCAAAGGAACGCGACCTGATGTACGCTCGCACCGACATCGGTGGCGCGTACCGCTGGGACGAGAGGGCGCGTCAGTGGATCCCGCTCACGGACTGGGTCAGCCCGGACGACTGGAACCTGCTCGGCATCGAGAGCCTGGCGACCGATCCGGTGGACCCGAACCGGGTCTACCTCGCGGCCGGCACGTATACCCGATCGTGGGCCGGCAATGGCGCGATCTTGCGCTCGACCGACAAGGGCCGGACCTGGCAGCGCACCGACATGAGCTTCAAGATGGGCGGCAATGAGGACGGCCGCTCCATGGGCGAGCGTCTCGCGATCGATCCTCATCAGAACAGCATCCTCTACTTTGGCTCGCGCAACGATGGGCTCTGGCGCAGCACGGATTCAGGCCTGACCTGGAGCAAGGTCACTGGCTTCCCGGTGAACGGCAACATCGGCATTGGCTTGCCGATCGTGCTGTTCGACGCGCGCAGCGGCTCGTCCGGATCGGCCACGCCGACGATCTACGTGTCCGCCGCCTCGACCACAGATCCCCTCTACCGCAGCCGGGATGCCGGCGCCACGTGGCAGCCCGTGCCGGGGCAGCCCCAGGGGCTCATGCCGCACCACGCTGCGTTCGATTCGGCTGGCACGCTCTACGTGACGTACGGCAACGGGCCTGGCCCGAACAACGTCACAAGCGGCGCGGTGTGGCGCCTTGACATGCCGAGCGGGGACTGGAGGGACATCATGCCGCTCGCGCCCAGCACTGGCGACATCTTCGGCTACTCCGGCCTGGCGGTGGACGCCTTGCGCACAGGCACGGTGATGGTCACGACCCTGGACCGCTGGGCGCACAAGGACGAGATCTTCCGCACGACCGATGGTGGCAAGAGCTGGACCGCGATCGGCCCCAAGGCCGTGCGCGACAGCTCGGTGGCGCCCTTCCTCAACTGGGGCGCCAGCTCGGCAGCTCTGGGGCACTGGATCGGCGACATCGAGATCGATCCCTTCAACTCCGACCGCGTGCTCTACGTCACCGGCGCGACGATCTGGGCTTCCGACAACGCGACCGCAGCCGACTCGGGCCAGACGACGCACTGGACAGTGCGCGCCGCGGGTCTCGAGGAGACGGCCGTGCTCGATCTGGCCAGCCCGCCTTCCGGGGCCCACCTCATCAGCGCGCTGGGCGACATCAGCGGCTTCCGTCACGACGACTTCAGCGTGCCGCCGCGCAGCGGGCTGTGGACGAATCCCATTATCAGCTCGACAGACAGCATCGACTTCGCCGAGAACGATCCGGCATTGGTGGCGCGCGTCGGCCACGGCTGGGCTGAGCGCGGCGCGTATTCGCTGGACGGCGCCTCGACCTGGGCGCCCTTCCGCAGCTCCCCGGCGAGCAATAGTGAGGCCGGCTGGATCGCTGTCTCGGCGGACGGCAGCGCGTTCGTGTGGTCCCCGAGTCAGGGCGCGCCGCACTACTCCAGGGACCGGGGTACCACTTGGACGCCATGCGCCGGCATATCGAGCGCTGTGTGCGTCGCTGCCGACCGCGTGAACGCGCGCAAGCTCTACGCGTACGATGCCGGGAGCGGCTCGGTCTATGCCAGCACGGACGCAGGCGCCACGTTCGTGGCCAAGACGAAGATCACAGCGAGCGAGAACACCGCCATCCGGGCAACGCCGGGACAGGAAGGCCACGTGTGGATCGCGGCCGGCGCGAACGGCCTGCACCGTTCGGTCGATGGCGGCGGGCAGTTCACGAAGCTCGCCAGCGTGCAGGCCGCCGACACGGTCGGTTTCGGCAAGGCCGCGCCCGGCAGAAGCTATCCTGCCGTGTACCTCGTCGGCAAGGTGGAGAACGTCAGAGGCGTGTTCCGTTCCGACACGCAGGGCGCCTCATGGGTGCGCATCAACGACGATCAGCATCAGTACGGCTGGGTCGGCCGCGCCATCACGGGCGATCCGCGCATCTATGGCCGCGTCTATCTCGCCACCAACGGCCGCGGCATCCCGTACGGCGATCCGTCGACGACGCCGTGAGGCGCGCGCTCCTCAGTCGTGCGTCTTGACGTCGACGCCTTGCAGGCGGAACGAGAAGCTGTAGGAGTCCTTTGTCAGTTGGTACTCCGGGTGGACGCGCGGGTTCCAGGAGTCGTCGCCGCCGAGGCCCATCTGCTGCCAGTCGAGGCTCAGCGTCACCTTCCCGTTCTTCTCGATGACCTCTGTCTGCTTGGCCTTGAGTAGTGCAGCGTCGGTGTAGTCGTGCGCCGTGAAGTTGAGCGTCGGCGCGCCGGACACGCGCAGGCCCTGGCCGGCGTCATTGGTCAGCGTCAGCCAGCGGACATCGGCACGGTTGCCGTTCTCCTGGGCCATGACGTAGGGGAAGTGCAAGTCGGCGACGCGTGCCGTGTAGAGGCCGACGCGAGCGCCGGTCTTGCGGTCCCAGTAGCTCTCATGGGGGCCGCGACCATACCAGGTTGCGCGCGAGAAGGCGCCGGGCAGTTGCATCTGCAAGCCAACGCGCGGGAGCGGGGGCCAAGTGCCCAGGAGCTTGAATGCGGTCGCCACGTCGATCGCACCATCGGCGTCGAGCGAGTAGATCGTCTGTGTGGTGAGCGACGCCTGCGCGCCGACCATCTCGTTCTCGATGGTGACCTGCACGGTCCCCGGCGCGTCGCTCTTCACGCTGAGGGCCCGTGGCCGGCGCTCGAGGCGGTCAAGGCCTGCCTGGCGCCAGCGCTGTGCAAAGCCGCGCTCGCCGCCGCCCTCGTCGTTGTCCGTGGGGACGCGGAAGAAGTGCGGGACGACGGGTCCGACGAGCAGCTCCGTGCCCTGGAAGAGGTAGGAGCTGAGGCCGCCGGATTGGCGCTCGAACGTGGCCGTGAACGTGGCGCCGCGCACGACCACCCGTTCGGGAGAGCTCTCAACCTGCGGCGCCGGGACCGCCCTCCGGCGGGTCAGCGGGGCTCCCGCACTGGCATGGGGCAGCTCGAATTGGTCGTAGGCGACCTCATGGCCTTTGGGCGCCCATGGCGTCGAGGCTGCGAGGTGCGCGCTCAGATTCAGGAAGTAATCCGCGCCCGGCTTTGGCGTGGGCTTTGTGAAGTGGATGGCGAGCTCTTGCGACTCGTGCGGCGCCAAATCCGGCGCCGGCAGGGCGCCCGACTGCCGGACGATACCGTCCTCGACGACCTGCCAGCGCAGTTCGAGGAAGCCCAGCCTGAGAAAGTCGTAGAGATTGGTGATGCGGATCCGACCCGTCGCCAGATCAGCCGGCTCGAAGCGCACATACTGGACGACGTGCTTGATCTCGTTGATTTCGGGCTGCGGCAGGCGTTCTGCGTTGATCAGGCCGTCGTTGACGTTCGCGCCATCGGAGTAGTTGATGATCTCCCACCAGGGCTTGCCGTCCTTGACGATGCGCAGGGCCTGGTCGACCCAGTCCCAAGTGAAACCGCCTTGGAGGCGCGGATGCTTGTAGAACAGGTCCCAGTAGTCCTTGAAGTTGCCGACGCTGTTGCCCATGGAATGCGCGTACTCGCTGACGATCACCGGCCGCTTGGTGTCGCTCTGCATGCGCCGGAGCACGTCGTCGATCCCGGGGTACATCACGGCATTGATGTCAAAGGCAGTGAGTTCGCGCTCAGCCCCGGCGCGACGGCCCTCGTAGTGGATCGGCCGCGTCGGATCGACGGCGCGGATAGCCTCGGCCATGGCAAAGTGGTTCGGGCCCAGGCCGGTCTCGTTGCCCAGAGACCAGATCACGATCGAGGCATGGTTCTTGTCGCGCTCGACCATGGCCAGGCCGCGGGCCACGAACGCGTCTTTCCAGGCCGGCTCGTCGGCCAGTCTGTCCCACAGCGCGTGGCCCTCGACGTTCGCCTCGTCCAGGACGTAGAGGCCGTACTCGTCGCAGAGGTCGTACCAGAGCGGCTGGTTGGGATAGTGCGACGTGCGCACGGCGTTGATGTTGTTCTGCTTCATGAGCTCGATGTCGCGGATCATCGTCTGGCGGGACACGACGCGTCCGGTGTCCGGATCGAACTCGTGGCGATTGACGCCCTTGAACTTGACGGCCACGCCGTTGATCAGAAGCAGGCCGTCCTTGATCTCGACCTTGCGGAAGCCGATGCGTGTGGCTAGCGCCTCGAGCACGGCGCCAGAGGGATCGAGCAGCTCAAGCGTCAGCGTGTAGAGATGTGGCGTCTCTGCGGTCCACAGCCGGGGCCGAGAGAATGCGTGGCGGACCGAGAGAGATGTGTCGGCATTCGCGGCAAGGCGTGCGGGTGTGGCAAGGGTATCCGCCCACACGATCTGGCCGTCCGGCGCAGCGAGGTGGAGACGGACCGTGTGCAGGGCCTGCTCTTGGGCCGATCGGTTGAAGAGTGCGATCGCCAGGTCGAGCTGCGCGTCTTGGTAGCTCGCGTCGAGATCGGTTGTGACCTTGAGGTCACGCACAAAGACCGTGGGACGTGCGATGAGAGACACGTCGCGGAAGATGCCTGAGATGCGCCAGTAGTCCTGGTCTTCCAGATAGCTCCCGTCGGAGTGCTCGATGACTTCGACGGCGAGCAGATTCGCGCCCGGTCGCACATCGTCGGTGACGTCGAACTCGCCCGGCGTGAAGGCGTCCTCTTTGTAGCCCACCTTGCGGCCATTGACCCAGACGTAGTACGCGGACTGGACGCCGCCGAAATGCAAGAACAGACGCCGGCCGGTCCAATCGGGCGGTACGGTGAATGCCACGCGGTAGAGACCGACGGGGTTGTTGTCGTGCGGGACGTGCGGCGGGTCGGCCTTGAAGGGGTAGAGGATATTGGAGAAGAAGGGCTTGTCGTAAGGCCGCCCTTCCCTGGCCCCGACCACCTGCCAGTTCGACGGCACCGTCAGATCGTCCCAGCCGCGCGCGTCAAAAGAGGGCAGCTCGAATCCCGGCGGCGCTTCGAAGGGGTTGCGAAGCCACTTGAACTTCCAAGTGCCGCTCAAGACGACGACGCGCGACGACCTAGCGACGTCGCGCGTGATCGCTCCGGCGCGATCCGCGAACGGCACGACAGTGGCGTGCGGCCGTTCGACGCCGATGGCGAAGACCGCAGGGTCCTCCCACTCGGGCGCGGCGCAAGCCAAGGTGCCGCAGCCCAAAAGCAAGAATACCGTGCCTAGCACTCGCGACCGACGTGATGTTCGCATGAGAGCCTTCCGCAAAGCGCGCACAAGAGCGCGGAACAACGAACGCTAGCCTGCGGAGCTTAACGTGTGTGGTCTCGCGATCCAAGCGCGCGTGTCCAGCCGTCCAACAGACGAAGAGGACCGCCGCGCGCGCCACGTCAGCGCCACGTCCATGGTTGCGCCTGTACCTTGCCGAAGGTAGTCTGTGAGGAGAACTAGAAGCCCGATGTCGAGCCCGGCTTGCACCCTCGGAAAACGAAAGGCCCCGCGACCATGTTTCAGTTGACCGCCTCACTTACACGTGTCCAGGCCCTGCTCGTATCGTTGGTCCTTGCCAGCTTCATGGCGACCGGGAACTCCTTCGCCGCAGAACCCGCCGCCGCTGCGGCGCCGGGGCGCGCGGTGACCGGGAAGGTGGTGCGGCCGCCGGGTCCGGCTTGGGTGGACCATGCCGTCTTCTATCAGATCTATCCGCAGACGTTCTTTGACTCGAACGGCGACGGCATCGGCGATCTGCCAGGCATCATCGCAAAGCTCGACTACGTGAAGAGCCTCGGCGCAGGCGCCATCTGGCTGAATCCCTTCGTTGAATCGCCCTTCCGTGATGCGGGCTACGACGCCTCGGACTTCTACACGGTGGCGCCGCGCTACGGCACCAACGAGGATGCCCGCAGGCTGTTTACCGAGGCGCACAAGCGCGGCCTCAAGGTGATCTTCGACTACGTCATCAGCTACACGAGCATCGACCACCCGTGGTTCAAGGCCTCGTGCGATCCCAAGCCCAACAAATACACCAACTGGTTCGTGTGGACGAACGGCACGTGGTACCCGGGCTGGGACAAGAACCGGTCCTTCGTCCAGGGCTACTGCGAGCGCGACGCGCAGTTCCTCTCCAACTTCTTCTGGCACCAGCCGGCGCTGAACTACGGCTACGCTCACCCTGACCCGGCGCAGCCGTGGCAGCTACCGACCGATCACCCCGACGTCCTGGCGCTCAAAGAGGAGATGAAGAACGTCCTGCGCTTCTGGCTGGAGATGGGCGCCGACGGCTTCCGGGCCGACATGGCCGGCTCCCTGGTCAAGAACGACGACGGCAGCGAGACGTCGAAGTTCTGGAAGGAGCTGCGGGAGCTGATGGACCGCGAGTACCCGGGCCGCTTCATGGTTGCAGAGTGGTCTGACCCCAAGGCGGCGACGGCCGGCGGTTTCCACGCGGATTTCCTGCACTGGTTCCCTGGCTACGACGACCTCTTCCAGAAGGACGCGAAGCGCGGCGGCCGCCAGGACGGCCACAGCTTTTTCGACGCGGATGGCCTGGGCGACATCAGCAAATTCCTCAAGATCTACCTCGACCAATACGATGGCAGCCACGCCAACGGCTACATCGCCCTGCCGTTCGGCAATCACGACATCCCGCGCATCAAGAACAACGGGCGCACGGACCGCGACATCGAGGTGATCTTCGCCTTTGCGCTCACCATGCCCGGCACGCCGTTCGTCTACTACGGAGACGAGATCGGCATGCGGCAGCTCGACAATCTGCCGCACATCGAGGGCAGCTATGGCGGCCGCGCGGGCGATCGCACTCCGATGCAGTGGACCGCAGGCGTCAATAGGGGCTTCTCGATCGCCAGCCCGGAGCGGCTCTATCGTGCGGTCGACACGGCAGCAGATGCGCCCAGCGTAGCGATGCAGGAGAAGGAGCCGAGTTCGCTCCTGAACAAGGTCAAGGCGCTGATCCGGCTGCACAACGACGAGCCAGCGCTGGCAGCCTATGCCGAGTTCGTGCCTGTCTTTGCCGAGAAGGACAAGTACCCCTTCGCCTATGTGCGCGCGAACGGCAAGGACCGGCTGCTGATCGTGCTGAACCCGGCGGGTCGTGAGGCATCGGCGACCTTCCCCCTGGGCTACGCCAGCCAGAAGCCTGTGCTGATCTCGGGCAGCGGCAGCGCCACACTCGGCGCGCGGGACGTGACCGTCAAGCTAGGCGCCGCGAGCCACGCGATCTTCCGGGTCAATGCGCTGAAATAGTCGTTGCGCACGGCGGTGGGCCCGCGCGGCCGCGCAGAGGCGGTCGGCTTTGGTCCGCTCGTCAAGGAGAAGAGCATGAACAAGTGTCGCGCTGGTGTGGGTTTGGTGCTGGGAGCGTTGCTTAGCGCCACGAACCTCGGGGCTGCGGAAGTCTCCAAGAACACGCTCGTCGTGCACGCGGATCTGGCCCGCCACAAGATCAGCCGCTACATCTACGGCAACTTCTCGGAGCATCTGGGTAGCTGCATCTACGGCGGCATCTGGGTCGGACCGGACTCGGCCATCCCGAACACGCGCGGGATCCGCAACGACGTCGTCTCCGCCCTGCGCAAGATCAAGCTCCCGGTCCTGCGCTGGCCGGGCGGCTGCTTCGCCGATGAGTACCACTGGAAGGACGGGGTCGGTCCGTACGAGAAGCGGCCGTCGATCGTCAACACCAACTGGGGCGGCGTCACCGAGACCAACCACTTCGGCACGCACGAGTTCCTGGACTTCTGCGAGCAGGTGGGCTGCGAGCCCTACGTCAGCGGCAACGTCGGCACCGGCACGCCCCAGGAGCTCGAGCAATGGGTCGAGTACATGACCTTCGACGGCCGCTCGCCCATGGCCGACTTTCGGCGCGCCAATGGCCGCGACAAGCCGTGGCGCCTCCGGTTCCTGGCCATCGGCAACGAGAACTGGGGCTGCGGCGGCAACATGCGGCCCGAGTACTACGCCGACGTCTACCGTCGCTTTCAGACCTTTGCCCGCGACTACTCCGGCAATCGACTCTACAAGATCGCCTGCGGCGCCGGCAGCGAGGACTACGCCTGGACCGAAGCCGTGATGAAGTCGGCTGGCAGCATGATGTCCGGCCTGTCCTTACATCACTACATCTTCGAGTCCGCGGGCCCAGCCACACAGTTCGGCGTCGAGGGTTGGTTCCGCGTGCTGGCCAACACGCTCAAGCTCCAGACCATCGTGGACAACCACGCCCGCATCATGGACAAGTACGACCCGGCCCGGCGCGTGGGCCTGATCGTGGATGAGTGGGG
>Ga0182021_10006208_pt1 | contig 14188 bp, 13 predicted proteins | sample 612E3MmetaG_FD_120493 | JGI IMG/M metagenome (GOLD analysis project Ga0182021, IMG submission 120493) | Permafrost microbial communities from Stordalen Mire, Sweden - 612E3M metaG (Illumina Assembly) | ecosystem: Environmental > Terrestrial > Soil > Wetlands > Permafrost | place: Sweden... | reverse complement strand
TTCTCTTTGAGGGCGTGATTTTTTTCCTTTAACTCCGCTATTGCTTTTTTATACTTCGCTTTAGTTTTGGTACCGGCTTTATCCATCTTTGCCTTGAATGCATCGATCTTGTCTTCATTGACCTTGATTTGTGCTTCAGATTCGGTCTTAAATTTTTGCCACTCTGCAACGTAATCGGCTTTCGCCTCCTTCAGCTCTTGCTTGGCTTCTGCAACTTTCTGTTCTTCTTTTTTTTCACAACCCGCAAAAATAATTCCCGCCATACATACTGTGGCAGCGAAGGTGAATATTTTGTTTTTCATAATTCTCCTCTTTGTTGATGGGTTTTTGTAATTGATGGTTTACTTGTATTTTGTTGCTTTCTTTTTAGTGCGGTCAGGGCTTACGTCCTGACCGATACTGTTGAATGTCAGGAAGAAATTCCTGACATCACTAACCATCCTTACCATTTAAGGATAAATACTTCTCTCCTGATGGCAAAAAAACTTATGGATAAGTTTGTTCACCGGGAATAGCCCTAAAGAATGAAAAAGTAATTAATCCTTTTTATAGGAGTAAATACTCTTCGCAGGAGAATAAGATCCTGGATCCTCACTGTCTCCCTAATGGATGCCTTCAGCAAATTCATTCGTGGAAATAGGGAAACTGGAACAAGGAATGGGTTTAGTACTATCGTTCGTTCGGAGTAGAGTTTTTGGGGAGAAATTATCGGAAAAATGCGTTGGATTAAAAAAAATATACGACCCGGAAAAATTCCGGATCGTATGTATCTCAGCTATTTATTCATGCTTTGTTGGTAATTGGGTGCATGATCGACGATAATCTCTACTCGCCGATTGTTCGCTCGGCCTTCTGCGCTGGCATTATCTGCAATCGGTCTATCTTTACCGATTCCATGCGCTTCGATGAGATCACTCGTGTAACCGCGTGAGATGATGTACGAGCGCACTACATCCGCACGCCGCTGCGACAACGCCTGGTTGTAACTGGAAGAACCCTGAGAGTCTGTATGACCCTCAACGGTAAGCTTTCGTTCTTTTGTCTCCATGAGTGCATCGGCAACTTGGTTCAACCGATCCCGCGCCGACGACAAGAGTTCCGATTTGTTCGAAGCAAAGAGAACGCTGCCCGAAAGCGTAATAACCAGACCGCGAGCTTCATCCTTCACTGCTGCGAGTTTGGCAAGATCTGCTTGTGCAACATCCGCTCTGTTTTCTGCGTCAAGCCGTGCTCGTTGCTCTGAGGCAAGCTGCTCGGTTTTAACTGCACTGCTGCGTTCCGAGGCAGCCAGGTCTTCTTTCGTGTTCTTCGATATCTCGGTTTGGGTTGCAAGATCTTGTTTCGTGTTTTTCATAATTTCGGTCTGAGTCGACTGGTAATCCTTGTTCGCCTTTGCGGTGGCTGCATTTCCGGCAGCGGTGGTCGCAAATGCTTCAGCCATCTTGGCTTTGCGATCTGCAACATAGGCAAGATCTCGCGTACGGAACGATTGAGGATCGTCTTGGAAAGACTTTTCAGCGATAGCAAGTGCTTCTTGTGCCTTATGTAACTCTGCAGGTACTAATTGTGCTGCCTGCCCTGCGCTCGCGTGCTGGTAAGCCTGCCGCGCATTAATAAGTTCTGGCGGAGGGACGCTTGCGCAGCCAACGAGGAGTCCGACACATCCAACGATGATGAGAGATATAATGGGTTTCATAAGATACTTCCTTTCTGAGGCAATTTATTGTCTTCTCGAAGCTGTCGTACCCGTTCTATTGCCTGTATGGCTTCCTTCTTATCGGCATCCCCATGAGAAAGCGCTACTGCCAGTTCGCCATCGGCTTGGGCACGCGATAGCATGGACTCAGCTTGTTCCTTATCGTCCTTTGCTGCAAGCACCTTAGCATTCTCTAATTCTTCCTTTGCAAGTTGCAAATAAAGTGATGCGCTGGGGACGTTGGATGCACCAGATTCCTCGGCGGCACGAATTGCCGACGTAGACGCCTCTTTATTGACCGGCGGGGCACTACCGCAGCCTGCAATCACTCCAGCGAGCAGAACACTTCCCGCCAACATGACCACGTTCAGATGTCTCATTGAATCCTCCTTTTATATTATTGTGAAATGTGGTTTTCAATTCCTGCTTTTCAAGAACGGAAAATCTCTTTTTGAATTCGAAACAGTGTACCGATGATGACCTCGAAATCCAATAGTCCTAAAGGATGAAAGAGTAGTTAATCCTTTTCAGAAGAAGAGCATATATCGCACAGATCGATGAAGGACTGTATATTATAAGTGGGAGTGGATTATTCCGCCGTTCGAAAGGGGAACTGGTTAGCGAAATCTCTTCGTTAAAAGTGAACTTTATTATCAACAAGCGAATTTGATTAGCTCATATTGCCAAGACAACATGAACATGGTTATTCACGACAATTGAAGTTTTGAGAAAATGTCGGTTGAGGAAAACTGTATTCGGTTTTGTGATGATATTCTCTAAACTTCTGTTTTTTTCTTTCCGAACTCAGGATCGATCTTCACCAATGCCGCAACAATAAATCCCGGAATAGTCGAAATCATAACCCACAGGAAAAAATGCTGGTAGCCGACGAGCTCTTGAATTTTCCCGCTGATCATTCCCGGTAGCATCATCCCGAGCGCCATGATGCCTGTGCAAATAGCAAAGTGCGATGTCTTGTATTCTCCCTGTGAAATATAAATCATATACATCGCGTAGGCAGTAAAGCCAAAACCGTACCCGAATTGTTCGAACGCTACAGCAGTAGTAATGATCAGAAAACTCGTCGGTTGGAATTGTGAGAGATAAATGAACATTAAATCCGGCGTGTGCATAATAATAACCATCGGCCAAAGCCATTTGCGGAGACCTTTTTTCGAAATGACAAGACCTCCCAACAGGCCGCCCGCTATTAATGCGATAGCACCAACAGTCCCGTATACGATTCCAATATCGTTTGTCGCAAGTCCAAGGCCGCCTTTTTCATATCCATCCACAAGGAAAGGTTGAATAAGTTTTTCCAACTGTGCTTCAGCAAAACGATAAAAAAACAAGAAGAGAATAATAATCCAAATATCTTTTCGTTTGAAAAAGAGGATAAATGATCTGAGAAATTCTGAAGCAACTCCTTTTGATTGAGCTTTTAATGTCGATCGATCTTCGGCAGGATAAGGAAGAATGAATCGATGATACAGGCAAATCGATATAAATATCACCGCAATCACAAAAAATGTAACCGACCACGCATGTGGTATGCCAAGGTGCGGTTCTAATGTTCCTGCCAGAACCACCAGTGCCCCCTGAGCAACGATCTTAGCTATTCGATATACCATATTACGTATTCCGGCGAATGCTGCTTGTTTGGATTGATCGAGACCAAGCATATATAATCCATCGGCAGCAATATCATGAGTAGCAGAACCAAAGGCTATTATTCCAAAGACAAGTAGCGTAGGCAATAGGAAATTGGATGTTGAAACAGCGAATGCTACACCAACGAGAGCGAAGGAAATAAGTAGTTGCATAGTGACAACCCATCGCCGCTTCGTAAAAAAAATATCAATAAGGGGACTCCATAATGGCTTGATCGCCCAGGGCAAATACAGAAGGCTTGTATAGAAGGCCACATTGGTATTTGAAATACCAAGTCTTTTAAACATGATAACTGAGACAGTCATCACTGCATAATATGGAATTCCTTCTGCAAAATACAACGATGGTACCCAAGCCCATGGATTTCTGCTGTTTGGTTTACGCATGCATTCTCACTTCTTCATAAGATACGGGACATATTTTTTATCAACGGTCATAATGTGCTTGGTAAACCATGTGGACAAAAAGAGCAGGAGTTTTAATCGAGCCAAATCATCGGTTCCATCTGCAAGGATATCGAGTTTTCGGAGTTCTTTTCGAAATTCTTCATGTTCGCGTAAATGCGCTTTGGCATCCGGATAATTGATTTTTAAAAACAAGTTCTCTTCTGCCTGAAAATGATTGACAGCATATTCCTGCAGCTTCTTTAAATCCTCAATAATCGTTTTAGAATCCCCATTTTTTTCGATCACGCTTTTTAAATTATTATTCAGAAGAAAAAATAATTGTCGATGGTGATCATCGAGCTCTTTCACCCCAACACTGTATTCTTCTGTCCATCTGAGCGCCATAGAAATCTCCTTATCTCTAAGTGATGTTAATACAATTTTCTTAATTCACTTTTGCGAAAATAATGCTTCACTATTTCTTCCGCCTTGCACCCTTTTGCTGCCATGACCGCCGCACCGATTTGACATAATCCGACACCATGCCCCCATCCGGCGCCAAACAATGTGAACTTCACCGGTATTCCTTTCTCATCCCGTTCGGTCTTCACGATGAATGCACTTGAGTAGAGATGGGATTTGGAAAGCCAGCGCCGGATTTCCAATTCTTTTCCAACGATGATCGTTTGCTTGCTTCCGACCACTTTCAACTTGAAGATGCGGCCGGATGGTCCGCGTGATAGCGGAACAAGATCCATGAGGATTCCAAAATCAATTTCTGATTTTGTATGAAGAATATATGCAAGCTGTTCTTGTGTGTATTCAACCTTCCATCGGAAAAAATCTGTCGTCTCTTGATCGAACGATGGAAGAACTTGTTTGAGAATCTTTCCATCCGAGGTATTACAATAAGCATCCGGTGAAGAGAGGATCCAGCGTTCTGCGTCTGCTTCGTTCAGTACTCGCGGATGGACTTGTGCAGAATCGGAAACGGATTGGAGATATGGGGTCGGCGTCTCTTCCCACGTGTGCTCGAACAACTCCGTCCTTCCGCCGCATGCTTTTGAAAAACGCGCATCGCATATTTCATTATTGTACACAAGAAATTGGCCTCGCGTTGACGATACCGCTTCTTCAGCCGACTTTGCGATCACTTTCGTTATCCCTTGATATCTCTGACAATGATCATCTGCACACACATCGAAGTATGTATGATCCTCGTGGTCATACCATCGAAGAATTTCATCCTTTGTCTTTTGGAATTGCTGAGATGGCACACGTATGTTCTTAAACTTCTTTTGCCGTTCCAACATCGCGACTAGCCAACTCCTTGATGTAACGGCATGCGCCTTGAGTAACTCACCTGGTGCTTCTGCACTCATTTCGGAAGAAATAACACTTTGGAGATATTGCTCAACGCCAATCTCATTGAGTGCTGAGATCGTTTTGTGAGCATTGACAAGAAAGCGCATATTGCCTTCGAATGTTTGATTTTCTTTTCGCTCCCAATGAAAGTTCATGCCGATGGTAACATCGCACAGCGTGCACGTTGCTCCGTTCAATGCGAGACAACGAAATTCCGCTCCGCGAATCACTTCCACTCCATCGCTGTCTTTCAATACGAGAGCGCTGCTTTCACTAAGCACCGTGAATTGACCCTGGAGACGAACGGAGTTCGGCAGTTCATAAAACCCTAGGAACACACCATGAATTTCTTGCGCGCGCTCAATAATTCCAACAGTTATGATTGGTTCAGCCGAGATCAACGCATCTTCTCTAATATTTTCTCTATAAGTTCCGGCGGCTCGGTTACCTCAGCAAACATATTCTCGATGAGCTTTGCATCCGCACGTAAGAAATCTTTTTCCATCGGTGTCACAATAAGGCCGCCAAGATCGACGGCGGCAGGACTGATAAGAACACGATCGTCGCCTTTGAGAAAATATACATCAGGCCGATGCTTGCGTCGCGGTAAGATGATCAATCGCCATAATTCCTCCTGATAGGAACACAGAATGTTCAGTTTCGGTTCTTCCGGAGAGGCGAAAATTGTTTTCCATGCTTCCAGCATATTTTTCAAAAACTCGAGCAGCCGAAATTTATCTGTGGATTCAACGATGAACGCCGTTCGTCCGTAATTCATCAATATACAGCCTGCAACATGGTTTTTATAATATAACCGTTTGCGTCGCCGCATATCGACGGCATTATATTCGATAGGAAGCGCACGCTGCGGACTGGCTTGAAAATGGAAGTGGTCCGGCGCCGATGCTCCGCTCTTCGGACCGTTATAAAACACTGTAAAATCGGGACTAAGGTCTTTCGTCAGATCCAGCAAGACACTCAACGAAGACTCCAATTCCTGCGGAATGTGATGAATACTGCAAAAAGTCAAATGCCGAGCAAAGATCGGTACCGGATTGCAAAGCAATAAGAATTCGTTGCAATACAGAATTCCCTTCTGCGGCTTGGGAAGATTCTCAAGACAGAGAAAACATTTGCGCTCTTGAATTGTTTTAGCATCGAGATCTGCTCCCGTGCTTCGGATACGTTTTGGATTGAATTGCAAAAAGACATTATAGTTGCTGCAGATAATTTCACGAACCCGAACCGATTCCAACGCCGTATATCCTTCTATCAATTCCGGCCAGTGAAGTTTCTGCTGTTCTATGAGATTATGGCAGAGTTGTACGAGAGTACCGTGAGTACTTGCTGAGTTAAAAACGGAGAAGGTTTTTTGCGCAAGAAAAAAAATATTTGAAGGATTCACAGTCTGCCGCTTATCGTTTATTATTTCTTTTCACTCAGTTGAAAAATGTCAGCAACCGGAATAAAACCGAGATAATGTTCTACTGTTGTCCTCCCCAGTGTAAACGGTGTTTTCTCTATAATCTGATATCCCATATTCTGATACCATAACAACGCTGCTGTATTATCCACCATCACTCCAAGCCAAACACAATCAAGGTCATACGTCTTTGCATGGTCAGCTGCAAATGCCATCAGCTGTTTTCCAACCCCTAATCCTTGATATCGAGGCAATATATACAGTTGTTGAACATACAGCCGCTTCTCATCTCTATTATAGAACGTCTTTTCATATCCAGAAACTACACCATCCACTTCAGCAACAAATCCGACAACATTTTGATCGTCCAAAAACGATCGTACTATATCTCCGTTATAATGTTCTTCCAAATACTCCAGAATGTCCTCACGGGGAATGAACTCGGCATATGTATCCAGCCACGTATCGTGCAGCAATCGACGAATGCTTTCGACATCCTTCATTTCCCAACGGCGATAACTGATTCTCATTTGTTCTTCCCGAGACGGTGGCAGCGAGCAAGAATTTCCATGGTCCGGATCTTGTCCTTGTACTCATCATGCCGATTTACTTTTTCTATGGGTAATGCTGCATCAGAATTTCCCTCCCAGCGCCGGCAGAGATAAATCGGCTCGTAAATTCTTCCAATTTGGTATTGACGTGAAAGTCGGAGCGCGACAGTATAATCTTCGCCATAACTTACATCAGGAAATCCTCCAGCTTTTCGCAGCAACGCAGTGTTAAATGCCCGCGGAGCACCGAGTCCGTTAATCCGAAGAGCATTGTTTCTGCCATTGACAGGGGTCCACTCTCGATGATCGATAATGCCGGGAGGAAGCTCTTCCAATTTCATATTCACTAATCTGTAAGAACCAATTACCATCGCATAATTGTTGAGGTGAAATTCGTCTACAATTTTTTGAAGTACATGCGGTCCGCTATACATATCATCAGAATCAAGTTGAATTGCATACCGTCCGCAATATTCGGAGAAGATTGCTTCATTCCAGCATCCGCCAATGCCGAGACCGGTGTGCCGTGGAATATGGAGCTGCACGTGCTGATGCCCTTTGGCAAGTTCCCGCAGCAGGTATGTTGTTCCGTCTGTTGAGTAGTTATCGACAACGATACAATTGAAAGGAAAATCGGTTTTCTGTTCCAGTACGCTCTTTATTGCATCGCCAATAGTATTCAAACGATTATAGACAGGAATAATAACACTCGCTTCCACCGGAAACGGGAAATCAATCTTCGGCACTTTCTCAAATTTTGGTTCGAGATATGCACCGATATGTTTGAGATACTTCGTTGCTACTTTTTCCATTTCCTTTTGCACCTGCCGATTGCGCGGATCAACATAATCAAATTGTTTCTCACCGCTCCTGCAAGATTCAGAAGTAACTTTTGTAGAAAGGAATTCTTGAATATGAAAGAGCCGATAATCGATGGCAACTTTTAAGCGAAGATCATACAGTCCCGCATATTCCACGTTCTCGATTCTGCCGTATTTTTTAATTGCCTTCTTCACCGCAGCGGTGGAAAAGAGAAGAAGAGGCCCAAAATCAAATCCATCACGGATACTGCCAAGCTGATACTCGTTCACCGGATGCTCATGACGTTCATCGTCGCTCATCTCATAGTAATCAGCATACACCATTCCCGCTTGGGTTTGCTCCGCAACACCGAGCATTCGCTCCAGTGCGTTCTGTCCGAGATCAATCTTTTGCGTTTGAACAATCATCAAGAAATATTTCGTCTTAATTTTTTCGATCAGACGGTTGAGTGTTGTACCAGACGTGCATGAACCGGACTTCATGGTTTCACATTTCAGATGCGAACTGACATATTCTTTGTCATGAACAATCCATACTCGTTCCACCAGTGACGAATCGATAAAGCGATTAAGAGCTGTTTCAAACTGTGAAATCGGCGGATGCGATAAGATCACTGTCAGTGTATTCATTATTTTCGACTGGAAAGAAAAAAAGATTATCTATCGTACCGGTTCAAGATTTCAGTACATTAATTGCCATGACCGCCGCACCGACGACAGGCGATGATTCAGCGTGACGAACAAAAACCGGCAGATTATTTTTTCTCATGACCGAAATAACTTTCCGCAAATAATACTGTTCGTTCCCCAGCAAACCGCCAATCAGCGCCAGTGGACGCTTGGATGGATTTTTGATGTTTATATTCATCTTCTTCAATGTAATTTCAATAATCTCGATCAATTCTAAAGCCGCGTCATTGATGATTCGCTTCGCAGCTTTGTCCCCTTTTGATGCCGCATCAATCACAATCGGCATTACGGAAGCGATATCAAAGTTTTCTTTGTACAGAGAATGAATAATCACTTCCTGGGTATTCAACCCAAATTTTTCTTCAAAGAGTTTTGTCAGTTTTGTCTTCGCGCTTTTATCATCAAATGATCTTACCACAGCACGGAACGCTTGCTGGCCCATGGCATAGCCGCTGCCTTCATCGCCGATCAATCTTCCCCATCCGCCCGCGCGGTATATTTTTCCACGCTCATCTTTTCCAAAGACAATCGATCCGGTTCCAGCGATGACGATTACTCCCGGCTTTCCACCAAAAGCCCCTTCCAACGCAATGCGTGCATCACTCTCGATGACAAGATTATTGATTGTAAGATTCCGCGTATGTGCTAAGTCCATGATTCCATCGTGCATACTTTGTTGATCACTGGATCGACCGGCTCCTGCTAAACCCGCCACGACTGTACCAATTTGCGAGATGCTGCATCCAACTAAGTGACAGCAAGTTTCAATGAGATCAAGAATAGTATGTGAAGTCCGTTCAATACCGATAATTTGGAAGTTTGAGGGAGCACCTTGGGCTTCCGCGAGAATTGCACCGTCAAGAGCACATAGCACGGACGTAGTTTTTGTTCCACCGCCATCGATACCGATGATATAAAGAGGTTTATCCATAGATGAGAAAAATATTGACGATATTTCAATGAAAAGCAAACGATAAGAGATAATAAACGACATAAAAAGTCAATAATAATCGATTTCTAGTTGTGAAATTTCAATTCAATCGAATTATTCCTATTTTCCAGGCAGGAAAAGGAATGAAACCTTTTAGGTCTATGGCTGGTTGTTGATGGGGACTATGAATCATTACTTTAAGAAAGGATTATCATGAAGAAAATATTGAGTATTTCAATTGTAGTAATTGTATTCATGTTCATCTCCTATGCTGCTCAACCTGAAAAAAAGCAAAAAGCTCCAAACTTCTCACTCAAAACTCAGACTGGACAAGTAATCGAACTTTCTAAGCTAAAAGGAAAAGTGGTACTCGTGAATTTTTGGGCAACATGGTGTCCTCCATGTCGTGCAGAAATACCTGATTTTATCGAAGTATACAACACCTACAAATCCAAAGGATTGGAAATTGTCGGTATTGCATTGGATGAAGAGGGTTGGTCAAAAGTAGCTCCTTACATTGAAAAAGCGAAAATTAATTATCCCATAGTGCTCGGATCAGCAAAAGTGGTTCAACAGTACGGCGGCATCGAAGGCATTCCTGCAACTTTTATTGTAGACCAAAAAGGATATATCGCAGGCACACAGGTTGGTTTACTGTCAAAAGCAGCACTCGAGCAGAAATTGAAATCATTATTAAAGTAACATGATCTCATCGATATCGAACATCTTTGAATCAGCGGCCTGCCGTTGAAATTCACTTAAGCCAATATGTTATTATGAAAATTTTTCTCTCCCTTCTTCTCGTTGCAAGCTTACTGGCATCGGTGCTTCCTGCCCAACCGCTCTCAACAGCAAAAAAAGTGAGTGTGGAGATCAAACTTTCCTCGGACAAAGTTCAAGTGGGCAGTACTGCTGAAGTGGCTGTTCAACTGAGCGTCGATGAGAATTGGCATGTCAACTCACATCACCCGACGTTCGACTATTTAATCGGCACCGCATTCGATCTTCAAGCACGAGAAGGAATCATTCTGAGCGATGTGCAGTACCCGCAAGGGAAACTCGTTTCACTCTCCTTCGCCGAACAACCGATCGATGTGTATGAAGGAACGACGACGATCTTTGCTTCCATCAAGTTTTCAGACAAACTTGAAACCGGAAGAGATACACTGAAAGCGAGCATAAGAGTTCAAGCATGCAACAATCAGCTCTGTCTTGCTCCATCAACCATCGAAGTGAACATACCCGTGCACATCGTCAGCACGGGAGAAGCAGTCATCCAACAGCATCAAAATATTTTTTCCCGTTATAAACCATCCGAGTTCACCGCAGGCAATGTAAAGAATGAACTGGCAATCATGTTTGATCAAAAAGGATCGCTGCTTACTTTTCTTGCCATCTTCCTCATCGGCCTTGCTCTCAATCTTACTCCATGTGTCTATCCGATGTTATCTGTAACAGTATCATTATTTGGCTCACAGGCAGAAACAAATTTTGTACGAGTTTTCATGAAAGCCGTTATTTATGTTCTCGGTATAGCAACTATGTATAGTGTACTTGGAGTGACGGCCGCGCTTGGCGGCGGATTATTTGGAAGCTGGCTGCAAAGCCCATGGGTCCTTGGGGCTATCGCTGCCCTGTTGTTTGCATTAGCACTCAGTTCATTCGGTGTATATCAAATTCAGATGCCGTATTGGCTCACCAGCAGACTCGGCGGCACAAGCGGTACCGGTTTTATTGCTCTTTATTTTTCCGGTTTGGTAGTCGGTGTGTTTGCGGCACCCTGTGTTGGTCCGCCGGTCATTGCACTGCTGACATTCGTTGCGGCAAAAGGAAGCGCTGCATTCGGCTTCTGGGCTTTTTTTACTCTCTCCATCGGACTTGGACTTCCCTATCTTATTCTTGGTACATTTTCAGGGCTGATTAAAAAAATCCCGCGCTCCGGTTCCTGGCTTGTCTGGGTGGAACATATATTCGGCGTCATCCTTACAGGAACGGGGTTGTTCTATCTTGCGCTTGCAGTTGCACCAAAGGACACCATTTATGTTATCCCTTTGGTTCTTGTCGTCGGTGGAATCTACCTCGGATTTATTGACAGTTCCGGTAAAGACAAACAAGCGCTAAAAAATATTCAATGGATTTTCGGAATTGCTGTTATTCTGCTCGGACTTTTCTATGCCAATAGTATAGGAGATACAGGAATGGCATGGGAAGAATATACCGACTTGGATTTATCGGATGCAAAGGAAAACGGGATGCCGGTACTCCTCGATTTCTCTGCCGACTGGTGTATCCCATGCATGGAGCTTGACCGCAACACATGGACCGATCCGAAAGTGATTGAGGCGACAAAAGATATCAGTCGATTAAAAGTAGACCTGACATATTTTGATTCACCGGAATCGGAGATATTGAGAAAAAAGTTCAATATCTCTGGAGTTCCAACAGTGATATTCATCCGAACGGATGGTACAGAAGCGACAGAATCACGAATCATCGGTTTTGTTCCCCCAAAGGAATTTTTAGATAAATTGAAACAATCTATGCACTCAGATTATTAATCTTTCACAAGAATGGAAATGAGTATGAAGAAATTATTGGCAGTAATTTTTATCACATTATTTTCTTTTGCTTTTATGGTCGCACAGGAAAAGATAAAAGTGAAAGAGAAGCAAACAAAGTCCTACTCGACAATCGGCTATTTAGTCGATAGAATGTGCGGAGAAAAAATGGTTATGGCCGATATCAAAAAATCGGATGCTAAAGCCGCGCGACATACCAAGGAGTGTGCGCTTGATGATGCTTGCAGTGCAGAAGGCTACGGCCTTGTGTCAGGAGGTAAATTCTATACGTTTGATGTTTCAGGGAATATAAAAGCAAAAGAGTATTTCAAGGCCACCCAAAAGGAAAACAATATCAAAGTCGAAGTTATTGGAACTATAAATGAAAAGAAGTTGACCGTAGAATCGATCAAAGACTTCAAATCCACTCCAAAGAAACACGATAATGAGAATTGATATCTTTCAATGTTTTCCGGAAGCTGTTACCGTGTATTCAGCGACGGCTTTTTTGTAGCTCTCACTTCATTCCCTCCCCCGTTTTGCTTCCGCCGGCTCCTTTCTGTATATTAGTTTCATTGTGCCTGATAATTTATTACTTATAGTCTTTGGGATTCTTTCCACCATCGGATTACTCGTTGGCGGCTTTGCTATCTATCTTGCCATGCAGTACGCCAAGAAAAATGACGGTGAACTTATGATGGCGTTTTGGGCGTTTATTGCGCTTGCCGGTCTTACCTTCGCAGGCATGAGCTGGGCATATTTTATTATCCCGATTCTGGCAAATCGGTTGTTTTAACTTTCAGTCCAGGCAATTCGCATTTTTTCAATCATATTTTTTCCCTTGCATTTTAGTTATGCAATTGATAGATTTCCATCGCGCGCGAAGAAAAATTAAGATACAACGTCAAAGCATCTGAAGAAAGAGGGGAATTGTTGGGAGCCATCCAAAATCAGCATAATTATAATTCAAGAATCCGTTCAACAATTACCATGCCTAACTGCAATCCTAAAGCAAATAAAGAGGTCTGAAGAATAGGAAATTCTTGCCTATGGCAGTTGTATGTCTCTGGCACTTGAATTTTTGGGCAAAATAATTGGAAATGAAATGATAAATTATAGAATACTAAACGGTAGTTTATTGAAATGCTACGTTATCATAATAGTTATCGCTCTCATATTCGTTTCCTGTCATAACCCAGTTGACAGTACTAAAAAAGAAATTCTTAAAGCAAATGCAGGCGGAGATCAGACTTCCTATGTTGGCAGTTATATTTTATTAGACGCATCGAAGACGAAACTCCCGGCTGGGGAGCAATTTGCCGGCATTGAATGGATCGCGGATTCTTCAAATCCTGAAAAAATTTTTATCAATGAAGGGGATAATAGAATATTCGATCCATGGTATACAGGATTCGATAAAGAGGGAAAATATAAAATTACTTTAAATGTAACAAGTACGAGCAGGAGTGTATATACCGACGATATAACGGTAACAGTAAAACCAAAACAAGCGGGACTGATGGTAGATGCGAATCTTGAGATACGTATAAGGTATAAGATAAATTACCCGGTGGGAGACTTATCTGCGGATAAATTACAGATGATAGATTCGTTAAATGTAGCAGTATTTGCGTTACAAAATCCAATACATAGCTTAAATGGCATTGAGTACTGTTCCAATTTCATTTATCTATCCGCTGGACTTCAAAATATTGTTGACTTAAAACCGCTTTCGAGTTTAACAAAACTAGAGTTTTTAAACTTAGACCAAAATCTTGCACTAGAGGATATCTCACCTATTTATAATCTCACAAACCTCAAGACGCTAGTCTTATTCAGCGATCCAATAACAGATATCAGCGGGCTTAGCAATTTAATTAATTTAAAAACGCTGGATTTGAATTGGACTCCCATAAGTGACATAAGTCCATTAGCTAATTTAGTTAATCTTGAGGTACTTTTTCTAGCGGGAGTGAGTTAATGTCAATAGTTGTGTAAAAATGATTTAAGCGACACGCCGTAACCTGGGTGATGATTTTAGTTTTATTTGGTCAATAGTTTCAGCAACAAGTTTATGAGCATTGATTTTCCTGAAC
>Ga0182021_10006207_pt1 | contig 14189 bp, 12 predicted proteins | sample 612E3MmetaG_FD_120493 | JGI IMG/M metagenome (GOLD analysis project Ga0182021, IMG submission 120493) | Permafrost microbial communities from Stordalen Mire, Sweden - 612E3M metaG (Illumina Assembly) | ecosystem: Environmental > Terrestrial > Soil > Wetlands > Permafrost | place: Sweden... | reverse complement strand
TTCCGGACCAGGCGGAGGGCCGACGGTACGTCGCGGGAGAGCGCAGCGGAGAAGCCGGGCCGCCGGATCTCCAGCCCCCGCATGACGTAGTCACGCGCGCGCAGGAAAAGCTTCTTGGCGCGCTGCCGCATCACCCGCTGCTGGTCCACCTGGTCGGACGGGAGGAGGTCAGACGGCGCCTGGACGAACGCGAAGGCGTAGCTCACGAAGGCGCGCCCGGTAGCCAGGGCGAGCGCGGCATTGTCCGGGTCCGCTTCCAGGAGCGACTCGTAGGTCTTCATCGCGAAGGGCAGGGCGTCCCCCACGAGCTCGGGGTCATCGTCACCGGCGAAGACCGTCCCCTGCCCGCTTCCCGAGAGAAAGCCCGCAACGGCGTGCACGGCGAGGGTGGAGCAGGAGGACAGAACGAATACAAACAGCAGTGCGGCGATGAGACAAACGATCCGCGCCGCTTTTCCCGTCCTCATGCCCCTGAGTATACAGGATGCTCGTTGACGATGTCCATGCGCATCCGTACAATGGATCCTGCAATGCGCCTGCGCTACCGATGCCTCCTGGTCGATCACGACGACACTGCGGTGGACAGCACCTCGGCAGTCCACTATCCCGCCCACCTGGAGGCGCTGCGCGAGCTGCGCCCCGGACGCACGCCGCCGACGAAGGAGCAGTGGCTCCTGCGCAATTTCCACGGGATCATGGAGTACCTGGAGGGAGACCTCGGAATGACCGCACCGGAGCTCGAGCGCGAGCTGGAGATCTGGAGAAGCTGGACCGGCCGACAGGTACCCCCGTTCTTCCCGGGCTTTCTGGACTTGCTCGGGGACTACCGCCGCCAGGGCGGCCTCGTTGCCGTAATCTCCCACTCGGAGGCCGGTGTGATCGAGGGGCACTACCGTGCCGCCGTGGACCCCCCGTTCGTCCCCGACCTGATTTTCGGGTGGGAGCACGATGCGGCGAAGCGCAAGCCGAGTCCCTGGCCGGTGCGTGAGGCCCTGCGGAGGTTCGGGTGCCTGTCCTCTGACGCGCTGGTCGTCGACGACTTGAAGCCGGGCGTGCTGATGGCGCGGGAGGCGGGGGTCGCGTTCGCCGCGGCGGGCTGGAGTCACCGGGTGGAGGAGATCGAGACCTGGATGCGTGCCCATGCCGATGCGTACTGTCCCCGCATCGAGGACCTCCGCCCGCTGATCATCGCGGAGGACGACCCGGCGTGCGCTTGAGGGTAATGGGAATTCCGATTATACTTGTGGGTGCGTTCGCAGGAGGGTGAACGCTTTCCTATGAAACGCGACACCCAGAAACTGTTTCGGACAATCGAATCACTCTTCACGATCAAGGACCTGGATTCCCTCCTTGACAGCATCCTGACGGAGGCACGGCGGTTCCTCGTGGCGGATGCAGGCACCATCTACCTGGCGGCCCGCGGCTTCCTCTATTTCAGCTTCGTGCAGAACGACACCCTTTTCCGCGGAGAAACAAAGGACAAGTACATTCCCAGCGGCGCCCCGCTGCCCATCGACAAGGCATCCCTTGCCGGCTACGTGGCGAGGACGGGAGAGCCCATCCTCATCGACGACGTCTACCACATCCAGAGCGACGTCACCTTCTCCCACAACCCGGCCTTCGACCAGAAGACCAATTACCGCACCCGCTCCATCCTCGGAGTTCCGCTGAAGACCCGGGAGAACGACATCGTAGGTGTGCTGCAGCTCATCAATGCGAAAAGCGAGTCCGGGGAAGTGATCGCCTTTTCAATGGAGGACAAGCTGTTCATCACGCAGTTCGCCCAGCACGCCGCGGATGCCATCGAAAAAGCCCGGATGTCCCGGGAAATGGTGCTGCGGATGGTGGAGCTTGCGGAGCTGCGCGATCCGTTCGAGACCAGCCGGCACGCCAAGAGGGTGGGCGCATACTCCGTGGAGCTGTACGAGAAATGGGCGACCAGGCGGAATATCTCCACGCGGGAGATCCGCAAGATGCGCGACGTCCTGCGCACCGCCGCCATCCTGCATGACGTCGGCAAGGTCGCGGTGAGCGACGTCATTCTCAAGAAAGCCGGCCAGCTCAGCTACGACGAAAAGATCTCGATGAAGCATCACACGGTCCTCGGGGCCCGCCTGTTCCGCCGCACCACGTCGTTCTGGGACTTCATGTCCTCCGAGGTGGCCCTCAACCACCACGAGAACTGGGACGGCACCGGCTACCCCGGGAGGATCGAGAATCTGTACGCAGAGAAGATCTACATGGGTCCGGGAAAACAGGGCACCGAGATCCCGCTCTCGGCGCGGGTGGTCGCGATCGCCGACGTGTACGACGCACTGGTGTCCGAGCGGGCCTACAAGAACAGCTGGAAGCAGGAACACGCCCTGCACTACATCCGCTACCAGGCCGGAAAGAAGTTCGATCCCGAGTTGGTGGGCATCTTCCTGAAAATGGACGAGCTTCTCACCGCGATCTCGAAAAAATACACCTACTGACGACTGCGATGAGCCGGGTGACAGATCCCCGGTGACCCGGTGTTCGATGAGCTGAACGGAGGAAAGACACATGTACTGCCAGAAATGCGGAAAGGAAGTATCCGCCGATGCCACGTTCTGCCCCAGCTGCGGCGCCCCGGTGCGCACGACGGCGATGGGGCCGGGGTACGAGGCCGGCAAGGCCGTCAGCCATTACAGCCGGCTGGCCGCGCTGCTGCTCTGCCTGTTCCTGGGCGGGCTGGGCGTGCATCGCTTCTACGTGGGAAAGGTGGGGACCGGGGTTGCCATGATCTTCACCCTCGGCGGGCTGGGCATCTGGGTGCTGATCGATCTCATCATGATCATCGTGGGCGGGTTCACGGACTCGAACGGAAAGTACGTTCTGGACTGGCAGACTTGACCGGTATAGAGTGTCGGCCATGGTCCGCTTGGGCATCATCGGCACCGGAGGCATGGCGCAGACGCACGCGGAGAACTTCTCTCCGATGAAGGGCGTGCGGCTGGCCGCCTGTTGTGACATCGACCCGGCGAAAGCAAAGGCTTTCGCCGCACAGTGGAAAATCCCGAAATGGCATACGGACTTCCGCGAGCTGCTCGCCGCGGGAACCTGCGACGCGGTGGCGGTCGTAACCGCGGACGCCGCGCACGCGCCCGTGTCCCTCGCAGCCATCGACCGCGGCTGTGCCGTGCTCTGCGAGAAGCCCCTCGCGACATCACTCGCCGATGCAAGGAAGATGCGTGACGCGGCCCGCGCGCGCGGAGCGGTCACGCACGTCAATTTCTCCTATCGCGATGCCCCCTGCGTCCAGGCGGCCGCCACGCTCATCCGCGCCGGAGGAATCGGCCGTGTTCTGCACGTGGAAGCCAGTTATCTCCAGAGCTGGCTCGTCCAGGACACGTGGGGTGACTGGAGAACCACGGATGCGTTCACGTGGAGGCTCTCCCGCGGGCACGGCAGTGCGGGCACCCTCGGCGACATCGGGTGCCACATCTACGACCTTACTGCCCTGCTCTGCGGCGGCATCGCCGAGATCGCCTGCCGGCTGGCCGCCTACGATAAGGGAGTGCCCGGAAACCGCATCGGCCCGTACGTCCTGGACGCCAACGACAGTTTCGTCTCCACGGTGAAGCTGGACGGAGGAGGAATCGGCACCGTGCATGCCACACGCTGGGCGACGGGTCAGCTCAACAGCCTGAGAGTACGGGTCTACGGGGACCGTGGCGCAGTGGACGTCGACCTCGACCGTTCCACCACGATATACGGGCTTGCAAAATCCAGGCGTCCCATGCGTCCGGCATCGTGGAAGGACGTCACCTGTGCGAAGACTCCCAGCCAATACGAGCGATTTGCCGCCGCGGTGCGCCGCGGTGCGAGCGACGAATCGGATTTCGAGAATGGAGCCCGCGTGCAGGCGTATCTCGAAGGGAGCTTCGTCTCCGACAGGAAAGGGAAACCCGTTCGAATCTCACCCTAGCGACCCGCCCGGCGGTCAGCCCGCCAGGACCGAGTCGATCTTCGCAAGCTCCCCGGACGTGAAGGGGGGACTTGCGACGATGCCCGTGCAGTCGTCGATCTGGGACGGCCTGCTTGCACCGATCAGGACCGAGGTGACATGTCCCGAGCGCAGCACCCACGCCAGCGCCATCTGCGCGAGGCTCTGGCCGCGCGCGGAGGCGATGTCGTTGAGCAGCCGCAGTCGGGCGCGCACCGCCTCGGTGATCTCTTCGGGCTTCAGGAAGACGCTGGGCCCGGCGGCACGCGAGTCCGCGGGAATGCCAGTGAGGTAGCGGTCGGTGAGGAGGCCGCGGGCAAGCGGCGAGAAAGCGATGCACCCCACTCCCTCTTCTTCCAGGAGGTCCAGCAGTCCCCCCTCCACCCAGCGATTCAGCATGGAATACGACGGCTGGTGGATGAGACAGGGCGTTCCCAGACGCTTCAGGATCTCGATAGCCTTCCTCGCTTCGGGAGGCTTGTAGTTCGAGATGCCTGCGTAGAGTGCCTTGCCCTGCCTGACCACCAGGTCCAGGGCAGCCATCGTCTCTTCGAGCGGCGTCTCGGGATCCGGACGATGAGAATAGAAGATATCGACATACTCGAGGCCCATGCGGCGCAGGCTCTGGTCGAGGCTGGCAACCAGGTATTTCTTCGAGCCCCATTCGCCGTACGGACCCGGCCACATCAGGTACCCGGCCTTGGTCGATATGATCATCTCATCCCTCCAGGCGGCGAAGTCGGTCGAAAGGATTCTGCCGAAGCCTTCTTCCGCGGATCCGGGGGGCGGGCCGTAGTTGTTCGCCAGGTCGAAGTGCGTGATCCCGAGATCGAAGGCCCGTCGGATCATTGCGCGCCCGTTCTCCAGGGTCGACTCGCCCCCGAAGTTGTGCCAGAGACCGAGGGAGAGGATCGGCAGCTGGAGGCCGCTCCTGCCGCACCGGGCATATCTCATGGAGGCGTACCTGTCGGGTTTTGGCGCGTAGCTCATGCTGGCAGGGTAGCACGGAGCGCTTCTCTACGCCATTCCGTACTGTTTTTCTCGGATTTTGTTTGACAAACTGAGATCTTTGTGGTGTATTTTATTATCTCCAATCGTTCCATTTCAAACGTTCAAAAACCTTGACCAATGAAGGATTGGAACGATGCAGCTCGAGCCCGCGATACGAAACGATCTTGTCGAACTCATCGCTGCCAACTTCAGGACCGACGAAGTCAATGAGCTCGGGAGACTCGTCCTCGGCTGCTTCGATTCGAACGATGCAGCGGGGAAGCGGCACCACGTGTCGCTGTCACCCCGAAAATGCGCGGGTCTGCTCGTCGATAACTGCGAGAGCAGCGAGAAGATGGCCTCGCTCATCAAGCTCGTGGTCGAGGTGGACGACGGCGTTGTGCACGGCAGGCCCGTGCAGGTGGAGGGCCTGGAGGAGTTTCTCGGGAAGCTCGTCCGTACGGGCATCCACTACGATTTCAAGACGAGAAAGGTCATCAAGTCCTGCAGCGATCCCCTGGATCTTCCCAATTGGGGCTGCCTGAAAGACGGCCGGGAGTACGACACCAGTATCGTCAGCCTGGACGTCGTGGGCAACTCGGACAAGGTTCGGAAGCTCGGCACCCGCCGGATGGAAAAGCTGTACTTCACGCTGTGGAGCTTCCTCAAGGAAAAGCTGGCGACCGTGGACGGCAGGATCTGGTCCTGGGCCGGGGACGGCGGCCTCATCGCCTTTGCCTTGAGGGATCACCAGGCGCGGGCGGTGCGATTCGCGATCGAGCTGCAGAGCACGATACCGGTGTTCAACCTCTCCGCGTCCGGATCGCCCGCCGGGGACGTTGCCCTCCGGCTGGGAATCGATTCGGGCCGGGTGAAGTTCTGCATCGAAACCGGTACAATCGTCTCCGATGTCATCAACTACGCGGCACATTTGGAAAAGTCCTCCACCCTGCCGGGCACCGTCAGCATCTCGAAGTCGGTGTACGATACCCTCCCCCCGCGGGTCGCTTCGATCTTCCGTTTCGGCGGGATCTTCGAAGAGAAGGATTTCTTCCGCACGATCCGGCGGCTGGACAGCCTGCTCTGCGAGGAACCGCCCGAAAGCGAAGAACGCCTCGCCTGAAAGGCAGAGGCCGTCCTGATGAAGAGTCGAGACGACCGTCCCATGAGGCGGGGCGGGCGGGAGATCGTCGGCCGGGCAGCACTTGATGAGATCCTCCTGTCCACTCAGATCCTTTTCCTCGCGCTCCGCGACGAACCAGCCCCCTACGTGATTCCCGTCTGTTTCGGTCTCGAGGCCGACACCCTTTACGTGCACAGCGCACTGGTCGGGACGAAGATCGACCTCATCCGCAGCCATCCCGTGGTGGGATTCTGCGCCTGCGCGGATATGACCGTGATACCGGGCCCCGCGCCCTGCGATTTCACTTCTGCCGCGACCAGCATCGTGGGGACGGGCCGCGCCCGGATAGTCGACAACGAGGAGGAGCGCCTCCACGGCCTGGACTCGATCATGCGCCACTATGCGGGGGAGAAGCCCGGCGGGAACGCCTACCGTCCCGGGACGCTCTCCCGTACCTGCGTCATCGCGATTCGAATCGACACGCTGCGGGGAAAAAGCACCGTGGAGCCTCCGGCATCGGCCGCCGGTCCCCCGCGATCCGAATGACCCTGCATGCCGATAAGGAATTAAAACCTTAACCAAGGAAGAATTCGCGCCGTGCCTTTTCTCCTGGCCCTCGACATTGGCTGCCTGACGCTCTCCCTCGCGATGTCCTCGGGGCTCGTGCTCGTGGTAAGCGGGGCCGGCCTCGATAAGCCGCTGAACCGGAACTTCGTCCTCTTCACGGCGATGCATGCAGGCTTCGTCGTCTGCTCCCTGCTGCTGAGGCTTGCCCTCCATTTCCAGGCGGGCAACCCGCAGGCGCTCCTCGAGCTCTCGTCGCTGTTCTTCGCCTTGATGGCGCCTTTCCTCTTCCTGTTCTGCGCACGGTACATCCGGGTCCGCGGATGGTGGCCGGCCGCCGCGGCAGGCATGGTCGTGGCCGGCATGCTTGCGCTGGCGCCCGCGCTCGTCGAGGGCCGCCTTGTGTCCGGACCCTGGATGAGCGTCGAAGGACTGGTGCTCTATGCCATCAGCCCCCTGGGGCTGGCGGCCATGATGCTGCCCACCGTCTGCCTTTTGGCGTCCTCCGTCCTCCTGGCCACCAGGTGGCCGCGGAACAGCACGCCCACCATCGCACTGAGCATCGGGCTTCTCCTCGGCGGGTTTCTCGTGGGAGGGGTCGCCCAGCTGAGGTTTCCCCTCATGGCCGTCACGAGCATGGGCAGCGTCGCCCTCCTCGGCTGGGGGATCATCCGGCAGCAGCTCTTCAATCCTCTGCGCGAGCTGACCGCGGACCTGCGCGAGCGCGCCCACCGCCAGGAGCTCATCTCCCAGATCAGCCGCCGAACGGCGACGCTCCTCAAGCTCGATGAGCTGCTCGGGCAGGCGGCGATGCTCATCCGCGCCTCTTTCGACTACTTCACCGTTGCCGTGTTCCTGGTCTCGGGCGACGAGCTGGTGCTCCGTGCGTCAACCGACCCCGCCGCGCCCCGCTCCATCAACACTTTCCTCCTGAAGATCGGGCACGAAGGAATCTGCGGATGGGTCGCGGCCGTCGGGAAGCCGCTCGTCGTCGGTGACGTCAACCGGGATCCCCGCTACGTCTCTCTCCGGGAATCCGAGAGGACGAAGTCGGAGCTCGCGGTGCCGATCCTGCGCAGCGACCGGGTGATCGGCGTCCTCGACGTGCAGAGCAGCGAAAGGGACGCCTTCAGCGACAGGGACATTCTCACCCAGCAGACGATCGCCGACCAGCTTTCTTCCTCGATCGAGAACGCGCGACTGTACGAGGAAACCGGCCGGCGTGCGGAGCGGCTTTCGCTGGTGAACAGGATTTCCGCGGCAGCGGGCGCCGTTCTCGACCTGGACGACCTGCTGGAGACAGTGCATCGCGAGGTCACCCCGATCTTCGAATCGGATGCGTTCTACATCGCGCTGCTGGAAGAGGACGGGGAAACGCTGGACTTCCGCATCCGGGTCGACGAGGGACGGCGGGAGCCCGCGGTGCGGGAGCGCGTCGGCGCGGGGCTCACGTCGCACGTGGCAGCGGCGAAGAAGCCGCTCCTGCTGAACGGACCAGGGGAGCTCGCCGGCGTCGCTGGTGTCACACCCCGTCGCTGGGGCACGGACAAGGAGCCGTCCTCGTGGATCGGCGTCCCGATGCTCATCGGCGAGCGGCTCATCGGCGTGATGAGCGTCCAGACATACCGCGACCGCCGCTACGACGCGGAGGACCTGCTGCTGGCCACGACGATCGCCGACCAGGTCGCCGTGGCGGTGGAAAACGCCCGCCTCTACGAGAAGGTGACCCGGGAGCTCGACGTCCGCCTTCGCACGGAAAAGGTCCTGCGCGAGTCGGAAGAGAAATTCCGAAACCTCGCCGAGCAGTCACCGAACATCATTTTCATCATCGCCGGTACCCGCATCGTCTATGCCAATCGGCAGTGCGAGATTTCCATGGGATACACGCGTGAAATGCTGTTCGCACCCGAGTTCGATCCGCGGCGCCTGGCGGCGCCCGGCTACGACCTGGTTGCCACGCGGACCTTTCGTCGCCACATCAGGGGGCAGGAGGTTCCCCCGTACGAGTTCGTGCTGGTCACCCGGGAGGGACGGCACGTCGATGCCATCCTCACGACGCGGCTCATCGGGTACGAAGGCACACCGGCCATCCTCGGCATCGTCACCGACATCACCGCCCGCAAGCGGACCGAGAGACTGCTGCAGTCCCTCAACGCCGCGACGCTGGCCATGGAGCAGGCACTGACGCCGGACGAGATCTTCCCGTCCGCCGTGCGCGTGCTCTCCGGGATCGGGTTCGACAGCGCGGTATTCATGGCCTGTACCGAACCCCCCCGGACGCTCCGCACGCATTGCCGGGGAAGCGGCTCGGGCAGAGAGGCGAGCGTCCTGGACGGGGGAAATGACGGCGGCCCCCTTCTCTCCTATGACACCGCTGCCGACGTAGCGCAGGCGATGGACGGGCACGGGGCATTGTACAGCACGCTCGAAATGGAAACCCTCGCCCTGTTCTTCGGTGAGCCGCCGGTCGCTGCGCTTTCTTCCCCCGTTCCGACCGGCGTCATCTTTGCTCCGCTGGTCCTGGCAGACGTGCCCTTCGGGCTGCTCGTGATCGCCGGCCCCGACCTCGGCCCTGAGGACCTGCAGGTTTTCACCGCATTCGCCCACCAGGCGGCCGCCGCATGGAGGAAGACGCGGCTCGTGCGGGATCTGGAGAGCAGCCTGGAGAAGTTGAGCAGGACCCAGGAACAGCTCCTGCACTCGCAGAAAATGGAAGCGGTCGGCCGGCTGGCCGGGGGAATCGCACACGACTTCAACAACCTCCTCACGGTGATCTCCGGCTACACGAGCCTGCTGTCGGACAACCTGGAGGGCAACTCCCCGGCGCTCGCGGACCTGGGCCAGATCCGCACGACGATCAAGCGTGCCTCGGCGCTCACCAGCCGGTTGCTCACCTTCAGCCGCAAGCAGATCCTGCAACCGGCCGTCCTTGACCTGAACAAGGTGGTCGCGAACTCGGTGACGCTGCTCGGGCCCCTTATCGGCGAGGACATCGAGCTCGTCGTTCGGCTTGCCCCGATCGCCCTCTGGGTGCGGGCAGACCAGGGGCAGCTCGACCAGGTGCTGATGAATCTCGCGGTGAACGCGCGGGACGCCATGCCGGGGGGCGGGAAACTGCTCCTGGACACGACGGGCGCCCGGGCAGGAGCCCGGGAGAAGGACGCGGCGCAGGACCCGTCGTCGGATGCGGCGGCACTGCCGTCGCCGGCGCTGAATCCCCGCCCTTCTGCGGGATTCCCGGCCGGTTTGCCGGAGGGAAGCTGGGCGCTCATGACGGTACGCGACGACGGGGTCGGCATGTCGGAGGAGACGCGCGCGCACGTCTTCGAGCCCTTCTTCACGACAAAGGACGAGGGAAAAGGCTCGGGTCTCGGCCTGTCGACGGTCTACGGCATCGTCACGCAGTCGGGCGGCAGGATCCAGCTGGAAAGCACGCCGGGACGCGGCAGCACTTTCACCATCGCCCTGCCGCGGGTCCAGCCGTCCGGCGCCCGCCCGCCGGAAGAAGACCACCCCCGGCGTTTCATGTCGGGCAGCGGCACCATCCTCCTGGTGGAAGACGAACCGGACGTCCGGGAGCTCACCGGCAAGGTGCTGGAGCGGGGCGGCTACATGGTGGTGCCCGTCGCTTCGGCCCGTGAGGGGCTCCTGGTGGCGGAGGGCTCGACGGCGCTCGACCTGGTCGTGACTGACGTGGTCATGCCCGGAGGGATGAGCGGCGTGGAGATGGGCGAGCGCCTCTCACGGTCCCGGCCGAAGCTCCCCGTGCTCTACGTCTCCGGCTATACCGATCACGCGAAGTTCCATTCTCCGACCGGCACCAGGGGCCTGCATTTCCTGAGCAAGCCGTTCCAGCCCGACGAGCTTCTCGCACGGGTGAAGGCGATCATCAATGGCCCTCGCCGCGGATCATCCGCCGGGCGTGCTCCATGACAGGGCCGAGAACCTCCATGCAGAGACGCACCGCTTTTGGCGAACCGGGGAAGTTCACGACAACGGTGCTGCCCCTCAGGCCGGCAAACCCGCGCGACAACATGGCCGCAGGAGTTTCAGCGTAAGAGCGTGAACGCAGCGCCTCCGCGATTCCGGGAATCTCCCTGTCGCAGAACTTCATCGTCACCTCGGGTGTCACGTCCCGCGGAGAGAGGCCTGTCCCGCCCGACGTGAGGATGAAATCAACGCCTTCCTGCGACTCGAGCGCGGAGAGTATCTTCCCGGGATCGTCAGGCACGATGGAGCGCGAAATCACAGCAGACGGGTACAGGGCGCGGATCGCCTTCTCGAGCTCCGGCCCCGAGTGGTCCTCGTACTCCCCGCGGGAGGCGCGGTCAGAAATCGTAATGACAGCGACTTTCACGTTCGATTTCCCCGCCGACGATGACCCGGGCGAACACTCCCTTCCGCGGCATGACGCAGTCTCCCGTTGTTCGGGAGATCGAGCAGCCGGTGTGGCACACCTTGCCGATCTGGGTGATCTCCAGCAGCACAGGTCCGATGGAGAGCCGTGCGCCGATGGGAAGGGAGGCAAGGTCGATTCCCCGGGTGGTGATGTTCTCGGCGAAATCCCCGAACCCGATCTCGACCCCCCTGCCGCGAAGCGTTTCAATGTCCTCGTCGGCCAGGAGCGAGACCTGCCGGTGCCAGTCTCCCGCGTGGGCATCGCCGACAATGCCGTGATCCTGCTGCAGGACGGCCCTCCCGACGGGCCGCTTCTGCACGCCGGTGCGGGACGAGACATTGATCGAGAGGACCGCGAACTGCCCCGTCACTTCCCGGCCTTCGTCTTCTCGACGAGATGGATGTCGACGATCCTCATTCCCTTGTCCACCGCCTTGCACATGTCGTAGAGCGTCAGCGCGGCCACGGCGACCGCGGTGAGCGCCTCCATCTCGATGCCCGTGCTCTCCGTGCACACGGCGGATGCCTGGATGAGCACACCGTCCTCCTGCAGGGACAGGTCGACGCCCACCTGGTCGATCCTGATGTTGTGGCACAGGGGTATCAGCTCCGCGGTGCGCTTGGCCGCCGCGATCCCCGCGATCCGCGCCGCGGCAAACGCGTCGCCCTTTTTCATCAGGCCGTCCCGGAGGAGCCGGAGCGTCTCCTCCTGCATGAGGATCTTTCCGGCGGCCCGGGCGGTGCGGCGCACCCTGTCCTTGGAGGAGACGTCCACCATGCGCGCCGCTCCCTGCTCGTCGAGATGGCTCAAACCCACGCTCAGCCTCCGATCTGCTGCATCGAGCGGCTCGCGCAGACACCGCCGTGACGCGGCTTTGCCAGGATTGCCTCCTGGAAGCTCTCCCGGATGCGTCCCGGGTCCAGGCGTATTTCCTCGTCCGAATGGAGGCATGGTTTCAGCGTGCCGTCGGCCAGCAGCCGGATTCGGTTGCATTCTGCACAGGAAGGCGGACGGTCGAATGCGTATGAGTCCCCTTTTTTCCGGGTGAGCTCGAAGTGATTGATGAGCTGCAGCCGGGCGCCGATGGATGCGCAGAACGTTTCCATCGATTCGGTCTCCTGGATCGAAACGTCATCGAGGACGACCATGTTGATTTTCATCGGCAGGCCCGCGGCGCAGGCGGCACGGATGCCTCCGAGTGCGTCCGCGATCGAGCCCCCGCGGGTGATCTCGGCGTACCGGAGAGGATCGAGAGTATCGAGGGAGACATTCACCGAGTCGAGCCCCGCGGCGAGCAGGTCGTGAACGCGGGGGGCGAGGAGCGTACCATTCGTCGTGAGACCCAGGTGCTCGAGGCCGTCGATTGCGGCGATCATGCGCACCAGGTCCACGATGCCGCGCCGAACCAGCGGCTCTCCCCCGGTGAGCCTGATCTTCCTCACGCCGAGTCCCACGGCTGCCCGTGCAGCATCGGTGAGCTGTTCCAGGGAGAGGAAGTCCTCGTGTCGGCGCGGCGGCACTCCCCCCGGGGGCATGCAGTACCGGCAGCGCAGATTGCACTTGTCCGTGACGGAAATCCGCAGGTACGTGATCTCTCGTTCAAAGCGGTCGAACATCGACCTGTGCCCCTTCCGGAAGCTCGTGAACGCCTGCCTCGATCCTGATGAAACCGTCGGCTTCTGCCAGCGCGTTCAGATGGGCAGACCCATGATACGCCACAGCCTCGACGAGTCCCTGCCGCAGCCGGACCGGGAGGAACTCGGTTCGGTCGGCTGCGGTCCGGTTGACGGCGCGCGACAGCCTCCCCCCCGGGAACACGGCAGGCATCCAGTCGATGCCCATGCGCCGATAGAGAAACGGCTTTACAAGCAGCTCGAAGATCACGAATGACGATACGGGATTGCCCGGCAGGCCGAAAACGTACTGATTCTCGCGGCGTGCGAAAAGTACGGGTTTCCCCGGCTTCACCGCCACGCCGTGGAAGAGTATCTCCGCCCCCCTGTCGCGCAGGCAGCCCGGCACGTAATCGAAGTCTCCCGCAGAGACGCCGCCGGTGAGGATCAGCACGTCGCACGAAGAGAGCGCTTCTTCGATCGCCGCGGCAAGCGGGGCCGGCAGGTCTTCGACCCCGGTGCGGGCGCTGCCCGGGCAGTACATGGCGGCCAGCTGGGCGCACAACTGGGGACCGTTGCTGTCGTAGATCTGGCCGGGACCGAGGGGAGCGCCCGCAGGAACGATCTCCGGTCCCGTGCAGAGGACGACGGCCCGCGGCGGCACCGCCACGGTGACACGGTCGATCCCGGATCCTGCCAGCACGCCCACGTCGGGGGGGCCGATCACCCCCGGCCGCAGGACCGGCTGACCCGCACGAATGTTTGAGCCCTGTCGGATGACGTTGTCGCCCTGCTCGGGCGTGTGGACGTGGATACTGTTCGCTTCCTCCCGCACATACTCACGCCGGATCACCCGGCGTGCCCCCGAAGGCAGCATGGCGCCGGTCATGATCCGCGCGCATTCTCCCCTGCCGACGGATCTGGCGGGAACTCCCCCTGCGAAGACAGTCTCGACGATGGTGAGCTCTCCATGGTCATCACCATCGCCAACGGCGAATCCATCCATGGTGGACTTGTCAAACGGCGGCGAATCGATCGGGGAGAGCACGTCGCGGGCGAGGACACGGCCCAGGGCATCGCCGAGGGGAACTGTTTCCACCTGCGTGCCGGCGGGGACGCTTCGAATGATGTCCAGGGCGCGGTCGAGATCGATCATCAGGGCCTCGCGTGAATGGTACCATGCTCGGGGCGCTCACGCATCCCTGGCTACAGCCGCGCTTTCGTACATCCTTGTACTCGCGCGGCTTCGCCGTCCTTGGCTACAACCGCTGGACCGTGAGACCTCCGTCGACGAGGATCACCTGGCCGGTGGAATACGGCAGGTCGCCCCGGGCGAGCATCGCCACGGCGCGTCCCACGTCCTGCGGCGTGCCCCAGCGCTTCTGCAGCATCAGGCCCTCGTCTATGAGCTTGTCGTACTTCCCGGCGACCGCAGCGGTCATGTCTGTCCTTATGATGCCCGGGCGCACCTCGAACACCGAGATGCCCTCCCCGGCCAGGCGGGTCGCCCAGAGCAGGCTCGCCATGCTCAGG
>Ga0182021_10006206_pt1 | contig 14191 bp, 4 predicted proteins | sample 612E3MmetaG_FD_120493 | JGI IMG/M metagenome (GOLD analysis project Ga0182021, IMG submission 120493) | Permafrost microbial communities from Stordalen Mire, Sweden - 612E3M metaG (Illumina Assembly) | ecosystem: Environmental > Terrestrial > Soil > Wetlands > Permafrost | place: Sweden... | reverse complement strand
TGACTCACGACGGCTGCCAGCTTTGGTACCTGGACACCGCCGGCATTATCCACCTGCTGTTGAACGGCTCGGAACTCACCCACAGCGGCGACGGCGCCTTCTCTTATGATCCATCCGTCCCGAAAATCAGCGAAGGCCGCGCCGTCACCATGGATTACGAGGGCAATCTGTTGATTTGCGAAAGCGACTACGGCTACATCCGGCGTATTCGATTCCAGAGAATCCCGCCCCCTGAATAAGCGCGTAGCCTGCGTGTTTTCATGCCCGCGAGGCCGGAGCGCCGGCATATTGCCGGCTTATGCGGCGCGAAAGGTCGAAGCCCGCAACATGCCGGCGCTCAAGCCCGGGCGATGCACCGACGCGAACGGTGGAGAGTCCCGGAGGTTCACAGGCATTGTAGCCAGGAGAACCCTGCAGCCGGAGCGGCGGACCCGATCGTAAGGACACACTTTACCGCCTCATCACGAAATCGGCCCCTGTTCCAAACGACCGAATCGCACTTTGCATCAACGGTTGCAGACCCGTTCCACTACGGGGACCGGCTCTTATTGACACCGCGCTTAAGAAGGCTCTAAAGACCCGGGCTTGCGCCCGGGTCCATCAGCGGTAGGGGGGCCACAAGCAGGCCCCGTTGATCCTTCAGCCAAGCTGTCGAACTACTGGACCCTGACGCGATAGAACTTCTGGGCCGCAGTGGGGTTCACCACGTAGGGCGAGGTGTTCAGGTTGGTAGTCCATGGGCCACTGAGGGCGGGCGCCTCCAACAGTGTGCCTTGCGACCACTTCAACTGGAAACTCCCTGCCACGAACGGAGTGTAATTAAGAGTCACCGCGACGGGCGCAGGCCCCACGTATCGGAGTTGGGCCCCGTTGAGACTGGCGTAACCTTTGCCGAGGGTCGGGCCCCAAGTTCCGGCCAGCGTTGTGTTGTTAACCACCACTTGGTTGAAGACCACGTAATTGTTGCTTTCCACAAAACTGGTGTCCTGTGTCGGCACCGCGATGTTGGTCACCCCATTGATAATGAATAGAGCCGCCGTGTTGGAGGTGCTGGACTCGGTGCCGTTGCAAGAGAACAGCACGATGTTGTAGAGGCCGTTTGGGAGGCTGAAGGTGAAGGGTTGAGTACCATAAGCGCTGGCCGCCGAATCCAGCAATGGGATCGTCGGCGAACTCTTCCAGTCCCAACTCCCGCCGGTAGTCAGAGTCCAGGTGATGCCGGTTTCGGCGGAGCCGTCATCGAGAAGACCGCCCGAGCTGGAATAGGTGCCCGGGTTCCATGCGCTTGGGCCGGGAACTTGGTTCCAGGTCGTGCCAGTGCCAAAGCCGGGGATGCCGGGGCCCGTGTAATTGCCAACATCATTGCCACCCTCGGTTGAGTGCCATTGGAAGTTCACCGTAAACGGCGTGGCGGGCACTTGCCAGACGGAAAGTGTGAGCTCCCCGGTGTTGTTCGTACCCAACGAATTAGCCGCGATCAACTGGTACGTGCCGGCGTCCGAGACATGAAGATTGGCAAGCACGAGGATGGCATTGGTTTGGCTCGGGACGCTGGTATAACCGGAGCCTTTGTTCACTTGCCATTGGTAAGCAATCGGAAGCGAGCCGACGAACGATGGGCTCAAGGTCAACGAACCGCCAGAGAAGACGTTGGTCGCGCCACTGATGTCGGTGACCAGGACGGGGGCACTGGCGGCCAGGACAGTCAAGGGGGCCGCCTCGCTAGTGGTCGAACCGGCGCCGTTGGACACCACTACGTCGTAGTTGACCGTCAGGCCGTCCATCCCGGTCGTGTCCGCGACGAAGCTGGGGTTGGTCGCGTTGAGGATGTTCGTGAGGCGACCTCCGGCGTTACCGCCGTCGGTTTGCCATTGGTAGGTGAACGGCCCGGTGCCGGTCACGGTCGCGCTGAGGGTCACGCGCGTTTGGGCATACACCGTGGACGAAGGCGAAAAGACGGGGGGCGCGACGGAAGGATAGCCTGGCAGAGCCAAGCCGATCACGAAGGTGCCGTCATAATCGTGGCTGCTGCCGAACGTAATCGTCCCGCCGGACGGCGGAATCAGCGCTACCTCGCCCCCGGAAAACGGATTGCCGGCGACATTGGCGAGGTTCTCCCATCCCGAGCCGGTCGGAGTTCGCGCGAGCGTGTAGGCCATGGTCGCGTTGGGGGGTAATGGGAGCACAAAGCCAGACCACCGCAACCAGTCCGCAGTAGTATAGGTGAAGCTGTTCTGCGAGGTATAGATCGCATATAACGTGGCCTTGGTGCCTGATACGGAGTAGATGCGGAGCAAATAATTCTGGCCGGCGGCAGGCAAAGAGCCGCTGTTGCCCTCCAGCTTGATGGCCAAGGAGGTCAGGTTATATCCGGCTGGGTTGCTCCCGGTGGTGAACGTCTGGCCTGGAGGCGAGCTGTTGTCGAGGTAATAGTTCAAGCCGTCCGGAGAGTTGAACGCAGCCGGGATAATTGTCTGGGCTAGATCGGTCGCTACTGGCGTCGGTGTCTCACTGCCGATATCCGCGATAGCCGCCGTCGTGTTGGTATAAACGACCAGCAAGCTGGCTACCGCCCCCTTCGAAGAGCCGAAGCTGTTGGTAACGATAAAGTCGAACAGGTACGTCCCCGGGACCCAGCCGGTCGTACTTACCACAAGGTTCGTGCCGGTGGCCCCCGGGATATTGGTGAGCGTGCCGCTGCCGCCGTCGGTCTGCCATTGGAAATACAAAGGCGTCGCGCCCGTCGCGGCCTGACCGAAGGTCACCTGGGTTCCGGCTGAAACGCTGGAGGATGGGGTGATGCTGATCACACCAGCAAAAGGAGTGGGGCTCGGCCCGACCCCGATCGGCAGCAACCGCACGTCGAACACGGCATCCGACTGGCCAGAGGTGCCGAAACTAACGGGCCCGCCTTCGGCCGGGGTCGTGCATATCTGACCGCCCGGATAGAGATCGGTGTTGGTCGGGCTGACGGCCAGGCCATCCCAGCCGATGCCGCCTGCTGCTGTCGGAACCCGGCCAAAGCCATAAGCATAGGTGGTGTTGGGCTGGAGAGTCAGGTTGAAGCCACTCCACTGCAGCCAATCGCCATCAGCGAAGGAGAAGCTGGCATTGGTGTATTGCGCCATTGGAGCAGCGCTATTGCCGTTCATAAGGAAGAGGTACAACTCGTAACCTTGGAGGGTGGTGGTGCTGCCGCTGGTGCCGCCGCCAGTCTTAATGGCGAGGGCGGTGAAATAATACCCTTGCGAGTTAGTGCCGGTGGTAAAGGTTTGGCCTGCCCAGCCATCATGGTTGGCTCCGTTGTCGTCGTAATAATTCAAGCCGTCGCCAGCGGTTCCAGGATCGCCGCCGCCCACGAACTGGGTGATGTCATCCGGTTGCGGGGAAGGCGATGCGCCCAGGTCCGTCAGTGTGGCGGCCGCCGCGGGAAGCGTGATCCCCACAACGACGACTGCGCTGGTGATGGCCGTGACACCGCTGGTTACCACCACATCATAGCGGTAGAAGCCGACGGCATGACCAGTCGTATCGAGCGTCAGGCTGGCGCTGGTCGCGGCGGGGATGTTCGTCCGGGTGCCCCCGCTGCCGCCGTCAGTTTGCCACTGATATTGTAACGCGCCGGGGCCTGCGGCCACCGCGTTCAGGGTCACCGCGGTACCGGCGACGACGCCGTACGGCGTGGCCGTGGGAGTGGACACCAACAGGGTGGTCACCGTGTTCAGCCCCACCATGAACGTCGCGTCATACGAGCCGCTCGCGCCGAGCGTCATCGCCCCACCAGCGGGCGGGATGAGGGCGACTTGACCGCCGGCGTACGGATCCCCGCCGACATTGGAGAGATTTTCCCAACCCGCGGAGACCCTGCCGAAGGAATATGCATATTGCGCATTGGGCGCCATGATCGTGTTGAGGCCCGTCCATTGCAGCCAATCGTTGTCGGTGAAAGTGAAGTTGTTGGTCGAAACATAGGTGCCGATCAAGGCAGCATTTGTGCCGGATACAGAGTAGATGCGCAGGTAATAGGCCTGGCCTCCCGCTGGAATCTGTCCGCTGTTGTCGGCTGTCAGAATGGACACTGAGGCAAGGGTGTACCCGCCGGGATTGCTGCCGGTGGTGAAGGTTTGGCCGGGAGGCGTGCTGTTGTCGAAGTAATAGTTCAAGCCGTCGGGAGAGCTGGGACCCGTGGCTGCCACCAACTGGGCGATGTCGTTGGGGCCTGGCGTGGGGGCGGTGACCCCGATATCCGTCAAGGTCCCTTGGGCCCAGGTTGCGGTTGTCCACAGCAGCACTGCGGCCGCCGCCATCACTACTAACGTTCGCGATTTAGTACTCATAGACAGAGGAGTGGATTTAGAGACGAGTAGTATTGTCTTTTGCATGGTCGAGCCTGACACATCATCTTCTTTTCACCGCATCCGGATTGCAAGAAGAATCCGCCTTGCACTGTCGTCAATAATGACTACGCGTCGTCAGCATGGCGTATGTGTCCCCTTGGCATGATATATGCGCAACGTCTTAAATCGTTCGGACAGCACGGGGTCCGGGAAGGGGGTCCTGGAAACATGACAGCAATGGTGGTTTCAGCGCGAGAGGAAGCAGGACCCCACCATGAAGTTAGAAACTTCGCTCGCGGCCATCCTGGACCCCGTTTTCGCCGGCAAATTCGCCCCTCAAGCAAGAATCAGTGACCGCGGGGCGAAGAACCGGCAAATTCACTTCGCTTTCAAGTTCTTCCCATACCACTCGCGGAGCAGCTTCTCACGGCTCGTCAGCGTGTTGCTCGGCGCGGCGTCGTCTTTGTACTGGCCATGCTCGACGCTCCAGCCGTTCTTTCTGGCCGGCAATGGCACCACCAATGGCGGAGGTGATGGCTTCTCCGCGCTGGCAACCGGTCTCTACGGCGTCCGCAGCCCCTGGCCCGTGCCCACCGGCGGCTACCTGCTGCTGACTCACGATGGCTGCCAGCTTTGGTACCTGGACACCGCCGGCATTATCCACCTGCTGTTGAACGGCTCGGAACTCACCCACAGTGGCGCCGGCGCTTACTTCTATAATCCATCTGTCCCGAAAATCAGCGAAGGCCGCGCCGTCACCATGGATTACGACGGCAATCTGCTGATTTGCGAAAGCGACTACGGCTACATCCGGCGGATTCGATTCCAAAGAATCCCGCCCCCTGACTGATCGGTCAAGGTTGAGCCGGGCGCTGACCTTTCGCCAGTTGCCGGGCCCGTTCCAGCGCGGAATTCGCAGCCGAATGCTCGGGTTGCCGTTGGAGTGTTTCCTGGAATTGGTGTGCCGCCTCGGCGTAACGTTGCTGCCGGGCCAGGGCGACTCCGTAGTTAAATCGGGCATTAACAAAGTCGGGCTGCAAGCGCACCACTTCAGCAAACTGCGCCACGGCCTCGGTCAGGTTTCCGACCCGCGCGTATTCCATCGCGAGGTTGAACCGCGCTTCGGCAAAGTCAGGCTTCGCGCGGATGGCCGCCTGGTAATGGGGAACGGCCTCGGACTGCCGGCCTTGCGCCACCAGCGCATTAGCAAGGTCGAAGCTGGCCACCGGCTCATCGGGCGTCAACGCCAAGGCTTCCTTGTACAAGAGGATGGCCTGGTCGGCGTTGCCCTGGCGGGCAAGCAACTTCGCCAGGTTAATGCGCGCCGCAACATTGTTGGTCTCCAGTTGCAGGGCGGTGCGGTATTCGGCCATCGCTGCCGGAATCTCGCCGCGGTTGGCAATCGCGACCGCCAGGTTCACCCGGGCCGCGCCGAAAAACCGGTCCAGCCGCAGGGCCGTTCTGAACTCTCGAACCGCCTCCTCGGCTTGACCCTGGGCTGCCAGCGCAAGTCCGAGCCCGTTCAGCGCCTCCAGACAATCGGGTTTGCGTTTAAGTGCTTCTCGGAAGAGACCCTGGGCTTGGGCAAACGAACCCGCACTATAAGCCAGATTCCCAAGCTGGAACCAAGGGTCCGCTTCGTAAGGCAGCAACCGCGCGACCGCTTGCCATTGCAGGGTGGCTGCCGGCGCGTCACCCGCCGATTCCAGCAGCCGGCCAAAATTGGCGCGGAGCACCCAATCCTCCGGGGCGAGCCCCACTGCGGCCTGATATTCCCCGATAAACCGCGCTGGGGGCGCTTCCAGCCGGGCGAGCGTTGCCTGCCACTGTTCGTCCCGTGCCCGTGAGCTGAGTTGGGAGGCAAAGGGCGGCTGCCGGAGGCGCAACCTCATCTCTTCGCCAATGCGCCGCCGGTCAAAATCCGTCAGCGCAAGCTGGCGGGCGACGTCGGATTCCGCCGGCAATTCCGCGCCCGCGGAAGAGGCAGCGCCATTCAGCTTATTTTCGATCTCCGCGGCGAATAACGCGGCGACCAGGTAATTCCCCGTGCAGTTCAGATGCACATGATCGTAAAAAAGGGCCTCGCCGGGGATTCCGTCGGCCGAGCGCCGGGAGCATTCCTGCTCGGCGTCTATCAAGGTCATGCCCTGGTCGGCGGCCACCCGGCGAATCGTTTGGTTCAGCCGCGAATCGGCCCGGAACCGCAGCGTGTCCAGGTCGCGGGCAAGGCGGAAATCGGAGGGAGCAGCATTGGTTTCACCGAGCGCCAGTTCGCAAACAGCCCTACGAAAAGGCAGCTCGGCAAACTCCGCGTCAATTTGGCTGGCCTCCTGGTAGGCGCCCAGGGCCTCAGCGAACCGGCCCGCATCCTGGACCTGTCGGCCGCGCCCAAAGCACTTATCCCATTCGTCGAGCTGCCCGACACTCAAGCCCGGGCGATGCTGCGACGCGAACGGCGGCGAGTCCCGGAGGTTCACCGGCACCGTAGCCAAGAGCACCGTGGAGCCGGAGCGGCGGCCGAGCTCGAGTATGGCCGCAAGATTGCCGGCGAAATGGTCATACACGACGCGCAAGCCCGGGGCGTCGCTGCGGACCTGATTCCGCAGAAACATCTCCATTCCTTGCCATTCACTCCGGCCGGCTGAGCGCGCGCGCAGCGCACCTAGCCATTGGCCGAGCCGGGTGGACTTCACCAGCAGGCTGGCTCGCACGAAGGCCAATCCAGCCGCCTGACGGCCAAAGATCGTTCCCGCTCCGAACGGTCCCACCACCTCGTTGTTGCCCATATAGACCACCCAGAAATCGCCCTGCCGCGGCGCGCAGTCCCGGGCGATTTCCCGGATCACATGGGAATTGATTGCCGTCATTGCCGTATTGACCACTTCGAACTTATGCTTCGGGTCGCGCGTCTGCAGAATCCGCTCGAGCTGGCGGGGAAAGCCATACGCCGGGTCCGGGTCCCCCATGGCCGCAGACTCGCCTAGAACAAAAATGCGGATGGTGCCCGGCGCTTTGGCGGCGGCCAAGGACAGGGGCTGGGGAGAGCGCGCCAGCGAGGGCGGAAAGAAGCGCCAGCCGAATTTGGGGTTCTCCATCAGCAGCGTACGACCCTCGTGGCGTCTCTCCAAAAAGAAGGATGTCGTGTAGCCGTAACCAGCCAGGCGCAAACCGAGTTCTCCCAGCCCCAGAACAAGGATCGGCGAGACCAGAGCCAGGGCGCGAAACAACCAGCGCCTGCTCGGAGGCGCGCGCATTCGATCAATGGAAAGCGGTGTTCCCTCCTTGGGAGGCGATTTGCCCGCGCCAGGGAGGCGCTGCGATTGAGTTCGCACGGGCTTCATCGGCGGCAAATTAGCAGGGAAAAGGGCCGGCCGGGAAGCCCAATTGTTCCTGCCAATCTCCTTTTGACCTCCGGCGCGCGCCCGGTTTACACTGGGGCGTTGGAACGGAAGCGGAACAATACGAGGCGCGGCCGCCGGCCCTTGGCCCCGAACCCATCGCCGGGCGGCGCACCGACTGAACCGCGCGGGAAATCGCTTTCAACTGGCCGCAAATGGATATTCCGGCTGACAGCAGCGATGCTGCCGTTGCTTCTGCTGGCTGGGACCGAGCTGGGCTTGCGCGTTGGCGGCTATGGTCATTCCACGGATTTCTTCAAGCAGGCGACCATCGCCGGCCAGGACTATTTCGTGCAGAACGACCAGTTCGGTTTGAGGTTCTTCCCCCCGTCATTGGCGCGAGTCGCGTCGCCGGTGCTCATGCGAGCGAAGAAAGCGCCGGGCACTATTCGCATCTTTATCCTCGGCGAATCGGCGGCGCTGGGAGATCCGCGACCAAACTATGGGGCTGGCCGTTACCTTGAAACGCTGCTGCGCGCGCGATTCCCGGAAGCAAAGTTCGAGGTGATCAATACGGCGGTAACGGCGATCAACTCGCATGTGATCCTGCCCATCGCCCGCGAATGCGCCCGGTATGAAGGTAATGTCTGGATCGTTTACATGGGCAACAACGAGATGGTCGGGCCCTTCGGCGCCGCGACGGTTTTCGGATTGCAAGCGCCGCCGCTCCGGCTCGTTCGGCTGAGCCTGATGCTCAAAGGGACGCGGCTGGGCCAACTGCTGGGCGCATTGGGCCACAAACTCCGGCCGAGCTCCTCGGGGCCTTCAGAATGGCGTGGCATGAAGATGTTCCTCCAAAACCAGGTTCCCCCAATCGATGCCCGCAAGGAAGTGGTTTACCGGAGCTTTCGCCAGAACCTGACGGACATATTGCGCGCCGGCCTCGACTCGGGCGCCAGGATTGTGCTCAGCACCGTCGCCGTCAATCTCAAGGACTGCCCGCCGTTTGGCTCCTGGCCAACCACAAACCTCCCGGCTGAGGGCGGCGCGTTCGAGAAACTCTGCCAGGAGGCTTCCGCTGCGCAGGAAAGGGGGAATCCTGCCGAAGCCGCCAGCCGCTACAAGGAGGCCGCCGGACTTTGTCCGCAATCCGCAAACGCGCAGTATTGCCTGGGCGATTGCTTGCTGCTCCTGACCAACGCGCCCGCCGCCCGGCAACATCTTCAACTTGCCGTGGATACGGATACCTTGCCGTTCCGGGCTGATTCGCGCATTAACGATTTGCTCAAGGCCGCCGGGCGCCAGTTCGCCGGACAGAACCTGGTCTTGTGCGACGCGGCCGCGACGCTGGCTTCCGCCGCCCCGGGCGGGGTCTCCGGTCAGGAGTCGTTCTTCGAGCACGTTCACTTGAATTTCACGGGGAATTATCTCCTGGCGCGGGCATGGGCGGAGCAAGTACGGCAGCAACTGGCGACCCGGCTGACGCCGGCGGCGGCAGCAGATTGGTTGTCGCAGGAGCACTGTGAGCGGCTGCTGGGGCTTACCGACTGGAACCGGGTTTCGGTTCTGGAAGAGATTGAACGGCGCATGCAGGAACCGCCCTTCAGCCACCAGCTCGATTACGGCCGGCGCCTGACCGCGCTGAGCAATCAAGTCAGTGAATGCCGGGCCAGGATTGCGTCCACCCCGCCGGCAGAGGCCGCCCGGATTTATGAAACCGCCGTGGCGGGCGCGCCGGAAGACTACCGCCTGCACGAGAACTTCGCCGAGTTTCTTGAGGCCACGCGCGACCGCCGGGCCACGACCGAAAGACAGAAGGTCGCCCAGCTTATCCCGCATTTCTATTTCCCTCATTACCGGCTCGGCCTCGACCTGAAAGAGCAGGGCCGGCTCGCCGAAGCGCTGCAGGCATTCCAGCGAGCGGCTGCGCTAAGCCCCGCGCAAAACGAGATCCGGCTGGAATTGGGCATGGTCTATGCCCGCCAGGGCCAATGGGAGACCGCCCTGGGTGAGTTCGAACGCGCCCGCCAACTCAGCCCGGGCGATCCCCGCCCGTGCCTTTACGCCGGTGAAGTCCTCTGGAAACTCAATCGCCGCCTCGATTCCCTCGCGCGCTTGCGTGAGGCGATCCGCCTCCGGCCGGAATACTGGGAAGCGCATTACCGCCTCGGTGACGAATTGGCGCAGGAGGAGGAGGTGCCGGCGGCGGCGGCGGAGTTCGAGCAAGTGCTGCGTCTGAATCCAGGCTATGTGAAGGCGCACGGAAATCTTGGCGTCGCGCTCTACAAACTGGGCCGCGCGCAGGAGGCGGTGCAGCAGTTCGATGAGGTCTTGCGCCTGGACCCGCAGAACCGCCAGGCCCTGGAGTTGAAGCAGCAAGCCTTAAACCACCAGCGCCCGCAGCAGCGATAGGCGGCGCAACTTTGACCCTGAAAAGGGCAGTTAACGCAAAGACCCGTCCTCCGTAGCAGAACTGCGGAGGGTGGACGCCAAGTGGCAAGGACGCAAGGGGCAGGGAGTCGGGGAGGGAAAGGCACGCTTAAATCATTCATCCAGCGGGTGATGGCACCCAGCAGCCGAAATCTGCAATGGTCGAAGTTGCTCGCAAGCTGCGAGGAGTTTGTGTGGATGAACCACCACGCAAAGCGAATGGCTTGCGAGCAGGCGCGAGGCAGTGTGGCGTCAGGCATCCCTGCCTGACGTAAAGCCGGGCTTCCCAGCCCGGCGGAAAAGACCTCACGCCCGCCCGAAAAGCTTCGGAACTTTCGTGAGTCGCAGACCAGTCCACGCTCTTTCCGGGCGGCAAGGATGCCACCCTCTACATCAGGCAGGGATGCCTGACGCTACATCCTTTGGCCTTTGCGTTGGTTCAACTGCGTTTTCCACGCTCACTTCCCTACGCTCAGCCCCCGATTGACCGGGCCTAAAAAGAAGAGAGCCGCGGCGCTCGCCGCGGCTCTCTCTGAATCAAGCCGATCGCAATCCTAATGGATTACGGTCTGACCATGAAGAACCTGGGTGCGGCCGTCATTGGGATAGTGGCCGTCCCGCCGGTGCCAACCGTCTGCCAATCCACGCCCGGTCCTGTGAGGAAGGGGCTGGCCTTCAGAGTACCCACGGCGGGCGTCCAGGTGATGGTGACGTTACCGCCGGCCACAATGGGTTTGTGCAGTGTGACCGTCGTCGGCGCCACATAAACGTAGCTCGAGTTGTAGCTGTCGAAATCCATATAGGCCATGAACCTCAACTGACTTGCGGGTGTGCCAGCGGCATCATTATTATGAGCCGTCGCGCAGATGCCGACGTAAACGGTTGGAGCCAAGTCACCCAAGCCGAGGGTGCTGGCCGCAGCCGGATCATTGGTTGCCGCCAGATTCCAACTCGAGGCGTTGTTCGTGGACCAATAGGCCGACAGTAGCTGGCCTACGCGCGTGAGGCGCACCCAAGCGTTCGGGTAAGCAGGGACAGTCCCAGCGACGCCGCCGGACCAGGCAGCGCTGGCTCCGGACGTGTCAACCCGCGCGTTGCATTCGACCGCATTGGCTCCTAAGCCGCTGCCGTCGGGCGCCATAATGCCATCCGCAGACGCCGGATCGTTGACGATGTTCCAGTCTCTGCTGGATTGATCCAGGGTCTCGCGCACCATGAGCCCGCCTTTAGCCCAGTTGGACGTGTGCGTGGTGCTCTTCTGACGGACGACGACATCGAAGTCACCGGTCTTCATTTCGTAGGCGAAGTTGAAGCCATCGTGGGTGTCCCAGATATCGCTGCCTTCGCACTCGACGGTGAACGCGTTGGTGCCGCTTGGGTAAAACCCGCTGGGTATGGCCGGATCGCCGGCGTTGCCGATATCGGCGTCGGTAAGCGGCACCCGGTTGACGGCGGTGGTATGGCTGCCGGTCAGGGCCGGGCCGCCACCCAAGGCGCTGCCGCTGGTGACCGTGACATTGAACGGATAGGTCGGCGTGCCCGTGACGGTCAACACGACGTTCTTATAATTGTTGCTGTTGACCATGATGCCGCCGGGGACGATGGACAAGGTGCCGGGCAACACATAGTTGGCCGGGTTGCTTAACGCGACGGGATCCATCGGGGTGCTGAAATTCAGCGTCACGTACGTCACCGGGTTGCCGGCCGTGTTGTTGGTATAGATGGCCGCGAAGAGCAGTTGCGGCGGCGCCCCGGTGATGACGGTAAGCACGGCGACAGAGCTCGTGGCCCACAGAGCATTGCCCGTGGTGTCGGCATAACCCAGGGCCCTCATGATGCATTTAACCTGGGCGCCATTGTCGCTGGGCAAGACATCCGGTATGGTGTAAGCGGAAGTTGTGGCGCCGACGACGGCTGTGCCGTTCTTGTACCACTGGAAGAACAGGAAGTTGTTGAAGAACGGCCTCCAGTCACCTGTTTCATTTCCAACTGGAACGATGGAATCGGTCGCGCCGCCCGCCGTGAAGGTGGCAGCGGTGTAATTGTCGTTCGTAACGCTTTGCGGTTGGTTGGTCACGGTCACGAAGGTGCTCTTGGGCACGTAGGTTCCCACCAGGCTGCCTCGGATCGTGCTCAGTGAGCCGGCCGCCGGGTCGGGGTCGTTGAACAGCTTGGCTGTGACGCCGGTCCAATTGCCGCCACCGCCCTGATGATGGACTTGCTGCATGAAGTATTTCTGGCCGGCGACCAAGGGGATGCCGTTAGAATACAGCATGATCCCCGTGACCGGATCAACAAATGTGTCGGATCGGGTCTGGGCGGGGCTTGGCGTAGTTGCGTTATCGGTGCCCCAAGCCAAGCCGGCGCTCCAATTTATTTCCTGGGCCACCAGGCGCCTGCCGCTGGCGGAACTGTCGGTGCTCAGGAACAGGTCGGAGTTGTCATCCGAGTTGCAGAAGAAGACGTAGTTGCCGCTGGTGGCCGGGATGAAATAGCCGACCAACTCATCAGAGTAGTTGTCCAAGGCACCATTGTAATCATTGCTGGCGGTGTCAACCTCGAAGGCCGGCGAAGCCATGAGCCAGGAAGGATTTCCGGCGATGTTGTTTTCGATGGCGGCCACTCCAGGGTTGAGGCTCCAGAATTCGTGGAGGGAGAAGCCGGGTTCGTACACGCCATTGCCGGTCACCACCACGTTCGCGACGGTGCTGGTTGCCCAGAGGGGGTTACCGCCGGCGTCCGTATAACCCAGTGCCCGAATCGTGCAGGCGAAGTTGAACGAGCTGTCGAGCGGAGAAACCGGTCCGAACGAGTAGGTGCTGCTGACAGCGCCCGGGATCGGGACCCCGTTCTTCGTCCACTGATAGACGATATAGTTGCTGTTCCACTGATACTCCGGGTCGGTTTCGTCGCCAATGGCGCTCTTGGAGTCGGTGGCGCCCGCGGCGGTAAGGGTCGCGAGGCCGCCGAGAGAAGGGTTCACCGTGACGGGTTCCTGAGCGAAGGACATCGAGAAGCAGCGCGGCACGTAAGAGGCAATCAGGCTGCCCTTCATCATGCTGTAAGAGCCGAGCGCCGGATCTGGGGCGCTAATGCTCTTGAAGGTCGCTTCGCAATCGTTGCCGCCGCCGGTGTCCTGGTGGATCAGCGCGACATAGTATTGGTGGCCTTTGATCATGTGGTAGCCGAACTGCCCGGGCACATTGCCGGCGGGGTCCGTCCACTGGTCCGATCGTTTCTGGGCGGCCGAACCGCCGTTGGCGGTCGTCCACTGCCACGAGGCGCTCCAGCCTTGTTCCTGCGCCACCATGACCGCGTTGGTGGGGCTGGAATCCATGCTGACATACAGGTCGCCCGGATCGTCGCTGTTCACAAAGAAGACATAGTCGTCGGTCGCGGGCGGGTAGAAATAGGCGGTGAGCCTGCTGGTGTAAAGGGACGGGGCGGAATTCTTGGAATTACCCTCGAAGATGGGCTCGAAGATGACGTCATTGGGCCCGGTAGCGTAATTGGCGAGAATGTTGGTGATGTAAGTGATCGCGCCGACGACGTTGGTGACGCTCGTGAAGAAGGGCGGCAGGCCAGGATCAGGCGTGTACCAGTATTCCATCTTGGCCCAGCCATATTCCAAGACAGGCAGGGCGACGTTTAAGGTGGCCAGGGGGGAACTGGTGATCGAGAGTTCATTTTCGGCGGTTGTCGCCACGACGTAGAACGTGGCGCCCTGGTCCCCCACGGCGGCAGGGGCAGTGGACAAATTGGCGGCAGTCGCACCCGCGATAGTCGTGCCGTTCTTGTACCATTGATACTTCACCGCGAACTCGCTGTCGCTCGCCGCCTGGGAATAGAAATTGCCCGGGAAGCCGACGCTGGTCGTGGTATTCGTCGGCTGTGAGACCCAAGTGAGGGTCGTGGCCGGTATGGTGGCAAACATAAGGCTGTGATTGGTCCCATACAGCAAGCTGGGTGTGCCGTTGGTGAAGGTAGTGGCCCAGTTGATATTAGCCTTCATGGTGGCCGTCTGGTAAGTTACGGAAATGGGGTCACCGCCGCCGCCTTGATGCATCACGAGCTCAAAGTAATAGG
>Ga0182021_10006205_pt1 | contig 14191 bp, 16 predicted proteins | sample 612E3MmetaG_FD_120493 | JGI IMG/M metagenome (GOLD analysis project Ga0182021, IMG submission 120493) | Permafrost microbial communities from Stordalen Mire, Sweden - 612E3M metaG (Illumina Assembly) | ecosystem: Environmental > Terrestrial > Soil > Wetlands > Permafrost | place: Sweden... | reverse complement strand
GAACTTCGCGACCAACCAGACGGTCCCCAACCTGGCCATCATCCCCGTCGGCCCCGACGGCGCAATCCGGCTCCACAACGGCTCAGGCGGGAGCGTGCAACTGATCGCGGACGTCTCCGGCTACAGCATCGGCTGAGCGCGAGGCTCGATGTTGCATGAGCGGTGCAGCGGGAGCCTACGTTGTCATGAGTTGACTCCTAGACAAGATCAGGTTGATCACGTTGAGCCTTGTTGCCTAGGTTAGCTGGCGAAGATGTCGCGACCTGGTCGGCAGGAAGGTCTTCGATGAGCGAAAGCGTATGTCTGGCGCGGGCAGGCTCGCGTGGTTGCCCGCCGGTGTTGCAAGTCCAAGTGGGTTGTCCTGGTCTTCTGGGTCCTCGTGGCAGGCTCGGGCGCCGGGCCCTCTGGCAAGCTCATGGGTGCCACTTGGTGTTCATCACCAAGTATCGCCGTGGCGTCAAGGAGTGCATCGTCAACCAGAAGCAACCCGACTAAGACAGACTTCCTCCCCGCCCTGATAGACCGGTCTCCGCCCTTGACCACCGTTGACACCCTGCCGGCCATGAATGACCAGGATTCCAACTGCTACCCGGAGGCAACATGTTGAGGCTCGCGCTTCACTGCCAGGGCCATAACTGCCAAGTCTGCACGCGCGCCCGCGCCAGGGGCTGCCGCGGTTCAATGCCGGTCCTACAACTAAGAAACCACGACTGGCTTGGTTATCGCCGCCCAGAGCCGAACCTGCAGCCCTTCACTGAGGCCCGCAAGGTCTTCCTGGCGTCCCTGAACGACTGGGTCTGTCCCAGGAGCGAACAGACGAACCCCTTGCGGCCAAGAGCCCTCCATGGCTGACGTTCTGCAGGACGCGCCGTCCTGGTGCCGCGAGGGCACCCGGTTCGCCGTGGCCAAGCTCGTGCAGACGGGGAGCTCACCTGCGAGGACGATCGGGGTTGCCATGGCAGTCTGCGAAGCGGGCGACGTCATAGACGGCAATTCCGGTGGCTGCGTTGAGGACGGGTTTTACGTGATGGCGCAGGAGAGAATGGACAACGGCCACCTGCATCTGCTCACCTGCCAGGTCAGCGATGGGCGAAGCGCTCTCAGCCGGCCAGTATCTCGACACCGTGACCGGTTACCCGCACCAAGGAGCGCAGTTGCGCCCAACGACATCCGCGGGCAAACATGAAGGTGGCCGGGCTTGTTCTTGCTGCCGGTGGGGGCTACCGCCTCGGACGTCCCAAAGCCGAGGTCGTGGTCGGCGGCCGCCGCCTGGTGGACAGTGTGATCGATTCGTGTACTGCTGCGGGGCTGAGCCCAGTCGTGGTGGTCCTTGGCGCCGCCTGGCTGATACCGATGCCGCCGGCCAACAGCCCTGACGGCCAGGCTGCGCAGATCTGGCTGGTGGAGAACTCCGAATGGGCCACCGGCATCGCCTCGTCCTTGCAGGCCGGGCTGGCGGCGTTGACCGCTGACCTGGACATCGAGGCCGCGGTCGTCACGCTGGTCGACACCCCGTGTGTCGGGGCCGAACAACTGAGCCGCATCGGCACGGCTCTGCGCGGTGGCGCGACTGCCGCCGTCGCGACCTACGACGGCAACGCGCGCACGCCGGTCGGACTAACCCGCCAGGTCTGGGCCGAGGTTGCAGCAACCGTCTCCGGAGACCAGGGAGCGCGGACATGGCTGGCAGCCCACTCGCACGTAGTCACCAAGATCGAGTGTGCCGACCTCGGCCATTGGGCCGACATCGACGCACCCGCTGACCTGTCTGACTAACTCAGCGTGGTCCGGGCACGGCCCTTGCCAGTGCAGCCAGAGCGGCCGGGAAGCACCGCTCGGGCGGGTTGACCAGGCCGGCGCCGACCTGTCCGGTGCCGGCGACGGCCCCCGCTATCGCAGTGTTGATCTGCGGCAGGATGCCTGTGCGCACGACTTTGGTGACGTCGATGCCCACCGGAGTGCCACGGAACTCGAGGATCGGGATCTGGTAGCCAGGGTGCTCTCCCAGGGTGATCTCGTACATGGCGCGAGTCGTGCGCAACGTCATCGGGACGTCCCCGCCAACGGAGCGGACGATCGCCGGGGCCGCTGCCATGGCGAAGCCGCCGATCCCGGCGGTCTCGGTGATCGCCGAGTCGCCAATATCAGGGTTGGCGTCTGAGGGCCCAAAGGCGCCCACGAACATGCCCCTTGGCGTGTCGGCCGGGCCGGTGAACCACTGGTCGCCGGTGCCAGAGGTCTGGATCCCGAAGTCGGTGCCGTTGCCAGACATTGCCACCACCATCGTGGACCCGGGGACATCACGCGCTGCATCGCTCGCCAGTTTGCACGCCGCCATCCCGAGGTTGAGGAAGAATTGCTCGTTGGCGCCCGCGAAGCGCACCACGTCGGCCAGGTCGGTGGAAGGGGCATCCAGGGTGATGAGCGAGGGCAGCAGGTCGCGCAGGACCATCAGCGAACCGGCCCGGTTGCTGTTGTGCCCCTCGTCGCCCATCTGCAGCATCTGGGCGATGATCGCCTGGACGTCCAGGGGCCCGTGCGCCCGAACGGCCTGCTGCAGCAGCGGCCCGAGTACTTGAGACATCCAGTGCAGGCGCGTGATGACCTCGGGGCCATACCCGCCGTAGCGCAGCACCCTGCCGAGGCCCTCATTTAGGGAGCAGTATGCGGTTCCGCCGTAAACGCTGTCCTTCAGTTCAAAGATCCACATGGAAGGTGAGACCACTCCGGCCACCGGCCCGACGGTCTTGTGGTGGTGGCAGGGGTCCAAGGTGATGCCATCGCCGGAGGCGAGAGCGGCCGCGGCCCGCTCAGGAGTGTCAGCCAAGCCCTCGAAGAGCATGGCTCCGATCAACGCTCCGCGCATCGGACCGGATGCCTGATCCCACTCCATCGGCGGTCCGGCGTGAAAGAACGTCCCCTTCTCCATAGCCAGGACTTCGTACGCCGCTTGCACGTCGACCAGTTCGGCGTGGGCCGACATCAGCCGGGAGACTGCAGTCGCATTGGCCGCCGGACGGCGGGGATCGCTGATCACCGTGGCCAGGTCCGCCTCGGTGCCCGCCCTGGGTGGCTGCCAGTCCATCTCGATGACAGCGGGGGAGTCGGTGGGGGAGATGTCGCTCACGGGAGTCTCTTCCTATGCCGAAGCGGTGGCGAGCTTGAACAGCGTGCGTGACCAGTGGCCCATCTGAGGAACCGCATATCCCCATCGTGCGGCATCCAGCAGTGAGGCGACAGGCTTGCGGCCGCCAACTGTGCCGACGCGGTCATCGGATTTCTCCTAGGGCAGACACCCGGCCGTTCAGGGCCGGGAGGGAACCTTCCGCCTGTCGGTGGAAGGCTGCGGGTTCAATCCTGTTGGGGGACCGCCAAGCCCGGCACTGTTTGGCGGTATCAGCGTTAACCGCGGCAGCCCATGGCGCGGCAGCGCGTTCAGACTTGGGAGTTCTGGCCCTGTCTGTGACAGCGGGGACCTGCACATGTTGCCTTCGGGCAGCTGTTGGAATCCTGGTCATTCATGGCCGGGAGGACGTCAAGGACACTCTCAGGGCACTGGCGAGATGCGTCTTAGTAGCCGTAGGGAGCCGCGCTCGCCCACCTGGGTGAAGGTGCCTTCGTCCAGCGCGCGTTGCACGACGTGCCAGGGCGGGGCTCCACCATCGCGCGGGTCGGGGAAGACGTCATGAACGGCAAGCACACCGCCTGGCAGAAGGTGCCGGGAGAAGGCGGCATAGTCGTGCTGGGCGACGTCTTCGGTGTGATTGCCGTCCAGGAACAGCAAGGTCAGCGGGGTTGTCCACCACGGCGCCACCTGCTGGGTGGTAGCCACTAGGACGCTGACGGCATCTTCGAGGCCGGCGTCGGCAAGGGTTTGCCGCAGCGACGGCAGCGTGTCGAGCAGCCCGGTTCGCGGGTCTATGAGGGAATGGTCGTGCCACTGCCACCCCGGCTGGTTCTCCTCCGAGCCATGATGGTGATCTAGCGTGACCAGGTGCGAGCCTCTTGCGGCAGCCACGGCCCCGAGGTGCACGGTGGACTTGCCACAGTAGGTGCCGATCTCGAGCCATAGACCGGGCGCGGCTGTTGCTGCTGCCTGGCGTAAGGCCGCCGCCTCGTCTTCGGGCATGAAGCCCTTGGTGCGCGCGGCCAGCGCCGCCAGGGCCGGGTCAAGCCTCAAGCCAGATCTCCGCTGAGGATGATGCACTGGGCATCGCACTCTGCGGCGCCAATCCGGATCAGTGCGGGCAGCCCGTCTCCACGGAAGAGTGCACCGCCCAAAGAGGAACTCGCCAACGCGTCAGCTGCCAGGACGACGGCCGCAGCGGTCCAGGTGCTGCGCTCCTCAGGCCAGATCGCGTCATCGGGCCAGACGTACCCGGTCCAGAAGCCTCCATCGATGTCGCGCAGGTGCTGCACGGAGTCGAACAGACCCCGCGCCCGCGTGTGGTCGCCAACCGCGTCCAGAGACAGCACCAGCTCGCAGGTCTCGGCGACGGTCACCCATGGACGGTCGGAGACGCAGCGAGCGCCCATTCCAGGTACCACGAACTCGCCCCACCGCCGGTTCAGATGCGCACGTCCGGCCGGGCCCCGCACGACTCCGCCGAGCACAGGGTAGTACCAGTCCATCGAGAACCGGCTCTTGTCCAGAAAAGCGTCAGGGTGCAGCGCCACCGCGTGCGCCAGCCGCGCGGCGCTGAGCTCCCAGTCCGGCTGCGGGTCCCCGACCAGTTCGGCCAGCGCCATGGCGCAGCGAAGTGACATCACCGTGCTGGAGCTGCCCGTCAGCAGGGCACTCTGGCTGACCTCGCCGGCCTCGTTGCGAGACCAGGCGATCCCGCCGTAAGGCAGTTGCAGCGCAACTACAAGCTCGATGGCTCGCCGAACGACCGGCCACATCACCTCGACCTGAGCCCGGTCTCTGGTGATCAGCCAGCTGTGCCACACCCCGACAGCCAAGTAAGCGCATTGGTTGGTGTCGATGCGCTCGTCGCCGATGTAACTGTCCGTGGTCTCCATCGGCCAGCTGCCGTCCGGCGACTGGTGCGTCGCGCTCCACTCGAACGCCAGCCTCGCTGCGTCGTCCAGCCCGCACACGGTCAGCGCCATCGCCGCCTCGATATGATCCCAGGGATCCCCGTGGTGGCCGCGGAACCAAGGGATTAACCCGCTGGCCAGCTGTTGGCCGGCGATGTGCTCCCCGGTTATTCGGATCTGGTCGGCAGTCAAAGTGCCTGGCAGATGCGGCAGGGGACGCGTCACGCGGTTTCGCCTGGTTTACGCAGGTAGAGCACCAGGCTCTTGCCGAGGATGGGGTTGAGCAGACGTTCGGCGGTTTGGGTGAGCCACGGGCGAGCCATCATGTCCCAGACCAGCAAACGGTGGTAGCCCAAGGTCAGTGAGTTTTCGCGCTCGACCCCGCAGGCACACTTCAACCACCAGTAAGGTGAGTGCAGGGCGTGAGCGTAGTGGCGACCGAACGGCTCCAGGCCGGCACTTTGGAGCGCTGCCAGAAGCTGGTGGCCGCGATAGATGCGCACGTGGCCACCTTGGACCTCGTGGTACGCGTCGGACAACGCCCAGCAAATCCGCTCGGGCCACCGCCGCGGGACGCTGACGGCGACCAGACCCCCGGGCCGCACGACCCGGAAGATCTCGGCGATGGCCGCCTCGTCCTGGCCGATGTGCTCGAGAATCTCGGAGGCGATCACTCGGTCGAAGCTGTTGTCCGGGAAGGGCAGGGCCAGGGCGTCGGCGCGAAGGGCCACCGAACCGTCAGGGGCGGTGGCCTCGCCCGCGACAACGATCGCCGCGATCATCGACTCCACACCCAACAGGTCCTGGCCGCTCAGATCGAGGGCCACCACGTCCGCGCCGCGGCGCAAGGCCTCGAATGTGTGCCGGCCGGTGCCACAACCGAGGTCGAGAAGGGCGTGACCGGGCAGGACAGCCAAGCGTTCAAAGTCGATCGTCAGCACTGGGCCACCGGCAGCGGGTCGGGGGTCTGGCCCGACTCGGCGTCGGTGATCGCCTGCCGGTAAACATCCACGGTTGCCTGCGCGGTCGCCGTCCAGCTGAACCTTTCCTGCACCCGCACGCGAGCGGCCACCCCGATAGCGGCGCGGCGCGTGGAGTCGCCCAGCAGGTCCGCGATCGCTGCAGTCAGCGCACCCGCGTCGCCGGCAGGGACTAGTACTCCTGCTCCACCGTCACGACCGACCACCTCCGACAGGGCGCCGACGTCACTGGCAACCAACGCGGTTCCAGACGCCATCGCCTCTACTGCCGGCAACGAGAACCCCTCGTAGAGCGAGGGCACGCAGGCCACCTCGGCCGAGGCCATCAGCTCGGCGATGTCGAGGTCTGAGAGACCGGACGCGAAGTGAACACGCGCTCCAAGTCCGAGCGCGGCGACGAGCTGCTCGGTCTTGCCTCCTGGTGTCGGTTTTGAGACCACAGTCAGGTGGGCGTCTTGCTCAACAGGTAAGGCGGCCAGTGCCCGAAGCAGCACGGTCAGTCCCTTGAGGGGAACATCGGCGCTGCACAGAGCCACGATGCGTCCTGGCACTCGCCGGCCCCGGGGGTGGAAGACGTCAGTGTCGACGCCCATCGGAACGACGTGTAGCTGACGGGGTTGAAGGTCGAAGTCGCGGATCGCGTCCTGCGCGCTACTGCGCGAGGGAACCAGCACGTGATCGATCTGCCGGGCGACGTGAGCCTGCATCCGCACGAATCCAAACCAGCGCCGCAGTACGAGCTGCCGGTACCACGGTGCGGCCCCGATCTCGACCTCGCGATCGACCGAGATCGGATGATGAATGGTGGCCACCAGCGGTAGACCGGCCCTGGTGACATCGAGCAATGCCGGACCCAGCCCCTGGTTATCGTGGACGACATCGAAATCTCGTGCGCGGGCGGACAACAGCGGTGCCACCCGTCGGCTGAATGTCCGCGGCTCGGGAAACCCGGCAGTGCACATCGTGGCGAACTCAAGCAGGTCGGTGCGGTCACGAAACTCCGACGGGCGCGGCACACGGAACGGCTTGGGCTCTGCATACAGGTCAAGGCTCGGCACCTGGGTCAGCACCACGCCCTGGTCGAGGGCCGGGTAGGGGGGCCCGGAGAAGACCTCCACCCGGTGACCGAGGGCGACAAGCTCGCGCGAAAGGTGCCGGACGTAGACACCTTGCCCGCCACAGTGAGGTTTGCTGCGATAGCTGGTCAGGGCGATGCGCAGCGCGCCGGTAGGGGCGAGGGAACTCACAAGCTCACTCCGGTCTTCGACTGGAACCGTCGATGGTTCGCACTGATCCTGACTGGGTTGCATCATATGCAGATTCGTCAGTCTGCAGGCGGTTAGAGAGCGGATCGTCACGTTAGAGATGCGGTCATTGGGCGATGTGGATCTGCCCTTCAGATTGATGCCATCGTACTGGTTGGTCCGTGCCGGAGTCGGGTCACTAACTCCTGCAGGGTGGGCTTTCCGGACGCAAACGACGGTGAGGAAGTCGAAGGACTCGCCCAGGTCAAGTAGGGGTTCAGATCACGCCCACCGGCGGCGGGGACTGCCACCCGGACGTGCTTGTCGGGTTTGCCTGCAGTTGGTAACAGCAGTCAGTGGCTCTGGTCGTCGGTTCCGTAGTAGCCCAGATTCAACAGATCAGTGAGCTCGCTGACCAAAGGCATCCGGGGGTTGGTGCGGTTGCTCAGGTCTTGGAAGGCGTTCATCGCCAGCTCGGGCAGGACTGCCAGGAACTCGTCCTCGGCGACGCCAGCCTCCTTCAGTGACCGTGGCATGTGCAGGCGGTCGAGCAGTTCGCCCACACCTTGGAACAGCCGGCGCCGGCTCTCGTGCGACTCTCGTCCGCCGAAGATCACACGGCCGAGCTGTGCGTACTTGTCCGGGGCGATGTAGGCCGAATATCCCGGCGCTGGCATGAACTTGCTGGGCAGGGAGGCGTTGTAGCGGAGCACGTGGGGCAGGAACACGCCGTTGGCCCTGCCATGGGCGATTCCGAACTTGGCACCGACCGCGTGGGCGAGCGCGTGATTGGTGCCAACGAACGCATTGGCGAACGCCTGCCCGGCCAGGGTTGCTGCGTTGGCCATGTCGGTGCGGGCGCTGAGGTCCGCGGGGTCGTCATACACCTTCGGCAGGGCGTCGAAGATGAGCCGGGCAGACTGCACGCAGAAGGCATCGGTGTACGGGGAGGCAAAGATCGAGACAGCTGCCTCGAGGGCGTGGGTCAGAGCGTCAATGCCGCTGTCGACAGTGACCGACTGGGGCATCGACAAGGTCAGCAGCGGGTCGACGATCGCGACGTCGGGGACCAGACAGTAGTCAACCAGCGTCTCCTTGTGATCGCCCACCGTCACCACCGCGGCGGGTGAGACCTCCGAGCCGGTGCCCGAGGTCGTGGGCACAGCCACAAGACGGACGCTGTGCCCGTCGCGCGGATAGTCGGCCACACGCTTGCGGGGATCCAGGAACGGCAGGGTAAGGTCCTCCAAGGTCTTCTCGGGGTGCTCGTAGAACAACCGCATCGCCTTGGCCGCATCGATCACCGACCCCCCGCCGAGCGCAACCATCAGGTCCGGTTGGGCGCGCTCGAGCACTGCGACACCCCGGCGGATCGTCGCCTCATCGGGCTCTGGCCTCACCTCACTGAAGACCTGGACGTGGCTGGTGCGGAGCTTGCTCCGTACCTGGTCGACCACTCCGCGTTGCTCGTTTGGGCCGTCGGTGACTACCACGACGGACTGGCACTCGATGTCACGTAGGTTCTCCAATGCTCCCGCATTGAAGAAGATATTGGCCGGGACCCGGAACCACTGGGGAGGGGTACGCCGGTGAGAGACCGTCTTGATGTTGAGCAGTTGCATGTAGTTAACGTTCTCGGTGGTCGACGAGCCACCCCACGTGCCGCACCCGAGCGAGAAAGTCGGGGTCAGGTTGTTGTAGATTCCGCCGAGCGCGCCGACGGCTGTGGGCGCGTTGACCAGGATCCTGCCGGTGCGCACCGCGTGACTGTACCTGGCTACGACGTCGTCATCGTTGGCATAGATCGCAGAGGTGTGGCCCAGACCGCCATGCTCGGTCACCAGGACAGCGACGTCGATGCCATGCTGTGCACTGCTGGCGCGCACCAGCCCGAGCACAGGCATGAGCTTTTCTTGGATCAGCGGATGTGCGCCCAGCTTTTCCAGATCGGCGGGCAGCGGGGCCAGCAGGATCTTGGTCGTCGTCGGCACTGAGAACCCGGCCCGAGCAGCGAGTTCAGGGGCCGGCTGCCCGAGGGCTTTCATGTTGACCTTGTCGCCGGTTCCGAAGGCGAAGGCGGCTAGGGCTTCGGTCTGCTCGCTGGTGAGCAGATGAGCACCCATGCGCTCGAACTCGGCCAACATCTGGTCATACACCTCGTCATCGACGATGCAGGTCTGCTCGGCGGGGCAGATCACAGATGCGTCGAAGGTCTTGGAGATCAGGATGTCGACGACCGCGCCTTTCACATCGGCGCTTTTGTGGATGTAGATCGGGGCGTTGCCCGGCCCCACACTCAGACCGGGCTTGCCGGCCGCGTTGGCGAGCGCAACGATCTTCTGCCCGCCGGTGACCCAGATGAAGTCGACTTTGGGGTGTTTGAACAGGTAGTGGGTGACCTCGTGCGCCGCGTCCGGAATGACCTGCAAGGCTCCCGGGGGCATCCCTGCCTGCTCGGCTGCCTCGCGAAGAATCTCGACGCTTCGCAAACAGGAGCGCACGGCAAACGGCGACGGCCGAAATATCACGGCATTGCGGGTCTTCGCGGCCACGATCGCCTTGTAGAGCACCGTGGATGTGGGATTGGTGACCGGTGTGATCGCCAGAACCACACCGATCGGCTCGGCTACGTGCACGATGTTGCGCTCGACGTCCTCTTCGACAACACCCACGGACCTCTTGTCGCGCAGGTAGTCCGACAGGAACTCCGTCGCGACGTAGTTCTTGACCACCTTGTCCTCGAAGACCCCGAATCCGGTCTCTTCGATAGCCAGCCTTGCCAACTCGGCAGCAGCACGAACTCCCGCCCTGACCATCGCGTCGACGATCCGGTCGACCTGCCCTTGGTCGAACTCGCGGAACGCGCTTGCTGCGCCGGCTGCCACCCCGACAATCACGTCAACCTCGTCCTGCCTGTCGTTGTCCGTCATTGGTACCCCAGTCGTGGTTGATCTCCCGCCGTCTCCGTCTCCCACGCTTTCCCTGCCCAGCCTTCGACGACAGGGCCGATGGTCCCGTATGCCGGGAATGCCCCTGGCGCTGGACGCAGGAAAAGACGTTCAACGCTCACAGAGCCACACCGGCGCTTGTCCGGCTCGATCTGCTGTGCGAAGGCCTGCCATGCTCATCTCGTTGCCTGCCGGGCAGCATGTCATTGATCGGCGCGTCTGAGCGCAATGTAGGCGCCATCTTCCTGTCAGGAGAATGGCGCTACTGTCACGCCCGTTTGGACCCCAGGTCGGCCTCAAAACCCTCGCGCCAGCTCGGATATCGCGGTCGCCAGTTCAGTTGAAGGCGGGCGCGAGCGTTATCAGCTCCGCGAAGCTGGGTCATCAAAGCCACACCCCAGTCGCCGACTGCGAGCCGAGTAAGGAAGATGGGCGCCGACTTAGGTGCGCGTGCACCCAGCAGCCTCGCCACGTACGGCAACCATTCGTACATCGGGGCCGGCTCGTCATCCACGATGTTCAAGACGCCGGAGACGTCCTTGTCTACCGCCGCGAGTATCGCGCCTGCAGCGTCATCTGTGTGTGTGAAAGAGAACACCGCGGTGCCACCACCAACAAGGGGGAGTTTGCCTGCTCGAATCTGCTGGGTGAACGAGCCATCGGGGCCATACATCGAACCAGGCCCGTACAGATGACCGAGTCGAAGGACCAGGCCTCCAACTCCTGCGGTCTGTTGCTCAAGGCTTTCTATCGCAGCCAGAGCCGGGACGAACTGTTTTGGCGGGTTGATCCACAGCGGCTCTTCCTCGGTGGCTGGCGAGCCTGGGTCTGGGTTGTAGGCGTAGGCCAAGCCCTGGCTGATGATTCGTTTCGCGCCTGCCGCCTGGGCTCCGGCGATGACGTTGCGGGTCCCCTCAATGCGCAGCCGGTTGGTAAGTGCCAGGTCTTTGGCGAACCGCTTCGGGTTGAGCTGTGCAGGATTGGCCGTGAGCAGGTTGATCACAACATCTGGCGCGGCCTGCGCGATGGCACTCTGGGTCGCCTTGGGGTCCAGGGCGTCTGCTCTGAGCAGACCAGAGCCGTACCGCTGACTTCTCGCGGTCGCAGCCGTCCTCCTGGCCATGATGGTTACCTCGTGGCCCGCTGATGCGAGCATCGGGACCAGTGCACGACCAATGACCCCGGTACCTCCCACGACCAGGACCTTCATGATTGCATTCCGATCTGGACATGTGTCCGAATCTGTGGAGAACACAAAGGTTTCGACCGCGCTCCGATCATGCACACATCATCTGTGGCCATGCATGGAAGTGGTCAGTAACCATGAACCATGCCAAACCGGCCATGGAACCTATGGCGCATGTTGTGCACCAGTGGCAACAGGTCTGAATCGACCAACCTCACGCGAGCATGAACCGGCACTGCTCGCCGTCAAGAGACGGGTGATCCAAACCTGCTGCAGACCCACTGGTGGCACACCTTCTTGAACTGGGGGACCGCAAGCCATGACTGAGCGGACCTGACAAAGCCATCATCGGGCCTAACGAACCTCTAGCTCAGCGCTACGGCGTGGTGTAGGCGTCCATCGCGGCTTTGAGATTCTTGCCCATGCGGGTAGGAACGGAGAGCTCCACCCCCAGCGCAGCTCGCAGTTCGGCACCTCGTTCGGTGTTTGCGCGGATGGCGTCTATGAGGGACTGCGCCACCTCTTGGTCGTTATCCTTGACTCCGTCACGTGGCTCGCCGTGAGAGTGTGTGGCGTCATTTATGGCCTCGGCGAGCACCTGGGCGGCGTGGGCTGGGTTTTGAGTCATTGTCATCCTTTGGTCTTGTTCTCACGGATCCTATGGCGTGCCGTTCATCGCGATGCCACCCACCTCCGGTGTACCGACGATGAACAGGGCGCGAGGGTGCTTGTCGTATGGGGTGGCCTGGGAGAGCGCCTCACTTGCCGACTGGTTCGAAGAAGCTCTGGCCAAGCCCCCCGTTACGAGATGTGTGAGATGGCTGGCGCCTCTCACATTCGTAGCTGTCCCTGTCCGGGACAGTCCCATCCTTATGCCGCACCTTACGGGTGAGCGGCTGGTTCCGGCTTCAACGCGAGCTCCAGCGGCCATGCCGGCCGGTTCGTTGCTCCCTCCACAGGGCATCCTCAGCAGGTTGAGCTGCTGGGCATCCCGGTGGCGGTCCCCGGCCTGGGTACTAGCAACCAAGTTATCGCACTTGCGCTTAGCTGTTGCTGCTCGCCGCAGGCGGCGAGGTTTGGTGCGGCACACTTCCCCGTGCCGGTAACCGCCGCTGGGCTGCTCATGGCACTGCTGTGCCCCACCCTACCGACACGGCACCCACACCCCATCTCACACAGACTCTAGAGAGCAAGCACACAGGGGCGATTGACGTGCCGCGCGCACGGCGAAACTGCATCAGCCAAGTCCTTGAGCAGGAGTCAGTGACAACTGCGCTTTGCGTGGAGCTACAGCCCTGGGCAGTCAAGCCAGTCCTGCCTCAGCTGTCCAGGGCTGCCTGCCTGTCGAGATCCGCGCGCAGTTGGTTGTTCGCGTCCTGCAGGTCGAGAACCATGGCAACCCCTGTCAGGTTCACGCCGGTAGCGACCAGATGGGCGATCCGGCGCAGCCGGTCCAGGTCTTCGCTGCTGTAACGGCGAGTGCCCCCATCGGAGCGCGCCGGCTCGAGCAGTCCGCGGCGTTCATAAAGGCGCAACGTCTGGGAGCCCATACCCACCAGTTCCGCCGCCACAGAGATGGCGTACACACCACGGTTGGGATCAGGGTCAGCGTTGGTTGCTGCCATCTGGATCACCTTCTATTAAGACCTGCAGGAACCCCTTGAATTATGGTGACACAAATGCTAAAGAAATCTATGAGGGGTGCATCAGATTATGGGGCCCATGGGAACTCAACAACGCGACCAGCAGCAGGGGAGTGATGAAGATGTTGATGCGCACAGATCCCTTCCGTGAGCTTGACCGTCTCACCCAGCAGGTGTTCGGTACTGCCACCCGCCCGGCGGTTATGCCGATGGACGCTTGGCGCGACGGGGACAAGTTCGTCGTGGAGTTCGACCTGCCAGGGATCAAGGTCGAGGACGTCGACCTTGACGTCGAGCGCAACGTGCTCACCGTGAGGGCCGAGCGGCCCGGCTCCGATGGCACGGACACTGAGATGATCGCCGCTGAGCGCCCTCACGGAGTGTTCAGCCGGCAGCTGTTCCTGGGGGACAACCTAGACACCGACCGGGTACAGGCCGAGTACGACGCTGGGGTGCTTCGGTTGACCATTCCAGTCGCAGAAAAGGCCAAGTCACGCAAGATCAAGATCGCCAGCAACGACAAGGGTCAGGCCATCAAGTCGTGACCCAGCGCCGATCGAACGGGGTCAACACAGCCCGGTGGCATAGACCCGGTCAGAGGTCTATACCACCGGGCCGGGGCCTGAGTTCGCGATGATGCCATGACCCTGGTGGAGTTCATTGAGGCGCGACTTGCTGAGGATGAACTGATGGCCACCGCCGCCATCGAGGATTCGCCCGACTGGCATGCTCTCTACGCCTACCGGGACGTCAAAGACGCTGATGGCCACTACGTCGTACTGGCCGATGGCCACTGCCCGACGGCCGAGCAAGCCGCACACATCGCCCGGCATAGCCCTGCCCGGGTCCTGCGCCAGTGCGAAGCCGCCCGCGTGATCATCGCTGAGTTCCTGCGTCTGGATGCGCTCGGCGACCTTGCCGGTCGCCGCGTCGCGGAGAGCGCCCTGGTACAGCTCGCCGCAGTGCACTGCGACCACTGCGACTTTGATCCCGCCTGGCTGTGACCAGGCCGGCGCACCGTCTGAGCGCCACGTGCCCAATAGGTCCGATACGAGCGATTCCGAGTAGTGTCCCGATTGAGCATGTGGCGCCTGAGCGGTGACTCTCGATCCTTCGGTTTCGGTCCCGCGCTGCGATGAGCCGCCGACCG
>Ga0182021_10006204_pt1 | contig 14192 bp, 13 predicted proteins | sample 612E3MmetaG_FD_120493 | JGI IMG/M metagenome (GOLD analysis project Ga0182021, IMG submission 120493) | Permafrost microbial communities from Stordalen Mire, Sweden - 612E3M metaG (Illumina Assembly) | ecosystem: Environmental > Terrestrial > Soil > Wetlands > Permafrost | place: Sweden... | reverse complement strand
CCTGTGTTCCTCTCTTCTTCCCATAACACACCTCCATCTTGTTTTTTATTAACTGAAACTCTTTGGTGTGTCCACTAAATCGGGGGAAGGCCAACCAGTAATCAGTAAAATATCGCATGCGTAAATATTTTTTTTAATGAGGAATAAGTCTCCATTTAGTGGGGAAATAATTCTCAGTTAAGTATAATATCAATTATGCTCCTATCCTATAAGAAGCTATTTTCAGAGGAATTATTGCTAATATTAAATTGGCATATTTATTGCTGATACTTTTTTCAGAAATGATGAAAGAACGTAAGATGAATAATTCTTGTGCTTCAATCATTAAAATAAATATCTTATAAGAAAGGAGAATTTAATATGAAACGTTATCTAAAAATTGTAGGGATTACTTTGCTCATGTTTGTTTTTTTCTTAGTAAGTCTTCCAGTTGTTCAGGCTGAAACTGAGTGGCAAAAAGATCATCCGCGCCGAACCGAGGTTAATAAGAGACTGAAGAATCAAAATAAACGAATCAACGAGGGTGTGCAGAGTGGGAAACTAACCAAGCAGCAGGCACGCAAATTACACAAAGAAGACCGTCAGATCAGACAGGAAGAACGGGATATGGCGTCGCAAAATGGCGGACATATTACAAAGCAGGAAAAGAAAACTTTGAATCAGCAGGAAAATGCCGTCAGCAATCAAATCTACAGTGAAAAGCATGGTCAATAAATAGGTTTAGACTAATTACTATCAAAGACCCGCGCTTATTATTGGCGGGTCTTTTTATTTGCAGGTTACCCCATAGCAAATGAATTATCTACAAACATCAAAGTCGAAACAAATATTATTTTATCTATACTTAACTGTTAATTGAATTAACGGTTAATATTTTTTTTCTTCCTGAAAATCTCAATTTTCAGAATTAGGATTTTATGATAGATTGCAACCAGTAATCGTTAAAAATCTTTCATCGTTAAATAATTTAAAGATACATATAAATATTGTTAGGTGTGTGCTTCAGGTGTCAAGTAAATTGCAATTCAAAACGGATTAAATAATAGAGGAGGAATTTCTTTCCATGCATCTTTACGCAGCTATCGGTGTTGGTTTATTAATGGCAGCTCTTCTCTCTAAACTCTTCTTTGACGATTTCGCCGATTTCGTTGAATGTCTAAAGTACTGGTTTTTGGGTAAGTGGGTTTCATTATTTCAGGGAGAGTTGGAAGAATACAGTTGGGACACTTTTAAACTTATGATTTGGATCTTATTATCGGGACTTTGTGGTCTTTCGGCTTATTTTCAACTACCCAAATGGTTTCCTAAATTATTCGCCTAAACGGTAAAGTTGTATTAAAATATTAATTGATAACTTCCTGTAATCCTCAATTCCCAAACTCATAATTTTATGCTAGGTTATAATCTATAATAGAGCAAGGTATTATGATCCCAAAGTGGGAAGGTTTGTAACCAAAGACCCGATTGGGTTTAAGGGTGGGATTAACGCCTATGCGTATGCAAAAAATAATCCGGTTAAATATAGGGACCCATCAGGTCTTTATGAGACTCTTTTTGGCCCAAGCCCTTCGTTAGATTGGCTTCTAAAAAATGAATGTTATAATGCTGCTATGGGTGCATTCAGTAACTGTGCTATACCAATGACATTGGGTGTATCATTCGGGATGGATATAGCTCTTGCAGGATGTATATTTACAGGGCCGGGGATGACACTATGTATGGAAGCAGTTCTGGGTATTTCTGGGGGGCCTGAAATATTCGGCTTGGTAGCCTGTGGTAAATCTGCTTATGACACATATAATAGTTGCAAAAAATGCAAACACTAAAGTAAGTAAATTAAGTGCATTAAATCATACAGGGAATTACTATGAATAAAAAAAAGGGGAAACGTTTTTTTATTAATTTGATGGTTGGTGTATTTGGAGAATTAGCCTTCTTAGCTTATCTGAAAAACATCTATTCCATGCTTAATTGGCAATTGATTGCGGGAAGCCTGGCTATTGTAATCGGAATTCTATTGATAATTAATTTGTGGATAATAAAATCAACAATTTCTAAAGAAAACAAATTAATTATTTATGCAGCCATTATTAATCCTGGTCTAGTATCTGTACTTGCAGGCATTACAGTTATTATGAGGCTAAATTATAAATTAGCATATATTTACAATTCGACGACTATATTAATGGTGTTTGGTATAATCATTGGTTTTGGAGTTTTCATAGCACATATAGTAAAGACGAAGAACAAATGAAGTTGAGGAATTTGGTGGTAGTCTACTTTCTGCTGGTTCAATCATTCCGGTGGTTGGAAATTTTTCTTCAATAACTTCTGATCTTTGAAATATTAATATTTTTACAGAGCAAGATACTATGATCCCAAAGTTGGAAGGTTTGTGACGAAAGACCCCATTGGGTTTAAGGGTGGAGTTAATGTTTTTGCATATGTCCTAAACGATCCAGTAAATAAAAAAGACCCTAAAGGATTGGATGGTTGTGATCCAAATAACCCTTTTGATGATTGTGGTCTTGGAGATCAGATGGAACAAGAATGGTTTGCTTGGCTGAAATCAATGGGCCATTATGCTTGTGAGCTTGGGCTTCATTTAACTTGTGAATTAATGTGCTTGACGTTGCCGGATCCAGAGCCAGCTGGTCATATTTCATGTTCAGTTGCGTGTGCGCTACTGGTTCCACGTGTATGTCCTAACAAGTGTGAGGATAAAAAATAAAAAATTAGTTAGCAACAAAATAAAAATTGTGATTGTGGCCTATTTAACTTCGTACATTTGTCCTAAATGTTACAAAGCTTTTCCTTTCTTTAGCAGTCCCTCTATGCAAGTTAGAAGAGGCTTGCTATCGCCCGATCTTAAATGTCCGAACTGCGGTCAGGTTTCGAGAATTAAGATTGACGTAAAAAGAGCCATATGGATTTGGCCATTAACTATAGGTATTTTTATTGGGTTATTTTATATCCTGGAAAAATTTATTTATAATGAATCTACTATTACGTGCGTACTGGTAGTCTTTGCTCTTTTTTTACTTTCTCGTAAAGCAATTCAAAAAGGAGGTAAATTGGTACCAATAGAAGCTGTTCAAGATGATAAACTAAGAATCTTTAAATGGTGGATTATGCCCCTCAGTTGCATGATTGTAAGTGTTTTACTAATTGGTTACTACACGCAAGATTGGATAGAGATATTATTTGGCTACTCCATTGGGCTAATTGCATGGGGATTTTTTTACCTTTTCTCAAGAAAAAGCAGTTAAACTGATTGGCGAAAAAGAAATCAACCGGATCGAATTCATCGCTTTATACGTTAAGGTTTTACTTCTATTTTGTTCTGCCTTTTTTGCGCCACCCTGATAGCCAACAAAGCACCAAGAATAGCAAAAAAGTAACATGCAAGGAACTGACCGACTAATACAATTATGATCTTTTGCTCAAGTGTTATATTGGCAATAGAATGAAACCGGCTACTTGGGAAATTTAGTAAAAAAGATATTGCTGGAAAGATGCCCACCAATAACCATGTTTTTGTTGCTATGCCACTTATTAGGCCAATTATGCTAAAAGAAATTAAAGATACCATGAAGACTGAACCGAAAGTTATGATATCGTCTATTTTGACTGATTGCATAGCCAACTTCTGGAACTCCGCTTTGTCCTTGGGAGAAAGATTCTCTACCCATGCTTTACTTTCTTTTTTTGACGCTGACAGTGAAAGTCCATGTTTTTGCGTGAATTCAATGATCTCATTTGATTTTTGGGGATCTTGCAAAGATTTACTTATTGTTATGCCTCCGAGTACACCATGTACACCACCCCACACAGCTGAATAGATAATCCACATAATTGGAATCAAGAGAATATAGACTAAAAGAAAGCGAATTATTTTTTTGCCATCCATTTATTTTCCCGCCTTAATAATTAATATTTCCCCTCTACCATTACCATTTTGTAATGTAAATAAGAACGTGTAATTTGTAATTTGGGGGACAGTATACTAATTCAAGTCAAACACTATTTCCGGCGGTTGGAGATTTTTCTTCAACCGCTTTTTATTTTTCGGGGGGTAGTACGCGAAAACTTATATTGTCGTTCACGTTTAAACAGTTTAAATATATGTTTACATTACAAAATTACCCTATTTTTTTCCTGCTGCTTTAAATGGTTATTAAATTATTATTAAAACTTAATATTTTAACAATATCAAGTGCTTAATCAACTTTTGCTCTTAATTTACTGTTTATTCAGCTCCAAAAACCTCTTTTTCCTGTAAACATCGTATGTATATATTTTCATTAGTAAATTGACCTATTTTTTATTCGCTGTGTAAACAAATTGTTTACGCTTAATATTTAATCATATCAGACACTAATAATCGTTTTTTGTACCGCTTGTAAACATTAAGCAGAATTTTTCTGCGTAGGGTCTCGTGTAGAAAACCCGTGTACTCTTCCATTAACCACTTACCAGGGTTTTCCATTTCCCTTTCGAAAGAATTACTCAGTGCCCCTACCCCCGGTAGTCAAAATTGTGTATCTATCTGTATGCCGACCAAGTACAGAGCTGCCTCCGAAATGTTCCGGTAATTTTTTGAAAGCCACTTTTTCTTTATAGCAATAATATTTCTTACTTCCTGTAATCCTCATTTTCCATATTTCTAATTTTATGCTAGGTTACAACTAGTTATCATTAAAATTAGTCTACAATAAAAGCCTTTGTATAGGGCAAGTCAATTTAAAATACCCAGGAGGGTGAAAGACGATGTCATTCATTAGATATTTTGCAGTTACTATTATTTTGCTATTTATTGCTTCATTTGCGCAATCTGCCAGTTTTGATTGCCAGAAGGCATCTACACAGGTAGAAAAAAATATCTGTTCCAATGAAGTACTTTCTAAGCTCGATGAAGAAATGGCGAAAGCGTATCGTGATGCCCTAGACAGCTTGTCTTCTGAAGGCCAAAAAGAAACAAAGGAATATCAAAAGAAATGGCTGAAAAGTATATCCAAACTTGATAAGAAAAACTTGAAATTAAATTATGAAGCTAGGATAAAAGAACTTCAGGAATGCCTGATAAAATTCCCCGGACGAACCTTTAGGAAAGTTTATCTCGATTACCATTGTGAATGCCTTGAGGGGAGTCTCACCTACCCGCAAATTGAACCCCCCCGCGACGAAAACGAAAAATATTTTAACGATATGATTTTAAAAAAGGCGAAATCACATTTTGAGGATTATGAATGCTCTAAAGATTCCGGTTGTGAATATGATAACGATCAAGATGACGTAAGTATTACAATTAGTTTTAATAGCAAGAAATTGATAACGTATACAATTGATTCAGATGGCACTGCCAATCATCGTTCCACTAATAGTATGATTTTCTCCAATTGGTTATTGGAATCTAGGAAAGAGTTAAAAACATCAGATTTATTTGATGATAGCGCCTCATTCCATAAAAAGCTTAAGACCTTGCTTCTAAAAAAGAAACAGGAATGGGATGCCGAAGCTACCGGTATGACGCTACTGGAACCTGATGTAGATGCAATCCTTTCTGAAAGTCATTTCATGATTTCGAAAGAGGGTTTAGGTTTTGGCTTGGCGTTACGCAACTTTCGCCAGACTACCTTCGTCAAAATAGACTGGAAACTACTTGATCCTTATCTTAGCAAAAATGGCCGTTCACTAATTTCTGAACAAACTGAGCAAAAAAAGTGAACCGAGGACAGATAAACCTCAGTTTATTGATTTCAGCGCGTAATGCTCAGTGTCAGGACTTTTCAAAATCGTTTGTTTGTAGGTGTTATCAATAAATGAAACAAAATTTAACAGAAGCAATCTTCCAGTGTTTGTTTGGTTCGGAGCATGTCTTTCGGTTTTACTTCCATCGTAATGGTTGAATCATAACCTTTTTCAATTAGAGATTTAAAAATGGCTTTGTAATCCACAGAGCCTTCTCCGAGGGGAAGATGAAGATCATCTTTAACACTAGTCCCGCCGTTATTGTCATGGGCGTGGATGTGCGCTATTCTGGGAAAATAATTTTCGATAAAACCAAACGACGTGTTTTGTTTGGCAAGAAGCTGGGCATGTCCGATATCGAGAGTCATCCTTAGTCCGGGGATGGCTTCAAATGCCGGCGCGAAACTATCCGGGCGCTCGCTTAAGTTTTCTATGCAGACGGTAATTCCGTATTCAGCGCCGTACTCCACGATGCGGGAAAGAATTTCCAGTTTCCCGCGGATGATCTCTGGCTGTGCCCAGCGCTTATCAATCCAGAAATGCAGGGTCGCTTTGTTGATGTCGAGCTGCCGTGAAATCTCCATCAGTAATTTAATGCGAGGAAGAAATATGTCCCGAAGTATTGCCACATCGAAAGGATTATCCTCATTGGGGTAATGCGCAAGAAATGAAGTGCTAAAGGTATTCTTTATTTCAAGAAGCCGGGGAATCCAGCCGGAAACCGTCTCTGGATTATCCAGTGAAATTTCGATGAAAGGGAAGCCGAGTTTGCTTACCGCGATAACTTCATCCAGGTTGTGGGCTCTTCCGCCGATAATGATCATAAAAGTTCAGTTTCAAGGAAGGGAATATTGTTAAAGGCGTCCTTCCTGTTTTAATCGGGCAATGATTTTCTGCAGTTCAGGTATCTTTAATGTGGCCGCTTTTTCTCCCTCAAAAATTGCCTCGTTAAATTTATCCATATCGGTGGACCCGATACCAGTCATGTCGGGGCGGATCACAACATCGGCATTTTTTATCTGATACTCGGCAATCTTGGAATACATGATATTTACCGATTTCTTCATAGTATCCATTATTCCATCGGGCACTTCTTTGTTAAGGCCGCCGGAGATATCCACGGCAATGACGATGTCCGCTCCATTGCGTCGTGCCACGTCCACAGCCACGGGGCTGACCACGCCGCCATCCACATAGGTGCTGTTGCCGATTTTCAGGGGGTGAAAGATAGCTGGAACGGAGCAACTGGCACGTACGGCCATGCCCGTATTGCCTCTGGCGAAAACTGTTTCCTCTCCTGTGGCTATGTTGGTGGCTACCGCATAGAAAGGAATTTTGAGCTTTTCTATAGGAGTATTTTTTAAATTTGTATTGATAAAATTTTCCAGTTTGTCGCCTTTGATGAGACCGCCGCTCCATATTTTCCAATCATAATCAATGACATTATCCTTATCCATCTTTAAAGCGATCCCTTGCAGTTCGAAGGCGGACTTGCCTGATGCGTATAAACTACCGACCAGAGAGCCTGCGCTTGTTCCAACTACCATGTGTATGGGAATGTTTTGCGCTTCCAGCACCTTGAGCACGCCAATGTGCGCAAATCCCTTGGATCCTCCGCCTCCCAGCACAACCGCGATTTTGGCCGGTTTGACTGGAGGCGGAACAGGAGTCGGCGAATGCAGGAGAGAACAGGAACTCAGAATCAAAATTATAAAAAAAATGAAGAGGAATATATTAATCTTTATGCAATCACGTAAATAAAAAATTATTCTAATCATATTGTTCATCCTTAAAATAGAAACTTGATTAACATCTTTTATATCTTCTTGCAGTTCTTTGTCAACACATTGGAAACGAATCAATTCTATCATGATATTATTAGTATTTTTGTTTGTATTTATCTGAATCCATGATATAACTGACAACAAACAAATTAATTGCGAACCTCTCCAATAAAAAAGCGAAAAGATATGACTATTCCTTAAACAGGGGAATGCTCATATCTAAAAATATTTTATCGCTGTCTTAAATAAAAGTTCAGTTTCCATTAAAGTAGATTGTTGCCGGAAAATATCAAAAGCAACGGGTTGATACTATGAAAACAATGGCTGAGACCAGTTATAAGACGGATGAAAAAAAAGATTTCTCTCCTGAAGAATTCGCTAAAGCGAAAACCGTATGTGAATTTGTCATTGAACTTACAAAAGCAATTTCACGAAGCGGTTACTATGATTCCAATCATCCCGTTTCACTGGAAGTGAAAAAAGGGCTTTATGATGCTTTTAAAAATGCGTTGGGCAGTTCTGCGGAAATAATGCTGACGTGTCATGATGTTGAAGATAAAGTTGATATACATATCAGCGGTATTCTGGATGAACCTTTCAATATAAGAAAATTAACCCACGCGAATACTTCGGATTTATTTGTTCCCAAACTCAAGGATTACTTTGAGCGAAAAAGTCTCAACAGTTTTGTCATAAAAAAATATATTACGCCTGAACATTTCGAATCGTTCATTGATGTTATGAGCGAACCGGTTGCCGAGTCTTCCGATAGTTCCAAACTTGGCGAGTATCTGACAAAAGCCCTTGCTGATTTGGACATAACCGAAGTATCCACCGTTTTCAAAACTGATGTAGTGCTTCTCAGAGGAAAGCTTCCCTGGCGCGTGTCCATTATATTGCGCCGTCTGGCTAAAGATTTGAAAGTGGTGCCGCTGTTTCGTTCCGCTTCTGTTGATAAGATGAAACTGATAAAAAAGCAAATCGTGGAAGACATCATCAGACCTCTCAATAATACCGACCTTCTCAGAGACCTTATCGTCAACTGTGATGTTATCGTAACTCATCTTACGCACTTGCTGGAAATCGACGAACTGGAGAACCTGATTATCAGTTCTCTGCCGGAAGATGCCTTGATTCCGGTATCCGAGGCTGTTTTTGAAGTATATAAGAAACACATGAGTGAAAGCCAGTCGGCTGAAGATGTTTCGACGGCTCAGCAAAGGGATGTTTATCTGGCGAAAGTGCTTAATATTGCGGCCCAGAGAATTATTTCCGAAAATATTCCCGATAGTACAAGTTTGTTTGAGCATTTATATGAATGCAGAATCGTTAAATTTGAAATGCTACCTGAAAAACTTCGCTTTGATATTCAAAGCAGAAAATTAGCCGGTGATATTATATCGCAGATTGATACTTACATAGAAAAAACTGCAAAAGCTTCTTCAATTGAAGAAATGGAGCGTCTTGTTGAGATATTTAAGCGGGTAATACCCGACTTTATCAAGCTGAAAGAATGGACTGTAATTAACAGGATAATTAAAGCATTATGCGGTGCTTCATCACGGAAAGAGGGAGGTTTAAGCACATCGGAGTTGATGTTAAATTTACCAGACTCAGTCTTTGCCGGTTGGGAAGAAACACTGACTGATGCGTATATTCAAGCAAATCCGGAAGCCAGAAATCAAATTAATGATATTCTAACAAAAATGAAATCCGTGTGCATAAATATAGTCAGTCTGACATTTAATAAATGCAAAGACCCTGATGTTTTAAAAAGTATTATGGAGCTTCTGTCCAAAAAAGGCGACTTAGCCAGGCAGTGGTTATTGAAAATACTTGATGACCAGAATCAGCCACTGTCTATGCTGAATATTGCTTTGCTTGTCATCATAAATGTCGGCAATGGTGAAGATATCAGCGCGGTTAAGAAATATGTTAAACATCCCAATCCGAGCATCAGAGCCCGAGCGCTTAGCGCTATAGCGAAACTGAATAAAAAAGACGCCGAAAGCATAGTTATAGAAGCATTGAATGATGAAGAAGAAAAAGTGCGGAATCAGGCGGCAAATTTAATAGAGCGTGAATTGTCTTTTTCCGGAGAGTCCGTCAATAAAATATTGCTGTTCGTCAAAGAGAGGTTACGGAAGAAGAATATAACATTGAATCAAGCGGTATTTATTGCCGGTTTAATAAAGGCAACAGGCAAGGCTGCTGATGGCCTCAATAAAGAAAATGCGGAAAATGAGATTATTGGCATTGCGTCGGATTTACTGAAAGAAAAAACAGGCCTTTTGAAATTCATTAAATCGGACCCCGATAAGGAACAACTGGAGATAATATCCGCCTGTTTATCAATTTTAGGCAAAACAGGTGGAACAAAATCAAGAGATTATCTAAAATCACTTTCGCGCGGCGATAGTCCTTTATCAAAAATTGCTAATGAAGCAATGGCAGAATTGGATAAAAGACCTGTCTTGAAGTAAATAATCTCTAGATCGATATATATATGTAAACATAATCCCGTTAAAAGTATATCGACTTTAAATTATATTTACAAAGAGGGCACATGCTGTCGCAGCAGATCGGCAAACTTATCGGCGGCTACAGGTTTGCTGAAATAAAACCCCTGCATTTCGTCGCAGATGTGTTCCCGCAAAAAGATTTCCTGTTCTTCTGTTTCTACGCCCTCAGCAACAACCGTGAGACTCAGAGTCTTCCCCATGTTAATTATCGCCTCTGTGATCGCCTTGTCTTCGGAATCCTGCGGAAGATTGCGGATAAATGATCTGTCTACCTTAAGCGTATCAATAGGGAAGTGTTTTATCTGAGCCAGAGAGGAATAGCCCGTTCCGAAATCGTCAATGGCCAGCCGCACGCCCATATTTTTTATTTTAGTCAGCAGCGATATGAGACGCGCCGGGTTATGCATGACCATACTTTCGGTTATTTCCAGTTCCAGAAGATTTGGCGCCATACCGGTTTCATTCAGCACATTTTTAATATCTTCCAATAAGTTTTCTTCCAAAAGCTGACGAAGCGATAAATTCACCGCCATGCATACATGAGGCAGTCCCTGTTTTTGCCAGGCTACGTTTTGAGCGCAGGCTGTTTTCATTACCCATTTACCGATGGGCACTATCATTCCCGTTTCTTCGGCTATCGGTATGAACTGTGTGGGAGTTACCGAGCCCAGAGATGTATTATTCCAGCGAAGCAGAGCTTCCACACCGGTTATTTCTCCCGTTTTAAAATCCAGTCTGGCTTGGTAGTGCAGAGAGAATTCCTTGCGCTCCAGAGCAAGACGCAGATTTGTTTCGATAGTTAGGCGTTCATTTGATTGCGTATGAATATTTTCAGAGTAGAACTGATAATTATTCTTTCCTTCTTCCTTGGCGAAATACATTGCTATATCAGCATTTTTCATCAGAGATTGTTCGTCCCGTCCGTCTTTTGGGTATGTGCTGATGCCTATGCTGGCTGTCACGCGGCATTCTTCACCCAGGAGAACCATGGGCTTAATAGCTGTAGAGAGTATTTTGTGAGCTACTTTTTCAACTTGCTTCTTGTCACTGAAATCATCTACGAGTATAATGAATTCATCACCTCCGAGACGGCCGACGACATCAACCGCCCGCAAAGATTGCCTGAATCTGCGGGCAATTTCCTGAAGAAGCTGATCTCCCGCTTCATGTCCCAAAGTATCGTTGATAATCTTGAAACGATCCAAATCTATAAAGAAGATGGCCAGCTGTTTCTTATTGCGCTTGGAGGATTGAATTGCCTGATTCAGCAACTGACTGAACATTAAGCGATTGGGCAGTCCGGTCAGAGCGTCGTGAGTCGCCATATGGTTGAGCTCCTGCTCTATCCGCTTGCGCTCGGTAATGTCGCGGATAACTCCTTTGAAACCGGCCGGTTTGGATGCTGAATCTTTCTTTAACGATACGGACGCCTCAATATACCGTTTTGTGCCGTCTCTTCTTATAATCAGCCAATCAAATCCTTCAGTGGGTTGACCTGTACTGTAGACTTTATTAAACACCACAAAAACTTTCTTTGAATTTTCTTTGTCCGAGAACCGCGTGTAATTCGCGCCTGACAATTCCTTCTTGGAGCAACCTGTTATTCGACATAATGAATCGTTGAAAAAGGTGAAGTTGCCGGCAAGATCAACTTCAAAATAGGCTTCCTGGATGTTTTCCAGAATGCTTCTGTATTTTTCTTCACTTTGACGCAGCGCTTCTTCGGCCTGTTTGCGCTCGGTGACATCGTGAGTAAATCCCTGAAACCCGATTGGTTTGCCTGTTGAATCTTTTTTTAACGATACTGAAGCTTCAACGTATCTTTTAGTTCCATCTTTTCTAAAAATTAACCAGTCGAATTCTTTGGCTGTTACCCCGGTTTCGTATATGCTGTTAAAAGTTTTAAAAACTTCCTTAGCAGTTTCTTTATCTGAATATTGCCGGTAATTGATTCCCATCATTTCCTCTCTGGAATATCCCAGGAGCAGGCAGGTTGAATTATTGAAAAAAGTGAAATTACCGGCAAGATCAACTTCGAAATATCCCTCTTCGATGTTTTCGAGAATGCTTCTGTATTTTTCTTCACTCTGGCTAAGCGCTTCCTCCGCCTTTTTATGTTCAGTTTTATCCCGCACAATACCTCGAAAGGCAACTGTGCGGCCCGCAGTATTTTTAATAAGGGATATAGACGTTTCTAAATTTTTTCTAAGTCCGTTTTTAGTGATTATTTCATATTCAAATTCTTTTTCCGGTTCGCCAGTGGTGAATACCTCGTTGTATTTTGCGTATATTCTTTCGGCATTTTCTTCATCCATAATATCGCGATAGTTAAGTTTTAATAATTCAATGTTCCGATAGCCATGCATTTTGCTGATCGCGTCGTTAAAAAATATGAAGTTTCCTTTGAGGTCAAGTTCGACGTAGCCATCTTCTATATTTTCGATAATCGTTCTGTATTTTTCCTCGCTCTGGCGGAGTGCTTCATCCATCATTTTGCGCTCGGTGATATCCATAAAACTGCCCAGAGTGGCTCGTTCCTCTTTGTACACGATTGGCGTGACGGTTTCCAGAATCCATCTCACTTCGTTGCTTTTACTGACAAACCTGTATTCATAAGGTTTAAAACTTTCCTTTTTCAAACATTTAATTGCCTGTTTTCTGACTTTTTCTATATCTTCGGGATAAATATTGTTGAGAGAATCTTTACCTAGGAGATCTGTGTCCGTGTAGCCGGTAATTTTTTGATACAGATTGCTGACATAAACGAATTTGCCGTTCTGAACAATATAGATACCGACTCCGGCATTTGCGATAATCTCTTCTGATAGAGGGGCCAGATCGTTAGGGAGAGAGACAGCACCCTTTTTCTTTCTTACAGCTTTTGGCTTGATGGTCATAACAGTTCAACCTCTGCTAATGGATATTTAATTTTTACAGGAGAATTGCTTATATGAATAAAACAGCTCATATCAAGAGAATAATTATCACGCATTTATTATGTGTCACACCGGATGATCATAAAACATTTTTTATTCTCTTACCGCAATAGCTTCTATTTCTATCAGCGCTTCCCTTGGTAATACGCTGGCTTCGATTGTTGACCGCGCCGGAGGCTCTGTGGGGAAAAAATCGGCATATATTTCATTGACGACGGGAAAATCTTTTATGTTTTTTAAAAAAACCGTTGTTTTTACGACGTTGGATAAGTCCAAATCAGTCTTCTTAAGTATCGTCTGAATGTTTATAAGAATTTGTCTGGTGGCGATTTTAATATCTTTGATCATTTCACCGGTAGCGGGATCAAGAGGCAGTTGCCCGGAAATAAAAATTATGTCATTGGCTTCCACAGCGGCGGAATATGGTCCGGAGACGGGAAATTTCGTTGATGAGATGATTTTTTTCTTCATTAATTATTTCTAAGCATTGTATTTAAATTGTTTGCAGCATTCTATCTATGGAAAGCCGGGCTTTTTTCATAATATCCGGCGGTAGAGTAATCTCATAAGATGAATTTTCCAAAGACCAAAGAACTTTCTCCAGGTTTATTCTTTTCATATCCGCGCAAATTGCTTTCTCCGATGCCGGATAAAATGTTTTATCAGGATTTTCTTTATTCAATCTATGAATTATGCCTACTTCCGTTCCGATGATGAATTCTTTATCTTTTGATTTCTGAATATATCGACTCATTCCCTCGGTGGATGCGACGATGTCGGCCAAGTTGGTTATTATCGGTTTGCATTCCGGATGCGCTATAACCTTGACTTGAGGATGCGCGGTTTTTGCCAGCATAATATCTTCAAGTTCAATATTGGCATGTATAGGACAGTATCCTTCCCAAGTTATGAAATTATAATTGACATGCGTGGAAACATACTGCGCCAGATATTTATCGGGAACAAAAATTATTTCTTTGTTATCGGAGAGGATTATTTGCGCCATCTTCAGCGCGTTGGCGGAAGTACAGCAGTAATCGCAAAGGGCTTTTACCGCGGCTGAAGAATTCACGTAGCACATTGTCACGGCTTTAGGATGTTTGGCTTGAAGAGATTTTAATCCTTCGGGATCAATCATATCGGCCATTGGGCAACCGGCGTTTTTATCGGGAAGTAATACTGTTTTTTGGGGAGATAAT
>Ga0182021_10006203_pt1 | contig 14192 bp, 12 predicted proteins | sample 612E3MmetaG_FD_120493 | JGI IMG/M metagenome (GOLD analysis project Ga0182021, IMG submission 120493) | Permafrost microbial communities from Stordalen Mire, Sweden - 612E3M metaG (Illumina Assembly) | ecosystem: Environmental > Terrestrial > Soil > Wetlands > Permafrost | place: Sweden... | reverse complement strand
GGGCGGGCGTCGGCGGGCGGGCGTCGGCGGGCGGGAAGTGGTTCACCCGGGCGAGGCAGCCCTCTCGCGACCTGGGCCTGAACTACTTCGACCAGCTCCACAAAGACCATCTCGCGAAGGCTCCGCTGAAGCGACCGGAAAGGCCCGGCCATCGCGTCACTCTCGAACCCCGGTATTGGCAGCATGACGTGGCAGGGAACGACACTCTCAGGGGAGCGGCAGTGGGCTGCACCCAGCAGGGGAGCCGCGGCGGGCGCATGTTATCATGGGCACGAAGTCAACCCTCCCGCGGACGTGGCGGAACTGGCAGACGCGCTGGCCTTAGGAGCCAGTGGCCGCAAGGCCGTGTGGGTTCAAGTCCCACCGTCCGCACCAATAAAGTGCAGAACCTCAGGACTTCCTAACGCCCGAATCATCACCCAGCTTGGTCCTTAAGCCCCGGAAAGCCATCCGGCAGGCGGTTCCCCGTCTCCTGAACCCCGTTTCCTCACTACGAACAAGCCAAGCACGTACTCCTACAAAACCCCGAAAACTGTTCCACATGGCTTGTTAACACCCACAACGTTGCTATAAGATCAATGAGGGAGCGCTCTAATGCCCGACTTATCAGCCATGCCCGAGGCTTTCGTTTCCAATGCGGACCTCGCCGCAGCCGTCTCGCGAGAGGTGAAGGCAGGGACTCTGCGCAAGCTGGCGTCGCGCCTTTACACCCGCAACCTCAAAGACCCGCCGGAACAGATCGTTCTGCGCAATCTGTGGCCGCTGGTCGCGGCTTATCTCCCTGGCGCCCTCATCGCCGACCGCACCGCGCTGGAGAACCGCCCGGCGCCAGACGGTTCGGTGTTTCTGGTCGCAGACCACAAACGCGACATCGTCCTGCCAGGAGTAACCCTGCGCCCTCGAAAGGGAGCGCCACCTCTGGCCAGTGATCGGCCCTTCATTGGCAGCTTGCGCCTCGCCTCCCCTGCGCGGGCGTTTCTGGAGAACATGCGGTGGTCCCGCGGCCGCCATGGCGTTGCGCGTACTTTGCCCAGGCGCGACATTGAGGAGCGTCTGGAGGAAATGCTCCGGCACAGTGGGGAAGCGGCAGTCCAACGCCTCCGCGACGAGGCCCGCAGAATTGCTGACGAGCTGCAGCTCAGAAACGAGTTCCAGCGCCTCGACACACTGATCGGAACCCTTCTCGGCACCCGCCAGACGCGCTTAGAGTCGCCTGTGGCCCTGGCACGCGCCGCGGGCTTGCCTTACGATCCGCAGCGGCTCGACCTGTTGCAGCGACTTCACGCCGAGTTGGCCGGCACCGCGCCTGTGACGCGGTTGGCGCGCGCAACCGATGGCCCGGCCCTGCCGTTTTTTGAAGCCTATTTCTCCAACTTCATCGAAGGCACAGAGTTCGCTGTAGACGAAGCCGCCAACATCGTCTTCAAAGGACAAATCCCCAAGGCGCGGCCAGCGGATGCTCATGACGTACTCGGCACCTGGAAGGTGGTCTCTGACCCGCTCGAAATGGGTCGCACGCCTCGCTCCGTCGAGGAATTGACGACGCTTCTCAAGAACCGCCATGCGCGGATCATGGAGGGCCGACCCGACAAAGCGCCGGGGCGCTTCAAGACCGAAGCGAATCGCGCCGGCGCCACCGTCTTTGTGACGCCCGAACTCGTTGCGGGCACCCTGGTCAAAGGCTTCGAAATCTACCGCAGTCTAGCCGCCCCGCTTCATCGCGCGATCTTCATGATGTTCCTCATCTCGGAGGTCCACCCACTCGCCGACGGCAACGGGCGCGTTGCCAGGATCATGATGAACGCGGAACTCGTCACAGCCGGCGAGAGCCGCATCGTCGTGCCCACTGTCTACCGGAACAACTACCTTATGGCCTTGAAGGCCCTCTCGCAAAACGGACTCACCGGTGCCCTTGTGCGCGCGATGGATTTCGCGCAACGCTATACCGCAGCCGTCGATTTCGCGTCGCTCGATCGAGCCAGGTTCATTCTCGACCGGACGCATGCATTCGCCGATTCCAACGAGGCCGACGCCGCTGGCATTCGCCTGATTCTACCCACTCCGGAGATCCTCGCTGACGTCGCGCAGCCTTGAGAATTCCGTGGCCAAAACTGCTAACGGTTTTGCAACGGTGTCGCTGAAACTCCAGGCAACTCGGGGATACTGCCTGGGGCCACACCACGAAACCTCGTCAAATGTCCTTGGGAGCCAGTGGCCGCAAGGCCGTGTGGGTTCAAGTCCCACCGTCCGCACCAACCCAACCAGTCACTCCGCGTTTGGGGTGGTTTCCTCGCAAAGAAGACGCCGGGCTTCGTAGGGTAGGCCTTCAGCAAGAATGACCGTGCCAGCGGAACTCGACCGCGAAGTGAATGCGCCGACTGCCGCATTCCGGGCTGCTGCCGGCCCGGCGGCCTATTCCCGCAGGAACATCTGGACCCGGTCCGTTGTCCACGTGGCGACCCCGCATCCGAAGAAATCGGTGTCCTCGGTCCAGATGGGACATCCCAGCGCCAACGCGGACGCCAGGATCGGCCAGTCGTCCGGATCTCGTTTGTCCAGCCGTTCCCGCGCCTCCACTTCGAACTGCCCGTAGACCTCGCATCCAATCAATTCGACGAGTTGGCTCAGGGAACGCAGGAACGCGAGCGCAACCTCAGGCTCGCCCCCACGTTTGATCGCGAGCGCGGCCACGTGTTCTTCGGCCTCGACGAACGCGGTTTCGGGAACGAAGAATGAGACGTTGCCGGCGCCCTCGATCACGTCCCGCACTCTTCTGCCCAAGACCGCCCGCACCAGAATGTTGGCGTCTACGACCAACGCCCTACCTGGCATTCCGCTTCTTCTCACGAGCGGTGCGGCGAATCTGCCTGAACTCCGCCATGAGTTCGTCCTCACTGGCTCCCCAGGATGCGATCATGCCGTCCAGCTCTTTCGCCGCGGCGCGCATGGCTTCCAGTTGCGCCTTGCGGTCGCGCTTTTGTGCCGGAATGTAGAATCCGAGCGTCTCGCCGTGGCGCATAATCGCCAGCGGCGTGCCCGCCTCGAGATAGCCAGCGAGGTTCTCACGAAACTCCCGCATGCCTATTTTGGTGGTCTCCATATTGCGTACTCAGTGTACACTTTATCATACTACTGGCCGCGCCCACCATCCCCTTCACGGCCCTAGCCCGGATCGCTCGGATCGTCTTCGACGACACCGAGACCGTCGAAAAGCCCAGCTTGCGGATTCGGCGGAACGTAGTCCGGCCCCAGGTCATGCCGCAGGGCGCCGTGTGCTCTGCCGTCGGCCCAGGAGCTGATCTGCTTTCTGGCCGCATTCTGCGCCAGCCAGTCGCACCGGTTGTTGTCATCGTGGCCGGCGTGCCCTTTTGTCCAGCTCCAATTCGTTCTGTGGATGCCGGCCAACTCGTCGAGTTCAATCCACAGATCTGCGTTGCGGACCGGGCGGTTCTTCTTCCACCAGTGCCGGCGTTTCCAGTGGACAATCCACTTCGTGATTCCCTGTCGCACATACTCGGAATCCGTGGTGATGTCGACTTCGCAGGGCTCCTTGAGAACGAGCAAACCCTGAATCGGTGCCATCAGCTCCATTCGGTTGTTGGTGGTGTGCGGGTCGTACCCGAAGAATTCCTTGGCGACCCCGGCGAATCGCAAAACGCACGCCCACCCGCCCGGTCCCGGATTGCCCAGGCAGGACCCATCGGTGATCAGCAAGACTCGTTTCACGGTTCTCGGAACTATGATGCCATCTGCAATCCAGTCCCGCGGAGGCCGCGCCGTCTTGAAGATTCCGCGGCCAAAACTGCTAACGGTTTTGCAACGGTGTTGCTGAAACTCCAGGCAACTCTGGGATACAGCGCGTGACCGGAAATCGGCGAGAGGTGACCCGGGGCCACACCGTGAAACCCAGTCAAGTGCCCTTAGAAGCCAGTGGCCGCAAGGCCGTGTGGGTTCAAGTCCCACCGTCCGCACCAATGATTCTATTGTGAGCGAATGGCCCCGCTGCGCCACGAAGCTGCCGTGGGGCTTCATAGTTCCCGCAGGAACCGCTGGACCAGGTCCGTTGTCCATGTGCCCACGCCGCACGCGAAGAAATCGCCGTCTTCGGTCCAGATGGGTCCTCCGAGCGCCAACGCGGACGCCAGGACCGCTCAGTCGATCCCACCTGTCCAGCCGTTCCCGCGCTTCCGCCTCGAACTCCCCGTAGACTTTGCATCCAGTCAATTCGACCAGGTGGCTTAGGGAACGCGGGAACGCGAGCGCAATCTCGGGTTCGCCCCCGCGTTTGATCGCGAGCGTGGCCGCCGCGGCGAAGGATGTCCCTTCAAGACCCTACCTAAGCAGGCCGATGAGTCCAGTTAGTTATGTCGATGACTCTGTCCACGCGGTGGCGGTTTGGCGCGTTGACGGCCTTGGCCGCCTTGCTGTGCCTGGCTCCAAAAGCCGTCAGCGTGGCTTCGGCTCGAGTTCGGCCTGTAGCCGCTGAGACGCGCGTCTCCAAACTGGAAATACTGGCGCCCACGCTTCCCAGCCCCCCGCGCGAAGGCCGGCAAGTCTCCATCCGTCTGCGTTCCGGCACTCTGGTCGCAGCCGTGAGTTGGACTGTGGACGTTGAGACGGCTCACGACGTTCTCCGCGGTCGCATCGAGTACCGCCCGGACGCCGACCAGCCCGGTCGCTGCTCCAGCATCCGGTTTATCCAGGCCGCTAGGCTCCTGCGGAATGGCGGTGGAGAGTACGAATGGCAGGGCTTCGAGGAACACCGAAATCTCCTGCGCACGAACAGTCGGACGGACGTTGGGATTCAGGGCGGCTACTTCGTGGATCACAAAGCCTCCAACTGCGCGCCCGCCACGCCTTGCTCACCGTACTTCCGGGATCACTGGGCCAATCCCAGCGACTCCGGCGACGGCTATCGGACTTGGTGGGGGGCTGCTCCGGCATCGCTTGTCGACTATCCTTTTGGCTGGGATACAATGGAGGAAATCGCCCTCGAAAGCTGCGCGCGGTGCGTCGAGACCGGTGAGTTCCTCGGCTGCGTCGAGTGGGGTGGCCGCTGGCCGATGCAGGGCGATCGCGTCGTTTCTCCCATCCGGGTCCGGGGCACTCCCTCGCGGACGTTCCTGGCTGCGTTCCGGAACTTCGAGAACTTCTACGGTCTGGAAACTCGTCGGGCTGGCGTTGTCGAGCGGTAAGTTCGACGCAAGGAATTCAGCCCCGGCTGTAAAGGTCCGGCGCATTGCGCCGATGAGTTACGCGAGCCGCTGTGCGCCCGGAGGGAGAGAAGCGACGACAGTCGTTCAGAAGCCGGCGTCCATGCTCGTCTGGAGCGCTGCAGGCCCCGCGGCCGTATCGGCCGCCGATCAGATCACCATTGCGGGATCGACAACGGTCAAGCCGATTGTCGAGACCGGAGTGCAGCAATTCAACAAGAACAACCCGGCGTTGAGTTCGTCGTCGGTGGAGGTGGTTCCGGACAAGGCATTCAACTGGTATCCAAAGGCGCCGTGAATATCGGTATGTCCTCGCGTCCCCTGAGTGCGGACGAGAAGACACCGGCCGGCGGCCTGGTCGAATGCCGCATCGGAGTGGATGGCGTGGCGCTGATAGCGAACTCTTCCAAACCCGTCACGAAGCTATCCAGGGAACAGGTTCGGGCCATCTACACCGGCCAGATCACGAATTGGAAGGAACTCAGCGGGCCCGCCGCACCCATCGTGCTGTATTCCCTCAACAGCAAGCACGGCACCCACGAAGTGTTCATGAACTACTTCGGTTTGGAAGCCAAGGAGAGCGGAGAGGGTGCGGCCCCGGAAGCGGTGCACCGGAAGCGCGGCGACGAAGCCTATTCGCCGGTCACGGCCAAGGCGCTGGATGACACTCGCCAGGAGATCGCGGCCATTCTCACCAATCCGAACACCCTGGGGTACGTATTCATCGGCATCGCGGCTGTGATCGCGCAGAGAGGAGCGCCGATCCGAGTCTTGGATCTGGATGGAGTAGCGGCTAGGAAAGCGAACGTCAAGTCCGGTGCCTACCAACTTTCGAGACCGCTCCTGCTGCTGACCAAGGGTGAGGCGAAAGGGAAAACTCCGGACTTCATTAACTACCTGTCCGGACCGGACGGGAAGTCCATTGTGGAGCAACTGGACTACATGCCGGTCGGCAAGCAGACCCTGACGGCAGCGAGTCCGCGCATGTTACTCGACAACACAAGCCTGCGCCTGCGAAGTACACTCTCGATTGCGGCGCTGGTGATCGTGCTGGTAGCTGGCATGAGCTGGCTTTCGGTGCGTTCTCAGCAGCAGGTCCTGACGAAGCTGTCGAGGGAGGCCTCGAACCTGACCGCGGCCGCGGCTGGGCGTCAGGCCTCGGCGCTCGAAGTGGTCCTTAGCGAACATATCCGGGCGAGTCAGACGGCACTACAGACCAAGACCCAGAGTCTTGCTGTTCTGGTCGCGAATCTCGCTCCGACCGCCCTGCTCACTTTCGACACCAACGCGCTCACCGCTCTGTGTCAGTAAGCCAGCGGCGATCAGGACGTGGAGGAGTGCCAGATCTTTGAGTCCAACGGCAAACAGGTGGCAGCGTTCCGCAAAGCCGCCGAGGCTCGCGCAAGCGGCGGGAATGTCAGCCGGGTCTGCGCCGCCGCCGAGCAGAACGGCCACGTGGTGGGACGCGTGGCGCTGGTAGTGTCTTTGGTCGGCGTTAAAGAGCAGGAGCGGAGAATCAGAACCGCTTACACGGCAGTCCAGTGCACGATGCGGCAGGCTTTCGGCACCCTGGAGGGCGGAGTCCAGGAGCAGAGCCGGTCCCAGGCCAAACGAGCCGCCATGCTGGCTCTGAAGACGAGCGCCGGGGCAGTCGCACTGGGTTTGATGTTCGCCCTGTCGACCTCCAGCAGTGTCGCGCGCCCCTTGCGCCTGGTGGTGAGCGTCCTGGAGAGGGCTGCGGAACGAGATTCAGCGCAGCATCTCAACGTGGCATCCCGGGACGAAGTCGGCCATATGGCCAGAGCGCTGAACAAGACCCTGGAGAAGATGAGTTCCACCGTGGAGGCCATCAAAAGCGGCGCCGGGCGTGTTGCACTCGCGAGCGGGGATCTCGCTGCCAATTCGGACCAGATGTCAAGTGGCGCGCGGCAGGCATCCGACAAGGCCCACGCCGTGGCTGCCGCGGCTGAGCAATTGACCGCCCATGCCATGTCGGTGGCGGCCGCCATGGAACAGGCCACCAGAGACATGAATCGAGTTGAAGCTGGCGACGAGCCGAAAGTGGCGCCAGGAATCGCACCAGCGGCCAGGCAGCAAGAAGCCAGCATCAGAGCACGGAGGGCCGAGTTGGCTCGGGCTGTCCGTGAGATTGGCAAGATCACCGCAACCATCAGTGCGATCTCATTGCAGACCAATCGGCTGGCCCTCAACGCCGCCATAGAGGCGGCGCGGGCCGGCGCGGCTGGCAGTGGATTTGCGGTGGTCAGCGATGAAATCAAAAAACTGGCCGACCAGACGACCTCCGCGACCGAAGACATCGAGACGCGGATCGAGGGTATGCAGTCTTCTACGGCCCGCAGCATCGTAGAAATCGAAAGAGTGTCGCAGGTGATCCACAGGCTGAGCGACAGTGTGACAGAGACCTCTCGGGACACGCGCGATATCGCGAAGCCGACCATCGACGTCGATCAAGCTGCCAGCCAGATCGTGGGCGGGAGCGGGCGGGTGCAGAGCCGCGCCGCCGAGCTTTCTCGCATTGCCGAGTAACTTTAGACGACCGTCGCTTGGTTCCAGATCGAACAGCCCACTCGCCGATCTGGTGAATGAGGCCCGGGCCGATCGCCAGTCGCTGACCGCAACGGAGCCACCCCAATAGAGCGGACGCGGTCTCGCGCCGGCTGCGCGGCGGGCGCCGGCTGCCCGAGGTGCGTAGCGCAAACCAACGAGGCCCTCGCCAGCGGGCAGTTCTCCTTAGTGGGTTTCAGGCGGCCGGGCGCTGGCAGGGGAAAGGCAATCTTGCATTGAGATCCTCGCGGACGCCGCGCAGCCTTGACGATTCCGCGGCCAAGACTGCTAAAGGTTTTGCAACGGTGTTGCTGAAGCGCCCGGCAACTCCGAGATACAGGGTCTGACTGGAAGTCAGCGACATGCGAGATCAGGTTACCCCACGAGACCCCGTCAAAGGCCCTTAAAAGCCAGTGGCCGCAAGGCCGTGTGGGTTCAAGTCCCACCGTCCGCACCATTGATTCCTAATCGGTACCTCTCACCGTAGGGCTTCACAGAGTGGGTCTCCAGCAAGAATGACCGTGCCACCGAAACTCGGCTGCCACCTGAATGCGCCGATTACCGCATTCTGGGCTACTGCTGGCCCGGCGCCCTATTCCCGCGGGAACATCTGGACCCGGTCCGTCGTCCACGTGGGGACCTCGCATCCGGAGAAGTCGGTGTGCTCGGTCCAGATCGGGTTTTGCAGCGCCAACGCGGCCGCCAGACAGGGGTGGGCGTTGCGACACGATTCGGTCGCAGGTCGAGTTACCTTTCGCTGTCCGGGTTGGTGCTGACGTTCGGACTGGCGAAGCGTGACAAGGTGGACCGCGTGGGGATCGCGTGGCCGAGCGGCCGCGTCGAGGAGTTCAAAGACCTGGCAGCCGGGCGGCTACGGGAGTGTACGGAAGGAAATGGCGTACGCTACACGGGCCGTTTCTGAAAAGCCGCTCTCACGAGCCGGGCGCCAGCTTGAAGAACCGGACCAAGGTCTTGGAAGCGCCGGGCTGAACGAAGACCAACTTGGAGCCGCTGGCGCCAAAGAGTTCGCCGATGTCTTCCGGGGCGATCGTCGGGGGAAGCGCGACTGGGAACCACTGCCTGGCCGGCCGATTGAGCCGGAACATGTATGGGTGCCAGGGGCGAACTCCGAGATCGATCATCCTGACGAAGACATCGCCCGAATCGGTCATCGCAATCCCTTCCACAGACAGCGACTTCAAAGCGGGTAATTGCGGAATCGGATAGCTCGTGATCTCTCCCGCAGCCGAAATCTCCACATAGGCGCCGCTGCCGTCAATGTGCGAGTAGTGAAACCATCCTGTCCGGTCCGCCGAGGCCACAAGGAAGCCGCTGTTCACGTTGATTTGTATCACGTCCTGGACCTGGAAACTGGAGCGCGGGATGAAGGCGCCCAGGGTCTTTCCCGACCGGTCAAAGTGCCTCACCACGCCGGCGTCCAGGTTGGCGCCCTTCTCGGAGAGACGGGAATTCTGTTCGTGGCCCACCGTCCAGAAGGTTCCGTCCGGCGCAATCGCGATCAGCGTCGGGCCGTAAGGCTCAGTCCGAATGAGGTGTTCGGAATCGCCGTCGGGGGAAAACCAGGCGATAAACGGCGCGGCGCTTCCGTCCCGTGCGAACGACCAGCCGCACGCCGCCACCGTTCCATCGTTACCTCGGGCCCAATTATCCACCCTGTTGTGGGCCGCCTCTGGAATGGAAAGAGCGGCGTTGAAGACCACGGCGCCCGTCCTGTCAAAGGCCACGAAGGCGGCGGGCTCCGAAGAGGGGCCTTCCCCCACCACCAGCGCATTCCCGCTCCAGACGGGAGTGCGCTTCGAGGCAAAAGACTCGGGGATCGTCCGAACCGCACCCGAAGCAACCAAACTGGCTGGCTGGCCCAGGGCCCCTACCGGCGCGGCAAGAACTGCCAGCGCGACAAGCTTCACACACTCCGCGATCTTGCTGTTTCCCATTTTCCACCCCCGCCAACTCTACTCACCATAGCCGCAATTCGAGTCATAGCATTCCTTCTGCGTGCATGGGCAGCCGTCCTCCGCCTTGCATGCGGCGTAACATGTGCCGCGCCGAGCGTTGAGGCTAACCCCAGGCGATCAGCTCGATGCCTTCTTTCCGTCCCAGATTACGCGAGTACTTCCGGGCGGTCGAGTCTTTCCAGTGCTCGTGCACCCCGAGGCTGGCCAGCGGGCCGCCGCTGTCGGGGCTGTAAACCGTGCCGGACGGGGGCTTCGCCGCCTGTGACGCTTCGTGGAGGTAATTGTCGGCGTTGCCGCGGACCTGGGTGGCGCGCGGCTCGTTCCTGAGGATGTCCAACGCCACGGAGTCGATCGCAACGGGGTCCTGGGAGATCAATATGCTGGAAGCCCAGTGGTCGCCAAACGAGGCCCACCTGAAAACACTGCCTTCGTTCTGCTCGGCGGTGTACAGACCATCCAGGACGTAAAGCATGGTCTTACCGCCCAACTGGCGGTGCCCCATCAGGTCCACCAGGCTGTTGTAGGAACCCATCGGCTGGGTCCGCAGGACGGTGCCATGCAGCACCTTGGGGGACCAGCCGCCATCGTTCGGAAAGTGGACCGAGCCGAAGTGGTTCTTCGCCGTCAATGTGACGCCGGCCATGCCGTGCGGGCGCAGCAGCGCCATGTTGATCAGGTACTTCGCCTCGGTCACCTGCTGCGGAAAGTATCCGACGGGCAGTTCCCCTTTGGAGAATCGGATCGGGTGCGCCGTGTCCGGCGTGGGAGACATGCGGCCGCCCAGGTTGTAGTCGGCGCCAACCAGAAACTTCACCGCCTGGAATTGGGGATTGGAATTCGCCCGGATCCGCGTGTAGATGGGCTGACCGACGTTGCGAATGCCAGTGACATCGTAGATCATGATGTCCTCGCCCCGCACCCCGGCCTTCTCGATCAGTTCCGCGACCAGTGCTACGACGGCGTGCGGGCTAGGCAAGCCATTCTGCGGCGGCCTGGGCGGCCTCCCGTCCCGCCGGGGAGGCTCGCTGCCCGGGGGAGGCATGGCGCCCCACTCCGGGGACCGGTCCTGATTGCAGTTGATCTTGACCGCGATTCTCTCCCCTGGACGATACCCGACACTCCCCAGACCGTGCGCATCGTTGAAACTGCGGAAGAGCGCGTCCCACGCCTGCCTCTCGTTCTTTCTTCCAGTCAGATCCCGGACAGCCCGGGAAGTCAGGCTGTGGACCACTGCCTGGTTGGTGTAGGCGTCATCCCACCAGTGGCCCGTCACACCGTCCCAACTGGTGGCGTCCGCGTCACGCACCCACACCACTCTGCCGGGGTGTATCCCTTGGCCGGCGCCCATGGGATGGTTGGCCTCCTCGCTGGGTTTGAAGGGCTCGGACGGAGGCATCCCCCCGCGTTGTTGCGCCATCGCCGCCCATGACATCCCGAAAGGGACGTGAACGAGTCCGGCAGCCTGAGCCGCGGCCAGCGACTTCAAGAAGCACCGTCTTTGCATGGATCCGCTCCTCTCCGATCCGCCGTCGAGTATCCTGCGCGGCAGGACCAACGCGCGGGCACGGTCCGCCGGTACCGGTTGGCGTTCCAGCGGCGCAGTAAACCGCATTGTACCCGCATCCTGCGTTCCCGTAAACCGACGGGCGATTGGGCCTTGTGCGCCTCGACCTCCGCGGCGGGCCAGACCAGGGCCTCCGGCGTTGTTAGCGGCTTCGGCGCGAAACCCTAAATACGGGCGTCCGGATCCACCAGCAGCCACGCCGCCGACCCGGCCGCCGCCAGCGCCGCCGCCACCAGGAACGAAGCGCTCCACCCAAAATGCCCGGCAATCCACGGCGTCAGGGAAGCGGTCACCGCACCGCCGATCTGTCCCCCCATATTCATGAGGCCCGACGTGAACCCTGCCCACGGCCCCGCGATGTCCGCCGTCACCGCCCAATACGCGCTCTGCGAGAGATACAACGCGCCTGCGCCGCCCGCCAGCGCGACGCTGGCCAGCTCGGCGCTCTTCACCTGAGTCGCCAGCGCGAGGAAAACCGCGGCCAGTCCCATTCCGAACGCCGCCACTCCGCATCGTCCCACACGCCGCCCGTAACGGCCGACCAGGAGATCGGCCACCCATCCGCCCAGCGGCGAGCAGATCGCCATCGCCAGGAACGGGATGGTCGAGTAAATAGCGCTCGCCGTCAGGTCCAGCCCGCGAACTTTATTCAGGTAAGTAAAAAACCATGTAAAGAAAATGTAGGAGGCATAGCCGAAAGTGAAGTAAGTCAGCGTCACCACCAGCACGTTTGTGTTGCCGACAATGCGCCTCCAGGGCGGGGCCTCGCGCGCGTTCCTCTCCTCGGCCGCCGGGGGCACTCCCGCCCCGATGTGCGCCAATTCACGCACTCCAATCCAGGGGTGCTCTCGCGGAGTGTCGCGGGCTATCAAGTACCAGACCGCTCCCGCCGCCAGACCGATGAGCGCGCTGGCGTAGAACGACCAGCGCCAACCCCAGTGCACCATGATGTAAGCGATGAGCGGAGGTGTAATGCCGGCGCCGGCTCCCACTCCCGCAAAGATCAGGCCATTGGCGATGCCGCGTTCCTGCGAGGGAATCCAATTGGCCACCAGCCGGTTCGAGGACGGATACATCACCGCCTCGCCGTTCCCGAGCACGAATCGCACCACGATCAACATCGGCAGCGCCAGCGCGAAGCCGGTCGGGACCAGCGTGGTCAGGGTTGTAAACAGGCCCCACCACACCACGCCCAACGCAATGACGCGCCGCGGCCCGAAGCGATCGGCCAGCCGTCCGCCGGGAGCTTGAAACAGCGCGTAGCCCAAAACGAACGCGCTGAACACATAGCCCAGTTGCTGGTTCGAGAGCTTGTATTCCCGGGCCAGCGCCTGGCCGGCGATCGAGATGTTGACGCGATCCAGGAACGCGATCGCGCTCATGACGAATACCCACAGGATGAGCGCCCACCGCAGCCTGCCTTCCACCAGTTTTCGCAGCACGACTCGCATTATTTCACACGCCGCATGGCGCGCGCTTCGCGCCGCCGGGGCTGCGCTCGAGCGCAGTTCGGCAGACCTGGTGCCCGCCTGGACCTCACGCCTATTCCCGTGCCGCGTAGGTCTTGGTGAAGTTGTTGCGGGTATTGGTGACGGTGAAGGTGCCGTCAGCCTGCGCGGAAACCTCGATCCAGAATGCCGGGCCGGTGTGACCTTTGCGGCTTCCCGGCGCAGCGGCAGCGCTAGTCTTAGGCGAAGTGTTCGGCGCCCCGGCAACATCGGCCGGCGGCGATGCTGGCGCGCCTGGGCCGCCCGGGCCGCGGTTCTGTCCAAAGGTCGGCGGAGGATTCAGCAAAACGTTGGCCACCGTCGCATTGTCCTCCACGTTTGCGATGAACAGCGATGGCGAGTTCTGCTCCAGGCCGGCCGCGTACGCCCAATGGAGCTGCCAAATGTCTTCGAGCCCCGGCGAGGTGTGCAGGATCTGCATGGTCTGAATTGCGCCGCCCTTGAACGCGCTGTTGTGCATGACCGCCACTCGCGGCCGTAAGCCGTGCACCAGCGCGGCCGAGCCCGACTGGTCGATTCCATGATGCGAGGTGAGGTACAGATCGACCGTCCCAATCGGGTTATTCGGGCACATCAGCTCCTGTTCCTTGTTCCAGGTGAAATCGCCCAGATTGACGGTACGAAACTTGCCGTATGCGATCGCCACGCCCACCGACATCGGGTTATCGGGGTCCACGCGCGATTCGTCCCGCGGCACGAAGCCGGCACAGGCCGGATTCGGTTTGCCGCCCTCGGGCAGCGCCGTCTTCAACACCTGACCGTTGGACGTAACAACCACCACGGTCAGACCGTCGAACGGAATTCTGTCGCCGGGCGCAACCACCGTGTGCTCGACCTTGCTATTCATCTCCGCGTACATCTTCTGGAATCCCGGCACCTGCTCTTTCGGCTCCGAGGTGGGGCCGTGATCGATGAAATGGGCGATCGGAATCCGCGTGGCCAATTCCTGCAGGCCGCCCACGTGGTCGCCGTGGTAGTGGGTCAGGATCAGGTGGTCGATCCGCTTCACGCCGGCCGCTTGAATGGCCGCCATAATGCGGTCGGTATCCCGGCCGCCGGGGCTGCCGGTATCCATGAGGAGCGACTCGCCGGAGGGGGCGACATACAGCGTAGCGTGCCCACCCTCGGTGTCGATGAAGTAGATGTCCAGCGTCTTGGACGGCTTGTTCTGTGCGCTTCCCACCGCCGCAGCCAGGGCGAGGGTCAGTAGGAACGGGGATATTCTGCGCATCGCGGCACTCCTTCCTTCTGAGGTCAGCATCGATTGTACATCCGGCCGCCCATGCCAGTCCTACCCGCGGAGGGACCGTTAGGGAATAACAGATCCAATACTTGCCGCCGATGAACTCAGATGAACGCCGATACT
>Ga0182021_10006202_pt1 | contig 14193 bp, 13 predicted proteins | sample 612E3MmetaG_FD_120493 | JGI IMG/M metagenome (GOLD analysis project Ga0182021, IMG submission 120493) | Permafrost microbial communities from Stordalen Mire, Sweden - 612E3M metaG (Illumina Assembly) | ecosystem: Environmental > Terrestrial > Soil > Wetlands > Permafrost | place: Sweden... | reverse complement strand
CTGGATCAGCGGCTACAAACCAGCAACCCACTATCAGCGCGAGCTCGCGACTGCGACATTGGAGGCATTGGGTCGCGGCCATCGGATGCACGAGGTCGCGGAAGACTACGCGAGCAGCCCCGTCGTCGCCCCCAGCCGGACTCGACTCGCGACGGGTGACGTCGAGGTCGCCGTTCCAACGCTGAATGGCCGTGCGAGGAACCCATCCCGTGTGAACTTGACAGTGGGTCCGATCGGGGCGCTGCACGACTTTCAGAACCGGCGACTCGGGAAGGCCGGCGAGGAGTGGGTCGTCGATCTTGAGCGCGAGAAACTGGAACGGTTCGGGCGCCGTGACCTCGCGAAGGACGTGATCTGGGTGTCGCAAGATCGTGGAGACGGCGCCGGCTACGATGTCGCGTCGTATCGGCTAGACGGCTCGGAACTCCACATCGAAGTCAAGACCACCAACTTGGGCGTACGCACTCCCTTCTACATCACGCGGTGGGAGCTAGAAGTCTCCAGCCGAGAGCGCGATCTGTACGCGCTCTACCGTGTCTTTGGCTTCAGCCGGGATCCAAAGGTCTATGTTCTCAACGGGTCAGTGGAGGAGGTGGCCCGGCTCGAACCGAAGGTGTTCCTCGGGATTCCTCTCTAGACCGCAGGGCGACCGTGTTCGATCGAGATGTGGATCGGGGTCGAGACGACGCACCGGTCGATCAGGACGCCGATCGTGCTGATGGTCAGTCAGACCCGCGATCACGAGAACAGCACCAGGTGAGTGTCGTCGTCGGTGAGGAGGCAGATGGCGCGTCCGACCCTTCGAAGGCCTTCCATCGTGACAGTTGAGCCGCTCGACCAGCACGAGGTGTCCCAATCGATACCCGCCGACCAGCAGATCGCCTCGGCGAGTTTCGGTTTTGATAGGCGCGGGTTGAGTCCAAGGCCCAGCAGCTCGTTCGTCGCGATGAGGATAGCCTTCGGCTCGGTCGACCCCGTTGACATCTGAGGCGGCAGTATTCCGAGGACCACCGCGAGTTCGTGCACCAGATCGGACTTCGAACGCGGCACTGCCCTATACCTCGAGTTGGGCGATCACGTCCTCAGTCCATGGGCGCAGCCCGTGTAGCGGGACGTCTTCAGGCCCATCGAGGCACTGAAGCAGCCTCCATCGGTCGAGCGTAAGGACCCGAGCGCTCAGCTCAGCAAAGAGGTCCAGATCGTCCATGCCGTCGACTGGGACTGCCAGCACGGCCACCGGTTTCGCGATCGCCATCCATCGGTCGAGCTCGTTGCTGGCGATCTCGAGGGACTTGCCACGGAGGTCCGACTCGAACGTGACCTGGATCGCGGCGATCGGGGCGCCTGCCCGGCCGTCCTCAAACTCCCGCCAGGCAACAACATCGACTCCCCCGTCATTGCGGCGCAAGGTGGCGCCCGACAAGGGCAAGGACCGGGTATGGAGCTTGACGGCCAGCCACCTCACTGCGTCCGCAAACGCTGTCGGGCGCCCGGGCTCAGGAGGATGTCCAAACCGAACTGCCCGAGATGAGGGGCCGAACAACGTCGTGGCCGCGTGCTGGGTCAAGCGCTCGAACAGGACGGAGGCGCCCGACGAGTCGGCGAACGCCACTGTTCCATTCATCGATGACGCCAGAAGCAGCAGGAACTGGTAGACCGTCGGATCGGCCTCGGGGATGCGCTCCAAGCCGAGCCGGCTGAACCTGAATGGGTAGAGGGCGAAGCCACGGCGGCAGCGTTCGTGAAGCGTCCCGAACGCCAGAGCCACGTCATCTTCGTCGCTCGGGCCGCCTGCCTGCTCGAGGTACTCGCGGCCTTTCGCGGGCGACATGACTCGCCTGCCAGTAACCAGAGTCACCAACTCGAGCCAGTCGGCAATGGCCGACGAGGTTGGGCTAGAAAGAGGGTTGAGGGTCGGAGTCGCCATCTCTCACCGATCGGGGGTGGGGAATGGCTCGAGAGCGCGATCGATCTCGAGTAGCAACTGGCTGACCTGGGCGTCATCGGTGAGGGTCTCCCCACCGTGAACTGCTGCGGCGTCCTCCACGACGCCTCCCGCGTTCCTGAGTGCGCTAGCGGCTGTGGTGAGGAACTGAATGAGCCGATCTCGAGCGGTCTTGGGCTGCCTCATCGCTTGGACGGCATCCTGCAATGTGAGCCCTCCCCGGAGGGCTTCAAGGCCGATGGGGTTCGCAACCACGTCTGCGAGAGTGCCCAGATCTCGGGATTCCCTGATCTTCTTGGCGGTCCCGGGCCCGAATATCCACCCAACCAGCTCGCGGAGGTTTGGGTACTTCTCTGGCGGTATCACTGGCTCCTTGGGCCTGACCGCCGCGGGGTCCGGGGCCCCGATGAACTGGCGCAGTGGGACCCGCCCCAGGGCATTGTCCCAGACACCGAATGATTCCTGGATCAGCGCTGGATCCGCTCCGGCGGCTTCGGCGGCTTTCACGATCCCAAAGTTGCGGTACTTCGACCGCACCTGCGTCTCGGTGATGCCCGTGAGCCCGCCGACTTCCTTCAGCGAGAGCCCATCGTCATCGATCCGCTCCGCGATGTACCTCGCCTGCTGGTACGGCTCCCACTGCTTGATCCCGGAGATGTGGCGGTACCCGATGGTGGCGATCACTGCCGATCGATCTGGCTCGACAAGCACGGGGACGCGCTCGGGAACGTGAGCTTTGTCGGCGGCTAGGACGGCGAGTCTGTCCCACTCCTTGGGTGAGCTGTAGCCCGCTCGAACTACCGATCGCGCAAGACCCTTGACCGCAGCGAGCCGCCGATTGCCCTCCACGATCGTGACCTTGCCCTCCGGGGCGGGCACGCCGACCAAGACCTCCGACTCGAAGTAGCCGAAGTTGGCAATCGACGAGCCGACTTCGCGGGCGTCGTAAAGCTCGTCCAACAGGGCAGCGAGCTGATCCTGGGAGGCACCGCGGTCTTCGTCTTCGAGCCTCGGGTTCTGAGGGTCGAACAGGAGATCATCGATGCCCATGAGCGTGACTCGAGTCTCGGCGGCATCGTCGTTCTCTGAGATCATCGCTCGCTGCTCTCCCTTCTCAGAATGCGATGCGCCCCAGCCACATAGGCAGCAAGCGCTAGTCTTGGCTCTCGATCCCCCGAGCGCGCCCGAACAGAGTGCACCTGGAAGTGCGGTCTGCCGGGCAAGATCTCGCGGTCGCCGGGATAGCTGCCGGTCCTGAGCTTGGGGTCGCGTCCCTGCATGAGCTGCTCAAAGCCAAGCCGATCGTCCCAGGCCCGTTCTCGTGGGACGCCGCCCTCGCCGGCCATGAGAACGACGGGTAGGCTCCTCTCCTCTGCCGCCAGCCGCATCAGCCAGGCCCGAAGCCCGCGGCGATCCCAGCCTGGCGAGTAGTCGAGCGACCACTCATCGACAAAGCACGCGATCAGGTCCACGACGGGGACTGCGCTGAGCGTTCGGTGAAGAAGGCGCCCATAGGCGACCATGTCGGCCGCCCGGAGGCCGATGCGGTCGACCAGCGCCCAGTTGCGAGCGGTGTCTTGAGGGCTAGGAGAAGGGCGGCTCATGAGGTGCCAGCCGCTGCGGAACTCGGCGACCTTGAGGAGCACCTGGGCCCGAGTGGGATGGAGGCCAGGCTGGATGATCAGACCCACGTCCGACGCCCATTCGTTGACGGGCCGCCCTTCGTCAATCCAGTCCCTCAGGCGTGCACGCATGTCGAGCTCGGTCTCGACACTCGATGTCAGCGATTCGAGCGTCGTGCCGGAGCCATAGACCCGGCAGTAGGGAAGGTATCGAGCGCGGTACCCGTATGCCCGTGCCCGTTGAACCATCGTGTCAATCTGAGGGCTTGGCGGTCGGCCAAGCCAACTCACCGTGAGGCCCTCAACGGTGAACCCGCGATCGAGCTTGTTGCCGCCGATGAGGATATGGACGGGAGCCACGTTCCACTTCACCGTTCGGTTCGCGTCCTCATCGCTGTTTACCCGCCAGATCGTCGCCTCGGCCAACACGTACGCGAGCGCCTCTGCGAACAGTGCATCGGGTATGCGAGCACATCCGTTCGCCACCATGCTGGATCGGATGCGCTCGAAGTCGACGTCAACAGTGGGGGTCCCTTCCGCGAGGGCATCCCTCCAAGACCGCAGACATCGCTCGACCAGGAAGTCGTACCGACGCTGTGGATCAACGCGGCCGCTCGGGTGAATCAGCATCGACACTGGAGCCGCTCCGCGGTCGGCCCCGAGCAGCAGCGCCGCCCCGGCAATGAACTCCCCGAGCGCATCCCGAAGGCTCGATGGGACGCGCACTGGCGATGCTGACGCGGCCGGAGCATCCGTGATCTCGCGCACCACCAGGCTCCGGTTCTCGACAAAGATCTCGCGACCTCCAACGTACCCGGGACCTGGGTGCAGGATCTCAACGAAGTCCGGCGACAGGAAGTCCTCAACCTCGAGAAGGAGCGGCGCATATGGAGTCGCCGTGTACTGGACGTACAGGTGCGCCCCGAGACCATCACGCAGCCGACCGATGGCGGCATACGTCGGGCTCTCGTCGCCCTCCCTGACTCGCGTGTTCAGAGACACCTGGTCAGCCTCGTCGTCAACGATCAGCGTCGGGATGGAGCCAACCGACTCCTGGGTGAGCACGCGCGCGGCTTGTTCGATCCGCCCGCTGTGCTTGAGCAGCGTCACGAGGACGAGCCTGCCCCGGCCAATGTAGTGAGCAAGCTCACGTGGAGATACCGTGGCGATGCTGGGGTTCTCGAAGTGAATCCACCGGTAGTCGGTGCGGGATTCAAGCGCAAGGGATGCGAACAGACGCGCCCGGTTTTGCTCGAGGAGAAGGTTGGTCGACCCGAGCATGGCGACAACGACGCGGTAGCCCGAATCGGCCGCTAGCCCGATCAACGCCGTAAAGGAGGTCGTCTTTCCTGACTGGACGTACCCGATGCCAATGCCAGTCGACCGCAGAGATCCAGTGCTCGACGTCGGACCATGGGCGATGATGTGACGTGCGCCGGCCCAGATGCCAGATCGGACATCCCGGGTCAAGCCACGCGACTGCATTTCCGCGTCCATTCGCGAAGCCTCGGGGCCTAACACCGCGGAAGGCGCCCGCCGCCGTTGTCGAACCCTCTCTTGAGTGATGCCGAGCGCTTCCATGCTGCCCCGCCTACCCAATCCGCCGCCAGCATCGAGCACGGCCGCCCGCCGCGTGATGCGCGCTAACCGCAAGAGAGACACGAAGCCGGAACTCGCGTTGCGTCGAGCCGTGTTTCGGCTCGGCTTCCGATACCGCTGTCAGGCCCGGACCGTTGCAGGCGCGGTGACCGTGCGGCCAGACCTCACCTTCCAACGCCTGAAGGTCGCTGTGTTTATGGACGGCTGCTTTTGGCATGGGTGCCCAGTCCACGGGACGGCTCCGCGAACGAACTCCGAGTATTGGGCGCCGAAGATCCAGCGAAACCGGGCTCGTGACGAAGTCGTCTCCGCGGCCCTGCGAGACGCCGGCTGGCTCGTGCTGCGAGTCTGGGAGCACGAAGACCCCGACCTCGCGGCGGCTCTGATCGGCGAAGCGGTCCTGAATCGAGCCACCTTGATGTCCTAACTTCACCGGCCACCCTTCTGTGCGTCTCGACGGAGCCCGGTCGGCTCAGTCCGGGGCCGCATCGTCCAACTCCAAAGCTGCAGGACTCCGATCGGCAGTGGCCGATGCGGCGATCATCTCTTGCCACTCAGGGGGCGCCAACTGGTCGTGGTCGGCGCCCAGGACCAGAGCGCGCGCCACGAACCTGGTGACTCCAACGTGGACTGCATTCCCGAGCTGCTGAAAGGCTGTCGCGTCGTCTGTATGGGGGGCAAAGGGCTTGCCGTCGAGGAACTGTGGGCTGAACCCCTGCAGCCACGCAGCCTCGACCTTGGTGATCGGTCTCCGCCACGGCCCGATGATTGACGTCTGATTTATCGCTACTAGCGCAGGCAGGTAGGTCAGAGGTCGAACCCGGACGCCGCTAGGTCGGAACTGGATCGCGTGACTCCACAGTTTCCTCGCGTGATCTTGGGCCTGCCACTCAAGTTTGCGATACGACGGCAGGACCTCCGCAACCGAGTCTTCCACGAGCCAGTCGTCGATTGTGCGTCGGTTATCACGATGGAAAGTCGCGTTCTTCGCGATGATCGCGTTCTTCCAGTCCGGATGCTCGGGTCCAATGGTCAACTTGCCGAGGAAGACGTCAGTCCATATCGGGAACCGCGGGATCGATCCGGAAAGGCGGTCGATGAGGTCCTGCCACATGTCGATGGCCGCGAGCTTCTCCGGCTTGAGGGCAGTACACCCCTCCGGGGCTGGGGCACCGTGCAGGTATTCCTCCACCCGCCACTCCGACGGGCGCCAATCGGGAAACGGGCGTCGTCCAACCAGCGCTGGCAGGTAAGCGGCGGATTGCCTTGCGAGTTGACGGCCAACGTGTACGGCCGGGATGAACACCCGATCTCGCACCTGCGGTGACCCGAGGCCCGGAGGAAGCTCATGAGGCGAAACGAGCGTCGGTTGCGCCGATACGGCGTACCCGAGATCTCGGAGGAGACGAATGATGGTCGCCCAGGTATCGGTGTGCCGAGGACCTACTAGGTTCCTCACGTTCTCGAGGAGGACGAACCGAGGCCGTTTTGCTTTGAGGATCAGGAGGATCGCCTCGAAGAGCGTGCCTCTGGCCTCCGCGATGCCTCTCTGCTGCCCTGACTTCGAGAAGGGCTGACAAGGAAAGCCTGCGCAGAGAAGATCGTGATCGCGAACGCTGGCTGCGTGATCACGAGCAATTGGCCAGATGTCTCCGTCGGCCGTGAACTCGAAGTTGGCCTGGTAGACCTCGCGGCAGGCTGCGTCAATGTCCGAGGCGAAGACGCAGTCCGCATCGAGAAGCGGGTCGTATCGGAGAGCCGCATGGAAGCCACCGATCCCGGCGAACAGGTCGGCGAACTTGACCGTGGGCAGATCGCTAGTCACGTATTGCCGCGTACGTCAGTTGATCCCGTCCATGTCGTGAGGGCCGAAGCGCCTTAGGACGATCGTCGGACCGGGTGAGTAATGAATCCTCCAGAAACGTGTGACTCTGAACCGACCGATCCCGGCGATCACCTCATCACCCAAACCTCGGTCCATGGAGCCGTACACTCGCTTGGTTATGGACTTGACGACCTCGCGAAGCAAACCAGCGGGTACTGCGAGGCTGTCGACGGAGTCGATGAACTCGTCCGTCCACTCATACGGCATGGGCCAGTGCGATCCGGGCAATGGATATGCGCCGAGACCGTCAGCCCTCAAGTAGTACGTGTCGACCGCGAGACGCAGATTCGGCCACGCAGCGCACGGATCAATAGCCTCGGCCCAATCCGCCCTTGATGCCAGGACGCGGAGTGCGTGGGACCCAAGGTTCTCGTCAGCTTGATCGATCGTGATAGCCGGGCTCGTGTAGGGATTCATCCACGACAAGACGTGGAGCATTTCGTCCAGCCCGCTTGAGCCCGACCAGGCTGTTCGAGCCCAGAGCGCTGCCACCTCCGCATCCACGTCCGGCCCAAGGGAAGTGGGGGGTTGCAGCGAGTAGTCCCCATCCGCCGCCAGTGCGATGTACTCCGCGCGTTGAAGATCGTCCATGACGACTTGGCGGAGATCGCGAACGCCTTCCAAACCGGCTTGGGCCCAAGGAAAGAGAACGAGGATGCGCTCGACGAGCTGTGCAGAAGTAACCAAAGTTGCTCGGTAGCCTCTGACCATCTCACGGTGAAGCACAAGCGCGGCGATACGCTTCAGGAAGTCGTGAGTCGGCCCGGCGAGGTCTTCAGGTGTACAGGTCAGGAGCGCTGGGCTATGAATGGCGTGCATCAACTCCGACCTAACCAGCGGCACGCAGGCGCTTTGCCACGGCTGCCTTGACTATGGCCTCCGCTTCCAACGAGGCCTCGGGCAGGAAGTCTGGAGGCCAATTCGCGATGCCGCCGTATTGGTCGACGGTCAAGGGCTCGACCAGGGCTCCTGCGCCCGGTGCTCCGGCCCGAACAAACAGGATGCTGACGAGATCCTGAAGTCGACCTGCCTCGTCCTCGGCAGCCCGCCGCCGAAGCCGGTTGATGAGGTGATCACTATGCGTTTCGACGATCACGCGCCGGCCGCTGGAAGCGACCAGGACGAGGAAATCGGCCAAGTTCGCTTGGAGTCGCGGATGCAGATGAATCTCGGGCTGCTCAAATAGAAGCAGGTCCCTTGGGGTGGACCGCAGCGCGAGTAGGACTATAGGGAGAAGCTGGCTAACGCCAAACCCGACCTCACTGATCGTGGCCCGCTTGGATGGGTTGCCGCGGAGCCCCAAGTTGATTTGGTAAAGGACCGATCGGACCGAGTTGACCGTCAAAGGCTGCTCAATCCCAAGCGACTCGAAGGCCCGATTCACTGCATCGAGAAGTGGGACCTCCCGCTCCTCCGAGTCAAATGGCGATCCGGATGGATATCGGACCATTCGCGAACGGTCGAGCCACAGGATCTGCGCGGCGTTCTCCCCTCGATCGCCCAGTTCGACGCGACCCGATCCTGAGTGGAGATAGGCCCGCCGCGGCTGCTCCCTCAGGGGTCCGAGGTATTTGAGGTGCTCGGTGAGATCATTTCGGAGATCCTGGAGGGGGGACGCGAAGATAGCCGGGAGGGGCTGGATGTCGGGCCCACCACCCGTCCTTTTGCTGTCTCGTTCGAGGGCAAGGTGGCTTGGTATGAAGCCCACACCAGCAATGCCGCTGATCTTTCGGCCCGCAAGACTCGGCCTGTCGAGTCCGGATCCGGTCATCCGAGGCACATAACGGCCGGCCACATAGTCGATGCGGAGGCGCGGGCCCTCGACCTCGTGGATCTCGGACGTAAGTTCGAACGCCGTGGCCGCAACTTTGACGTAGCCTCGACGGTCGCGACGTTCGGCGAAGTCGACCGCGAGTTTGCTGGTGAGCCTGTGGTCCTCCAACTTCCCGTGATCCCCAACGCTTGGGGTCTCGCTGAGATTTGGGAAATAGCGCGGAACCGAATTGGATGGAATGCGAGTCTCGATCGTGAGATCAATGCCTATCCGGGCCTGATTGGCTGGCGGCTGCCCGAACGCGATGGTCGAAATGCGATCGGTCTGGACATAGCGCCCATCGAGGATGAGATCGTCGGCCACGCCTACCGAGGACAGGCCAACGGACTGCTTGAGCAAGAGCAATGACTGAATGATCGTGCTCTTGCCCCCGCTGTTGGCTCCAGCGAGAACGGTGAGCGGCCGAATGTCGATCGGTCCGCTGTCCCGAAATGCCTTGAAGCCGCGGAGGCGTATCGCGCGAAGCATCATTGGCCTCCGTGGTCGGCATGGTGTGGCGTCAGATTAGCGCGATGGGGTGCGCCGCGGCGCACCGCCGTCTCAGAAATCGCCCAGGCGGGGCCAATTCACCGCCCCCCAGCGGGCGGTCCCAATCCTGACGCGACTTCGCCGCCCGCGGCCAAATTCTCAGCCTCTCCCCGTAGACGCCGATCGCAGCCCGCTCGCCTCCGTTCTACCGCTCGTCCGGCCAGTGTCCCCGGTTCGCGAGCCAGAGCAGGAGGCAGATCACGAGGAAGAGCGTCGGCAGCTCGATCAATTCGCGAGCGCCTTCGCGCCGGTGACGCTCGGGTCGGCGTCCGACGCATCGTCGAGCTCGTCCGGCGATGCCGCGTCCCCGGCCGCGTCGGGCTCGTCGACGAACGCCTCCGGGAACTTGGCCTTGGCCAGCTCATGGTTGGCGATCGCAAGCGTCATGACCGCGATGCCCGAGAGGAGCTCGTGATCGTCCGGCGTCAGGGGCGAGAGGATCTCGATGCTGAACTTGATCACGCGTCGCGCCTCAAGTGAATCCGGTCTGTGCGGGCTCGGGCCGTGGACCTGATCACGTCTGCTCCTTCGGGCGGTACTGCGAGCCGGACATCCCGAAGGTCCAGGCCACCGCCTCGCGGGCCGTCCCTATGGTCGGCGGCACGCGCAGGTAGTAGGTCTTCCGGGTCCCGTCGGGCTCGGGGGTCGAGTTGTGGACCTCGACCATGACGACGGGCTCCTCCCGCGGACCCCAGTGATGCGGCGCTTCGAGCCTGCGCCGCCAGAGACGTCCGACGACGTCCGACTCGACGAGCTCGGGGGCGCCCTCGCGGATGAGGCGCTCCTCGCCGAACCGCTCGACGAGGACGCGCCGGACCTCGGCATTCCTCTCCGCGTCGATCGACTCGACCGTGATCCGCTCGGGCTCGCGGATGACCCACGGCTCGACGATGACGCCGTGCCAGGCGTGGGCCTGGAGCCCGTCGGGCCAGGCGATCGCGGGCCCGTCCGCGCGGTGCGGGCGGCCGCGGTCGTCGCGGTGGATCACGAGCGGGCGCTCGGAGACGATCGCGAGCCCCTCGAGCGCCCACCAGGGACCGGCCCACCGGGCGATCTCGAGGCGCGCGTCGACCTGCTGCGCGCGCTCTGCCCGCCCGGCCTCCGGGCGCCACATGGAGCCGCCGAACACGTCGCGCGCGGCCGCGAGCACTGGGGCGAGGACGTCCCACTGCCCCGGCTGCATCGCCTGCACCGCGTTGCGCCGGCCCGACTGGGACACGAGCAGGTCGACAACCAGCCGGCGGCTGGACTCGGCGAAGACGTCCCGGGCGAGGTCCGCCCCGACCAGCTCGACGAGCCGCGGCCAGGCCGCCCCGAGGACGCCCGCCGCGGTATCGACGGAAGCCGGGTCGGACGGCCCGGCAGGGAGCTCGAGGCGGCTCGAGGCCCCCGATGCCACAGCCCGGACGAGAGGCATCACGCGGGTCGTGCCGCCGAGCCCGAACGCCTCCGCCGAGCCCGCGACCGGGTCGTCTGCGGCCGTGCGCGGCAGGCGGTCGGCGGGGATTCGGTCGCGGACCGCGGATGCCAGCCGGTCGGTCCAGGCGGGCTCCATCCCGAAGGGTTCGGCGAGGGCGTTGAACTCGCGGTTCGCGCCGCTGCCGATGTCGCCCCGGATCCAGCTGCCGAGGATCTTCCGGCGACTCTGGCACGCGAACGCGTACGCCTGGATGCCGGCCGCCGGCGAGGGCACCCACAGGAACACAGGCCCGGGCTTCCCGGCGGCGACGTACAGCGAAGTGATCGCCGCCTCGGCCCGGGGGCGGTCGGCGGGATCGGTCGACCCGGCGACCGCGCGCCACTCGTCGCCCCAGGCCTGCATCCGCCGGAGCGCCTCGTCGCGATCCAGCTGCGTGCGCCGGCCCATCAGTCGACCACCCGCCGGAAGGCGATCGCCGAGACCTCCGGCGGGACGTACTCCCGCTGGATGACGACGCGGTAGGCGCCCGCGGGGAGCGCGATCGTCGCGTGCTCCTCGTGGACGAGGTCGACCGGGGCCGTCGCGCGCAGGAAGCGCGGTGCCGCGGCCCCCGTGCCGTCGCGCAGGAGCGTCGCGGCGGCGGATCGGATCGCGTGGGCGTGCCCGGTTGCCTCGCCCTCGGCGAGGACGACCCGGCCGCCGGCGCGCGGCAGCGGGCGGGCGCTCGCTGGCAGTTGGCCCGGGTCGATGGCGAGCAGGAGGACGTCGCCCTGGCGGAAGTGCGTGCCGGGCTCGACCGCGTGGGCACTGGCGGTGTCGAGCTCGGGCGGGTCGGGTTCGAAGGCGTCGCGAAGAGACATTCGAGGCTCCTTTGTCAGTTGAGGCGCGACGGGTGGGTCGCGAAGAAGGCGCCCGTGGCGCGGATGGACATCAGGAGGGCGAGCACGCGCTCGTGGGTCTCGGCGACCGTGCCGCCGGCCACGACGAGGCCGCTGGAAGGGTGTCCCGGCGCGCGCAGCATCGCCACCGCGCTCGTGCGGCCGTCCTCGCCGGCGGCCCAGCCGTCGGTGCCGTCCCCGGGACCCCAGAACTCGACGCTGACGTGCAGGTCGCGGCTGATGGCCGCCACGGCGTGACGAACGGCCTCGAAGCGGTCGCCGGCCCGGGCCTCGGCGGGGTCGAGCGCGGTATCGGTGTCCACGGCGTCGACGAGCGGGCGCAACGAGCCAGGGGAGTCGGTCATACGGGTGCCTCCTTCCGATCGTTCCCGGTTGGAGCACCGTTCCCGCGATGAGGGATCGCGGGGGGTTGCTGCGCGGTCATCGAGCCGGGGCTCTCGCGCGCTCTGGATCGGTCCGTCGCCCTCGCGGCGACCTGTTCATTCTACCCGATCGGCGCGTCTGGGACCATCTTCGGTGCCGTCCGTGACAGCTAGTCTGGCACGGCGCCTTGGTTGTACAGGCGCGCGCGCGAGGCCGCGTTGGACCGGCCGGATGCCATTGGTCAGTACGCCGCGAGGGCGAGCCGCGTGACAGGCAAGGTGGCACGACCGCCCGCGACAATTCGAGGCGATGCAGATCCAGGAAGCCGCTCCAGGCCCCGAAGGAGCTCTATCCCCAGCCGCTGACAGCGCGCCGGGTGACGAGGCGCGAAAGGCGCTTCGGCTCGTCACGTGGAACCTCAACCACTGGCGCCAGCCCCTCCTTCCGACCGACACGCGACGCGCGGCCTGGGAGTACCTCTCACACGGGATCGGCGCCGGGGTCGCCCTCGTCCAGGAAGCGGTGCCGCCGCTCGAGCTCGGCCGCGACCGCGCCGTGTACGGGGAGATCGCGGGCCACCGGAACTGGGGCTCCGCGGTCGTCGCGCTCGATGCGTCGGTCTCGATCGAGCCGCTCCGTGCGGTGCGCATCCCGTGGACCCGGCGGCGGTTCCTCCTCGCCAACACGCACTCGGGGTCGGTGGCGATCGCCCGCCTGCTCGTGCCGGGGATCCAGCCGATCACGCTTGTCAGCGTCTACGGCGTCCTCGACGGCTCGCCGGTCTCGACGATGCACCGGGTCATCGCGGACCTTGTCCCGCTCTTCGACTCCCCGCACGGTGCGCGGGTCATCCTCGGTGGCGATCTCAACGTCTCGAGCTCCACGAAGGACCCGCGGCAGCTCGCCCGCGCCGAGGCGGTGTTCGCCGCGATCCGCTCGCTCGGGCTCGTCGAGGCCAAGTCGCACGTCGCGCAGCGGCCGGCGTCACCGGCCGACTGTCCGTGCGGCAACGGGGGGAACTGCAGCCACCTCGGCACATGGTCGAACGTCGAGCTCGACCACCTCTTCGTGTCGCCCTCGCTCGCGGGCCAGCTGACGGCCCTCTCCGTGGACAAGGCCGCGGTGGAGGCTGGGCTGTCCGACCACGCTCCGATCGTGCTCGACCTCGCGCTGTCGGTGGAGCGCACGGCCCAGACCTGGGACGAGGAGTCGTTCGCGGAGGAGATCGGGCGCCGGCATGGCCTCGCGTCCCGCGACGTGGTCGAGAAGCTCGTGAACTGGGCCGAGCGGAAGGAGCGCGACCTCGCGGCGACGACGGGCGTTTGCACCAAGGTGCTCACCCGCTTCCCGACCAATGGCTGCACGGTGGAACCCGAGCTGATGTTCCCGGTGGACCTCAACCTCGAGCCACGGGGCAGCCAGCCCATGATCTCGATCCACGCCGACGGCACCGTCGTCGTGTGGCTCGGGGCGATGCGCCACCCGCCGTTCGACACCGAGACCACCCGCGATGAGCTCATCCGCGCCATCAACGAGCTCGACGGCGTCCACCTCCCGTCGCGCCAGGTCAACGGCTGGCCGCGGTTCCCGATCTCGGCGCTGGAGGACACCACGAACCTGGTGCGCCTCGTCGCGGTCATGGACCGGATCGCGACGGAGAGCCACACGGTGAGGCCGATCGAGCTTGCTGGAGTCGAGGTGGCAAGGTGATCGTCGAACCCCACGTCGTCCCTGGCAACCGGCAGGTGACCCTCGCAGGCGTCGCCTCGAGCGGCACCGTGGCGGCGCCGACCCTCGAGCTCGACTTCCACGAGGCGATGGTCGAGCTGTACCGGTGCGCGAAGCGCGAGATCCATTACAACGCCCGGTACTTCATCGACATGGTCTCGAACAACGGGGGCCGCGAGACCGCCCGGTACCTCCTCGACACGAAGGAGCCATCCGACGGCTACGTCGTGCTCTGGGAGCGTGGCCGGCTCGACCTGAGCGTCGAGGCGGAGGTGCTTCGGCCGTGCTGGCACGGCCTCTTCAGCGACGACCAGCGGGCCATCGCCGTTCGCCGGCTCCGCGACTATGGTTTCGACGTGGACGCCTACCT
>Ga0182021_10006201_pt1 | contig 14193 bp, 10 predicted proteins | sample 612E3MmetaG_FD_120493 | JGI IMG/M metagenome (GOLD analysis project Ga0182021, IMG submission 120493) | Permafrost microbial communities from Stordalen Mire, Sweden - 612E3M metaG (Illumina Assembly) | ecosystem: Environmental > Terrestrial > Soil > Wetlands > Permafrost | place: Sweden... | reverse complement strand
TTGGCGCCCGCCGCTATCGCGACCGCGATAGAAATGTTGCTCGGCCACCAGAGCATCACGCTTGAGAAGGCAGAGGTCGTGGCCGCGGCGGTGGCGCAGTTTCGCAAGAGGCCGGCGCTTGGCTTTTCGGATTGTCTGATCGTCGAAGTCGCACGCAAGGCCGGCCACACCCCCGTGGGCACCTTCGACCGGGAACTGGGAAGACTGGAAGGCGTGCAGCGGATTTGAAAACGCGATCCCGCGCCCGTGCGCTGCGCGTCTCGAAAAGAAGCAGATCGCCGCACAGCTGCATATCGCGTGGGCGAAGGCGGGCTTCGCCCGCCAGAGCCAGAGCGCGGGAGGGCATGGCGAGGCCGAGCGAAGCGAGCGGGGAGGAGGTGGCGGGTGGGGGGCCGAAGGGCGGAGCGAACCCTTTGAGGGTTCCCATGTCAATGACAACAAACCACACAAGATTACAGTTGCGCGACAATTGGCGCCCTACCTTCAAGCGCCATGGACGTACCCGGTGTACTGACCGCGCTCTATCTCGTGATCCTACTTGCCCTGGCGGTCTACGGATTCCACCGTTCCCTGCTGGTGTTCCTGTACTACAAGCATCGCGACGGGCAGCCTCAGGCTGCCGGCCGCTACGCCGAGCTGCCCGCGGTCACGGTGCAGCTTCCCCTGTTCAACGAAATGTACGTGGTCGAGCGCCTGCTCGAGTCCGTCGCGGCCCTGCGCTATCCCCGCGATCGTTTTCAGATCCAGGTGCTCGACGATTCCACCGACGAGACGCAGGACATCTGCCTGCGCAAGATCGCGGTGCTGAAGAGCCACCATCCCGACCTGGACGTCGAGTACGTGCGCCGCCCGGATCGCACCGGATTCAAGGCGGGTGCGCTTGAGAACGGGCTGCGCACAGCCAAGGGCGAGTTGGTGCTCATCTTCGACGCCGACTTTGTGCCCAAGCCCGACATTCTGGAGCGCACCGTGCACCACTTCGTCGACCCCAACGTCGCGGTCGTGCAGTGCCGCTGGGAGCACATCAACCGCGATTTTTCGGCGCTGACCGAGGCGCAGGCCCTGATGCTCAACGGGCACTTCATCATGGAGCATGCCGCGCGCAACCGGTCGGGCCGCTTCTTCAACTTCAATGGCACCGCCGGTCTGTGGCGTCGCGCCGCCATCGTGGATGCCGGCGGCTGGCACCACGATACCTTGACCGAGGACATGGACCTGTCGTACCGGGCGCAGTTGCGCGGCTGGCGCTTCGTCTACTTGCCCGAGATCGACGCGCCTGCCGAATTGCCAGTCGAGATGTCTGCCTTCAAGGCGCAGCAGTTCCGCTGGGCCAAGGGCTCGATCCAGGTGGCGCGCAAGCTGTTGCCGCGCATCCTGCGTTCGCACGCGACCACGGCGCAGAAGATCGAGGCCTTTTTCCACCTGACCAACAACTTCGCCTATCCGCTGCTCCTCCTCTTGTCGTTGCTGCTGCTGCCGAATCTCATCGTGCGCACCACCCACGGGGTGCGCGAGGTGCTGATGATCGACCTCCCGCTTTTCTTCGGCACCACCCTGTCCATCGCCTCGTTCTATCTCGCCTCGGAACGCGAGATCGCGCGTCTGCGCGGGGATCTCTTGCGTACGCCGTGGAGCACGCTGCGCCGCCTGCCCCTGGTTCTGTCGATCGGGATCGGGTTGTGCGTGAATCAGACGCGCGCGGTGCTTGAGGCCCTGTTGGGGCGCGAGACCGAGTTCGTGCGCACGCCCAAGCACGGGATTCAGGGCAAGCTGGAAAGCTGGTCAGGCAAGCGCTACCGCGCCGCCCGGTCGTTGACCCCGACCGCCGAGTTGCTCATGGCCGCGTACTTCATGGTGGCGGTCGAGGTCGCCGTCGAGCACGGCCACTATCTGTCGGTCCCTTTCTTGCTGCTCTTTCTTTTCGGTTTCGGCTATGTGGGGACCGTGTCGGCCTGGCAGGGCTGGCTCGGCCAGTCCCTGCGTCGCTTCTGGCAGCGCCCGGCGGGCGCACCCGAGGTTTCCATGATGGCCGCGCCTCTGGTTGCCGCCATGCCCGATTGCACACCCGGCCCGGTGCTGCACGCTTCGGATCGGGCTGCGCGCCCGGCTCGGTCACGGGCGGCCAGCGAGCGCCAGGACAGCGCCGCGATCTGACCCTTGCCGCCTGGCCGCGGGGTCAAAAGGCCACTGGTCGATCCCTCGTGGGGGCCCCTGAGAGAGCCGCTTCGAATTTCCTGGTCGAGAACACCGAGATGCGCCTGCTCGACTTCGCCGTGTTCTCTTTGAGGACGCGAAGGGGTAGACTGCACACTGTAGGCGAGAAGCCATTTCGAGGGCCATGAGAAACCTTCTTCTTTCGTCGCTTCTCTTGTGCGCTGCCTGTGGCTCGTCGTCCCCGAACGCGGGAGCCGGCAGCGCCGGGGCGACAGGCGAACGCCCTGACGTCGGCGCGGGGAGCACGGGTGGCGCCCTGGGCGTGGGCGGAGACACGCGTTCAACCACGGGAGGCGGCGCAGGGAGCACGGGTGGCGCCCTGGGCGTGGGCGGAGACACGCGTTCAACCACGGGAGGCGGCGCAGGGAGCACGGGCGGCGCCCTGGGCGTGGGCGGAGACATGCTTTCAACCACGGGAGGCGGCGCAGGGAGCACGGGTGGCGCCCTGAGCGTGGGCGGAGACATGCTTTCAACCACGGGAGGCGGCGCAGGGAGCACGGGTGGCGCGTCCGGTGCGAGGGACGGCGGCACGCCGCCGAGCGATGGCTCGAAGTCCGACGCGGCTTTCCCCGCCGACTTGGCTGGCGGCGCGGACGTTCCGTCGGATGCGGCCTTGCTCGCCATCGCGTCCCAACTGCAAGGTTTTCGCGTCGAGCTGCCTTGCGACAAAATGACGACCGAGGCGGGCGTTTGCACGACGACCGCCGCGGTGGACAAGCAGACCCATCCGCTCGCCCTCGGCGGCGATCCGGGCACTGTTTACGATATTGAACTGCGCGTGCGCGGTGTGGTCGAGTGGATGACGTACTCGGGTTGCGCCGCCAGCACGCAGGAGCATTTCTGCAGCGGTGGCACGAAGCTCGACGCCACCTTCAACATCTACAGCCTGAGTGTGCCGGATCCCAAACAGACTTACTACTTCAACCGGGGCACGGCAATCGAGCACGCCGTCTACACCATCGACTACACCGTAACCATTCCCATGAAGGGTGGAGCGGCGCTCACCTTCAGCGTCGACGGCCAGAACCAGAAGGAGATGGCCAACGTCACCAACCTCGTGGTACCAGGAATTCCGCCCGCGCCGCAGGCCTACGCCGGCCAGTTCTTGCAGCTCGACGTCGTGTCCGTCACGGCAAGGTAGCTTCACGCTCTAGTGCGCGCGCGGAAGAACCGACTGGATCGCCTGGTACCAGGTCTGTCCCACAATGACGTATCCCGCGCTGTTGGGATGAACCTCGTCCGAGAGCAGGGCGGTCTTGTAGTTCGGGTTGCTGACGAAGGGGGTGAACATGTCGACCATTGCCACGTGTTTGCCGGCGGCGACCCTCGCTTGAACCACGGCCGGAATCCCGTCGTTGTACGCCCTTATGAGGGCGGTCCTGGCGTCGTCGTTGGAGGGACCAATCTGGGCCACGACCACCAGCGCTTGGGGCGCGTCAGCAATGATCTTGTCGATCAGGTTTCCCAACTTGGTTGGCTCGTCGGGGACTTTCCACACGATGTCGTTGGTGCCGATCATCAGAAGGACGATGTGTGGGATGGACCTGGCAATGGCGGCGTCGGTGACCGACGAAAGGCCCTGGCGTTGGGTGATGGTGTCGATCACAAAGCCCGAGTGCCCTTCGTGGCTTCTCGGGAAGGGTTTGCCACTGACGGTCGTGGGACCGGATGCCAAGGTGCCAACGAAAGTGATCGACTGGGAATTGGCCACGGCCTGCCGGAACAGCTCGACGCGATAGCCGCCGCCATCTGACGAGCCGGTTCCCGCGGTGATTGAATCTCCCAGCGGCAAGATGGCGCAAGTCCCTGTCGAGGGACATGGGTTGTACGCGGTGTCGCCACCAGCACCGCCTGCGCCTCCACCAACATCGATTCGACCGCCGGTGACGGCACTGCCGCCATCAGCGCCGCCACCGCCAGCAGCATCTGCGTTGGCTCCGTCCGTCGGCTGCCCACCCGGTCCAGCGCTGGCGTCCCGTCCGGCGGATCCCGCGGCCGCGTCGTTGCCGGTCGCAGTACCTCCAGCCCCAGCAGAACCGCCGGCCGCGCTGCGGCCTGCCGTGGCGCCTTGCCCACCGCTACCGGGGTTGCCACCAGCAGAACTGCCGCCCTCAGCGCCGCCGGCATTGGTTCCCCCAGTCGGCTGGCCACCCATTGCGACGCTGGCATCCCGTCCGACGGATCCCGCGGCTGCGTCGTTGCCGGTCGCAGTACCTCCGGTTCCAAACGAACCGCCCGTCGCGCTCTGGCCTCCCTTGGCGGTCTGGCCGCCGCTTGCCGTCTGTCCTCCACTCGCCGCCGGCTGGCCAGCAGCGCCGGTGCTCCCCCCGCTGTCCGAAGATGTCCCAGCTCCTCCGCCACAGCCGACAGCGGCAAACAGGAACCAAGGAAAGATAGCCAATGCCGCGACAGTGAGTCGGCTGGTCCCGGGCAAGGAAGCCATACTCACTTATCCGCTCTCTTGCCCTCGCTGGTCAAGCATCGATCCCTTGCGCCACCGACCAGATCGCACACTTAGTCCGCAATCGACAATCCGCCGTCCAGCACCTCCCGAACCTTGGCGGCCAGGACTTCCTTGGAGAACGGCTTTTGCAGGAAATCGACCCCTTCATCTAGGACACCGCGGTGGGCGATGACATCGGCCGTGTACCCTGACATAAACAGCCGCTTGATCTCGGGATAGAGGGACAGCAGGTTTCTGGCCAGGTCCCGGCCGTTCATCTCCGGCATGACCACGTCGGTTATGAGCAGGTGGATGACACCGCCGTGCTCCCTGGCCAGGCGGATCGCCTCGCCCGGCGTGTCCGCAGGTAACACGATGTAGCCATGCTTTCTGAGGATGACCGCGGTCATTTTCAGCATGGCCGGCTCGTCCTCCACCAGCAGAATGGTCTCGCGGCTGCGCACGGCCGGTTCCGCCGCATTCTCCGGCCGCGTCGGGTCAGCCCTGCCTGCATGCCGGGGCAGAAAGATTGTGATCGTCGTGCCCTGGCCCAGCTCGCTCTCGGCAGTGATGAAGCCGCCGTTCTGCTTGACGGCGCCATAGACCGTGGCCAAACCGAGGCCGGTGCCCCTGCCAATAGCTTTGGTCGTGAAGAATGGCTCGAAAACGTGGGCCAGCGTTTCCTTGTCGATGCCACTGCCGGTGTCGCTCACGGCCAGCCGGGCAAACTCCCCGGGGACGAATCCTGCGTGAGCTGCGCAATACTCCGTGTCGAGGGTGCAGTTTCCCGTCTCGATGGTCAGTTTGCCGACGCCGGGAATCGCGTCGCGGGCGTTGACAGACAGGTTGGCCAAGATCTGGTCGATCTGGGGCGGGTCCATCCTGACCGGCCACAGATTTGGATCTGGCCGCCAGTCAAGCTCGATATCCTCACCGATCAGCCGTCTCAGCATGTTGAGCATGCCGGTCACGGCTTGATTCAGGTCCAGCACCTTGGGCGCGATGGTCTGCTTGCGGGCAAAGGCCAGCAATTGCCGGGTGAGGTCTGCGGACTGTTGCGTGGCCTTGCGGATCTCCACCAGGTCGGCATGGACCGGCAGCGCCGGGTCCACCTGTTCGAGAGCCATCTCCACATGCCCGAGGATCACTCCCAGCTTGTTGTTGAAGTCGTGCGCCACGCCGCCCGCCAGACGGCCTACCGATTCCATCTTCTGCGCCTGCTGAAGCTGGGCTTGCAGTCTGGCCTTTTCCTCCTCGGCCCGCTTGCGCACGGTGATGTCCTGCACGACGGACAGGAAATGGAGCGGGGCTCCACTTTGGCCCCGCAGCATTCGGATGTTGACCTCTCCCCACACGACCGTTGCGTCCTTCCGAACGTATCGCTTCTGGAACTGGGCGACGTCGAGCTCGTTGCGAATGATGGCCTGGATCTCTGATGCGCCTGTCGTGCGATCCTCGGGATAGGTGACGTCCAGAAAAGTGATGCCAGTCAGTTCGTCTTCCTGGTAGCCGAGGAACCGACAGAAGGCCTCGTTGCACCGCCGGAAGCGGGAATCCATGCCGACCATGACGACCCCGACGGGGGACTGCGTGAACAGGCGGCGGAAGATCTCTTCGTTCTCCCGCAGAGCCTGACTTGAGTCTGCCAGCGGTGAGCCTGTCGAATCTACCGAAGAGGCGGTGGTTCGGCCGTTTTCGTTGTTCATCGCGTGCCTTCGCTGGACTGTGCCTCTGTTGCTTTCGCCCCTGGGATTCAAACGACCACGCGTGGGAGTATACCCGATGGCTCGCTCGTCGCCCTCCCTCAGGTCTCCAGCCTATTTCGTCACCGGCTCGGTCACGAGGGGAAAGCGATCACCGCGCGAGCGGCGCTGCTTGATCATCATCCAGCGCCCACCGCGGCTTTCCCAGCGCTGCTCGAGGGTAGCGCTACGTAGATTCGGGTCGCGCTTCGAATACCAATCGATGGCGACGGTCACGGTCGCCGCCGACGAACCAGTGTCAAAGTGGATGCTCTTCACTTCGTAGTCGCACATCACCAGGTCGTCGCCCACCAGATCCACGCGTTCCAAGAACAGCCGTCTGTCGTCGGCCGGCATGGAAGATCCCGCCTGATCCCAGCGCGCCCAGCGCAGATCGTCGTTGAACATGCGGGCGTCTCGAATGAACTCGTCCTCGCGTCGTTGGGTCGCGGAGAAGCATCCGGCCAGCGTCAACCCCAGCAGAGCAAGTCGGAGGTTCACGATGAGCTTCCTTTCACGCCTGAGACAACGCGTTCGATGCCGGCCAGATCTCGACGGGAACGAACCCCGCCGAAGCCAGCCCCACGCAGGAGTTCCTCGACCGGGCCTGCCTGGCCGGCGCCGATCTCGAGGGCCAGGCAACCGTCCGGGTGAAGGATTTCCGGCGCTCCTGCCACCAGTCTGCGCACGAGCGCAAGGCCGTCTGCCCCGCCGTCGAGGGCCAAGCGCGGCTCGCTGCGCACGTCGGCGGCCAGCCCATCTATCTCAGCGCTCGGGATGTAGGGGAGGTTGGCCACCATCAGATCGAAGCGGCCCAAGGGTGTGAGCGGCTGCTCCAGATCGCCCTGCAGGAAGGTGATGGTCAGGCCCAAGCGCTCGGCATTGGCACGTGCCACGGCCAACGCGTCGGGCGAAATATCGGTGGCAAAGACCTGCGCCTTTGGCCGCTCCTTGGCCAGCGCCAGCGCCAGCGCGCCTGACCCGGTGCCCACGTCAGCAATGCGCGCGTCGGGATCTGCAAGCCGGTCGAGGGCCTCCTCCACCATGGTCTCGCTATCGGGCCGGGGAATCAGCACGCGCGGGTCGACCAACAGATCCAGGCTCCAGAATTCTTTGTGGCCCAGCAGGTAGGCCACCGGCTCGCCCGCCAGCCGCCGCGAGACCAGATCGCGGTAGGCGGCCAGTTCGGCCGCACCCAGGGGCCGGTCGAAGTACGCGTAGAGCTCGATGCGCGACATCGCGAAGGCGTGGGCCGCCAGCAACTCGGCGTCCAGCCGCGCCGAGGCGACGCCGTGTTTTTCGAAGTGGGCCGTGGTCCAACGCAGGACATCGAGCACGGCCCACACGGTCTTGGGCGGCGAAGCAGACGGAGTCGGCAGCACGTTCCGATTGTGCCGCAGGGATCGCCCCTTGGCGAGAACCGCGTGGGGAGCCCGCCGGCCCTTCGGGACAGACAGCCCACCCCGCCCGCCCCGCGTGTGGCGCACCATTCGCGGGAGGGGTTGGCGAGGCCGAGCGCGAGGGCGCGAGCGTAGCGAGCGGGTGTGGTGGGGAAGGTGCAGGTCCCGAAGTCCCCGAAGGGGGAAGCGAGCGGGGAGGAGGCAGCGGGTGGAGGGGCCGAAGGGCGGAGCAAACCTTCCCAGGGTTCCCAAGTGAATTGCGCTTTGGCCATCCGCGAACTTCCCCATACTATGTCCCTCGATGAAGCCACGCCTATCCTGGATCCTGGCGGCTGCTGGGCTGCTGGTCGCGACCGCGGCCCTGGCCACCGCCACGCGCTTTTTTCGCCAGACCACGGCCAAGGATTTCGAGGAGGGCGAGGCCACTTCCAGCATGGTCCTGCCCTCGGGCGAGGTCGTCCCGGGGATGAAGGCGACGCGCCTGGCACTGGATGCGGCCTTTGTCTGGTGCGTGGCCCTGTCCCGCGATGGCCGTACGGCCTACTTTGGAACCGGCGATCAGGGGCGAATCTATGCCGTGCCGGTCGCCGGCAGCGTCGGCGAGGCGAAGAAGCTGGCCGGAATCGACGCGCCCTGGGTCACCGCACTTGCCGCCGGATCCGACGCAACCCTGCTGGCTGGCTCCACCCCTGGTGGTCGCATCTTCGCGGTCGACAGCAAGACCGGCGCCACTCGGTCGTTCGCCAAGCTGCCGGCCGAACATGTCTGGGCGCTGCTCTCCAATGCCAAGGGCACCGGAACCTACGCCGCCACCGGGATTCCGGGGCAGGTCTTCGTCATCGACGCCAAGGGCAAGGAACGGCTCTTGTGGGACTCGGGCGACAAGCACGTGATGGCCCTGGGGTTGGGCGACAACGGGGGCCTGCTGGCGGGTACGGCTGACCAGGCGATCCTCTATCGCATCCACCCCGACGGTCACGCCGAGGCCCTGCACGACTTTGAAGCCAGCGAGATCCGCGCCATCGCGCGGGTTGCCGGCGCGACCTATCTCGCGGTCAACGCCTTCGACCGACCGAGCGACGTCCCGGCCGCCCTTGTCGCAGGCGCCCAGCCAGGCAAGGGCACCAAGGTTCCCCTTCTACCGGCGCCGGCCTCGGGCGCGCAGCCTAGGGCCGACCAGGTCAAGGCGCACGCTGCCGTCTATCGGCTGGACGACGACGGCAGCATCGAGCAAGTGCTGGCTCTTGCCGATGGCTACTTCACGGCACTTCTGGCCGGCCCGGGTGGCCAAGTCTACGCCGCGTCGGGCACTCAGGGAAAGATCCATCGCATTTCACCTGACCGCACCGTCGCGCTCGCCATCGACCTGCCCGAGCGGCAGGCGCTGTCGCTGGTGTCAACGCCGGAAGGATTTCTGGTGGGCACAGGCGATGTGGGTGCCATCTTTCGGGTGCGCCCCGCTCCCGCCAGCGAAGCCTCATATCTCTCGCGGGTGCTCGACGCCGACGGTCCCGCGCGATGGGGTTTCTTGCGTTGGGTCGGGTCGGGCGATCTGGTCTTCGAAACCCGCGCCGGCAACAGCGGCAAGCCCGACAAGAACTGGAGTGACTGGAGAAAACTGGAATCGCTCAGCCACCACGGCCGGCAAGGGCAAGGCAAGGTGGCCGGGGACCAGGCGCGCTATCTTCAATACCGGGTTGGGCTGCCCAACCCGTCGTCAGTGCTGCGCGATGTGCTCACATATTATGTGCCGTACAACCAGCGCGCTCGCGTTTCCGAAGTCTACCTTGCCGACGCGGGCCCGGCGCCCGCCGCATTGGGCGCGGGCGGCGCGACGGGCAGTATGGCCACTCCCACCGGCGGCACGCGCTCACACTCGCCCGTGCTCAAGCTGCGTTGGAAGGTCGAGAACCCCGACAACGACGATCTCATCTACCGGCTTTGGTTCCGGCAGGAGAGCCAGCCCCAGTGGCAGCCCTTGGGCGGGCACGATCCGCTCAACAAGCCCGAATACGACTGGAACACGGATTCTGTTCCTGACGGCCACTACCTGATTCGGGTGTGGGCATCGGACGAGAAAGTGACGCCGAAGGACCGCGCACTCGATTTTACCTTCGACTCGCCGTCCTTCCTGGTGGACAACACCCGGCCCGTGGTCGCGGACCTGCAGGCTCAGTTGCCGCGCGTGACCGGCCGGGTCCACGACGCGGCGTCGGTCGTCTCGCAGATCGAGTTTTCCATCGACGGCAACGACTGGCGACCGGCTTCCCCCGACGACGGCATTCTGGACGAGTTGAGCGAGGCCTTCTCCATCCGTTTGCCGCCGTCGCTTTCGGCTGGCCCTCACATCATTACCGTGCGCGCCTGGGATTCCGCCGACAATGTCGGCTCTGCCCATATCCAGGTTCAGATTCCCAAGTGAGCAAAGGCTCGGAGAGCGGGCACAGGTGCGCCAATGCTCCCGGCTGAGAACACAGAGGTGCACCGAAGAAGTGAAGGAGCAACTCTATGCGGCCGGCTTGGTCTTCGGCTTCGCCGCCGCCCGTTTGGCCTTGCGCTCGGCAGCGGTGACCAGGTCAAGCAAACGTGCGTCCGACTGATTGTCGAGCCGAGCGACAAAATCCTTGTCCTTGCTATGACCGAGCAGAGACGCGGCTTGGGCCACCAGCTTGTCGCGCGAGCCGAACTTCTCTTTGACGGCGGTGGCGACGCGGTGAAGGTTGAGCAGCTTGCTGTTCGCTGCGACCAGCAGCCGCTTGCGCAGTTCGGCCTTGGGCACCTCGCCCCGATCGAGCATGGCTGCAAGCTTGTCTACCAGCTTGTCTTTGGCGCCGAAGGTGTCGTTGACCAGCGAAAGCGGGCTCTTCTGTGGCATGGCTTGGTTTGTCTCCCGGAAGGACGCGTCTCTTACCGCAAAAAGGCACCGACCGCCAGGGGGACCTTTGCGGGCATGGGCACCACCGTTTCGTCGGCGGGCTTGGGGATGGCTTGGGCGCACGGCGCGTCAGAACGGCCCGCTACACAATTGCGGCAAGGGCCTCCCGGCTGGCCGCGACAAAGGCGTCGATATCGTCGTCCTGGTGTGCCAGCGAGATGAACCCGGTCTCTAGCTGGGCCGGCGGCAGGTACATGCCGCGGTCGAGCATCTCATGGAAGAAGCGGGCGTAACGCCTGGTGTCAGCGCGTTTCGCCGAAGCGAAGTCCGAAACCGGCTCGGCACAGAAGAACAAAGTGAAGGCTGACCCAACACGATGCAACCGCGCCGGCACACCGGAGGCAGCCAGCGCGTCCTTGATGCCAGCCTCCAGGCGCCGGCCAAGCGATTCAAGCCGGTCGTAGGCGGCCTGATCCAACTTGCGCAAGACAGCCAGCCCGGCGGCCATGGCCAGCGGGTTTCCCGACAGGGTGCCAGCCTGATACACCGGACCCTCAGGCGCGACCGCGGACACGAATTCGCCCTTGCCGCCGAAAACCCCGAGGGGCAGGCCGCCGCCCACGACCTTGCCCAAGCAGGTCAGGTCCGGGCGCACGCCGAAAATCGCCTGGGCGCCGCCGCGGCCGACCCGGAAGCCAGAAATGACCTCGTCGAAGATCAGTAGCGAACAATACGCATCGCAGAGTTGACGCAAAGCGTTCAGATAGCCTGGCGCGGGGGAAACCAGGCCCATGTTTCCTGGGATGGGTTCGATGATGACTGCGGCCACCTGGTTGGCCAAAAAAACGGCTTGCATGGCCGCCTCATCATTAAAAGGAACAATGATGGTGTCGGCGACCGCGCCGGCTGTGACGCCTGCGGAGCCAGGCAGGCCCAGGGTTGCGACACCCGACCCGGCGGCGGCCAGCAGGGCATCGGAGTGCCCGTGATAGCCGCCTTCGACCTTGATGAATCTGTTGCGACCCGTGTAGCCGCGCGCCACGCGCAAGGCGGACATGGTGGCCTCGGTCCCCGAGGACACGAAGCGCATACGTTCCATCGACGGCATCGCCGCGCGGATCGCCTCGCCCAGCAAGACCTCGCGTTCGGTCGAAGCGCCGAATGAGGTTCCCTCGCGGGCCGCGGCCTCGATGGCATCCACCACGTCAGGATCAGCATGGCCCAGGATGAGCGGGCCCCATGAGCCCAAGAAATCCAAGTAGCTGTTCCCGTCGGCGTCCCAGACCCGGGCGCCGCGGCCGCGCGCAAGAAAGACAGGCGTACCGCCCACCGCCGTGAAGGCGCGGACCGGCGAGTTGACGCCGCCGGGGAAGAGTTTCTGTGCGCGTTCGAAAAGCGCGCGGGAGACCGTCATCTTTCGCATGTTTTTCACCACAGAGACCACAGAACACACAAAGCCAGACCAGGAAGGGTTGGAGCCCGTCCGGTCCGAACTCCTTTTCCTCTTCCGCGCTAGTTAAGTTTGGGTTCGTTGCTGCCGTCCTCACCGCCTTCATCAGGACCCTCATTCTCGGCCTCTTCCTCGTCCTCAGCATCATCGTCGCCGGCTGCTTCTTCGCCCAAATCCTCTTCCGCCAAGGTTTGCACCTCAGCGCGTGCCGCAGCCACCTCGGGCGACACCTCGCGCTCGCCCTCTTCCATCTCGGCCAGACGTTCCATGGCCACCACGGTTTCGTCTTCTTCCAGACGAATCAGGCGCACGCCCTGGGTGTTTCTCCCGATGGTGGGGATACCGGCCACCGGCATGCGGATCAGTTTGCCCCCGCTGGTGATCAACATCAGATCATCCTCGTCGGTGACCAGGCGCAGGCCGATGACCTTGCCGTTGCGCTCCGTGGTCTTGATGGTGATCACGCCCTTGCCACCGCGGTTCTTGGTCGGGTAGTCCGACGAGGTGGTGCGCTTGCCAAACCCGTGCTCACATACCGTCAGCAGAGTGGCCGGCCGATCGGGTGGCAGGGCCGCCATGCCGACGACGAAGTCATCCTGGCCACGCAAGCGAATACCGCGCACCCCGCGCGCCACCCGACCCATGGGTCGGACGTTGGCTTCGCGGAACCGGATGGCCCAGCCGTTGCGCGTGCCCAGAAGCAGGTCGGACGATCCCTCGGTGATGCGCAGCCCGACCAGCGCGTCGTCATCCTGTATCGTGAGCGCGATGATCCCGGACGAACGGATGCTGGCAAACGCCTGCAGCGAGGTTTTCTTGATCAGGCCGCGCATGGTGGCCATGACCACGAACGCACCCTCAGAGAACTCGCGCACCGGTTGCAAGGCCACCACCCGTTCGCCGTCCTGCAAAGGAATCAGGTTCACGAAGGCCTTGCCCTTGGCGGTACGGCCCGCCTGCGGGATTTCCCAGATCTTGCGGGCGTAGACCCGCCCCTTGCTGGTGAACATCAGTAAGGTGTCGTGGGTTGACGCCACGAAGAGCTGGGACACGAAGTCCTCCTCGTGGGTGCTGGCCCCTGTGATGCCGCGCCCGCCGCGTCGCTGCGCCCGGTACTGGCCCTGGGGATTGCGTTTGACGTAGCCGCCGTGGGTAACCGTAACCACCATGTCCTCGTGCGCGATCATGTCTTCGATGTTGATGTCGACATCGATGTCCACGATCTCGGTGCGGCGGTCGTCGCCATAGAGCTTGCGCACCTCCTCCAACTCCGACACCACCACCCCGACGAGCACGGCGTCGCTGGCCAGGATGGCTTCCAGGCGCGCGATCAGCTCGGCGGTTTCCTTGATCTCGGCCAGCAGCTTGTCGCGCTCCAGCCCGGTCAGCTTGGCTAGGCGCATGTTGAGGATTTCCTGCGCCTGGATGGCGGACAGGTCGAAGTTGTCCATCAGACCCGCCTTGGCCGTCTCGGTGTCCTTCGACGAGCGGATGAGGTCGATGACCGCGTCGATGTTGTCGACGGCGATCTTCAAGCCTTCGAGGATGTGCATGCGCGCCTGGGCCTGTGTCAGGTCGAACTGCGTGCGTCGGGTGACCACGTCGCGTCGGTGTTGGATGAATTGCTGCAGCGCCTGCTTGAGCGACAGCGTCTGCGGCCGTCCGTCGACGATGGCCAGGCAGTTGATGCCGAACGATTCCTGCAGAGGCGTCATCTTCCACAGGTTGTTCATCACCACCTCGGGCACGGCGTCCTTCTTCAGATCCACCACCACCCGCATGCCCTCTCGATCCGACTCGTCGCGCACGTCGGAGATCCCGTCGATTCTCTTCTCGCGCACCAGTTCCGCGATCTTCTCGATGAGCTTGGCCTTGTTGACCTGGTATGGGATCTCGGTGGCCACGATGGACTTGCGCCCCGACTTGGGGTGCTCCTCGACCGAGGTTCGCGCCCGCACCAGGATGCTGCCGCGGCCTGATTCGTAAGCCTGGCGAATGCCGTTGCGACCGCAGATGATTCCGGCGGTGGGAAAGTCGGGCCCCGGGACGATCTCGATGAGATCGTCGAC
>Ga0182021_10006199_pt1 | contig 14196 bp, 12 predicted proteins | sample 612E3MmetaG_FD_120493 | JGI IMG/M metagenome (GOLD analysis project Ga0182021, IMG submission 120493) | Permafrost microbial communities from Stordalen Mire, Sweden - 612E3M metaG (Illumina Assembly) | ecosystem: Environmental > Terrestrial > Soil > Wetlands > Permafrost | place: Sweden... | reverse complement strand
ACTGGCGACACCGCGATTTTCAGTCGCGTGCTCTACCGACTGAGCTATCTCGGCCCGAACAGACGGACTGGCTGCCCGTCGGCGCGGGGAAAGGTACCACGCCGGGCCGAAACGCTGCAAGGCAACGTGCGGGTGCGGCCTCCTCGCCAACCGCAGGCTCGTTCGGCCGCCCAACCTCAGCCGGCGGCCGAAGCCTCTACCGTTGAATTTGGGCTACTCGAGCCCCGTCAGCTGGCGCACCTCCGCCGGATCCATGGGCGGATCGCCCGTCAGCTGGCGCAGCCGGTTGATCCGATCGACGATCGGCGGATGCGTCGAGAAAAGCGCAGATCCACCGCCGAGCTTCTTGAGTGGATTCACGATGTAGAGATGTTGAGTGGCGCCGTTGGCGGAGTGGAGCGACTCGTTGTCCGCCGCCAGCTTCGCGAGCGCGCTCTCGAGCCCGTGAGGATTCCGGGTCAGCTCCACGGACGAGGCGTCGGCGAGGTATTCGCGCTGGCGGCTCACCGCCATCTGCACCAGGGCGGTGAAGATCGGCGCGAGGATTGCCAGAACCACGCCCACTACCAGCATGACGATCGCGAGGCCGCCGCCGCCACTGTTGTTGTTATCTCGGTTACGTCCCCCGCCGAACCAGAACGTGTAGCGGAGGAATAGTTGGGCGAGCAAAGCGATGCTGCCCACGAGCACCCCAACGATCAGCGTGAAGCGGATGTCGTAGTTGCGCACGTGGGACATCTCATGGCCGATCACGCCCTGAAGCTCCTCGCGGTTGAGCTTCTGGAGCAGGCCGGTTGTGATCGCCACGGACGAGTGCTGCGGGTCACGGCCGGTGGCAAAAGCATTGGGCGACGGGTCGTCGATGATGTAGACCTTGGGCATCGGGACGCCTGCGGCCGTGGCCATCTCGGCGACGACGTTGAACAGTGCTGGTGACTGCTGCGGCCCGATCTCCTGCGCGTGCGAACTGGCCAGGACGAGCTTGTCGCCGCCGAAGTACGAACCCGCGACGCTCAGGAGGCCAAAGGCGATGGCGATGGCCAGGGCGCCGATGCCATACGCGACCTCATTGCCGGTGCCCAGGCCCACGACGTAGCCGATGACGTACCCAAAGACGGCCAGAAACGCCACGACGAACAGGGCGAGCAGAAATGACTTGCGGCGGTTGGCCGACTCTTCGGAGTAAAAGGTTGCGGTTGTCACGGACGTACAACTCTCCGGGGCGAAGCCGCGCTACAGATTCGCGCGGCCGTGCCTCCCAATCCCAGACTTACGATCCCAGATTGACGACGGGGACCTCGGCAGCCTCGGGCTCGGCCTCGAAGAACTCGCGCTTCGTGAAGCCGAACGGCCCGGCGATGAGGACGTTCGGGAACACCTGCAGCGAGTTGTTGTACTCCAGGACGCTGGCGTTGTAGTGCTGGCGTGCGAACGAGATCTGGTTCTCCGTGGTGGTCAACTGCTCCTGCAGCGCGAGAACGTTTTCGTTGGCCTTGAGTTGCGGATAGTTCTCGACGACGGCGAAAAGCGAGCGGAGCGCACCGGTCAGAACGTTCTCGGCGCCTGCCTGTGCGGCCGGCCCTTGTGCGCCTGCGGCAATGGCTCCGGCTCGCGCCTCGGTGACCTGCGTCAGGACGCCTTTCTCGAAGTCCATGTAGCCCTTGACCGCATTCACAAGGTTCGGAATCAGGTCGTGGCGGCGCTTGAGCTGGACCTGGATCTGCGCATTTGCCTCGTCGATGCGATTGCGCTTCGTTACGAGGCCGTTGTATATGCCGACCAGGAACAGGACCAGCACTACGACGACAACGACGGCGATGATTAGCGGGACCACGTGTCCCTCCTCCGATCGAGTGGGCCGCACGGGAGCGTGCGGGGTCAGTCTAGCAGGCGGCTACCTGAGTCGAGCCTGAAGGGTCCAGGCGAGCGAAGCAGGCGCGACGTACGGGCCGCCTCCTGGTTGTTACGCTCGTTCGACTCGCCGCGTCGGCCAAAGGTTCGATCGACGGCGAAGCCACGAAGCCTGTCCCGGCAGGGCTGGAGTGGTGGGCGGTGCAGGATTCGAACCTGCGACATCCTCGGTGTAAACGAGGCGCTCTAACCGCTGAGCTAACCGCCCGGAATGCCGCCGGGGGCCGCATGGGCCGCCGGGCGGCCGAAGGTTTCGGGATCAGGATGAAGGTGGTGCCCAGGCCGGGACTTGAACCCGGATGACCGAAGTCATACGCCCCTCAAACGTACGCGTATACCAATTCCGCCACCTGGGCACGAGCACTGCTGCGACGACTCCGCGCCGCCCGAACGTTCCTGGTGCCGAGGAGGGGATTTGAACCCCTACACCCTTGCGGGCACCGGCTCCTGAAGCCGGCGCGTCTGCCATTCCGCCACCTCGGCGCATACAGCAGCGGGGCTACCCGTCGCTGGCGAGGCGCCAGTCTAGCACATCCCAGTAGCGATCCGAGGGATCGGCCATGTCGGTGGTGGCGATCCCGTGGACGCGACTTGCGACGACGAATTCGTAGTCGGCGAAGGATATCGGCAGCATCAGGACGTTGGTCGAAACATACTTCTCCACGGCCGAAATGGCGGTCTGACGGGCGTTCGGGTCGGAGGTGGTCCGAGCGGCCGTGAGAAGCCCGTCGAGAGATGAGTCCGCCACACCCGACAGGTTCGAACCGTTCGGCGCCGCCTGTGACGAGAGGAGGAGCGGACTGACGTCCGGGTCGAGCCCGAGCTGGTAGTCGACAACGGCCGCGTCGAAGTCGCCGCCGGACAGATGCTGCGTGAAGTCGGCCGCGCCGAACGCCTGGAGATTGACCTGGAGACCTAGGGCGCGCCAATCCGCGGCAATCTGACCGGCGATCCGGTATGCCACGGCGTTCGTCGCCTCGTTCAGGCTGAGCAGCCTGATCGCGTAGCTGGTCGTCGCCTTCGGCAACGACCAACCGGCCTGGCCGTGTGCCCAGCCAGCGGCGCCGAGATCAGCTGCCGCATCGGACACGCTGTACGAGGTGACGGAGATCGCTGCCGGATCGTATGACGCCGACCAGCTGGGGAGCGGCACGTCCGCGACCGTCCCACGGCCGAGCAGCGTCGTCCTCAGGATCGTCGCCCGATCGATTCCCGCCAGCAACCCCTTCCTGACGTTCAGATTCGCGAACTCCGGATGAGAGGCCCGCTGATTGAGCACGACCGAGTAGAGGCTTGCCAGCGGGTACGTCATGACGCCGGCTCCGGCACGGGACGCCGCCGCCTCGATCGAGTCGGGCGCGAGGCCGCCCAGCGTGTCCAGGTGGCCGGCCCGGAAGCTCGCGATTGCCGATGCCGGTTCGTCGAAGAATTCCAGGTCGATGCTCTCGATGTTGCCCTGCGGCGCCGTGGTGGCCGTCTCGGTCTCGGCCGCTGCCGCTGTGGAGGCCGCCGCCGCCGTGGAGGCTGCCGCCGCTGCCGCCGCTGCCGCCGTGGAGGCTGCCGCGGTGGCTGCCGCGGTATCGGCTGCCGCGGTATCGGACACAGACGCGAAGGGATCGGCCGTGGCATCCGTGCCGCTCACCGGCGCCGCCGCGGATGCCCGCGCAAGCAGTACGTGAGTGTCGTCTATCTCGACGATTCGATATGGCCCGTCCCCCATCGGCTGAGCGCTGAAGTCGGAGTCCGCCAGATCCGTGACGGCAATGCCCGTGAGCACGTGTTGGGGCAGGATCGGCAGCGACGCCTGCCGCAGGAAGCCGCCGAGACGAGTCGTGAGCGTGAATCGCACCACGTTGGAGCCGACAGCCGTGGCGGTGATCCCCTGCCACGAAGCCCCGAGTGGACCGTCGTAGTCCGGGTCCTGCGCCAGGCCGACGGTGAACACGACGTCGGCGGCCGTGACAGGCTGGCCGTCCTCCCATTGGGCGTCGTTGCGCAGATTGAAGGTATAGGTAAGGCCGTCGGCCGACACTGCCCAGGATCGAGCCAGATCGGGCAGCAGAGTCCCGTTCGGACCGGCGCGCAGGAGACCCCGGAAGAGCAACGCCACCAGATCGCGGTCGAGTTGCGTGCGCGCCGTCAAAGGGTTGATCGAACTCGGATGGCCGACCAGACCCTCACGATATGTCAAGCCCGGGGGTGGCGTGACGTAGATGGGTGTGGGATCCGGCGACCGCGAGGCATCGGTGGCGTACATCGCCGCACCGATGGCCGCCAGCATCAAAGCGAGGGCGACAACGGCAAGCCTGTCGCGACGTTTCATGGGGTCGGGACCGTCCTCCGCCTGCCCACGAGCTGGGCCAGATCAGCGAAGGACGAAGCTCGCCTCGGAGAAGACGCAGAACAGGACCGCCAGCAGGATCGTGAACTGCCACAGGCGCCGCTCGACCCCGCGCCGGCTGCGGTACACGGAAGAGTCGCCACCGAAGGTGGCGGACAGCCCGGAGCCGCGGGCCTGGAACAGGATGGCGAGCATCAGGAAGATGCCTACCAGGTCTTGGCCTATGGCCAGCGGTGGATTCACTGTGCGCTGCAACCTCTATCTGACTTCGCCCGAGAGCGGACCGGCGCATGTTAGCACGAGGACGGCCTTCCAGCCGAGTAGTCCGGAAGGCCGCGCCGCGTGAAGAAAGCTCGATTCAGTCCTTCGGGGCGAGGAGGGAGTGGCCGGTGACCTCCGGCCAGGGGGCGAGACCGCCGATCTCGAGGAGCGTCGGCGTCACGTCCGCAAGCCGCCCGTCCTTGAGCCGCTTGGTCGCCATGTACCGACCGATCCCCAGGAACGGGACGGGGTTGAGGGAGTGCTTGGTGACCGGGTTCCCTGCCTCGTCCTTCATCTCGTCGGCGTTGCCGTGGTCCGCTGTGATGAACACGACTGCGCCGGGGCCGGCGGGATCCGCCGCATCGACGGCCAGAATCGCGTCGGCGACTCGACCCAGGCACGTGTCCACGGTCTCGCAGGCCTTGATCGTGGCTTCCCAGACGCCGGTGTGGCCGACCATGTCCGGGTTGGCGAAGTTGGCCACGATCAGGTCGTACTTGCCGCCGGAGATGGCATCCACCAGAGCGTCGCACACGCCTTCGGCGGCCATGGTCGGCTGCAGATCGTAGGTCGCGACCGTCTTGATGCTCGGCACGAGCTTGCGATCCTCGCCCGGCCACGGCTCCTCGCGGCCGCCGTTGAAGAAGTAGGTCACATGGGCGTACTTCTCCGTCTCGGCGACGTGGAACTGGGTCCAGCCGGCTTTGGATACAGCCTCGGCGAGCGAGGGGACGACCTCCGGGCCGAAAACGACCTGAACCGGGAGGTCGGCCTCATAGGCGGTCATCGTGGCGTAGAGGATGCCCTTGGGCGCCGGCCCGGCCGCATTTCGGTCGAAGCCTGTGAAGTCGGCGTCCGCGAGCGCGTGGGAGAGTTGGCGAGCTCGATCGGCCCGGAAGTTGCAGTGCAGCACGGCGTCGCCGTCGGCGATGGCTCCGTGGTCGACGCCGTCAATCACCGTGGGAATGATGAACTCGTCGTTCTCGCCTCGCGCGTAGCCGGCCTCCACGGCCGCCACGGCAGAGGGAGCGTGGAAGTCGGCGACGCCGTGGACGATGGCGTCGTAGCCCTTCTTGGTGCGCTCCCAGCGCTTGTCGCGATCCATGGCGTAATAGCGGCCGCCGATCGTGGCGATCTTCGCGTCCGGGTGGACGGCTCTGAGGCGCGTCTCCAGATCCGGCACGAACTCGATGGCGGATCGCGGCGGCGTGTCGCGGCCGTCCAGGAGCCCGTGGACGCGGACGCGCTTCACGCCCTGGCGGGCGGCCAGCTCCGCCACGGCGACCAGATGGCGGTCGTTGGCGTGAACGCCTCCGGGACCGACAAGGCTGATCAGGTGGAGTGTGTGGTCGGCCTCCTTCGCCCTGGCGCACAGCTCGAGCAGGACGGGCCGGCTGAAGAAGTTACCGGTGGAGATCGACTTGTCGATCCTCGGCAAGTCTTGCAGGACAGGCTGGCCGGTACCCAGGTTGAGGTGGCCGACCTCAGAGTTGCCCATCTGGCCCTCGGGCAGACCGACGAACTCCTCCGAAGCCTCGACGGAGCAATGCGGCCAGCGCTCCAGGAATTCGATCCAGTTGGGCATGTGGGCCTGGGCGATGGCGTCGATGGCGGGCTGGTGCCCGATGCCGAAGCCGTCGAGCACGACCAGCACGATTGGCCGGGGGCGCCGAGCGCCGGCGCTTGCGGCCGTCATGCCGGCTTGCCTTCGGCGGCGGCGCGAGCCCTGGCGGTCACGGCGGCGCGAGCGACCATGCCGGCCATCTCGTCGGGCTTGAGCGACGCGCCGCCGACAAGGCCGCCGTCGATCGAGTGCTCGGCCAGGAACTCGCCGATATTCGCGCTGGTGACGCTGCCGCCGTACAGGACCGGCACGTCTTCCGCAGCGTGACCCCAACCGAGGTCGGCGGCGAGCGTCGAGCGGATCGCTTCGGCCATCGCGGCGGCATCCGCGCTGGAGGCGGTGCGGCCGGTGCCGATCGCCCAGACCGGCTCATAGGCGATGACGAAACCCGCGGCGAGAAGCGCCTCGACGTCCTTGCCCGCCAGGGCGCCACGTAGCTGCGTGGCAACGACTTCCACGGCCCGGCCGGCCTCGCGCTCGGCCAGGACCTCGCCGACGCACAGGATGGGGCGCAGACCGGCGCTGATGGCGCGGGCCAGCTTCTTGCCGATCAGCTCGTCGCTCTCGAATTCGTCGCGGCGTCGCTCCGAATGGCCGAGGATGACCCACGTGGCCAGTCCGGCCAGCATCGACGCGGAGATCTCGCCGGTGTAAGCGCCACCCTGCTCGTGATGCACGTTCTGGGCGCCGACGGCGACGTCCTTGCCGGCCAGCGCGTCCCTAACGGCGGCCAGGCATACATATGGCGGGCAGATGACTCGGATGACCGCCGGCTCCTCGGTCCGGGCGGCGATTGTCGCGGCCAGCTCTCCAGCGTCCGCGGGGGTGGTGTTCATCTTCCAGTTGGCGGCAATGATTATGGGTCTCATAGCCGGAATGATGACAGAGTGGAGCGGCCCGCCGGAGGGACAGTCGGCCCTTCGGTCGGCGACGGTCGGGCCCCGCCGGAGTGTCAGTCGGCCCCGATAGCATCGCCACGCGAGCGCTTCCGCAGCCACAACGCCACGACCAGCAGCGCGATCAGCGCACCCAGCGAGTCGATCGCGACGTCTGTGACCGCCGGGTGTCGGCCCGCCGTGAAGGCCTGATGGAACTCGTCCGTAGCGGCGTATGCCACCGCCAGCACCCAACTCCACACGATTGCTCGCCTGACGGTTGAGGCGGCAAGGGCCCGCCACAGCAACACGGCCAGAATGCCAAAGGCGGCGATGTGGCCGGCCTTGCGCGCAACGAAGTCCAGGTCTGCATCCTGGGAGACCCGGAGGTTCGGCGTCGCCGACAAAGCGAAGATGATGCCGGCCCAGACGAGAACAGGCAGCCAGAACAGGGCGAGGCGGCCGGCGGAGGGCGACGCGGTCAAGACGCGGCGGCCTCGGCCGGGCCCGGTAGTTCTCTGATAGCCCACTGCGCCACCTGAGCTGCTTGGTCGCCCGCTGGATCTGGATCATACGTCAGAGCCCGGCGCCCTCTGGACCTCTGAGCCGCTCCGCCTACCGGCGCGCCGGGCGCCGCTTCCCCACTCCCTCGTCCGCGTGGAGCGCCAGCCATTGGATGCGATCCAGAGCGCGCTGTACGGCAGATCGGTGAAGGTCCAGACGCTCCGCCAGCTCGGTGAAAGTGGCTTCGGGTACCTCGCGCCGCGTGGCGGCGACCAGCCGAACCAGATTCGACTGACGGGCCAGCCGACCGTCTGCTTCGACCGCGTCGATCGCTTCCAGCTGGCGCGCAGCCGTCGCGACTGCCCGTTGCAGATTGGCCGATTCGGCGTTGATGACGCGGTTCAAGTCGCCGCGCACAGAACGCGACACCTGGCGTGCCTCGAGCTCGAGGAGGGCCGCTCCCCCACCCACCATTCGCAGGTACGTGCCCACGGTCTCGGCACTCTTCCACGTGACCACGCCGCGACCACGGCGCAGCCGCCACGAAGCAGGGAGTTCGACCTCGCCGAGGCGGCTCGCCAGAACCGGTGCCTGTTCGGCGTCCACGACGAACTCCAGGTGGGTCCGCCCCGAAGCCAGGCTCAGCGATCCGTGGGCCAGGAAGAGGCCGCGAAGATAGGCGGCCCGGCAATGCTCGGCCGAGCCCGCCCAGTCGAACGACGGGTCGGTGGGTGCGCCCGGGTCGTGGGTGGCGCCGCCGGCAGTATCGGCCTCGGCCCTGGCTCGCCGGAGGCGCACCAGAAGCCGAGCTATGAGACGTCGCCGGGGTTCGAAGGCGCCCACCAGGCCGATGCTCTCGGACCGACGACAGCACCGCCGGGGCGGGTCGATCGCCGCCAGCTCGGCCCGCAATGCTTCGGCCAGATCGCGCTCCGCGGTGGTCAACCCGCGGTCCCCCGATGCTCTACGACTGCCGGTCCGGTCACGCCGTCCGCACGGGCCGCGATCGCCGGCGCCCGAAAGACTCGCGTTCGTAGATCTTCATGATCGACGCCGCCAGTCGGGCGGGATCGTGGTGGTGCGAGTTCTCCCAGTTCACGACGTCGTCGAGCACGAGGCGCGGCGTGTTCGCCATCGGCCACGCGGAGGCAGGAGGCCAGCGCAACCGGACCGGCTCCGCGGCATACGCGCCCGGTCTTTTCGCCCCGAACTGGTTGTTCGCCAGGACCACGTCGAGAAGCCCCGGGCTGGTGTGGCGTTCGACCGCGGACAGGTGGTCGGCCAGGTCGTAGCCCTGCGACTCGCCCGGCTGCGTAGCAACGTTGCACACGAAAACCCGAATTGCGCGCGAGGCTCGAATGGCGTCGGTGATCGCCGGCACGAGCAAGCTCGGCAGGATGCTCGTGTAGAGGCTGCCGGGGCCGATGACGATCAGATCGGCCTCGCCGATCGCCCTCGGCGCATCCTCGCACGCGACCACTCCCTCGGGCGTGAGCCAGACCTTGTCGATGCCGGTCGACTTCGCAATCGTCGACTGGCCTACGACTTCGGAGCCGTCGACCAGGCTGGCGTGCAGGGTGACAGCGCTCGCAGTTGCCGGAACAACCTGGCCGCGAACGGCCAGGACTCTGTTCATCTGCCGAACGCCCTCTTCGAAGTCGCCGCCCTGGACCGAGGACATCGCGGCCAGCAGCAGATTGCCGATGGTGTGGCCGCCGAGGGCCTCGGCGTCGTCCCCGGGGAAGCGGTACTGGAGCAATTCGCCCATGAGCGGCTCGGCATCCGCAAGAGCGACGATGCAGTTGCGAATGTCACCGACCGCCGGGATCCCAAGCGATTCGCGCAGCCGGCCGGACGAACCGCCATCGTCCGCCACGGTGACCACGGCGGTGATGTTGCTGCTATATGCCTTCAGACCGCGCAGCAGAGTCGACAGCCCGGTCCCACCGCCGAGAACCACGATCTTCGGGCCGCGGGCCAGGAAGCGCTTCTGGAAGATCACATCCACCAGGGGCTGATCGGCCTCGGCCGGGACGAACGGCGTCACCAGGACACGAACCATTCGCCACGCGCCGAAGGCGAACAGGGCGACGCCGGCAGTACCGACGATCACGGCCCGGGCCCAGTAGGGCAGGAACTGCAGAGTGACCGTCGATACGACCGCCTGAAAGGGACCGGTGACCTCGAAGTCGCGGTAGACCTGGCGCAGCCACAGAGCGCCTGCGAGGGCCAGCCCCGCCTCGCCCACGAAGACCAGCAACAGCCAGCGCTTGACCCCGACCCCGGGCCTCAGCCAGCGCCTCAGCCCCCAGGCGACGCGAAGACGGGGAAACCTCATTCGCGCTCCAGCTCCCGATGGAACACGGCCACGGTGCCGTAGCCGCGTCGCTCGAGCCAGCCCCGGAGCTGCTCGGCGATGACGATCGAGCGATGGTAGCCGCCGGTACAGCCGATGGCCACCGTCAGCCGCGTCTTGCCCTCGCTCTTGAAGCCGGGGACGGTCAGATCGAGGAAACGGGCGAGGAAGTCGAAGAACTGCTGCGCGATCGGCTGGCCCATGACGTAGTCGCGCACGGCCGGCGTCAGCCCGGACAGGTGCCGTAGCTCGTCCACGTAGTACGGGTTCTCCATGAACCGAACGTCGAAGACCAGGTCGGCCTCCAGAGGCACGCCGTACTTGAAGCCGAAGCTGATCAACTGGAAGAGGATGCCGGCATCGGATGTGTTGTCGCCGAGGTGGGCGAAGATGCGCTCCTTGAGCTGTCGCAGCGAAAGGTCCGAGGTATCGACCACGACGTCTGAGTCGGCCCGAATTGGATCGAGGAGGCGCCCCTCTTCGGCGATCGAGCCGGCAATACCGCGCCGGCCGGCGAGCGGGTGCCGATGGCGAGTCTCGGAGAAGCGCCGGATGAGCACTTCGTCGCGAGCTTCAAGGAAGATCACCCGCGGCGTGATGCCGCGACCTTCCAGCGCGCCACGCATTGCGGCCAGGGCCAGAGGCGCGTCACCGGCGCGGACGTCCAGAACGATCGCGACCTTCTCGAAACGCTGGCGATCCTCCGAGACGAGATCGGCCAGTGCCGGCAACAACTCGCCGGGCACGTTGTCCATGCATGTGTACCCGAGATCCTCGAAGAGTTTGGTCGCGGCCGTCTTGCCCGCGCCCGACAGCCCGCTGAGGATCACGACGCGTTGATCGATTTCTCTGGCGCGCCCAGATCGCTTGTCCGGCGACGTGGCCGGAGACGAGCCCTGTGAGGTCGCGGTCAGGGCTTTGGAACGATCTTTGGAGCGGCCGGCGGTGCGGACGGCGCGACGACTCTGCTCCTCGACCAGCGCCCGACCTGCGGCGGCGGCAGCCTGGCTGGCACTTTCCGCTAATCCGTGTCCGGCAGGAGGAGAATTACCAGGGCTCCGCCGAGGTCTGGGCGCGCGGACACGCGGCGGCTGTGCCTCAGGCGGCGCCTCCGCCGGTTCGGCCGCAGTCTCGCTCAGGCTCGCCTCGCTGCGCATTGGCTAAGTCTATAGCGATCCGGACGACCGCCGGCCGGATGCGCATCGGCCGGACACACTTTGGCGCGGCGGCGCCCCTTCGCGATCGAGCTAGGCGGGCACCCTCAGACGCGCGGCCCAATCGGCGGCCGCGGCGGCGAGGAGCACGGCCACGTCGACCGTTCCATCGCGACCGGAGGCCGCGGCGGAGATGCCACGCGACACGTTCACGAGCAGTCCCCCACCCTGCCACTCTCCGGCGGGCGGCGACGTAGCCGGCCCGTGGCGCAGGACCGGCTCCACCTCGCCTCCCTGAGCTCCAACCCCGGGCACGAGCAGCGCCAGCTCGGGAGCGATGGCGCGGATCTTCTCGAGTTCAACCGGCGCGGTGGCGCCGACAACAAGCCCAACGGTCCCGCCGGGACCCCACTGCCGCGCACGCCGAGCGACCCTCGCATAGAGCGGCTCGGCGGGCGCGTCGATCGTCGGATCGGCCGCGACTTCGAGCGACTGCAACTCGCCCGCCCCGGGATTCGACGTTCGGCACAGGACGTAGGCAAACCTGCCGACCCGTCCGATGAGCGGCTCCACCGCCTCCGATCCGAGATACGGGTTGACCGTGACCGCGTCGGCGCCCAGGTTGTCGAAGAGAGCGGTCGCCTGGCGGGCGGCCGTCGTCCCTATGTCGCCGCGCTTGGCATCGACCACGAAGACGATCTCGGCCGGGATCCTGATCCTGAGCCGCTCCAGGGCCGCGATCCCAGGCGACCCGAACGCTTCGAAGAAGGCGATGTTCGGCTTCACCGCCGAGGCAAAGGGCAGGGCCGCCTCGAGAAGCACCTCGCAGAAGCGTTCGATCCCGGCAAGGTCGCGGCTGAAGCCCGCCGGCAGCGCCTCGAGCACCGGATCGATGCCCAAACACAGGACCGAACCGGTGGATCGAGTGCGTGCGCCCAGGCGCTCGAGGTAGGAGCTCATCGCCGTGAAGGTTAGCGGACCGCAATCAGCCGATCACGAAGGAGTCGGCAAGGCCGGGGCGGAGCCCGAGCCGCATGCCGACGGCGCGGGGCTCCCAGTCGAGCAATCCGAAGCCGCCGTGGGCGTCGGCGCCGGCGCCGGCCCATAACCCCGGATGAACCACGTCGGAGTCGACTGTCCGTCCAGGCCGTTGTAGTCGGTCAGATTTGGCTCGATCTTGTACGTCAGATTCGCCCCGGAGCCTGAGATGTACACCATGTTCAGATTCACGGACGGGCCTGTGAGGTGCATGTAGACGAGCTTGTCGCCGTCCGGCGACCAGACGGGAGACCACGACGCACCGTCCGAGGTCACCTGGGCAACCTGCTTGCCGGAGCTCGCGTCAAGGACGACGACGTTCTGCGTGTCGGCGCTGACCTTCGTGGCGGCCACGTACTTGCCGTCGGGAGACCAGGCGGCCGCACGGTAGCCGGAGGCCAGCATTCGTGCCGCTCCCGTCCGGATGGTGTAGATCCAGATGCTCGGGGCACCGAACCTGCCGGAGCGGCCCTCCATCGTGTAGGTCAGATTCTTGCCGTCGGGAGAGAAGTCCGGATCCGAAAGGCCCAGCGGCGTCGTCTCGCGAAGCGGCAGGGCGGCCCCGATCTTGCCGTTGTTCAGGGTCACGTAGTGGATCATCACGTCCTGGACATCGGGGGCTGTCGGACCGTCGGAGACGATCGCCGCCAGGGTCCCACTGGTTGCGATCGCCGGCTGCCTGATCCAGAAGAAGGTCTTGAGCGAGCCCCGCTTGATCAGGCCCGACAGGACGTCGGCCCGGCCGGTTCCGTCGGGGTGAATGCGGGACAGAGTCGGGTAGTACAGCGTGTAGTCGCTGATCACATCGCCGTTGTCCGGGTTGTACCAGTTGCCCGTCGTGACGCGAGTGTCGATGTAGTAGATCCACTGCCCATCTGGAGAAAAGGCCGGCTGCGACGCCACCGAACCGTTGATCGATTCGGTGATCTGGCGAGCTGTCGTCCCGGTCTGAACCCACAGGCTGCCCGATTTCGCATAGACGAGCGTGCCGGGCACGGAGATATCGGGGTTGGCCGTGATCACCTCGGTGGGCAAGGGTGCGGGCGTCGGGGTCTGCCCGCTCTCCACTGGAGCCGGCGTGATCGAAGGAGTTGCGGCGCTGGATAGCGTCGGCGTCCAGTTTTGGTAGACCTGAGCGGTGAGCAGGCCGGCGATCAACAGCCCGAGGAGTGACAGAACCGGAACGACGCTCGTCCGGCCGCCCGAAAGGCGCCTGCGCAGGGACGGCTTGTCACTGGGGGCGATCTGGTCGGTCATGCCGGCAAAGGCCCTCTCGATATCGCGGGCACGCCCGCGCCGGCGCCGGACAGGGCAACCGCCGGGTCCATACCCTCGGATGCGACGTCGAGCACTTCCAATTGGATCGACTCGAAACCCCCGAAGCGACGGCTTGCCGCTCGTGCGACGACGTCTATTCGGTCACCCTCCCGGAGCGACGTGGCCAGATCCGGCCTTCGGAATGCGACGGCGTCGAGCACGTCTCGCCCGCGTCCCAATACTAGCTGAGTATGCCCTCCGCTCGCCGAACGCGCTCTGACAACGCGCAAGCCGGTAAGGGCCAGCGTCGGCGTGGGATTGCCGGGACCTGTCGGCTCGAGCAACTCGAGTTCGTGGACCAGACGGTAGTCAACCTCCGTTGCCGGCATGACGATGTCCAGCACCAGCTCTGCGCGGCCGGCCCGACCCGGGGCTCCGGCAGCCAGGCCGAGGAAACGGCGCTCGAACTCCAGCCAGCGATCGACCCTGATGTCGAAGCCCGCGGCGCCGGCGTGGCCGCCGTGGCGCACCAGAAGATCCTCGCAGGCAACAAGCGCCTCGGCCAGGTTCCAGCCCTGTGGCCCGCGGCAGGAGGCCCGCAGGAGGCCCGCTTCCGGATCGATCGGCGAGGCCACGACCGCGGGGCGACCCGTCTCGTCGGCCAAACGACCGGCGATCAGGCCGATGATGCCGAGGGGCCAATCGCCCCGAACGAGCAACGCGGCGGGCAGCTGACGGTCCGAATCGGCCGGCACGGACGCCGTTCCGGCGTCTGCGGCCTGGCCGGGCCCGGAGGCTTCGCCGGGGACAGAATCCAGCCCGAGTGCCAGCCGAGCCTCTGCCAGGCAGCTCTTCGTCAGACCCCGCCGCTCGGT
>Ga0182021_10006198_pt1 | contig 14197 bp, 10 predicted proteins | sample 612E3MmetaG_FD_120493 | JGI IMG/M metagenome (GOLD analysis project Ga0182021, IMG submission 120493) | Permafrost microbial communities from Stordalen Mire, Sweden - 612E3M metaG (Illumina Assembly) | ecosystem: Environmental > Terrestrial > Soil > Wetlands > Permafrost | place: Sweden... | reverse complement strand
CGTGATTGAGGGGGAGCCAGACGGATCCCAACTGGGCCAATCCGGGCTTTAATCCCTCGACAACCCGCCGGCCGATATCAAGATGGCTTCTCGCATCATTGTACGAAAGCCCGAGACCGTTTTTGTAGAAAATGACAAAATAAAGAATGGATAAAAACGCTAATCCGAGTAAGTACGCCGCGGGCTCAATGTGAAGAAGAAACGCATACACACGGTTCAGGAACCTTTTCGGGATGCTCCATTCGATGACCATTAATTTTTCGATTGTGTTTTTCATATTATTTTTTTGACCGCGAGTAGTCGTGCCGCCATACATAAGACGAGTGATACGGCGATTAACTCGCCTGCTATAAGAACGTAATACTGCCATGCAGTCATCTTTTTATCTGCGACCTCCCGGAAGACGAATGATTTGGACTGCCCGTTTTTAAGCGTGTCGAGATTCCGGTCATAGGTGTACTTTTCCTGCCGGTGGCTCTGCGCCTCAAGACTCAGGACTTCAACAAGCGGTGGATTCCGGTTTGACGTCAGGGCACCGGCTGTGTTCACAATAATTGAATAGGTTAAGACGCCGAAAAGAATAACATGGAGAAGTGTTTTGTTTTGCCATTTGGTAATGACGACGGCAAGCAGTAACGCAAGAATTGCATACGCCGGAATCATATACCTGGCCCCGAATGCCCACCCGCCCCACGGATCGCCCCAGAGTACGTACAGGATGAGATCCGCAAGAATGATGCCGAGGATGACCATAATGTATTTGTTTTTCTGTTTGTAGAGAAGCCACGCTCCGATAAGCCCCAGAAGCACGATCGGTGCATACGTGACCATACCGCGGTCGGGACTTAATAAGATGATATAGAGGCCGTTTATGGCGTTTCTCGTATCAAAGAAGGCAACAATTGACCGGGTGTCCGGCTTGGTATCGGGCGCGATCTGCTTATCCTCAGGTTTAAGTAAAGGAGAGCGTTCGGGTTTGCCGTTTGCTCCGATGGCCTGGACGGCGGTGACGCCTCCCGAGAGCTGGAACGGATTGCCGTAGGAAATTTTATTAAACCACAGAAACAAGGCAAGCGGGAGAACCACAGCTCCAAATGTTAACACGCGGAGCGTCAGTAATTTGAATTTAACGACAGAGAGGTCATCTGAGACTATGAGAATCCTTCCGAGTGCGGCAAGACCGATCGGCATCATAAGGAACAGGTTCGGGTAATCAAGCGGGATGGAGAGCGCGCATAGGAACCAGATAAGCGCCATCGACCAGAAACTGTTAAACGCGATAAGTAGATAGAGACTTGAGAGAATGAGAAACGTCGAGATATGATGCTGATAGAGCGATACCCCGTAGGCGAACGCCGGCGTGCCGAAGAGAAATGCAAATCCGGCAATGGCGCCCGCGATCGAGCTTGCGCCGAGTTTTTTAGCTATTTTTTGTATGAGGAGAACATTCATAAGCGCAAATAGCGCAATGATTGCATAGGCGCCAACCTGAGAATCGCCAAGCGCCCTTCCTACGGCATAGCCCGGGATGATCAGGAACGAAACGAGCGGCGCAAAGAGCGAAACGTAATGGTCGTGGATGTACCCCAAGTCCGGTGTGGTAAACCGCGCAATCGGGAGGGAAAAGTAAAAGGATTTTTGCTCAAACATGCTGTAGGCCAAGGCGAAGCGTCCGCGCTCCGGTGACAGTTCAAACGGGCCATTATCCGTCCATGTAATCGTATTCATCATCGCCGGCGTCGGATTACCCGGAAGACCGCGCAGTGTCAAAGCCAAAATAACGGCGACAAATAATGCAAAAAGCCCCTCAAGAATATACTGAAACCAGATGGGGTGTCTCTTTACTTTGGGGACGTAGTGCAGACCAATCCAGAACTGGATACGTTCCTTCAATTCCAGAGTCCTGATGTAGAGCTCTGTCATTTTTTGACCGATTGGCGAAACCAGAGCGGTAAACTGATTGAAGGAATACGTGCCTTCGACCGAAAGCCGACTGAGTTGAAATTTCGTTTCTCCCCTATCCCGCGCGCCGTCGATCGTAAATGCCGCTTCAAATCCTGCCCGCTTCACCGCGTCGATAATCCGGCGTGAATGTAAGCCGCGCGGATACGCAAAATACCGGATGGTAAATCCCAGCTTTTCTTCAAGTTTCTTTTTCCCTTCACTAATCTCAGCGTCCAGTTCGGCGTCGGTACGCTTTCTCAAATCCCGGTGCGTGTCCGTGTGAAATCCTATTTCCCAGCCGGCATCATGAAGTTCCTTTATTTGGGAAATCGTTAAGAAATCGTTTGTGTTGGCGAGTTCGCTTCTATCGGCATGCTCCGGATCCCCTAACACAAATACGCATGCGGTTTTACCGAGTTTTTTAAGCAGCGGGAATGCATTGGTATACACATCTTCGTAGCCGTCATCAAAGCTCACGGCAAATCCCGGCTTTGGAGGATCGGATACGAGCTCGTCGATAGGAACAATGTGTCCATTGATATACCCCATCTGTTGCCCAAAATCAGCGACCTTCGTTGACCAGCGCCATCCGCCATCCGCGACCGAGTGATAACAAAGAACGGTTGAACATTTTTTGGGAGACGCAAGGTCCGGCCTGTGGGCGAGAATGCGATGGATGAATGAAAGTGCGGCGAGATTTATGCGTTCGGTCAGGCTCTTATGTGGCGATAATTCAGGGATAAGAAATGTGCTAAGGGTCGCGAGGTACCGTTTCCCCTCCTGATACCATGGTTTTGCGGGATCACCGAGTGCGAGCGTCTGGAAGGTAAAGAAAATATTCAGTGCCAGAAATCTTGTGGTTTCATTATCATTCTTGAGATTTGACCGCAGGAACGCAAGCATTGCCTCTTTTGACATCTCGCGGTCATAGGCCTTCGCAATCGTTGCAAGATCAAAGAGTGAATCGGTGAAAACAAAATTTTCCAGATCAATGAGTGTAATGCGCTTGGAGGCGTCGTCATACATGATATTGATGGAGGAAAGGTCGCGGTGGGCAAGGGCAAGGGGCATGGGCGCCAGCGCATAAGATGCGATAAAATTTTTCCAGAACGCAATAAAAAGCCGGAAATAGACGGGGAACATATTCTTTTCCTTGAGAAGCGCCTGCAGGAAGAGCATGGGGAATGTCGTGGCATACGAGAACGGTCCGCGGTGAGGGATGCGGTTTAGTTCGTCTTTCGGCAGGTTCTTGGTCATCTGCGTAAGCATCGCAAGGCTTTTATTGAGAATTGCCGGTTTTTTATCTTCACTGTAGAGCTCGAGATGCTTGCCCGGAACTTTTTCAAGAACGACAGTCAGGCTATCTTTCTTCTCAATGACTTCGATTAATTTCGGAACCGTGGCCGTTTGCTTTGATGTATCGAACTCGCTGACGGGCGAGAAAAGTTTGAGCATCGCAACCTCATTCTGCATATACACGAGGTCAAGATCGGTTCTCGTAAACGTGTGCTGTTTCACCACATAGGATGTGCCGTTTTTGGTATATTCGCCGGTTCCGCCGTTTGTCCGCTGATTGGTCGCTCCGTACTCTTTCACCAGCGTGTAGCCCCCGATAGTTTTCGGGAGGTGGAACGGCGCCTGGTTTTTTCCAAACGAATGAACAAGCGTGGTAAGCTTGCCCATGAAAACCCGCCATCCTGTTAAGTGTTTATTTTTCATGAGTGTGTTGTCGGCGCCGTAAACCAGTCTAAACGGTATATTTTCCAGATAAATGAGTTAAGCGGCAGAACGATCGCATTCATAAATACAATTATACCCGTACCCAGTGGGTTTTTGAGAAACTGGCGGAATACCTGAGATATATAAAATGACGATGGTCTGGTTAATTCCCGAGTTGCAAGATCACCGAAGTACGCATGGAGTTCGCTGTCAACCGCGCCGGGATTTGACCGGATAATCTGCTTCAGATAGTCGCGGAACGTTTTGGGTAATTGATAATAGACTTTCGCCGTATCGACATAGCGGAACTGAAACCCCTGTTTGATACAGAGTAAATACAGGTATGCGTCTTCGCTGATGATCTTGGGAAACGGGTTCATTTTAGCAAATGACCGCCGAACAGCCCAGATAGAGCCGGTACACCCGAATATGTTATTGCCGCCCCTGACTTCTTTTCTTGAGGCGTAGAATATTTCAAAGGTCGTATTGACTGCCTTTTCGACGAATGTTTTCGGAGGGAAGGGGCTTGAATTGCCGCCGACAAGCATAACAAGTTTTTGAGCGAATGGTGCTATAAGATTTGTGATGACCTCGTGGTTCATAAGTTCAATATCTCCATCAAACATAACGAGAATGTCGCCTTTAAATGCGCGGAATAATTCATTGAGGCGGGAGGTTTTGCCTTTTCTCTTTTTGTCATCAATAACCGTGATCCGTTTGTTTTTAACGGAACGGGCAATGGCAGCGGTTTCGTCAGTGCATCCGTCGCAGTAGAGGCGGATTTCGGTGAGTTTCCAACCTTCCTGTTGTTGGGCAAGAATGCCTTCCAACACCTCTTTAATGGTGTTTTCCTCATTGTATGCCGATATGCCGACTGATACGTTACGTTTTGTTTTCATAGGGTTTTTGGGCTAAGATCATGAATCCGCTTGCAAGTTTCGGATATCGTTTAAACAAGCGGTCAATGGATTTAATTGATTTATGCGTGAGAGCGGAAACGCCGTATGTTTTTACGGTGTTAAATCCGTATATCGATAAAAGAAAATTCAACATGTTTACTGAATACAGCCGTAGGTGGCCGGACGGCGGCATGGAAGGATCAGGGAATGTTTTCCCGAATAGTTTCAGGCTCTGCATCGTTTTCGTGAAGCTTGGCTCCATAAAATATGGCGTCATTCCGCAAAACATGAGCATCCGGTTCAGCCAGGAGGAAAGATTCGGCGTGGTGATGAGAAGGTGACCAGACGGTTTTAAAATACGGTAGATTTCCGCAATATACGTATCGGCTTCCTTAAGGTGAGCGACGTGCTCGCCGGAGATGACAAGATCGAAATCGTTGTCAAAATACGGGAAAGCCTTTTCCGCGTCGGCAACCTGGAGCGCGACATCGGGATAAAGTTTTTTCCCCTTATCTATCGCGTTTGTTGATACGTCAAACCCATGGACAACACTGTCCGGATATTTTGCTTTGAGAATTGAAGAGAAATAGCCTGTCCCGCAGCCTACGTCGAGAATCCGCATCGGCTTCGGAAGCGTATCGATTATTGTAAGCATCGCGCGGAACCGGTCACCGGCCGCGTCATATTTTTCTTCGGTTCCGTATACCCCGCTGGTCTCGTATAATTTTTGTGCTGTTTGCATAGGATTAATTTTTCCTTTCGCGGTCAACGACCATAGTCAGAAATTTTTCGTACCGGTTAACGACGTTCTCCCAGTTAAATTGTCTGGTAAACTTGCGGGCAGCTTTTCCCATGGTATCGCGAACCTTGGGGTCGGCCGCTTTCTTCAGTAATGTTGCAAACGAAGCCACGTCGTACATCGGTGCTTTGAGAGAAACCGTTTCCGGCATCCACCGGCTCTCCGGCAGGTCAAACACGACAAACGGCAATCCTGCGGCCAGTCCTTCAAGCGTCCACAAACACATTTCATCGTGACGTGAAGGAAATGCGACGCAAACGGCTTCGGCCATTAATTTGAATTTCTTTTCTCCGTAGGCGCCGCCGACCATCGTCACGCTCTTTTCTAAATGCAATGCATGAATATATTGGGCAATCTTTTTTTCGTCCGGTCCGTGTCCCGCGATCACTAACGGATATGTAACGGAGTTTGCGATCTTCGCATATGCCTCAAGGAGTAAATCAATCCCCTTCTGATCCATGTCCAGCCGGCTTAAGAAGAGGATATGTTTCGGTGTTGTAAGCTTAAGGTTAGTGTATTCGTCTCCGACTCCCTGGCCGATAATTTCATAGGTTATATTGGGATTCAACTTCTTCAGTTTCGCGCTGTCGACATCTGAATACGGCAAGGCGTAGCGGTAATGCGCGACACCGAACTTTTCAATGATCTCAAACGGAAGGTGATACTTCTTGCTGAACTCCTTCGCATTAAACATAGAAGGAATTGCGACAACCGGCACTTTTGTAAAAAGCGGGGACATCAACGTGGATGTGGGCGCGGTAAAACACTCAAGGACAACATCGGCTTTTTGGCGCGTCAGGGATTTTGCATACCACGGGACGGCCGCGAAATACGCGAAGTTATTTACTTTTATATTTCCGGTTGCAGGCCCGATGTGCGTGTAGTGAATGCCCGCCTCTACGCGGTCGCGGGCTCCGGGATAATTTGATGCGACAACCGTCACGTTGTGTCCTCGGGCGGCGAGACGGCTTGCCACTTCATAGGTTGCACGCGCCTGTCCCGCACCAAGAAGCGGATTTGCCACGTCATCTAAATCAAAATAGGTTATGTTCATACGATTACTTTCATTATCGATGGTATTTTGGATGATCGAATTTCGGTAAAATACCCTTTTTTTGTTGAAAGCGGGTGGATAAATCCGACAATACGTTGAATAATCTGAAGCGCGACTGATGAGAGAAAATACACGTGATAGCGTTTCAGGCTGGGAATATAAGACTGTAACTTTATATTCCGTGGGATTGCATAATAGGGCTCGGCCCAAAGTCCGAAATATTCTTCTATATCTCCCCCCGTGTCGATAAATCTTGTCATCTGGGAAATATAATCCGAAAGTGTACTGGGCACACGATACCTGACGACGGCGTCATCTGCGTAGGCGGTTTTGAGATGTTGTTTTTTGGCATTAAGAAACAGAAAATGATCGTGGGCAAATATCCCCTGGGGAATCTGAGTTGTTCTGATATAAGAAGCACTGGCCGCATAGAGACGCCCAGGTAGATTATGGACGTTTGCGGGGTCCGGGAGTTGGGCGACGATATCTTTCCAACAATATTCGTAAACCGCAAGCGAGCGTTCGATAAAATTGCGCGGAGTTGCCGGCAAATCATTACCGCCGACCAGCATGACGATTGGATTATTAAACGGTTTAACGAGTTCACTTAGTACATGTGGATTATCCAATGCGACATCGGCGTCCGTGCCGATAAAGAGATCCGTGATGACGGATTTATAAATGGTGTTGAGCCGTGTTGCCTGCCCCTTACGGTCGTGATTATCGTGGACGACAAGTCCGGGGATTTGATTGACAAACGATCTCGCTACCTCGACTGTTTTATCCGTACATCCGTCGCATTCAATCTGGACTTTCGTTAGGGTGTAGCCGGTTTGCTTCTGGGCCGCGATGGACGTGAGAAGTTGCACAATTGTCGCTTCTTCATTATGTGCTGCAAGTCCGATGGTAACCGTAGGCAGTGTGTTCATATTACTTGTGTGTATAAAATGCCCGTATTGTCGCAGATACCGTTTTCACTTCCTCGTCAGTAAGGAACGGATGAATCGGAATGGACAGTACATCTTTTGCGTATGCTTCGGTTACGGGAAGCGTCAACGAATTTAATTCTTTGTAGCATTCCTGCTTATGAATCGGGATAGGATAGTGTACGAGCGATTCAACACCGTGATCCTTCATGTACGCTTGTAATTCGTCACGCTTACTGACGCGTATAACAAACAAGTGATAGCTGTTCGTGCCGCCTTCCCGTTCCATCGGCAATGTGACTTCAGGGATACCTGTCAGATTTTTGCGGTACAGTGCTGCCACATGCTGGCGCTTCGAGACGAAATCATTTAAATGGCCTAATTTATCGCGTAGAATGACCGCCTGCAGTTCATCGAGCCTGCTGTTTAGACCTTTGAGCTTATGATGATACCGTGTCTCCTGACCGTAGTTACGAAGCATCCGGCACGTGTCGGCAAGCTCCTTATTGTCTGTCGTAATGGCTCCGCCGTCGCCATAGCTGCCGAGATTTTTGGTTGGGTAAAAACTGAACGCTCCCGCATCACCAAATGAGCCGACATGTCTGCCGTTCATTTTGGTTCCGTGCGCCTGACACGCGTCTTCAACGAGGAAGAGATCGTGTTTTTTGCAGAGTTGCATAAGCCCGTCGATATCAGCCGATTGGCCGAATATGTGAACGGGTAGCATTGCTTTCGTTTTCGGTGTGATCACTTTTTCAACCGATGCCGGATCCATATGAAAATACTCATCAAGATCGGCAAACACCGGTGTGGCGCCTGTTCGTGTGATGGCTAAAGCTGTTGCTACTGCGGAATTTGAGACGGTGATAACTTCGTCACCTTCGCCGATATTGAGGGCCCGGAGAACTATTTCAATAGCTTCCATCCCGTTTGCAACGCCGACACAATACTTCGTGCCGACGAATGCTGCAAACTCATGTTCAAATGCCGCCACTTCGCCGCCCAATATATAGTACCCGTTGGCCAAACATGCATCGATTTTGGGTAAGAGTGCTTCTCTTAACGCTTCGTATTCTCGTTTAAAATCATTCATGTGGATCATGTGGTTTTCCCTCCTGAGAGTTGAATAAATGTTTTATAGTCTCTTATATAATCCTCTTCTTCATACGGGTCGGACGCAACGACTAAAAGGAGACTATCGGATGAAAAATCGGACATCTCATGCCACATCATGGCATCCAAAAACACGCCTCTTTCCGGTTTATCCATTCTGAACGATTCGCGTTTGTTCCCGTTATCCAGTGCCATCGTGATGCTTCCGCGTATACAAAAGAGCATCTGCTTCGTCTTTTTGTGTGCATGCATGCCGCGGATAGCGCCCGGAATAATATCGGAAATAAAGTAGAACCGTTTTATGGCAAACGGGATGTGTTTTTCTATTTCGGCAAACATAAGCTTCCCCTCGTCAATAACGACAGGAATATCAATGATATAGCTTAAATTTGTTTTATGTACTTGATTCATAGGCTGTTACATCCGGCACAATATCCGTCGGCATGTCGGTGTCTCCCTCTAGTGCCACTTGATTAGTCAGGATTGATGCAAAAAGGTCGGCACTATTATCCCAACTGAATTTTTTCGCCCAATCTGTCGCTTCCTCTGACATTGTCGTGCGGAGCTTGTTATCCGCTAAAAGCATTGTAATGTAACTAGCGAATTCTTCGGCATTACCGTAGGGTACGAGAAAGCCGCTATGCGGATTATGGACTGCATCCCGTAGTCCCGGTACATTTGATGCGACGACCGGCGTACCACACGCATTTGCTTCAATGGTCGTAATGCCCCAACCCTCGATAAGCGACGGATTCACGAAAACCCAGGCTTTTTGGTATAGTGCAACTTTTTCTGTTTCGCTGACACGGCCCGTAAAGTGAATGTTGCGCCCTAGTTTCATGATCTTTACGAGTTTGACGAGTTTACTCATTGAAGGACCATCGCCCGCAATAACGAACCTGACTTTCGGCATTTTCTCTAGCACTTTCTTTGCGGAGTAGATGAATATATCAAGGCTTTTCATCGTAGTAAGCCTGCCCAAGTACAACACGACCGGTGTTTTGCTCCTGATTCCGGGAGCATACTCTTTTAGATTGACTCCGTTATAGACAACGTGCGGATCCTTCTGTGTTAACTTATGCCGCAAAATATCGGCCTTTGATGAGGGCGATACGGTAATAACCTCGGTATTCCTATACACAATAGGCATAAGTCTGCGTTCAAGGAGGATTCCGATCCACGACAACGGAGGCCGTAGGCTCCTTCGGAATACTTCCTGATGCACGTGATGGATAAGAAGAAATGTCTTTTCCTTCGTATATAAAGGACTGAAGAACGGAATACCGTTTTCAGAATCGATAATAATGTCGTATTTGTTCTGAAGTTTGAATTTGTAGTACAAAAATGCCCAGACGTAAACAAAATACGTACCACCGCGCCGTATGATCTGTACGCCGTCTAATGTCTCATGACGCGGGCTTTTTCCGTCATTTCCGGAAAATACCGTAACTTCGTGCCCCATGGCCACCCAGCGCTTTGCAAGCTGATGAATATATTCTTCTGCACCTCCGGCCCATGAGTGTTTCGTGTCGCGCCAATTAAAGATCAGAATCCTGAGGTTTCCGTCAGCCAGTCTTGCTGGCGTCGGCAACCGGTGGAATAATCCGTAAAAATCCGCAGCGTTTTCTAAGAACAGACGCAGGGATTTGTACTTGAAATGCAATATAATAACCATTGCAAGGAGTCCGATACCGGAGATAAACATCACATGGATGACGCTCGCAAGGCTTTCGTGAAACAGCATGATGCCGACAACCTCGGTGAATGTGAGGAGAAAGCTAGCGCCAGCAAACAAATACTCACGTTTTACCTGGTGATACGCGATAACACTGGATGCGATGGTAAAGCACGCCATAGCGAGAGCGTATTCGGCAAAATACGGGATGACCGGTGCAATTTTGGCGCCGAACAATAATCCCAACGTAAATTTTCCGAATACTCCGACGCCGAGATATCCCGCGATACAGACGAATGTGGTCGCCCCGATTAATTTATAAAATACCGGTTCAGAGTCGCGCCCAGCCCCCTCTTCCTTACTGACCATCGGTGTGATGAATTGGCTAAATAGGGCTCCGACGAAATAGATCATTTTACCGACGAGGGATAAGAGCGCGTACTCTCCGGCTGCGGTCGGTGATAAGAAGATTTTTACCAGAAGCATATCAAAGGTTAAGAAAGCCGTGATAGCGAGACTAGTAATAATGGATGTCCCAAAATACCGTTTCGGAAAGTAGTGAAGTATTTTCTTCTCCACATCAACTGGTTTTACCTTAAAGATGTTGATAAGCCACGTGCCGACGGCAAACGAGGCCATGAGGGAAAGCGGTATGGCAGAGTACACATAGTCTGTAAGTCCGAAATGAACGAATAGAATTGTTATCGTGAACTTCACTATCGATTCGAGAACGATAAGGAGTGACAGGAATTCAAACTTCAGATTCCCTTTGAGAAATCCGCTGTTTAACGATACGCCAAGGGATGCGATCCAAAGCGGCGTGACGATAAGTAACGGTACGATGCTCGGTATATGAAATGCGCGGGAAAATTGCGTAAGAAAGATAAGCCAGATAAGCGTGACGGCGATGGCAAATGGCATGGTCTGACGCCTCAAATAAGCCCAGTATTGCTTTATCGGAGCCTCATATTTTCCCAGAAAATACGCGCTTCTGAACGTGGCAGTGCCCGACACGGCAGCCAGTGGAATCTGAGATATATAGGTGAAACTTCCGATTAAACCGATAAGGCCGAATTCTTCAACATTTATCGTACGGCCGAGATAGGTGTTGTAGAGAAAGTTAAAGAAATTTGCAAACATGGTCGCGCCGATCAATAATCCGCCGCGCGCCCAGTCGGATGAGGCTAAGTCGATAAGCTTCCGTATTCTTTGAGCGCGGGCATTTTGCGTCTGCAGCTTCAGGGCACTCCGTTCCTGAAGAGCAATTTCATTTTGTAAATGGAGTCCATGAATGGTTTTTTCCCAATAATGCGGCTTGAAAAACAACTGGAACGTTGCAATCCCCGCGCCGATACTAATCATGAGCCAGTAAAACGGGATGAAAAAGATGTATTTAACAAGATCCCAATGATCGCGTTTGGCGCATCCAATCATATAGTTGTAGAGACAAATAAAGTTTCCGAGTACGAGGGAAAATGCCGCCATATAGAAAATGGATGTGGGATACACTGCCTCAATGGTTGGACCGACAAAACGATACAGGACGAAATATGAAATCGTAATAATCCACAAAATCGGATTGATAAGCATGAATGCTATTTTGCCCCCGACGACCAATTGGAAAATAAGAGCATGGTAGCCGTAGTCGCGGGCAAACTGGACGGGATTTCGCATATGGACGAGATAGGTCTGGATGTACCCTTTGATCCAGCGGCTTCGTTGCCTGAACCAGTTATGGACGCGGCTGTTTGCTTCCTCAAGCGTCGTCGAGTCGATAATCGCTGTTTTATACCCCTTTTTAAACAGTCGGGCTCCAAGGTCGCAGTCCTCAGTCACGTTAAACGGATCCCACCCCTGAAGCTCGATAAGGCCGCTTCTCCGGAAATGGTTGCTTGTGCCTCCAAGAGGTATAGACGTGTTAATTGATTGGAGACCGGGAAGAATGACATCAAACCACAATGAGTACTCTGCGGTAAATAGTCTCGTCAGTAAATTGTGGCGAGGGTTGTAATAATTAAGTTTGGCCTGCAGGCAGATGACGTTGGCATCGGCTTTGGCAAATGCGATATAGGCTTTTTTCAGTTGGTCCGGATCGGGTTTATCTTCCGCATCAAAGACAACCACATACTCCCCTTTCGCCTGACTCAAACCGTAATTACTTGCTTTCGGTTTCGTTTTTGGCTCTGACTGCGGCACGATAACCACACGGATATAGGACGGTAAATGCAGCTTATTCGCCTCTTCAACGGTCAGGGTGTCATCTTCCTCCAAAAGAAGAAGTACATCCAGCTTTTCCTTCGGCCAGTCAAGCGCTTTGACCGCATCCACGAACTGCGGCAGAATGCTTGCCTCGTGGTAGAGAGGGCAAAGAATGGAATAGGTCGGTAACGCACTCACGTCAAGCTGATTAATTTCCTCATCCGTGATTTTTATTTCCGGCGGAAAATGAAGGCTCTTTAAAATGACATACAGATTGAAGAGCACGTCGATAAAGTAAATGGCACTTAAGACGGCAACGGCAGTAATAGCCGTTATAAGCGGATTTATCATAAGACCGATAATAAGGGCCGCAATCAGAGAAAAGAGAATCACCTGCTGCCAGAACGTAAATGTAACAAGGGCACTTTCGCGATGGGAAAGTGTTGTGTGTGTGATAAAACGTTTTCTTTTATACGTTAAGCCGCTCCCGAGCATGGTATCTTTCTCCTGGGGCGAGATGAGGAGCGGCCGTCTGAGCATCCGCGTTTTTATCGCCCCGTAGGCGATTTCGTATGATGTGGACAGAAAGTGAATTTTTGATTCACCCTGCAGACGCGGATGAAAATCGATATCGACGTGTCCCGGCTTGCCGCCTAATTCGTATGCCATATGAATGAGCGGTATATCAATCGCCCATGAACTTACAAGTCGCGGATCCAGATGTTCAAATACTTCACTATGGAATATCTTCAGGCCTGACTGAACGTCGGTATTGAGGTTAAGAAGGAGTTTCCCGAACACAAATGCGTTTAAACGGGATGCAACGGTCCGCAATAGGGTACTTTTGTACGTTTTGCGCGTGGCCACGGCAAACCCGTGCTCTTTCGCCTGTGCATACAGCTGCGGGATAATCTCCGGTGGATACTGGAGGTCCGCATCGAGCATCGCAATGTAGTCATATTGGGCGTGTGATGCACCCTGCACGATCGAATACCCCTTGCCTTTCTTCCCCTCTTTGATGAACAACTTCACCGTATTTTTGACCAGGTAATTCTTAATTTTCCGTCGTGTCGAATCTGTTGAATGATCATCAACGAAAATAATTTCATACGTGATATCAAAAGATTCCATCGCGCGCTCAACGCGGTAAATGAGGCTCCGGATGTTTCCGGCTTCATTATAGGTGGGTACGATGATAGATAATCCTGCCGTTCTCATAAGGGTTTTTGAAACGTTTTATGGCTATCAACGAATGCTAATAAGTCTTTTCTGATAACCCGATAGTATCTCCCCAACTTAACGGCGCTCAATTGGCCCGTACGGATGTACTCGTAGACGGTAAGTACGTTTAACTTAAGGTAATCAGCTATTTCTTTAACGGTTAATAACGATTCGTTATTCTTCATTGTAAGGTATCTCACCGGCAAACATTATAGGGTGTATTTATACTATACCTATAGTTATAAGTCAAGTAGTATATTTGTGTATGGGTATCTATAGGTGCATGAAGCCGTATAACAGTCTCACGTATACCTGGAACTATATGTATGTAAAAAACGTTCATTGTGTTACGGTATTTTGTGGCTATCCACGAACTGCAACAGGTCACGATAAACTATCCGGTAATTTCTCCCAAATTTCACCGCTTTGAGCTTTCCAGCGTGGATGTAGTCATATATAGTGAGGCTGCTCAGCCGCAAATACTGGGCGGCCTCACGCACGGTCATGAGCGTTGTTTCAGCTATCATGTGTAAATTGGGTTACATAAATTCTGTACGAAGTCTTACTTATAACATGGGGTGTCATTGTTCGTCAATGGTTCAATATGGTTCTCTATGGTTTTGTATATCAAAAGGGATTGTAGTATCT
>Ga0182021_10006197_pt1 | contig 14197 bp, 9 predicted proteins | sample 612E3MmetaG_FD_120493 | JGI IMG/M metagenome (GOLD analysis project Ga0182021, IMG submission 120493) | Permafrost microbial communities from Stordalen Mire, Sweden - 612E3M metaG (Illumina Assembly) | ecosystem: Environmental > Terrestrial > Soil > Wetlands > Permafrost | place: Sweden... | reverse complement strand
GGATGGAGGCGCCACATGGGCCGGTCAGACAATACAATCAACCCCTTTATATGCTGTTCAGTTTAGCGATGCAAAAACAGGCACCGCAATCGGAACCAGCCGCGTTTACCCTTACAAGGGAATCATCCTTCATACAATTGATGGGGGATTGAACTGGGCGCCGCAGTCCACTGGCGCCACATACGAGTTCAATGGAGTGCACTTTGCCGATGACAGGAGAGGATGGACGGTGGGAGCGTATGGAGCTATTTTCCACACAACCGATGGGGGGACAACGTGGTCGGCTCAATCAAGCCTTGCGCCTGGAGCGACACTTTACGGGGGTTGTTTTGTTGACGAGAACTCCGCGTTCGTCGTGGGTGCGAACGGTGCGATGCTTCGCACGACGGATGGAGGATCCACGTGGACCACGCCGCGTGTCTTATTTGGACCATCCGAGTTCCACGGAATCGCATTCGCGGATGCCGATTCAGGAAATGTCGTGGGCGGTTTTCACGGGTCGTACCGCACCACCGATGGTGGAGCAACGTGGGTGTATCAGAACAACCCGCTGGGATATGCGTATGGAATCTGTTTCCCGAGCCCGCACGTAGGTTACATGGCAGGGGGTGGCGTTGCCAAGAGTACAGATGGTGGGGCCACGTGGATCAGGCAATTTATCGGATCAGCCGTGAATGAGGTGTGTTTCACCGATACCAATACGGGGACGGCAGTGGGAGAGACCGTTATGCTCCGGACGACCGACGGCGGAGTGAATTGGACGGAGATTCCAGGGATGACGAACTACATGCTTACTGGTGTGTCGTTTACGGACGCAAATACGGGGACGGCCGTAGGGAATGACCAATCGCCTGCTACAATTATCATTCGGACGACGGACGGAGGCACGACCTGGACAAACCAATCCAGCGGATTGCCCGGTTACTCCACGCTCAATGCCGTTCATTTTGTGGATGCCCAAACAGGCATTGTAGTCGGATCGACCAGTACTGATGCCGAGTCGGCGGGTCCCACAGGTTATTCAATCGGGGTAATTCTCCGTACTTCGAACGGAGGATCAACGTGGAAGCAAGACCCATTCACGACTTTTAACACTCTGTCGAGTGTTTTTTCTCTCGATGCTCATACGTTGATGGCCGTCGGCTTCAACGGCACGATTCTGCGCACAAACAATGGCGGCCTAACCGGCATCAAAAATGCTCCACCGTTCCGGTCCGCGAGCCCGGCACAGGTGGTTCTGTTGCAGAATTATCCGAATCCATTCAATCCATCAACCGCGATTCGGTACAGCCTGCCGCATCGAACACAGGTAATGCTGGCGGTATTCAATATTCTCGGACAGCAGGTTGCACTTCTCCAGAACGGCGCTCAAGACGCCGGCCTCCACGAAGTGCGACTTGACGGGAGCAGTCTTGCGAGCGGGGTGTACTTCTACCGGTTAAGGGCGGGAGAGTATGTGGAGACGAAGAAATTAATTTTGGTCCGGTGAAGGGAAGGAGTTCCATCAGATCACTCTCGGATTGAGTTCGTTCGTACAAGGAATGACAGATGTATTGCCTGATGCTTCTCCGGAAACGTGTTGTAAACGTCATCCTGCAACTTGAGGGGGCGACACTGACAGGGAATTCGCAGGTGCTGCTTAACCCGCCAACTCTGATCTCCCCCGGTGATTCTGCGGATGGATTAGATCTGACCGTTGATCTGGTCTGGCATAGTGTCTCAGCAGCGACCGGGTACCATGTTCAGGCGGCGTGGTACAACACGTGCCTTTATTCATTCAAGGACACAACACAATCGGATACGACAATGCGGCTGTCGCACCTGGACCCCCTCGGGCATTATTGGTGGAGAGTAGCTTCAAGGAACGGTTTTGGAGATGGGTCGTGGTCGGTTGAGCGGACGTTTGTGACCAACGAGGTCCTTGGCATAGACGCCGACAATTCAGGACCAATCCCGAAGGTCGGTCTTCTACTCCAGAATTATCCCAATCCCTTCAACCCCTCCACCACCATCCGCTACGCATTGCTGCAACGCTCACACGTGACGGTCACAGTGTTCAATACACTCGGGCAGCAAGTGGCAAACCTAAAGACGCGGTGGAGGAGTCGGGGGAACACAGTGTCAAGTTCGACGGCGGATTTCTCTCCAGTGGAGTGTACTACTGTCGCATGCAGTCCGGCGATTTTTCGAGAACACTGAAATTGCTTATGGTGCGATAGCTGGAGGGCCCAGCCACACCAATGTTGACAACAATGAAATTGGATTGTCCGGTGCAAAACGCGTCGTCGATCACGATCTGCCTGCGCTTCGTGGGGACCACAATCCTCCTCGCGATGCCATTATCCCGGCCTGTCGCCCAGAATGCGTTTCCTTTGGCAGTCGGCAATACCTGGCACTACGAAATCAGTTACTTCAATCGCACACCCTTCGTCATTCTTCCATACACCATTCGAATCGTTCGCGACACAGTCATGCCCAATGGGAAACTGTATTATGTGCTTGACTCCCTTGACATGTTCTATGAACGTTTTATTCGTGCGGATTCATCGCACGTGTATTACTGGGACAGAAGCGGGCCCGACGCTACCTGGGTTGACCATATTGCGTTAAATCTGAGAGCAGGCGCTGGTGAAGAGGACACGGTCAGGCTGGGCGATTTCTTCGCGTGTCAGGCAGGAAAAATCACCGCCGACACGATTTTCGGGAAGCCTGAGAGTGTCCGCACGTATTCCTTTTGGGGGCTCGTCTTCGGCGGAGTGACTGTTGCCAACGGATTCGGATACCTCACATATGAGTACTGGGGGGATTATGGCGATGTGCAGTATTTCTGGGACCTCACGGGCTGCGTAATTTCGGACACAGTGTACGGCAGGTTGACTGCGTTACATCGGGATTCTCATCCTCCCGGCGGTGCGGCTCTTTTCCAGAACTACCCCAACCCCTTCAACCCCTCTACGACCATCCGCTATGCGTTGCCGCAGAGGTCTCGCGTGACGCTGACCGTGTTCAATACCCTCGGCCAGGCTGTCGCTACCCTGGTCAACGAGAACCAAGAGGCGGGGTATCATGACGTGCGATTTGATGGCAGTGGTGTCGCGAGTGGCGTGTATTATTATCGCATTCAGGCGGGCGGGTATGTGAAGACGATGAAGATGTTGACGGTCAGGTGACGTCGTTCTCAAGAGTGAAATTGAACGTGAATTCAATATGATAATGTCCTTCAGGCAGTTTGACAACCTTCTGATTGAAACTGCCAACAAAGGGTTGAGGAGAATTCTGTCCCATCCAAGTGAGGGAAAGTGGCAGAACCAATCATGAACTATAGTATGTAATGAATCTAGTGAACCAGTCATTCAGGGAGTATCCGTAGGAAATGAGTCTGGACCATTCAGAACCCAAACGAGAGTGACCTTTGGCAACAAAAGATTGGGATAGATACGTTGGAACTGCGAAGGTACTCGTAGTCGGACACGACCCAAGACTTCAAAAGTCCAATACAATGGCGGACTTCTGTTTCTTTGCCAACTACTATTTCGACCAAGTTGACGACCCACAGTACTTGAAGAAACGAGCGTTGGCAAAAAGTGTATTTGAATTTGTTGGGGACATATCTGGTGGGAAGTACAGGGACCCAGAAATATACATCACCAACCTTTGCAACGACCCTTTGCCCTCAGCTCCAAAGGGAAAGACAGTTTACATTCCAAATGCAAAAGCACTTCAAGGTCTTGAACATATCCGAGACGTACTCTACAAAACGAACATAGAAGTCATTTTTGCTATGTCAGAGCAGGTCAACTACTGGCTCCAAGAGCTTGGGTTTTATGATTCTCAGGACGGTTATCGGAACGATGCCAAGCCGAAGAGAGCTGGAACAGAGAGCCATCCCCGCTACTATGCCCCATCAGTTAACGGTTGTTTCAAAAAGATATGTGGCAATGAGTACAAAGCTGACAACAGGCACAGTATCTTCCCAATTCTCCATGTTAAAAACTATCCGCCCGAGGGAAGGTTCCTGACGTACCGTCCGAGTTATGACAGAATGAGGACAACGGTATCCACCCTCAAAATGACACACGAAGGGGTGGATTGAGAGAGGGGAACTGTCTTTGAGAGACGGTATGCAGCTTGGTAGTCGAGCCGGACTGTCTCGGTTACCTCTTTCGGACATCGTGCAGGGGATAGGGGTGTTGGAAATCACAGATAAGCCAAGGGACAAGTGAGGGCCTTGCTCTCTCTGCTTCTATTTCGTAAATTTGAGTAGGCGATGCTACCGCTTTTGCTACCGATAGGCGGAAAAACGGTTCGGAGAGCTGGCAGAACGGCTATTGCACCGGTCTTGAAACGGCACGGGCGTTCGCAGCCACAGGGAATCAGCCCAATACTCGACCATTTTTCCATCACCCCGCGTCATTGCTAACGGATTTGACAACTCGAGCAAGGAGTTGCCATGTCCGATCCCACCAAATTCACTCTCTTCAGACGTTCGAACGGCATCTGGTACGTCATCTTCACTGAGGATGATCACCGCGTGTGGAGATCAACCAAATGCCATCTGAAACGAGACGCCTTGAAGGCTCTGACGACGTTCAAGCACTCGATTAGAGATCGAGGCCCTTCCATTCTGTTCAGTTCGTTCACTAAGGAATTTCTTACCTATGCTCGAACCACGCTTCGTCCCAGCACAATAGCCGGATATGAGCAAGGGTTCAAAGATTTCCTCCGACTGGCTGGAGATCTTCGTCTGCATAGTGTAACCCCACGCGAAATCGAGCGCTTTCTTGCAGCGAAAATTACACAGACAAGCGAATGGACCGCTAGGAAGGACTATGCAGTTCTCGCGAGTGCATTTGAGACTGCTCGACGCTGGAAGCTGATTTCGGAGAATCCGTGGAGATCGGTTCGGAAACCCAGATTGAGGCAAGTTCTGCCAACCTTTTTCAGTGTCGCGGAGTTCCAGATATTGCTTACAGTTATAAGAGATGAACAATTCCGCGATCTTTGCATTCTTGCGATCTTCACTGGGATGAGAATGGGGGAACTCTGTGCCCTGGAATGGTCAGATATCGATTTGGAGCGAAAGACAATACTGGTGCAAAACAAGGAAGGTTTCCTCACCAAAAACAGCCGAAATCGTATTGTGCCCTTGAGCGAAGTTGCCGTGAGCCTCCTCCGTGGACGGGCAATCCAACCGACGAGCTCACGGGTTTTTCAGCGTAAGGGTGAGAAGCTAACCAAGAACTATGTGTCGAAGGTTTTCAAGTACTACGTGCGCAAGGCAAAACTCAATGACCGGCTGCATTTCCATTCGCTAAGACACTCAGCGGGATCACTCATGGTGCAGGCCGGGGTCCCGATCTACGCGGTGCAGAGAATTCTGGGCCATGTTTCGATTGCTACCACCCAGATCTATGCGCATCTCCAAACCGAGAATCTTCACTCCGAAGTCAACAAAATCCCAATAGCACTAAACTGAAGGGCAGATCCTGAGTCGACCAGGGTTTGGCCAGGTTTTGGTCTCCCCCTAACAGTAGCACGGTCTACCCCCTACTGTAGCAAAGTCTACCCCTAACTGTAGCAACCGTCTTTATTCGCTCAATGTTGACGGCCCTGAAATCACTTTTTCTCCCCTTTATATATTAGTACATACTAATAACATCCATCTCTCCGCCCCTGCTCCGAGATGGATTCTGGTTCTGACCCCTTAGCTAATGACTTCCCTGAAACCCAAAATTCGTCACCTCGAACGTTGGAAAAATGGGCTAATCGAGAAGAAAAGCGCCGCAATCATTGGCGATATTGATCGGACGAGGATAAAAACGGACAGTAATTAGTTGCACGTCTGAAAGGGGGGGGAAGGAGGGGAAAAAAAAGAAAAGACTCGACGCCGTGCATGGTCATAGGGCATTGGGGTTTTTCCGCGGGGCGGATCTTTTCTTTTTTGTTTTGGACGAGAAATAGGGGGCGGGCTTTCCGAGCGTCTATGTGCTGTTGAATCCCAACTCTGGACTGATGCGTCTGCCGCGCTTCTGCGGGAATATCTGTCATTCACAACTGGAAGTCTCACGATCCTAACCTTGGTGTGACCGGCATCCTTGACTCTTGAGGCCTGAGTCGGTAGTATACTGTAGTGTTCATTGACGGTCGGCGCTGTCCAAGGATGGTGGCCGACTGTTTTGTTGCCGCAGTCCTTTCAGTTCTCGGAGGCCGCATGCGAATTTATACACTGGCAATCCTCACTCTTACAATTTGTACTCATTCCGACCTCGAAGCACAGTGGGTCCAAACCAATGGACCCTCTTATGGCTATTTCCATTGTCTTGCTGTCAGCGGAACAAATCTATATGCCGGCACCCAAAGCGGTGTCTCCGTTTCTACCAACAATGGCGATAGTTGGACTGCGGTCACCTTAGTCCCGCTGTACCGCGATGTTATGTCGTTAGCTGTCAGTGGGACGAATGTTTTTGCGGGCTGTGAAACCGGCGGCGCCCTTCTTTCCACTGATAACGGGACGAGCTGGACTGCCGTCAACTATGGTCTAACATCCTCAAGTGTCTTTTCTTTTGCCGTCAGCGGGACGAATGTCTTTGCGGGGACTGACGGCGGCGTCTTTCTCACCACCAATAGCGGGAAGAGCTGGACAGCGGTCAATTCAGGTCTACCTTTGAACACAAGGATATCTTCTCTTGCTGTCAGTGGGACAAATCTCTTCGCGGGGTCCAGCTTCAGCAGCGGTGTCTTTCTTTCCACCAATAGCGGCACAACCTGGACTCCCGCGGACTCAGGCCTGACCGACACGTACGTCGATGCTTTTGCTGTCAGTGGGACGAATCTCTTTGCAGGCACTTCTCGCGGCGTCTTTCTCAGCACCAACAGCGGGAGAAGCTGGACCGCGGTCGACTCAGGTCTAACGGGCGATGTCAGGTCTCTAGTTGTCAGTGGAACGAATCTCTTCGCGGTGACCGGCGGCGGCGTCTTTGTCTCCACCAATGGCGGCACAAGTTGGACTGCGGTGAACTATGGTCTAACAGTCCCATATGTCATATCTCTTGCGGCCAGCGGGCAGAATCTTTTCGCGGGCACTAACGGCGGCGTCTTTCGGTCCACCAATAACGGCGCAAGCTGGAGTGCGGTCTACACCGGTCCAACGCCCGTGAATGTTTACGCTCTTTCTGTCAATGGGTCGAATATCCTTGCGGGCGCTGATCGCGGAGTCTTTCTCTCCACCAATGCCGGCGCGGCTTGGACTCCGCTAAACTCAGGTCTCACGGCCTATAGTGTCTTTGCTTTTGCCGTGAGTGGGACGAATCTCTTCGCTGGGACTGATGCCGGCATCTTTCTTTCGACGAATAGCGGAATTGGCTGGACTGAAGTCAACCCATATCTCAATTATACCAGGTCTTTTGCCTTCATGGGGACGAATCTTTTTATAGGCGGTGGCTCTGGTGTGTATCTTTCTACCAATAACGGGACGAGCTGGACTCCGGTCAACTCAGGGCTATGGAGCCCGACTGTTTGGTCTCTTGCGGTCAGTGGGACGAATCTCTTTGCGGGCACTGGTGGTGGCGGCGGCGTCTTTCTATCCGCTGATAGCGGCGCGAGCTGGACTGGGCTTTATTCAAGTCCGACGACCACGGATGTCTTCGCCCTCGCTACCAGTGGGGGGAATCTTTTTGCGGGCACAAATGGCAGTGGCGTCTTTCTTTCCACCGACAAGGGGACAACCTGGGCTCCCATCGACTCAGGCCTGACCAACATGTGGGTCTGGTCTCTTGCTTTCAGTGGAACGAATCTCTTTGCGGGCACGCTCGGTGGGGGCGTCTTGCTTTCCACCAACAACGGGAGAAGCTGGACCGCGGTCAATTCGGGTTTACCTTTGAACACGTTGGTATATTCTTTTGCTGTGAGTGGGACAAAACTCTTCGTGGGCACTGGCGACGGCGTCTTCCTTCGTCCCCTATCAGAAATTGTCAGCGTGAAGCTTTCGTCAAATGAACCTCCGACAGTGTTCAGACTTGAACAGAATTATCCGAACCCCTTCAACCCCACCACCACCATTCGCTATGCGCTCCCAGGCAGGGTACACGTCACCCTAACCGTCTTCAATGCCCTCGGTCAGGAAGTCGCCACACTGGTCAACGACAGCCAGGACGCGGGGTATCATGACGTACGCTTCGACGCTAGTGGATTGGCGAGTGGGGTGTACTTCTACCAGTTGAGGGCAGGGGACTATGTGGCTACGAAGAAGCTCTTGGTTTTGAGGTGAGCCGACCGGCCTCGCGGTGACGCCGAAGCACGGGTCGATCCCAACAGGCCATGCGTGACATCGGAGCACGGGTCGATCCCGGCCGACCGAGCGGTGACGTCGATGGCGTGGATTAGTCGGCGAGGTCCCGTAGAAACAGATCAAGAGGTTCTGCATGACATCATCAAAAGCAATTGTGTCGTATGTGCTTGTGCTATGCGTGAGCGGTGTCATCGCCTTAGGACAGACCAAAGATACCTCTGATCAAAAGATGGTTGGTGTATGGCAGCGTGGTACGAACGCTATTCCCTCCGGGTGGGGCGACTGCTACTTGTTTTACCCAAACCATACTTTTCGTTTCTATTTCAGTCAGACTCAATTGGCTGAGAACCGAATAGTGGGTGTACATGGGCAGTATCGAATCAAGGGTGATTCAATCTATTTTCTACCTCGCGCAACTGAAGAGATGATCGGTGGAAGACTCTCTAAGCCTGGTCCCCCAGGATACCCTGAATGGTATTTGAAGGGTTCAAAACGTGTAGTTATTAAGCAGGTAGATCCCCAAGAGCAAGCGGCGTCAATCGGTGAGTTTGACAAAACCACTCGGTCTCTCTCGATAGACGAGGTCCGCTACTACAAGATGAAGGAGCGACCTGAGGAGTATTTTGGAAAATGAGGGTTTTATTAGCGCGGTGGCGACGTTGGTATTCGGCTCTCGATCGAGGGGTCCCGAATCCCCGTTCGAATAAAATGATCACCGTTCCCGACCGGCCTCTGTGACGTCGGAGCAGCGGTAATTCCAACCAGGCCTCGCGGTGACGTCTGGGACTGTGCGGAGTAGCGTGTGAGCCGCCGACGTCAGGCAGGAGCTCGTGGTGCAACTATGAATCAATTCTTTCAGAAGATACTATCTATAAAGCATTTGCAGATATTAATCTGCATCTCACTTTTACCAAGTACTGCATTTGATCAGTCAATATATTGGCGACAAACGGATGGACCGAGTGGTGGTACAGTACGGTCATTTGCAGGCTACGGCAACTACATTCTGGCATCGATGACCTCAAACGGCTACATATATTTGTCTTCCGACCAGGGTCGTTCGTGGCAAATTATCAATGCCCAGAACAGTCCATTATCCTCCGTTGCGACAAACAGCAATACGATATTCGCGATAGGGTCATATCAAACACTGTCATCGAGCACCGATCTTGGAAGGACGTGGAACACTCGTTATATCCAAATACAAGGATATCCTCAACTGACAGGTTTATGGGCATTTGCAAACAAGCTGTATCTTGGCACAGCATCCGGGTTTTACGCTTCTATCGATGGAGGAACGAGTTGGTCACAGTCTCTGTTGTCTGATCAGGTCGTGGAGGACATTGAGCAGAGCAGTCAAGCCTTGTATATAGGAACAAACAATGGTGTATTTTCATCGACAGATGAGGGGGCCACATTTGGATTTTCACCACTTGGATACGTTTCGGCCATTCATACCTACAACTCAAGAGTATTTGTGGGCATAGCATCCGGCGACATATACTCTTCAACAGATCTTGGAAAGACGTGGACAAGACAAGGTTCAACGGGCGGAGGCATATTATTCTCGTTTCTACTAAAAGATTCTCTCCTAATTGCCGGAACCCAGTATGAAGGCGTGACGTTGTCTGATGACCTCGGGCAATCATGGACAAATACCAATATGCGCTCCGAATACGTCTACTCTCTGTTCGACCATGGTGACGCCCTATTCGCGGGAACGCGTTATGACGGTATGAGTATGTCCTTGGACGGGGGTAAATCGTGGCAAGGGACGTCTGTGGCTAGCATGAACATTGGGGCAATAGCCGCATTTGATTCTGTGCTGCTCGCGTCTCAAGTATATTCTTCCAATATCTATCGCTCGAGTGACGCTGGGAGGACATGGACTACCAACCGTCTGCCTGCTGATTTCGTATTCTATTTCGCTACATCGGGAAGTACGTACTTTGCAGGCGCGAACCATGGTGTATTTGTTTCAACGGACAAAGGCCTCACATGGAACATACGCGGTTCTCAATTGTATAACGATAATGTCATGTCTGTTGCGTTTTCTAACGGTTACCTTTTCGCTGGTATTGGAGGAGGTGGGCTGCGCAAGTCCAGCGATCTAGGGGCGACATGGACTTACTGCCAAGGCATTCCGAACAACGATGATGTCTATGATTTGCTGCGGGTCGGTTCAAGAATCTACGCTGCGACATTAACAGGAGTATACGTATCGTCCAATCTAGGGGTTGATTGGATAAAGCATACACCCGATGGATATGGTTATGCCCTCAGCGCCGTAGATTCCGTTGTTTTTGTCTCCGGATATTTCAGCAACTATAGCGTAATGAGATCGACAGACAACGGACAATCCTGGATTGAGATGTTGAAAACACTTACTACATCATCATCTTATTTCTATGGCATGGCTTCCCACGGGCACGACCTCTATTTAGGAACGGATAACGGAGTGTTTCGAACAAGCGACCTAGGGACCACTTGGATTACTTTTAGTGACAGCCTGCAACATGGAGGAGAAGTCGTTACGTCCCTGGCAACTGATGGAACAAATCTCTACGCAGGGTCAAATCATGACGGCATTTGGTGGAGACCATTTCAAGCACCTTATCTGGCCTTTTCTCATGAACCAATAATTCTTTCTAATGTGTTGATCGGCGGTGTCGCTACAGCTGACCTCATTTTGAGAAACACAGGTTCTCTCTCATTGTCCATCCAGAGCGTGACAGTCGCCGATCAGCAATTCAAAGTTCAATTGAACTCTCCTAGTATCCCACCGGGCTATTCTTCATCATTGAGTATTCGGTTTAATCCTTCCAAACTCGGCGAGCAAACCGCACATTTGATATTTCATAGTAATGCGTTCAATGCCGTTGATTCCGTGAATATTTATGGTCTTACTCGTCAGGCCAATGGGCTCGAAACCCAATTAGGCTCGCCGAACGTCTTTCATTTAGAGAATAATTATCCCAACCCATTTAATTCGACAACAACGATCCTTTTTGGAGTACCTGCTCCTGATCACGTGCGATTGCAAATCTTTGGCATAGCGGGCAGCATAATTGCCTCGCTGCTGGATGAGACTATCCCGGCGGGCAACTATGAATACCACTGGAACGCGACCGGAAACGCGAGCGGAGTCTATTTTCTGCGGCTTCAGACAACAACAACTTCAGCAATAAGGAAACTTCTATACCTGAAATGAGTTGAACTGATTCCGCTCTTGTCGGGTGCGGAGGCGAGGGCGCTCATTCTTCAAATCCGAACTGTAGATCTACATTGGGGTAAAACACCAACTAAGAGGTTAGCAACCGAGAGCCTGATCCGCGAGGGTTGGGCTCTCGTCATTTAAAGCTCTCCTGAAATCTGGAATAAGAGAAGGTAGATCACCTACCCCTTCCCAATCCAGAGGAGAGCTATGTCAACCCAAGATTTCCACACCCTCCAGCGCTATGCCATGAAGATGCTGAAAGACCCCGATGATCGTGATGAACTCGTTCTCCTCGCATGGCAAGAGAGCATCCGTCTCGGGCCCAAATCATCGATGCCGTTACTGGTGAACTACATGAAGTGGCGTGCAATGGAAAATAAGCGTTCCATTGTCGGAGTACATGATGGTGGAAAGAGTTTGCGGGATGTATGGCACCACGATCCGGTGTCGCTCGATGCACAAGCGGGGAGAGACGATACACCATTGAAAGAATTCGTCTTCAGTTATGATCGTGATCCGTTCGGACAGTGCGTCGCGTCCGGATTCGAAGATGATTTGACTATGAAGGAGCAAATGGTAGCCGAGCAAATCATCGCAGGATACACGGACAAGGAATCTGCAAACAACCTCGGGCTTACTGTAGTCGAGCTGAGAAACACAAAGGGCGATGTCCGACAGAAGGCGATTCAGCACCTCGTGTGAATGAAGGGGGGCGGAGGATCTTCATCCGCCTTTCTTTACGTGAACGAGGGTGTCTGATCTAAAGAGGACCCGAAATATGGGACCCAATGAGCCTCAACACGAACCGGGTACATAAGTATCCTTACCACCCTTCTACTCAAACAAGCTCGGACCGAAGCCTCGAAGCTGGATCCGATCGGATTTCTAAGGAGGCAGTACCTGGTGGGAAGGAAGATCGGTTTCTGTATTTTGTTTTTGGATTTGATTTCCAGTGTCTTTGGCGATATCGGACCATAGCTCGACCGGCTCCATCTCGATCGTCACACCTTCGAGCAGATGCGTAATGTGCACCTCCAAGTGTCGCAAAGTCTGCCTGTAACTGTAGCAATGTCTACCCCTAACGGTAGCAGTGACATCAAAACGAGCGAGGAAAATCAAGGGTGAATCGGGTTTATTTCCTCTTTAAATACTACTACATAGTATTACATCCCTCCCTTCGCGCCTGCTTCGGGAGGGATTTTCTTTCTCTTGATCGTTGAAGGAGTTGAAGAGCCACCCTTTTTTCCATATATTCTCGGCCAGAGTTGCTCCAGTCCGTTGTGATGATGAGGGAATATTGCTAACAAATTGCTACAACAATCCCTCTTGATGGTGTGGTCAATTGGATCTGTGGCCCGAAAAGATCGAGTTTTTGAGCTGTTTTTTCCCCGGAGAGCTGGCAGAACGGCTATTGCACCGGTCTTGAAAACCGGCACCCGCAAGGGTTTGGGGGTTCGAATCCCTCGCTCTCCGCAAAACTGCGATAAGTGTTGATAAATCAATAACTTGCGCGTCACGATGTCGGAAACGTGTCCATTTCGTGCCCACTTTTCAGGGAACTCCAGGGATAAGGAAGGACACCAATGGCGACACCGAGAGTAAATTTACTCCGCATCAAGACCAGAAAAGGGATCGTTTACCAACTCGACTATCGCGTCAACGGCAAGCGCTTTCGCCCAAAGGTCGGTTCGGACAAGCATGCCGCTGAGCTTACCAGGAAGAAAGTCGAGTCGGACATCCTCTACGGCACCTACCAACTCACCGGCCAGAACAGCAAATCCATAACCCTCGATGCTCTGATCACCGAGTATCTCAAGTCGAAGAAGCACCAGGTTAGAGCTTCCTCCATCAAAAGGTACAAGAACTACTTCGACCGAGTCTCAAGATTTTTCTCGGAATACTTCCCGGCCGCGGGATCCGATATACGCCTCATAGAGACGTCCTATCTTCGCGAATTCATTGATAACGCCATCGAAGCCGGAGCGAGCGAAGGACATTCATGGTCAAAGCGAACTGTCAATGATAGCATCAAGATCATTAGATCGCTTTTCGGATTCGCTATCGAGAACAATTATGCCGAGACAAATCCAGCAGACAAGATTGCACAATTGAGGATTGTAGGGAAATCAAAGGCCAGCGCATTCTCTGATGAGGAATTGGAAAAGGTCTGGGCAGCGATTGACCCTCATTGGGTGGATTCCTTGAAATTCATTTCGCATACGGGACTACGAAAGGCGGAGCTCATCCATCTCCGGTGGGAAAGTGTAGATCTGACTCCTGGCAAGGAGCAGATAACCGTCGAGTGTTATGATGATTTTGAAACCAAGACCGGCGAATCACGTCCGGTACCATTGAACGCCGAGGCAGTGGAGATCATTAAGCGACAGAAGGGAAAAAATGCCGAATTGGTTTTCACAAGCAAGGAAGGTCATAGGATTCATCCTGACAAGATCTACCACGCCATGAAGGACGCCCTGGGCGAACTTGGATTGAAAGGAGATGTCCATAAACTCAGGCACACATTCGCATCAAATTTAGGTCTGAAGAACTTTGATAGAACGACGATCTCCGATCTGATGGGGCATAGTGATCCAAAGACCACCCAGATCTATCTACACACGAACGATAAACGATTGAGAGAAGCAGTTGCGGCATTGGTGGGCGAGGGCACTGGGGGTAAGGCGGAACCTGAG
>Ga0182021_10006195_pt1 | contig 14200 bp, 12 predicted proteins | sample 612E3MmetaG_FD_120493 | JGI IMG/M metagenome (GOLD analysis project Ga0182021, IMG submission 120493) | Permafrost microbial communities from Stordalen Mire, Sweden - 612E3M metaG (Illumina Assembly) | ecosystem: Environmental > Terrestrial > Soil > Wetlands > Permafrost | place: Sweden... | reverse complement strand
GCCGCGCCGGGGATCGTCACCGGGAGTTTTCCGGTCACGTCGATCTCGCCATAGATGGCCTTGACCGCCGTGATCTGTCCCTGGGGCTGATTGCGGTAAAGGCAGAGATAGGCGTCGACGGATGGAAATTCACCCAGGAAATAAGGGCTGCCGAAAGAGACGGCCACAACTGGTTTGCCCGATTCTTTCAATTTTTTTATCAGAGCCGTGTGCTTGGCGTCCAATCCCACGCTCCCCTTCAAGGCGCTCAAGCTGGAGAAGAGGGCGCAGACATAGACATCCGCGCCGGCCGACTTGGCGAACGACTCGTCCAGATATTCCTGCCCGGTATCGGCGTCGGCATAATAAATTTCAGTCTGGGGGGAGTGCGCCTTGACGGCATTGGCGAACGTCCGGCCGGCGAAATATTCGCCCCGGTCGCTGCTGAGGGAGAAGACGGCGACTTTGGCTTCGGTCTTGAGCGGCAGAAGATCGCCGTCGTTCTTGACCAGGGTGGCCGCCGCTTCAAATGTCTTTTGAGCCTGCGCCAGAGCCTGCCGGCCTCCCAGTTCCAACGGCAGGGAGGCGACATCGACAAATCGATTTCGGTGCAAACCCAACCGGGCCTTGGCCTCCAGGATGCGGCGGGCCGAAGCGTCGATCCGCTCCTTGGAAAGAACGCCCGTCCGGACCTGTTCCTTCAGAAAGTCAAGGACCTTTTCGGTCTCCAGCGGCAGGAGGACCATGTCGCAGCCGGCCTGGATGGCCTTCAGAGCGGCTTCGGTCGGGGTGTATGAATTGGTCACCCCGCCCATCTCCATGGCGTCCGTGACGATGAGCCCCTTGAAGCCCATTTTTTCGCGCAGCAGGCCGGTCAGGATGGCGGATGACAGCGTCGCCGGAAGGTTGGGGGTTGGATCGAGGGCCGGGACGACGAGATGGGAAACCATGATGGCGCTCACGCCGGCGGCGATGGCCCGGCGGTAGGGATACAACTCGACTTTTTCCAGCCGTTCGCGGTCGGCCTTAATCACCGGAAGAAGGATATGCGAGTCGAGGTCTGTGTCGCCATGGCCGGGAAAATGCTTGGCCGTGGCCAGCATGCCGTTGTCCTGGCAGCCCTTGATGAAGGCCGCGGCCAGCCGGGCGATCTGCTCGGGATTCTCGCCGATGGACCGGGTGTTGATGATCGGATTGTCGGGATTGATGTTGACGTCGACGACCGGGGCGTAAGTCATATGGATGCCGAGGGCCCGGCCTTCGAGGGCCGTGGTGCGGCCCATCTGGTAGGCCAGCTCCTCGGAATCGGCCGCACCCAGGCCCATGATCGTGGGAAAGAGCGTCGACCCGGTGATCTGCGTGCCCACGCCGCGCTCAAAATCCGAAGCCATGAGGAGGGGGATGTCGGCCAGCGACTGCAGGGCGTTGTTGAGGAGGGCGGTCTCATAGGCTTGGCCCCCGAAGATGACCATTCCGCCGACTTTGTGGTGGGCCACCAGCCGCTTGAGATAGGCGGCCTGTTCGCCGTCGGCGGGATAAAATTCCCCGGCATAGCGGCAGCCGATCATCTGGGCGACTTTTTCCTCGGGCGTCAGCCGGCTCATCATCGCTTCAACCCAGCGCGCACCGTCGGCGTCCAGGGAAAGGTCCATGCGCGGCCGCATCGTCCGGGGGGGCACGCAACTCAGGACGGCCGCGGCCAAGCCCAGGAAGCACGCGGATTTCAGGATCATCGGGAAATATTTCATGCCGCCCTCCGCGGAAGCCGTCGGCCTACTTCTTGTATTTAATCAGGCTGAAGACGGGGACGCCCGGATGGGCCTTGCGGATGGCCGGGACGCCACCCAGGAAGCTAAGCTCGATGGCCGCTCCGAATCCGACCGGGACGCCCTTGAGTTTCTTGATCAGGTTGAGCGCAGCGATCGACGAGGACCCGGTGGCGATCAGGTCGTCGATGATGAGGACCCGCTGGCCGGGAACAATGGCGTCGGCATGCATCTCGAAGACTTCGACCGCGTATTCATTGGGGGCCTCGACGGAGACCGTCGCCCGGGGCAGCTTGCCCTTCTTGCGGATGACGGCCAGGCCGCGTTTCAAATCGCGGGCCACGGGCGCGGCGAACAGATAGCCGCGCGCCTCGATGCCCACGATCAGGTCGGGCTTGCGGGTCTTGGCCCAAGCGGACAAGGCGTCGATGACGGCGCGGTAGGTATCCTTGTCGGAAACGAGCGGCGAGATGTCCTTGAAGCCCACGCCGGGCTTGGGATAATCCTTGACCTCATAGATTTTCTTTTTGAGAGCGGCAGTGTTCATAAGTTCTCCTTTAAGAAATCGGCCTTATTTAAATTCAGGCGTCCAGAGATGTCAATTGGAGACGCAGCCCTCATTACTCGATGGTGATCGTGCGGGTGTCGTCGGACGCGACTTCGATCCGGACCTTGATGGCCGGCATCGGGAAGTCGATCTTTTCCGCCCACTCCACGACGATGATTCCGTCGCCGACATAATCCTCGAAGCCGAGGTCGCGGATCTCCGGCGTGTTGGCCAGGCGATAGAGATCGAGATGGTAGATCGGCACGCGGGCCTGATAGACGTTCATCAGGGTGAATGTCGGACTGCAGACCTGATTGACATCGGATAATCCCAACCCGGCCGCAAGGCCCTTGGCAAAGACGGTCTTGCCTGCGCCGAGATCGCCGATGAGGAAGACGACCTCATCGCCCTTGAACCCGCGGGCCATGGATTCAGCTACGGCGCGGGTCTCCTCTTCGGAGTGGGTCTTCATTGGATTGGTCCGCGCCGCGGGATTGTTTTTCATGCCCGGGCGTCTTCCAGCGATTTGATCGCCTGCGGCAGGAACCGGATCAGGTCTCCGGCGATGAGCGCCTTCTCGGACAGTCGGGCGGCCGCCAGGTCGCCGCTCAGGCCATGGACGTAAACAGCGGCCAGCGTCGCCCCCAGCGCGTCCTTGCTTTGGACGAGCTGCGAACCGATCATCCCGCTCAGGACGTCGCCCGAACCGCCGGTGGCCATGCCCGGATTACCGGTCGGGTTGACGTAGACTCGGCCGTTCGGAGCGGCCACGATCGTCCGGAATCCCTTCAGGACGAGAATGACATTGTTTTCCCGAGCGAACCGCGGCGCCAGCTCCAACCGTTTAGCCAGGACTTCCGGAACGGAAAGCCCGGTCAGCCGCCCGAATTCCCCGGGGTGCGGAGTCAGGACGACGGGCCCGGGCAAATTCCGCAGAAGCTCGAGATGCCCGGCCAGGATATTGAGGCCGTCGGCGTCGATCAGCAAAGGAACCTTGATCCTGGGTATGAGCGTGCGGACGAATTCGGCCGTGGACGGATCGGTGGTCAGTCCGGGACCGATGACCACGGCGTCTTTGCCCTTGGCGATTTTCTCCGCCGCACCGACCGCGCCGGCGGCGATCGAGCCTTCTGCGGTCCCGAGCAGCGGCTCGGTCATGAGCTCCATCATGCCCCGGGCGATGCCGGCGACCGCCGCATCGGCGGTGCCGATCGTGACCAGCCCGGCGCCCATGCGCAGGGCCGCTTTCCCGGCCATGACGGCGGCGCCCGTCTTCCCCTTGGACCCGGCCAGCACCAGCAGATGCCCGTATGTGCCTTTGTGTCCGTCCCGGCGTCTCTTGGCGAAATGGGGAAGAACGGCTTCCCGCCCGATCATCTCCATGGACAACTTCTCGTCCTGGAGGAGAAACGGCGGGATTCCGATATCGGCCACGACAAGTTCGCCGACCAGCTCGGAAGCCGGCGGGAAGACATGGGCGATCTTGGGCGCGGCCAGAGTGACGGTCAAATCGGCCCGGATGGCGGGGCCGATGACATCGAACGAATCCGAGGAAAGTCCCGAGGGGATGTCCACGGCCAGACGGAATCCGGGGGCCTTGTTCATGTCTTCGATGGCCCGGGCATACAATCCCTCGGCCGGCTTCTGCAATCCGGTGCCGAACACGGCATCGACGATGATCGAAGCGTGGGCCAGGGTCATGGCCTGCTTTTTCCAGCACAGCTCGGTCGATGCGTCCACGACCTCAACGCCCGATTTCTCGGCCGCGGCCAGGTTCAGCGCGGCGTCGCCTTTCAGCTCCGACTTGGAGGCCAGCAGAAGGACCGTCGGCTCGGCGCCGCGATCAAGGAGATGCCTGGCCGCGACCAGCCCGTCTCCCCCGTTATTGCCCTTGCCGGCCACGACGACGATGCCTCGGCGGACGAAATCGGGAAAACGCGCCGCAATCTCGGCGGCGATACGGCACCCGGCGTTCTCCATCAACGCGACGCCGGGAATGCCGATCTCCTCGATCGTCGTCCGGTCGATCGTCCGCATTTGTTCGGCGGTCAGGATCTTCATGGTCAGTCCCCGGCGAATTTTATCATAAATCCCGTCTATGAAGGCGGATGGAAAACTCCCCCTGATCCTGTATGATGGATTCTGCGGGCCTTTATGAAAAACAACGGCTATATTTATATTGATCTGATCTCCAAGTCGGATGAAGGCGTCTCCATCGCGGCCTTCTATTCCCGGCGCTACACCCACTCCGACGAGGACGCCTGGCGGCGGCGGATCGAGTCGGGGCAGGTCCGGATCAATGGCCGGCCGGCCGCCGCGGAAGATATCCTGATCCGAGGCGACGTCCTTTCTTACCATCGCCCGCCCTGGGAAGAACCCGAAGCGCCCGTCGATTTTGGTATTCTTTTCGAGGACACGGATATCGTCGTTTTGGACAAACCCGCCGGCCTGCCGGTCCTGCCCGGCGGCGGATTTTTAGAGAACACGCTCCTGCATTTGGCCCGCCGGCGCTTCGGGCCTTTGTGCTCGCCTCTTCATCGGCTGGGCCGCGGCACATCGGGCGCCATTCTCTTCACTCGAAACGCCTCCATCGCCAGGATTCTAGTCCGGGCCATGGAAGAGCGGCGCATCCGAAAGGTCTATCTGGCGTTGGCCTCGGGAGACGTCAAACCGGACGAATTCACGGTCGAAGCGCCCATCGGCCCCGTGTTCTATTCGGATCAGGATATGGCGGGCGGGGCACCCGGTTTTGCCCGGGGATCAGATTCCGCCGTACGCGACCGTGGCTACGGTACTCGGGCAAGTGTCCACGCCTATTCACTCCACGGCCGGCCTTCGACCAGCCATGTCCGGGTCATCCACCGGCTTCCCCTGGAAAAGGCATCGCTTCTGGAAGTGACCATTCCCACCGGCCGCCCCCACCAGATCCGCATCCATCTCGCCTATGCCGGCTTCCCCCTGGTCGGCGATCCCCTCTATCAGGCCGGGGGCGTCCCTCGGCTCGCAATCGAAGCGGATGGCCGCCCGGCCCTTCCGGGCGACCTGGGATATCATCTGCACTCCTGGAAGATTCGCTTCCCCCATCCGACCCGCGGCGAGGACGTCGAGGTCGTCAGCCCTCCCCCAGCGCGCTTGAATCCCGAGCCCCTTTGAATTATTCCAGGGCGAGGGGCGTATCACTCGGAAACCCATTGACGGGCTTTGCAGTCCTACGCCTCACCCCCCCCTTGCTCTGAGCGAAAATTCGTGTTAACTTAACCGGTACTTTTCGGCATTTCCCGAACCATTTTAGGAGGTCCCCTATGTCCATCAAAGTCGGAATCAATGGGTTTGGACGCATCGGCCGCAACATGCTGCGCGCCGCCGTGGACGACCCCGGCATCGAATTCGTCGCCGTCAACGACATCACGGACGCCGCGACCCTGGCCCACCTGCTCAAGTACGACTCCGTCCTGGGCCGCTTCAAGGGCGAGGTCTCAGCCACCGCCGATTCCATCATCGTCAACGGCAAGGCCGTCAAAGTCCTGGCCGTCAAGGACCCCGGCGATCTGCCCTGGAAGGACCTGGGCGTGGAGATCGTCATCGAGTCGACCGGCAAATGGACCAAGCGCCCCGATGTCATAAAGCATATCGAGAAGGCGGGGGCCAAGAAGGTCATCGTCTCCGCGCCGGCCACCGATCCGGACGCCACCATCGTCCTGGGCGTCAACGAAAAGACCTACGATCCGGCCAAGCATCATATGTTGTCCAACGCCTCCTGCACGACGAATTGCCTGGCCCCGGTGGTCAAGGTCCTCAACGACACCTTCGGCGTCGAGAAGGGTTTCATGACCACGATCCACGCTTATACCAACGATCAGAAAATCCTCGACGCGCCCCATAAAGACCTGCGCCGGGCCCGGGCCGCGGCCGTCTCCCAGATCCCGACCACGACGGGCGCGGCCAAGGCCGTGGGCATCGTCATCCCCGAGCTCAAGGGCAAGATCGATGGCATCTCCATCCGCGTGCCGACCCCCGACGTCTCCCTCGTCGATTTCGTGGCCGTCATGAAGAAGGCCGTCACGGACAAAGAGGTCAACGCCGCCTTCCAGGCCGCCGCGGCCGGCCCGATGAAGGGCATCCTGCAGTACACCGACGAGCCCCTCGTCTCCTGCGATTTCCTGCACAATCCCCACTCGGCCATCGTCGACGGCCTGTCGACCAAGGTCATGGGCGAGACGCTGCTCAAGGTCATGGCCTGGTACGACAACGAGTGGGGTTATTCCTGCCGCCTCGTCGATCTGGTCCGCTACATCGCCCGGTGACGGCCATGCGTTTCATCGAAGACCTGGATGTCCGGGGCAAGACGGTCTTTCTACGGGTGGACTTCAACGTCCCCTTGAATGAAGACGGGACCATCCGCAACGACCAGCGGATCAAGGCCTCTCTTCCCTCCATCACCTATCTCCTGGGCCGCGGCGCCAAGCTCGTGCTGGCCTCGCACCTGGGCCGCCCCAAGGGCAAGCCCGATCCAAAAATGAGCCTGGCCCCGGTAGCCAAGCGCCTGGCCGAGCTTATCGGCCGGGACGTCATCATGGCCCCCGACGTCATCGGGCCGGAAGTCGACCGCCTGAAGGCCGGCCTCAAGGACGGCCAAGCCCTCCTTCTCGAGAACGTCCGATTCCAGCCGGGCGAGACCAAGAACGATCCCGCGTTGTCCAAAGCCCTGGCCCACGGCATCGACATCTTCGTCAATGATGCCTTCGGCTCCAGCCATCGGGCCCACGCCTCGGTCGTCGGCATCGTCGATTTCGTTCCCGTGGCCGCCGCCGGCTACTTGATGAAAAAAGAAGTCGATTACCTGCGCAAGGCCGTGATCAACCCGGCCAAGCCCTATGTAGCCATCCTGGGCGGGGCCAAGACCGAGGACAAGATCCCGGTCATCGAGACCCTGCTCAACAAGGCCGACACCATCCTCATCGGCGGGGCCATGGCCTACACATTCTTCCTGGCCCAGGGCAAGGACACCGGCAAGTCGCTGGTCGAGAAGGATAAGGTCGATATCGCCAAGGACATCCTGGCCAAGGCCGCGGCCAAGGGAGTGGCTTTCATGTTGCCCCTGGACAACCTCCTGACCGCTTCGATCGAATCGGGCCGGGTGGAGAAGATCCAGGAGGATTTCCCCTATCCGCCGGACCTGATGGGCGTCGACATTGGCCCTAAGACGATCGCCGCCTATTCGGCGGTCATCGCCAAGGCCAAGACGATCTTCTGGAACGGCCCGCTCGGCGTGTTCGAGCAGCCGGCCTTCGCCCAGGGCACGATCAAGATCGCCGAGGCCGTGGCCGCCTCGGGGGCCATCTCCATCGTCGGCGGCGGAGATTCGATAGCCGCCGTGGACAAGGCCGGAGTCAGCGCCAAAATCACCCACATCTCCACGGGCGGCGGGGCCAGCCTGGAATTCATCGCCAACCAGACCCTGCCGGGCATCGAAGCCCTGGAAAAGAAGATCTGACATGCGCCGCCGCCTGCCGCCGTTCGTCGCCGGGAACTGGAAGATGTACCTGACCCGGGCCGAGGCGGGGCTTCTCCTCGACGCCGTGGCCAAGGGCGCTCCCGCCCTGGCCCCGGCCGAGCTCGTCGTCCTGCCGCCCTACACGACCCTGGCCGAGGCGTCCGCGCGGCTTCGCGGCGGACCCGTGGCCTGGGGCGCCCAGAATCTCCATTGGGAGGACAAGGGCGCTTTCACGGGCGAGATTTCCGGGCCCATGCTGGCGGAGGCCGGCTGCCGTTTCGTAGCGGTCGGCCATTCCGAGCGCCGCAAGTACTTCGGCGAGACCGACGAGACGGTCAACCGCCGGACTTTGGCAGCCCTTCGGGCCGGCTTGCGGCCGATCGTCTGCGTGGGCGAAACCCTCGAGCAGCGCGAGGCCGGAAAAATGATGGATGTCATCGCCCGCCAGCTCGAGGGCGGGCTGGCCGGGTTGGCCGCCGAGCCGTTCGGACACATCGTCCTGGCCTATGAGCCCGTCTGGGCCATCGGGACGGGGCGGACGGCCGCCCCGGTCCAGGCCGAGGAAGTCCATGGATTCATCCGCGGCCGCCTCCAAGAAAAGGTTGGAAAAGCGGCCGCTGATTGTGCTATCATTCTCTATGGCGGCTCGGTAAAAACCGCCAACGCCTATTCCCTGTTCAAAGAACAGAACATCGATGGGTTTCTCGTCGGTGGGGCTTCCCTCGAGGCAGAGTCGTTTCTCGGCATCGCCGCGGAAGCCGTGAAGGCGTATAAGGAAGTCCAGTGAGCGCGCTAATTACCGTTATTCATGTGATCATTTGCGTGATTCTGATCGTCGCCGTCCTGCTCCAGTCGGGCAAGGCGGCCGACCTGGCCGGAGCCTTCGGCGGCGGCGGAAGCGCCACGGCGTTCGGCCCCCGCGGCAACGCCAGCCTGATGTCCAAGGTGACGGAGGTCTCCGCCATCTTGTTCATGCTCACATCGCTGGCCTTGTGGGTCATGTCCGGGAAGGAAGGCAGGTCGGCCGTCAGCGGCGTCAAGGCGCCCGCGGCCGCGGCCCAGACGGCACCCCAGAACGAAACGACGCAGCCTCCCGCCGCGCAGACCCAGAAGCCCGCGGCCGCCCCTATCAAGAAGGACCAGACTCCGGCGGGACAAGTCCAGCCCGCGAATAAAGTCGCCGCGCCCGTGACCAAGCCCTCGACGACGCCGGTCAAACCTCCCGACGTTAAGAAATAAATCGTCCCGCCTCCTGTGCCGAAGTGGTGGAATTGGCAGACACACTAGCTTGAGGGGCTAGCGAGCCTTACCCGCTCGTGGGGGTTCAAATCCCCCCTTCGGCACTCCTTTTTTCCTGCCCGTTATCGCCCCTTGGATGCCGTCCTGAGGGATAAATCCGTCATTTTCATGGCGACCGTATCGGGGCGACCTCAAGATGACAAAATGAACTAGCATTTGTTTTATTTGTATTTTATATTGATACCAATAAATGGGGGGGTGATTCCGAAAAAATCCCCCTAGGAGGAGCCCTTATGAACATGAAAGGTGCGAAGGTCGTTGTTTTGGCGTTTTTGGTCGTCTTGGCGGGAGTTGCCGGGCTTGCCGGGCAAATGCAGAAAAAAACAAACATCCCCACGAACGCGGCATTAATCAAAATCCCGCACATCTACGATGTGACGCAAGTCGTCATGGATTATGATGCGGAAACGTCTCTTAAGGGGGCCAATCTCGGGGCGACCCAGGGGACAAGAAAACTGCATGTCGACGGAATACCGGCGACTTTTTACCAGTTATGGTGCGACACCGCCTTCATTTTTGCCCCGCCCTCCCATTTCATCTATTGGGACCATGTTTACAAATTCGAAATCGTCGACGGAACGAATGTCGTTTCGAACGCTTTTACGAAAAGGATCCTTTGGAATTTCTATGGCGTTTCGCCGGCAAGCGGTCCTGCGGGAACGACAATCGAAGTTTCCGTTTTTAGGCTCTTGGCCGCGAACAATGGATTCGTTCTCAAGATCGGAAGTGTGGACCTCCCGATCCTGTCATGGACGGGAGGAGGGACCGTCGGGAAAATCACCGCCAAGGTTCCCGCGGGCCTTGCGCCGGGCGCTTATTCCGTTTACCTGCAGAAGGGTGGTGAAACGGCCTCGACGAAAAGCTATCAGTTCACCGTCACCAAGCCTACTCACGTCCCTATTCCGCCGATCAAGTAAAGGCGGACGAATAAAGGCTGAACAGGAACCTCTCAAGCCGGGCCAATCCCTGAGCCTGGGCCGCACTTGCGGACGTGCCGTTTGCGCGCAAACCGGAAGTGATGATCGGCACCTTCTCCAGGGAGGAGCCTATCGATCTTGGCATCGATGACTAAAGGATGGGAGGAGCGAAGCGTATGAAAAAATTATTGACGATGTTGGCCGCGGGATTGCTGATCTGCACGGCGGCCCGCGGGGCCGATTGGTACGTCAAGGCCGGCGCCGACGGCGACGGCACGAAGATCTCGCCGTTCGGCGATCCCTGGAAGGCGTTGGAGAAGGCCGTCCGCGGCGACGTCATTCACGTCGCCCAGGGCGTTTATAACGGCAAGGGCGGTTCGGGGCATTTCGTCATCAAGGTTCCCAACCTGACCCTGGTCGGGGGCTACAACGCGGATTTCTCGGCCCGGGATCCTTTCAAGAATTTGACTATATTGGAGCGGGCCAAGGACTTCCGCGGCGACTGGACCGGCCTCCCGGAAGGCATCATCGCCGGCGACCAGCACGCCGACCACGGCGGCCTGATCGTGGACGGCTTCGTCCTCAACGGCGAGAGCCGCAACGTCTATGGCCCCGAGGGCGACATCAATATCGCCAAAAGCTACAAGGGCGTGGCTTTCCTGGCCAATAAATCCAACATCAAAATCCGTAATTCCATCATCATCAATCCGCTGGGCGACGGCGTCTATTGCGCCTGGTCCGGCAAAGACAACGAAATCGCCAACACGTTCATCGTGAATACGTTCTACAACGCCGTGGCCACCCGCTCGGCCCAGCCCGATTCCGAAGTGAGGATCACGAACTGCACGATCGCCTTCTGCTGGTTCTATCCTTCCAAGGGGGGCGGTATGTCGGTCTTCGTCGGCCGCCAGGGCAAAACGATCATGGAGAACAATGTTTTCGCCTTCAATCAGACCGAAGGCGATGAGGCCGGCTTCGGCGTCTCCAACACTTTCGGCAATTCCGAGACGACCCTCGTCAACAACCTCTTCTTCCAATGCCAAGGCGGTTATTACAAATACATGGATGGGAACAAGCAAAGCCTGATCGTCTGGAAGCCGGCCGACCTGAAGGACCTGAACAAGGACGGCGAGCCGTTCATGCTCGCCGCCGCGGGCGGGAACTCGGACGAAGACCCGAAAATGGCGCCGGACAAGGCCTATTTCGAGAAATTCTCCAATTTCGTGGCTTCCCGGCCCGGCAAGCTGAACATGGATGCGATGAACCAATGGCGGCGCAGCGTCGGCCTGCCGCTGCAGGCGGAGCCCGGCTCGAAACGCAAAAACTACGGAATGGCCTATCCCCTGGCCTCCGTCGTGCCGAACCTTGCGTCGAAAGTCAAGGACCGCGGCGTGCGTATCGACGGCCCTTTTAAAGCGTACGGCGGCGGAGGGAGGGCGGCCGCCAAGGAAGGCCCCGCGGCGGTTCCCGGGTCCGCGCCGAAGGATTATGCCGAAGTCGCTTTCGAAGCTTTCAAAAAAGGCGCCGAGGGCGTCAAGCAGCTTTCCGGGAAGCCGGTGACGTTCAAAGCCGGTCTGGGGATGACCGCCACCTCATGGCTGCTCAAAGCCGCTCCGCGCGAAGATTACGCCTGCGTGCGGCTTCTCGCACCGGGCGAAAGCGACGCCACCCGCCGCTACGTTTTCGGTTATCTGTTGAAGGGTTCGGCCGCCGACAAGGATTGGGCCAAGTTCCTGAAGAAGAGGGACGCGCTCAACAAGGAAGGCGTCATCGTCAAGGGCACGGCTTTTTACGTCGGCTCGGATACATATGAGTATCCCGTCGGCATCATCATCGACGAAGTGGAGAAATAGCGCCCCGGCCAAAAAAACGCGCTCTTCACTTCTTCTCAGCCTTTGGAAGCCACCCAGAGGGAAAAATCCGTCTCGTTCATGGCCCCAGAGGCGCGGCCGACCTCAAATCCCTTCTTCAGAACGATGAACGTCGGCACGGCCTTGATCTTGAAGGCCTGGGCCAGCTCCGGATTCCGGTCGGTCTCCACCTTGACGACCATCAGGCTGCCGGCCCGCCTCTTGGCCAGGCTCTCCACGATGGGCCGCATCATGTGGCAGGGCATGCAGGTGGGCGAAGAGAAATCGAGCAATACAGGAAGGGTCGCGTTCTGGATGAGAGCCACGACCTGCTCCTGGGGCAACTCGAGTACCGTTCCCGGGACCGGCAGAGGGGTTTTGCAGCGGCCGCAGACGACCGCTTTTTTCGTTCCGAGCGGATAGTTGTTGGTCGCCCCGCATTCGAGGCAGCTGACCTTCACTTTTTCCATCTCCGGCATCATGAGTTCTCCCCTTTCGTTTTTTTCAGCAGCGTTTTCCGCTTGGCTTCGGAAAAACGCTCGATGGCATAGCGCAGCGTCGTCCGCGGGATGGCCGGACCGTGCCGGAGAAGAAACGCTTCCAGCCGGGCCGGATCCTTCTTCCCCGCCTCGCGCAGCATCCAGCCGTTGGCCTTCTCCAGCAGATCGTCCCGGACCGGAAACGTGCGCCCGGCGATATCGTAGGCCGCATCCAGAAACTTGCCGTGGCGGGCCAACGGAACATACGCCACGATCGAACCTCTCCGGACCCAGCGGTTGGGATGGTCAGTCCAGGTTTTGATCTCGTTGATCAGGTCGGGATTCTTCTCGATCAGCCAGGACAGCGCCTCGGGGCAGAGGACGTCGACGCAGGCCCAATTGTCGCAATTATCCGCCGCCAGCCAGCGCTTCAAGTGCGGAACGAGTGCGGGCGTGAATTCCTTTTTGAATTTCAGGAGCAGGAGGATCGCCGAGGTCTTGGCTTCGATGGCTTTGCGCGGCAGAAGAATTTCGCAGAGCGCCAGGGCGTCGCCCAGAGACCAGCGGTCCTTGATCCGGTCGTGCACGTCGGCCGCGAGCGCCCTCATCCGGGGAGCCGTCAGTCCGTAACATTCGACGGCTTCCTTGAAAAATCGCTGGGATCGGGCGGCTTTGACCGGATCCCGCTCGGCCTCCAGCCGGGCCAAGATCTCCGCGGCGATCGCCTTCGGCGAAATTGCCGCAGACTTGCGCGGGACCGGGCTGCGAGGCGAATCCGCTTTAATCATCGTAGGAACCTCGGCCCCATTATAGCAAAGGGCCGGCCCGGGAAGGTACAAAACGGCACGCTCGCCCGGAGATAAGCGCCGCGGTTCAGTGCCCCTTTTCATTTTGGCCGTTGACCGCATAGGCGTTCAAATCCAGAAATCCATGGCCGGAGAGGCTGAAGAGGATGATCGTCTCCCGGCCGATGCGCTTGGCCTCCAGGGCCTGCTCGACCGCGGCGGCCACGGCATGCGCGGACTCGGGAGCGGGCAGGATGCCCTCGGCCTTGTAAAACAGCCGGGCGGCGTCGAACACCCGCTCCGCCCCCATCGCCCGGGCTTCGACGATGCCGCGGGCCGTGAGATGGCTGACCAGCGGGGCCATTCCGTGATAGCGAAGGCCCCCGGCATGGATCGGCGGAGGAACGAAGTCCATCCCCAGCGTATGCATGAAGACGAGCGGCGTCATGCCGGCCGTGTCCCCGTGGTCGTAGCGCAGCTCGCCTTTGGTCAGCGAGGGGCAGGCTTCGGGTTCGATGGCCAGGAAACGCATCGCCGGCCCTCCGGCCAGACGGCGGCGGACAAAGGGAAAAGCCAATCCGCCGAAATTCGACCCTCCCCCGACACAGCCGATGACGACGTCGGGGAATACGCCGTAATCGGCCATCTGGCTTTCCGCCTCCAGGCCGATGACCGTCTGGTGCATGAGCACGGCGTCCAGAACCGATCCGAGGGAATAGCGGCTGTTCGCGCTCTCCAAGGCCACTTCGAGCGCCTCGGAAATGGCGATGCCCAGGCTGCCGGGATGATCCGGATCTTTCTCATAAAGCATCCGGCCAAACCGCGTCTTGGAGCTGGGGCTTTCATCGACCTCGGCGCCGAACATCTCCATCAGCATTCGGCGGCCCGGCTTCTGCCGATAGCTGACCCGGACCATGAAAACCTTGACCTTGACGCCGAAGAGCGAGCCGGCGTGGGCCAGGGCGCTCCCCCATTGGCCGGCCCCGGTTTCGGTGACCAAAGTGGCCAATCCGTCCTTGGCGGCCAGATAGGCCTGGACCAGCGCGGTGTTGCTTTTATGGCTGCCCATCGGGCCGGCGCCTTC
>Ga0182021_10006193_pt1 | contig 14205 bp, 13 predicted proteins | sample 612E3MmetaG_FD_120493 | JGI IMG/M metagenome (GOLD analysis project Ga0182021, IMG submission 120493) | Permafrost microbial communities from Stordalen Mire, Sweden - 612E3M metaG (Illumina Assembly) | ecosystem: Environmental > Terrestrial > Soil > Wetlands > Permafrost | place: Sweden... | reverse complement strand
GGCTCCTAAAACCAAAATCAGGGCGGCTGCCGACAGAACCCAGCGAGCGCCGTCAGTTCTTGGCGGCATAATATCCTTCTTTGGCGTGCACGATCAGCTTCGGAAGCCCTTCGGGCGGATCCAGCTTAACCTGGATTTTTCGCCAGGCCCCATCATGGGTCTTGTTGGTGGGGTTGTAACCGAGGACGTACTGATTGCGCAACTCTGCATGGATAAGGTCAATATAATAGTCGAGCGTGTTGAAATTGTCGGGGAAAAACGCCCTTCCTCCGGTCAGACTGACGATGTTTTCGAGCAGACCTCGCCCATAGCCGAGGTTGCCCTGCTCCCCGATCGCGTAAATCTGGACATCGGACTCCTTGGCGAACTCGCGCACTTCTGAGATGGTATAGCGGCTGGTGTTATCTTCGCCGTCCGTGATCAGAATGAGTGCTTTTTTTTCGTTTTTTGCGGCTTTTACTTGATCCAACCCCATATAAACGGCATCGAAAAGGGCAGTGCGGCCACCGGCTTGTTTCAGTGCGATCTCGTTCCGGATGGTTGAGCTCTGATGAGTGAAGTTTTGGACCAGGGTGGTTCTTTCATTAAAAGTAATCAGGGCATATTCATCGTCGCGGTTGCCGTTTTCCAGGAAGCGCACGATCGCGCTCTTTGCCTTTTGGATATTGTCATTATCCTTCATGCTGCCGCTGACATCGAGAATGAGGCCGACGCTCACTGGCGCCGGTTCTTGCGTGAAGGAGACTATGGATTGCTCGACCTTGTCCTCGTAAACCTTAAAGTGCTCCTTTTCGAGGCCCGTCACGCACCGGTTTAGCGGATCGGTCACGGATACTTTCAGGAATACGGTTTCCACGCCGACGCGAAATATAGGTAGCTGTTGCTTTTGTGCCTGGTGGGCAAAAAGGAGAGGGCCCGTGCACACCAGAGCCAAAAGGGGGATGGCAGCTACTTCTGCCACTCGACGGCTAGTCAATTGCACCTCGCCCGAAGTCTGCGTCAAGGAGCGCACGGACGCTGGGCTTCTTTGCTAACATTCTACCAATTTGAAAACGTATGTCAAGAAGGCGGTCTCATTGCAACCTCTCCAGAAAGTCCATTCCGACCAGCACTTCACGGGGCTTGGATCCCTCCGCGGGACCAACCAGGCCATTCGTGTGCATCATGTCGATAAGCTTCGCCGCCCGGCCATATCCGATGCTGAGCCTGCGTTGCAGGAGCGAAGTAGAAGCGCGTCCTTCGCTTACCACGATACGCACAGCGTCCTTGTAAAGGCTGTCTTCAGCAGCCCCGTCAATGGGATTGCCCGCCTCGTCAAGTTCCTGGTCCTCTCCGTATGTGAGAACAGACTCGTCATACATTGGACGCCCTTGGTGCCGTAAATGTTCAACGATATTCTGGGCCTCCTTCTCGCTTACGTAGGCTCCATGAATGCGCACCAATCGTGACGAACCGGGAGGGACAAAGAGCATGTCCCCATTTCCCAGCAACTGCTCGGCTCCGTTTGCATCGATGATCGTGCGCGAATCGACCTTGGTTGCCACCTTGAAAGCAATTCTGCAGGGAAAATTGGCCTTGATAACTCCCGTAATCACATCCACGGAGGGTCGCTGGGTAGCGAGAATCAGGTGAATGCCCACAGCCCTCGCCATGGCCGCCAGGCGCGAAATAGACTCCTCGACGTCACGCGAAGAGACCATCATCAAATCTGCCAGCTCGTCAATGACGAGGACCAGATAAGGAAGAGTTTTCTCGAGTTCTCCCTCAGGGTTGTTCTCGGGGTCGAGGAATGAAAGCTGGCGCCCTGTCGAGCGAATCAGCGTGTTGTACTGGTCAATGTTGCGCACGCCGCGCAGCGCCAATTTTTTGTAGCGCGCCTCCATTTCGTTCGTGGCCCACCTCAAGGCATTAGCCGCATCCGTCGGATCGGTGACGATCGGGGTCAGCAAGTGCGGGATCTTGTCGTAGATGCCCAACTCAAGTCGCTTGGGATCGATGAAGACAAAACGGACTTCCTCCGGAGTGGCCTTGTAGAGGATCGAAGTGATCATGCAATTAAGAGCCACACTCTTGCCGGAACCGGTGGCGCCTGCGATGAGCAGATGAGGCATGCGACCCAGTTCCGTCACATAGACATTTCCGTTGATCAGCTTGCCCAATGCGAGCGTGAGGCGCGAGGGCGATTTGCGGAAGATGTCCGATTCGATCAGTTCGCGCAGCAGGATCGTCTCGCGCTTCGTGTTGGGAATTTCAATTCCCACCGTTGCCTTTCCAGGGATGCGGTCGATTCGGATCGATTCTGCTTTGACTCCCAGGCAGAGATCGTCTACCAGGCTGGTGATTTTCGAATATTTGATCCCGGCATCGGGTTTGAACTCGAAAGTGGTAACCACGGGGCCAGGATGGATCTGTGTGATGGAACCGCGAACATCAAATTCCGCGCATTTCTCGGACAGCTGCCGCGCGCGCTCCATCAACTCGGTCTCCTCAACGGCGATGTGACCTTCTGCAGGTGTCAGCAGATCAACAGAAGGGAGCGTGAACTTTCGAGCCGACTTTGCCTGCTTTTCATCCGCGGATGCTGCCGGCGGACGATGCTCGGCGTCGGGCGCGCTCGATGCCTGGCGCGCATCGGAAGGTATAACGGGAGCGGAGGTAACCCGTATCGGAGCGGGCCGCGGCGCCGCATCAAGGAGCGGAGGCGCCGGACTCCTGACGTTGATCACGGCATGAACCGGCTTGCGATTCATGCGCCAATTCTGGAACCTCCGCCAGATACCCCTGGGCGACGGACGTTCGGCGCGCGGCTCTCGATTGAGAATGGCTGCAATCGAAAAGGGAGTGGCAGCCAGAAGGCCCAGAATAAACATGCCGCCGACAACCACATAGGCGCCTGTCGTGTTGAGGTATGCAATCAATACTCCGGCAAGAAGAGTGCCGATCGCGCCGCCTGGCTCGAAGTTGCCATGCGTGAGCGGAATGGGGATGCGCTGCAGCGCCGCGCAGGACGCGCATACCAGAAGGACGAATCCGAGGGTTCGCATGATAGGTGAAGCGACCTGCTTTCCACGGATCCAGTTCCAGCTTAACGCCGCCATGGGTAACAGAACAAGAAACGACGAGAAGCCAAGTATCTCAAAGAGCCAGTCGCTTACTTGGGCTCCAATTCTGCCCGCCCGGTTTGAGATGCTCATCTCGTAAGACTGAGTGTTCGAGCTCGCATCCCGCGGATTGAATGAGATCAGGCAAACCAGTAGAAGAACCGTGAGCATCAGGAGCAAGACACCAAAGAACTCATGGCGCTTGGTCTCGGTCTCTTTGCGCATTCCTTCCCATCCGATTTCTGAGGGTTTGATTCCATTCCCTCCGCACGTGCGAGAGGGAATCAGATTTCAAGGATGACAGGGACAATCATAGGACGAGTCGCGGTGCGTTTGCGAAAGAATCTTTTCAAATCCGCACGAATCGCCTCGGTCAGCACCACGGAATCCACACGCTCCTCATTGGTGCAGGCTTCGACGGTGTTGAGGATTATCTGCCGGGCCTCGGCCATCAAGTCTCCGCCTGTGTTCTCCTGAATATGGCCGCGACTAACCAGTTCGGGCAGGCCCTCCACCAGACCTGTGGATTTGTTCAGGGGCACTACTGCCAGGACTACGCCCTCCTCTGACAGGTGCTGCCTGTCCCTCACGACGAGCTCATCCAATTCTGCGATGCCTCCGCTATCAATCAACCGTCTTCCTACAGGCGCCCTGCCTTGTACTCCCATCGATTCAGCCGATAAGGCGATGATGTCGCCGCTCTCGGCCAGAAGTATCCGCTCCGATGGGATGCCGGTTTCCTCCGCAACGAGGGCATGATTGTAGAGTTGGCGATATTCTCCATGGATGGGAAGGAAGAACCGTGGACGAATCAAGTTCAACATCAGTTTCAGATCTTCCCGGCTGCCGTGACCCGAAACATGGACCATCCATCTGCTTTCGTCATAGATCCGCGCGCCTCGGCGGCAGAAGTGGTTGATGAGGTGCGAGACCCGGGTCTCATTGCCTGGGATAACCCGCGCGCTAAAAATCACCGCATCGCCGTCCTCGACCTGGAACTCTTTGTGCTTTCCCAGCGCAAGCCGCGACAGCGCGGAAGCCGGCTCGCCCTGGCTTCCGGTGCTCAACAGGATGAGATCCTCCGCGGGAAGGGTTTTCCCTTCATCAGCCTCCAGGAGAACGTCCGGAGGCACCCTGAGATGTCCGAGTTCCCGACAGATCGCAATGTTCTGGACCATGCTGCGGCCAACGGGAACGACTTTGCGGCCAAACTCCTCCGCAAGATCTAAAATAATCTGAATCCGATGGCTGCTGGAGGCAAAGCAGGCGACGATGATCTTTCCGGGAATAAGCGGGAAAATCTGTTCCAGGCTGCGCCGCACTACCATTTCCGAAGGTGTGTACCCAGGCCTTTCGCTATTTGTGCTGTCGGATAAAAGCGCCAGCACACCCTGTTCTCCCAGTGCAGACAGCCGGCTATAGTCGCTCAGCAATCCGTCCGGAGCCGACTGATCAAACTTGAAGTCGCCCGTATGGACTATCGTCCCTATCGGTGTCGTCAGCGCGAATCCCACTGCATCGGCCACGCTATGAGTCATGCGAATGAACTCGACTTGCATGCCTGAAATGTCGACAACGTCGCGCGCATGAATGGGCCTCAGATCGGTCTGCTCTAAAAGGCCTTCCTCGTCGAGTCGATGGCGCGCAAACCCAAGCGTCAGAGGAGTGCCGTAGATCGGAACCTGAATCTCGCGCAGAAAGAACGGCAGGCCACCGATGTGATCCTCGTGGCCGTGCGTCATGATCACCGCGCGCACTTCGTCTTTGCGCTCCAGGAGATAAGTCAAATCAGGAACTACGAGGTCCACACCCAGGAGGTCGTTCCTTGGGAACATGAGTCCGGCATCAACCACGATGATGTTTCCGTGATAGCGAATCGAGATCATGTTCATGCCAAACTCGCCGAGCCCTCCAAGCGCGACTATCTCAACATGCTTTTCGTTATCCATAGGAATTAGTATAACATGCCGTTTACCTAAGGCCGAGGTTGTGCAAGTGAGCATCAACTTGCCACAGATTTCCTAGCAAAGCTAGTAGGCCGCAACCAAATGTGGTCGACAGAGTCTAATTCGAAATTCGAGATTCGAGATTCGAAATTATCAATCTCGAATCTCGAATCTCGAATTTCGAATCTTGATCATGGACCCTTTGCTTTCATGCCAGACACGCGCTAGTTCCTCGTATGTCTCAACGGTGAGGTCTTCCGCCCTGCACGAGCCGTCCACTCCTGTCCTGTCAAGAATCTCATCCGCCATCGGCCCAATTGCTTCATGGTATCGAAGCGAGTTTGCCAGTTTTTTGCGTCGATGCGAGAAAGCCGCTTTGGCCAGGTCCAGGAAGTCCGCTTCCAGGCCGGCGTCGTGGGTTCGGCATCGCGGCCGCAGCCTGATCATCGCGGACTGCACCTTGGGGCGAGGAACAAAACAAGCAGGAGAGACTTTAAAACCAATCTCAATTTCGCAGTGGTGCTGGCAGTAGACTGAGAAAAAGCCATAGTCGCGAGATCCGGGAGCTGCTCCGATGCGCATGACAGTCTCGAGTTGAAGCATGAATACCATGTCGGTGATGGGCAGGTGCAGCTCGATCAGCCTTTCTATAATTGCGGTGCCAACGTTATAAGGCAGGTTTCCAGTGATACGAAACTTGATGTCCGGCCGCAGAAATGGTCCGAGGAGCGCGCGCAGATCGATCCTAAGCGCGTCACCCTCGACGATTTCGGCATTCGCATAGGGAGAAAGGGCTTGATGGAGATCGGGAATCAAGTCCCTGTCCAATTCGAGCGCAAAAAGTCTTAAAACCCGCGGGGCCAAGCGCGTGGAAAGCGCGCCGTCGCCCGCGCCCACCTCGAGCATTAACTCGGCCGGGTCCGGTTGGATCATGGTCATGATGCGGTCCAGGATGCCTGTATCTCTTAGAAAATGTTGGCCGTAACGCTTTTTAGGGTAGTTTTTCATTTATCTTGACATCCAGAAACCGCGTTCACATAATTATCGGTCGCTCGTGGTGTGCAATCACTCATCCGGTATCATAACTTGGGAGGGAATTAGTCATGAGTGGAAAAGTTGCGGAAGTTGGAGATCAGAATTTTGAGACGGAAGTTTTGAATTCTCCAATTCCGGTTCTTGTGGACTTTTGGGCTGCCTGGTGCGCGCCCTGCCGCATGTTGGCTCCGGCAGTGGAGGCGGTCGCTGAAAAGTACGATGGCCGCGCCAGGGTCGTGAAGTTGAACGTCGACGAAAACATGATTACGTCCGGAAAATACAATATCCGGGGAATTCCGACACTGCTGCTGTTCAAGGACGGCGTCATCAAGGAACAGATCGTGGGCAATACTACGAAGGACACGATTTCCAAGATGATCGACAACCACCTGTAAACCGGCGCGCGATGGCCAACCTGATCGTTGTCGGCGCCCAGTGGGGCGATGAGGGTAAGGGAAAGATCGTCGATTTGCTGACGGCGCAATTCGATATCGTTGCACGTTATCAGGGCGGTCACAATGCGGGGCACACCGTCATCGCCGGCGGCAGGAAGTATGTCCTCCATCTCATTCCCTCCGGAATTCTCCACCCCGGAAAAATCTGCGTGATTGGGAACGGAGTGGTGGTCGATCTCGAGGCTTTGAAGCACGAAATCGATACTTTGGCCGCTGCAGGCATTAGTTGCCGCGACCGCCTTTTTGTCAGCGACCGCTGCCACCTGATTTTTGATTACCATCGCGCCGTCGAGGGAGCGGACGAAGCGCGCCGCGGAGCCCGGCGGATCGGCACCACCTGTCGCGGCATCGGGCCGGCCTACGAAGACAAATTCGGGCGGCGCGGCGTGCGCATCTGCGATCTGGCGACTCCGGAGGTACTGCGCACCTCTTTAGAATTCAACGTTCTCGAAAAAGGGCGACTCACGGCTGACGTGAGCCAGCGCTTTACCGCCGGCGACCTTTTCGATAAGGCTCGCAAACTCGCACTGGAACTATCTCCCTACTTTGCCGACACGTCATCTTATCTGAATCGCGCCATCGACGGCGGAAAACACGTGCTCTTCGAAGGCGCCCAAGGCACTCTTCTCGACATCGACTATGGCACCTATCCGTTCGTGACGGCATCGAACGCAACGGCCGGAGGCGCCTGCACAGGAACGGGCGTCGGCCCCACGCGCATCGACGGCGTTCTGGGAATCATCAAAGCCTATACGACGCGCGTGGGGGAAGGCCCGTTTCCTACCGAGTTGACCGGCACGATGGAAGATGAGATACGGAACCGAGGTCAGGAATTTGGAGCTTCTACCGGTCGTCCACGGCGTTGCGGATGGTTTGATGCCGTCGTTGTGCGGCACGCACGGCTGATCAACCACCTTGACTCTCTGGTCGTGACCAAGTTGGATGTGCTCGACAGTCTCCAGGAAATCAAGGTGTGTACCGGCTACCGCTACCACGGCAGACTTCTTGATTCGTTCCCGCCAGGGATTCAGATCCTGGAACAGTGTGAGCCCGAATACCTGACGGTGCCCGGATGGAAGCAGCGCACTGCGGGCATTTCCGATTACGACGGTTTGCCGGTTCTGGCACAAGACTACCTCAAGCGCATCTCCGACCTCGTCCAGACGGAAATCTCGATCGTTTCCACGGGTCCCGACCGGACCGAAACCGTCTTTACTTCTCCCAACTCGCGTCTTCACGCCTGGATCTGAGCGATCTCACCGCACCGCGACAAGAGTCCAGGTGTGTTCGCGTAAATCCACGCCCAGTGATTTTATGGTCTGTCTCTCGCTGACCGGTCCGCGCCCTCTTTGAGGGAGCTTTCTCATGCCACCCGCGATGCGGGTGATACATAATTGAATGTCAGAAGCTGTACCCGACTGCGAGGGTGTACGCGGTAACGGAATCGCTCTTGAATTGATCGCTCAGACCATGCACCCAACGATAATCGAATTGCGGCCGCACGAATACGTGTTCCTTTACATAAACGCGCAATCCAAAAGCAGTGTGCAGCTGGAAATGGCTGTAGCTTCCGACAAAGTTGCTGGAGGATCCGGTATAAGGGTTGTAGTTCTGAGCGCCGCCGTAAAACCTCAGACTGAGGCCTCCAAAACCAACCTGGATTTCCGGCATTACACGTTTGGTGCCGAAGGATGGTGTCCAGATTCCATTGAAGTCGTAGAAGATCGGCCGATAGCCGAGACCGGCGTAATCCCCTTGCACGAATCGCAGCGACATTTCTGCACCGACGCCAAGGTTGGACTTGAACATAAATCCGCCGCCAACAGTGCCGAAAACGCCGCCCATGGAGTTTGTCAGCGAGAATGTTCCGGTGCCGAGAAGGTCGACAAACTGGTTGCTGGAGCCGTCGTGCGCCGATCCCATTCCGAAATAGGCGTCGACGCGACCCTGGGGTTGGGCGCTCGCAAGGGTCGGACAAAGTAAAAACAAAACAAGTAGTGGTAGTACAGCTCGAATCAGTTTCAAGGCTCTTTCTCCTTCCTATTTGTTATCAGTTAGGATACTCCCTCGTAGGACTAGAGCAAAAGGGTATTCAAATCACGACAGCGAGACTCGTGCCATCCCCGATGTGGTATGCTGAAGTGACAGTGAAATCAGCGGAATCCTTCGTTTTCGGGTGAAACCTTTTGTTCCGGCTGGCCACTAACGAGGTGAGAGTGGGCGGTACGCGGATGCTCTTCTGATCGTTGCGGAGGAGGAGTTATAGAAATGAATAGAAACGCTCTGGGCACATTTTTGCTGGCGCTATCGGCTGCCCTGCTATCTGGCGTCACAGGTATGGCCCAGGATTTTCAGCACACATACAAGATTGCTTCGGAAGGATCCATCAAAGTCGTAACGGTCTCTGGTGATGTCAGCGTCCAAGGCTACGACGGCTCAGAGGTCGTGGTGGCAGGTTTCCGGGTGGGGCGTAATCGTGATCAGGTCGAGATTCTTGACAATAGTGGTACGGATCGCGTTGATCTAGGTGTCCACTATCTGATGGGGAACGGCGACGCGAGCATCAACTTTTTGGTCAAAGTGCCGCGCTCGGTCAGTTACAACTTTACCGACATCCGATCGGTGAGCGGCAGCGTCCACCTCTCTGATGTGACGGGACACGTCAGCGCGCGCAGCATCAGCGGTTCCGTAGAGATCAAGAACGTGACCGGTATCGTGAGCGCGGAATCGACCAGCGGCGACGTGGATGTGGTCCTGAAGCAGGTCGAGGGAACTGGCGATATGAAGTTTGCCTCAATCAGTGGCAATGTGGCCGTCAAGGCGCCGGCGAGTCTGAACGCCTACGTTGCAATGTCTACCCTCAGTGGTACCCTCACCACGGATTTCCCGATCGACATCCAGGAACGACGCTATGGTGGAGGTCGTTCGGCACGCGGCCGACTAGGCACCGGCGCGTGCAGTATTCGCATTTCGAGTATATCGGGGAGAGTGAGTTTGACGAAGGGCTAGGAGCCTGTCCCGGATCCAGGAGGATCCAGGAGGGGATTGCGCGTACAGGGTATGCGCAACTCCGCTTGTAACTCACTTTCGGCCGAGAAGGGTTAAGACTCACGGATGTGCATGTGCTGAGCATCGTGAAGCCAAATGGCGATCAGTCTGCACCTGAAGTATCGGTTGATGCATCCGGCGGCGATCCGGAGGCGTTTCGCGCGATTTTCCATCGGTACGGAAAACCGATACACGCCTTTATTTATCACCTGGTGGGAGACAGACCGCGAGCAGAGGAATTGACCCAGGAGACATTTCTGCGCGCATACCGCGCGCTGGACCGGCGACAGCCTGCTGCAAAGCTCTCGACCTGGCTTTTCGGTATTGCGCGCAACGTGGTGAGGGAAGCGATTCGTGAAAAGGGGCGCCGCCTCCACCTTGTGGGGCTCGACGACGCAAATTCTCAGAATGTGCACGACGAGAGCATCGGACCGATCGAGCGGATTCTTACGACTGAGTTGGAGGGCGCCATCCGTCGTGCTCTTGATGAGCTGTCCGTCGATCAGCGGGTAGTTTTTGTTCTCAAGGTATTAAAGAAGATGAGTTATCAGGAGATCTTTTCAGTCACAGGTTTTTCCACGGGAAAGCTTAAGACCGATCTGCATCGGGCGCGCATGCAGCTGCGGTATAAGCTGGAGCCGTACCTGGCAGGCCGGGCGCCAGGGATAGGAGGTGCATCGTGAATTGCTCTCATTTCCAGAATATCATTGAGGATTACCATCACGGGGAACTTGAGGAACGGCAGTCCGCAGAAGCGTCCGCCCACCTGGGAGAATGTGCCAAGTGCCGGGGCGATCTCGCCCTGCTGGCAGCAGAGTCGCGCCTCTATGAGGCGTACGCGGCAAAGGTGGAGAGCACTCTCGATCTCGATCCTGACATGTGGCGGCGAGCCGCGGAGGGCGCTGCATCGCGTCCTGTCCGCTTTGGAGAATCACAGCCTGCGGGCGCCATGGCGCATTGGCTCGGGCTGCCGCTGGCAGCTTTCCCATGGATCAGGCAGACCGTGGCCGCGGTTCTTCTAGTTGCGGTTTCGGTCACAGCAACGTGGTACATAGTGGAGCGGCAACATAAAGCCAACGATAAGGCCGCACCCATGCAGGCTTACGCGCCTGGGGCATCATCCGGCGGGGAGAGTCTTGAGTCCGCGCTGCAGTCGATTCAGCGTGCCGAGAAGGAGTACATCAAAGCGATCCAGGACCTTAATAGCATTGTCGTAAAACAAGAATCGACACTGGATCCGCGCGCGGTCGCGGAGCTGCAGGCAAACCTCAGGGCAATCGACGAACACATTGCGATGGCCCGTAAGGCCTACTATGCGCAGCCGACCAACGCCGAACTGGCAGTCTACATGCTGGCCGCATACAGCCGCAAAGTCGAGTTTCTGCAGGATCTGACTTCCTGAGGTTGTCCGCACATCTTCGGGAGATGTCCCGATTCAGTTCTGATAAGCGTGACGGAACCGCCCTGGCGATCGACACGATCTCACAGCAAAGGAACTCGTGCGCACCCGGTTCGGTGCGGCGACCACCATCATGGTGATGTTTATGCCGCTATCCCGCGTTAGCCGGACGCGAGGGAATAGCTTGTATTCTTGCTGCCAGCCTCGTTTCGGCGGAGCACGCCCCGCTCGACGAGGTCCTTGATGTCGCGCTGTGCCGTGGCCATGGAGCACTTCGCACGGGCCGCCCACTTCCGCGCCGTCAGCTTTCCCTCGAACTCCCCGAGAACGCGATTGAGAACGGTCAGTTGGCGCTCGTTCAACGACGCAAGCGCATGGCGCTGCCAGAACTCGGCCTTGCGAAGGATGCCGGCGCAGGCCTGCTCGGCAAAGTCAATCGCTTTGGAGAAGCAGTCGATGAACCAGAGCAGGCGCGCCGTGACGTCGAGGTCGCCCTTCTGCGTACGTTCGAGGGAGGCGTAATAATCGGGGCGTTCGCGACGGATCTGGCTCGAAAGGCTATAGAAGCGAGCTGGGGAATTCTCGTAACGGGCGAGTATCATGTCCGCCAGCGTCCGCGCGATTCGCCCATTGCCGTCGTCAAACGGATGAATCGTGACAAGCCAGAGATGCGCAAGAGCCGCGGCCACTACTCCATCGAGTGTCGATGGTGCGTCGAACCAATCAAGGAAGGCTGCTATCTCTGCCTCGATCATGGCTGCGGGAGGCGCTTGGTAGTGGACGCGCTGATGCCCTTCGACGCCGGACATGACCTGCATTGGACCATGCGCGTCCTTGCGCCATGCGTCGATCGTGATGATGTGTAGGCCGGAACGGCCGATGGGAAAGAGAGCGGCGTGCCAGGCAAAGAGGCGATCGCGAGTCAAAGGTGCGGAGTAGTTCTTGGTGGCATCGAGGGTCATCTCGACCATTCCTTCGGCGCGCCGATCCTCTGGCCCGAGGCCGCCGTTGGGGATACCCAGGCGGCGGGCTACGGACGAGCGCACGCTCAACGGGTTAAGGATCTCGCCCTCGATCTCGGCGTTCTTGACCGCCTCTTCGGTTACCGCCTGCAGTTGCGCCTCGCCGCGGAGCTCGAACCCCAGCCGTTCCATCCGCCCAAGAAACCGCCCCTGCTTAAGGTGGACCGCGGCGAGCGGCTGGGCGAGCGAACTTGCGTCCCAGCGAAAGTGCGGCCAGTCCGGCAATTCCCAGATGTACATATTCCCCTCACGATCTGATTAGAATATACGCGAATTCGCCTTAGGCGGCAACGATATTCGCATCATTAAGTGATGTGAATACAACTTGATTACCCGCAAGCAACGCGAGGAGGCGATCTCGGTTTTTGTTTCGCCAGAGATGCAAATGGGCACGTCTTCCGGAAGGGACGCGTGACATCAAAGTCTGAGACGGTTTCGGATGGCACTCGAAAGCTGCGGAGGCGTCAGGTTCATGACGAACAAGGGGAACAAATGCGGCGGCGATGAGCGCTGTGAGCAATATCTGAGTTTCAGAACGGCCTTTAAAACTGCCTGCCGGCATGCTAAATTGTCCAATGTAATCAATAGCATGGGCCGTTAGCTCAGGAGGTAGAGCATCTGCCTTTTAAGCAGAGGGTCGCTGGTTCGAGTCCAGCACGGCTCACCACCCTCAGATTTGGAGCGGAATCGCCATCCACTGCCAAAAACGAAATAGGATCTCTCCTCATCGCTCAATGCAGACGTTCTTCGGCGGCTAGCCCATTAAAAATGCGGCGTTGCGGCTTCATATCCGACATCGATCGAGAGAACATGCCCCTGGGCGACTGCCATGGCAAGGCGGTCGCAACGTTCGTTTTCCGGATTTCCTGCGTGGCCGCGGACCCAGCGGAACTCGACCTTGTGGTGCTCGGTGCACGCGAGGAGCCGCATCCAGAGATCAGGATTGAGCGCCATTTCCTTCTTGTTCCGCCGCCATCCGTTTGCGCGCCAGCGCACGGCCCATCCTTGCTCGATGGCGTTCACCACATATTGTGAATCACTGTAGAGTGTGACCCGGCATTTTCCTTTGAGCGCTTCAAGACCGGCAATGGCGGCCATAATCTCCATCCGGTTGTTCGTGGTCCGGCGGAAGCCTGCGGAGAGTTCCTTGCGATGGCCTTCATGGAGCAGGACAACGCCGTAGCCTCCGGGTCCCGGGTTGCCCAAGCATGCGCCGTCGGTATAAATGGTGACTTCTTTCGCGACCATCCGTGCGTCCTTCAATCGTCTGCAGTGCTTTTGGACATCAAATGCTCGTGTATGCTAATTCAGCACGGGCTTGAGTGTGAAGTAAAACCGCGACCAGGAACGATGAGGAGCGCTCATGCTTGAATTCCTATCTAAAAAATGACAGAATGAGCGCCGCATTTACGCTGGTTGTTTGCGAGCCGTGTTATTCCCGCTGCAGCCAACCCGAGCGCGTCCCCATCGTCTAGTCGGCCTAGGACACCGCGCTTTCAATGCGGCAACACGGGTTCGAATCCCGTTGGGGACGCCACTGATTCTTAATTGCTTACAGCCTTCGCTTCCACTCAAATCGTGACCCATTATTCATGACGCAAGGCTTGAATCGGATCGATCATGCTGGCACGCCGTGCCGGCACGAGAGCCGCGCCCGTGGCTACCAGTGCCAGAATGATTGATACAACGGCCGCAGTGCCAGGGTCAGCGGCCACGACGCCGAATAGTTGCGACGACACATACCGGCTTAGAAGGTAAGCACAGGGGATTCCCAGCGCGAGCCCGATTCCCAGCAGGCCGAACGCTTCCTGCATCACCATCCACAGGAGGGAGCTCTGCCGCGCGCCGAGCGCCATGCGCAAGCCGATCTCCTTCGTCCGGTGCGCAACCGTCAAGGCCATCACGCCATAGAGACCGACTGCTGCCAACAGAGTCGCCAACGCTCCAAAAGCCAGCGAGAGCGTCGCGCTCAAACGCTCCGTGCCGAGCGTTTCGTCGAGTTGGTCCGCCAGCGTCTTCATCTCATAGATCGGCATCGTCGCGTCCAAATCCAAAACCTTCCAGCGCAGCGTGGCAAACATGCTGGCCGAATCGGCAAGAGTGCGTATGTAGAACGCCACGGCGACGGGCTGATTTATTTGAGGAAACGGAAAGAAAACCTGGCGGCGTATACCCTCCCGTGGACCCTCGTTTAGCGAG
>Ga0182021_10006192_pt1 | contig 14209 bp, 17 predicted proteins | sample 612E3MmetaG_FD_120493 | JGI IMG/M metagenome (GOLD analysis project Ga0182021, IMG submission 120493) | Permafrost microbial communities from Stordalen Mire, Sweden - 612E3M metaG (Illumina Assembly) | ecosystem: Environmental > Terrestrial > Soil > Wetlands > Permafrost | place: Sweden... | reverse complement strand
TTTCAACTGCATACTCTCTACGACGCCGTCATCGCTTCGCTGCAATGACTTGCAGCGGCGCGGCGACTCGCCATCACTGCCTGATGGTGCGTGCTGTTCACGCCCAACTTCTGTACGCCGGGTATTTTCGCAAGCAGCGACGCCGCTGTCAACCTCACAACAACACAATTGACCTTCGATGGGAAACGCGGTTTCCTGTGTGCGCGCACTGTCTATGAATTCGCCCAAACCCACGCTGGATGATTTGCGCATCGAGCGAAGCACCGCCACAGAGTCATCGTCCCGATTCTGGTTCGTGGCGATTGGCTTGACCGTGCTGGTTTTGGCGGCCGGGGCGATCTGGTGGCTGAAGCGGCCCAAAGTCCTCGAGGTGCGGACCGTGCTGGTGCGCGAGGCAACCGGCAACGGCATCGAGCGCACGGTATTGAATGCTTCCGGCTACGTCACGGCGCGACGGCAGGCAACGGTTTCGTCCAAGGTCACCGGCAAGGTTATCGAGGTGCGGGTCGAGGAAGGGATGAAAGTGCAGGAAGGCGCGGTGCTCGCGCGCCTCGACGATACCAATGTCAAGACCAGTTTGCGCCTGGCCGAGGCGCAATCGGTTTCCGCCACCAACGCCCTGGCGGAAACGCGCGTGCGCATCAAGGAAGCGGACCAGGAATTGGAGCGCCAGACCGGCCTGCGAAAGAACGGGATCGCGACGCAAGCCGACTACGATCACGCCGAAGCGGCGGCGCTGGCCCTCAAAGCGAAACTGGAGCAGCAGCAGGCGGACGTCACGGTCGCGGACAAGCAGGTGGCCTATTGGGAGCAGCAGTTGGATGACACGATCATCCGCGCCCCCTTCGCCGGCATTGTCACCTCGAAGAACGCGCAACCGGGCGAGATGATCTCGCCCATCTCCGCCGGGGGCGGTTTCACGCGCACCGGCATCTGCACGATTGTGGATATGGAATCGCTCGAGATCGAGATTGACGTGAACGAGAGCTATATTAATCGTGTCGGGTCGGGCCAGGCGGTCGAGGCGACGCTTGACGCTTATCCCGATTGGAAGATCCCTTGCAAGGTGATCGCGATTATCCCGACGGCCGACCGCCAGAAGTCCACGGTCAAGGTGCGCGTCGGGTTCGACAAGTTGGACCCGCGCATCCTGCCGGAGATGAGCGTCAAGGTGGCATTCCGGGAGGCGGGCGGTTCCGGGCCGGCGGCGGGCCGCACGGTGATTGTGCCCCAGGCCGCGGTCCATCAGCAGGATGGCCGCAACATTGTGATGGCCGTGCAGCATGGAAAAGCCGAGCGCCGCGCCGTGACCGTGAGCGAGAGGCGCGGCGACGAAGTAATCGTGAGCGCCGGCCTCGGCGCCGGCGAAAGAGTTGTGGCGGACTGGCGGCCGGGGCTTGCGGATGGCACGGCGGTGGCAGAGAAGCGTTGAAGGGTTAAGCGAGCGAAGAGAGTCCAATGGCTGGCACAGATCAGAGCAACGAGATGTTGGTGAACGTGGAGGGCGTCGAGAAGGTGTTCCATCGCGGGTCGGAGGATATTCATGTCCTGAAAGACCTCCATCTGAAGGTCCCGGCGGGCGAATTCCTCGCGTTGATGGGGCCCTCAGGTTCGGGCAAGAGCAGTTTGCTGAATTTGATTGGCGGGCTGGACCGGCCCACGAGCGGCAGTGTGAGCATCGCCGGCGACCGCGTGGACCGACTATCCGATCGCAAACTCGCCGCCTGGCGCGCCCGGCATATTGGGTTTGTCTTCCAGCTCTACAACTTGCTCCCGGTCCTGACGGCGGAGCGCAACGTGGAATTACCGCTGTTGCTGACGCACTTGTCCCGGGCGGAACGGAAGCGACACGTGGCGACGGCGCTGGCGATCGTGGGTCTCACGCCGCGCGCGAAACATTACCCGCGTCAGCTTTCCGGCGGTGAACAACAGCGGGTGGGCATCGCGCGGGCGATCGTTACGGACCCGACCTTGCTGCTGTGTGACGAGCCCACCGGCGACCTCGACCGCAGGGCCGGCGACGGAATCCTGGATTTGCTCCAGGCGCTGAATCGCGAGCACGGCAAGACCATCATCATGGTCACCCACGATCCCCATGCTTCGGCGCGCGCCTCGCGAACACTCTATCTCAATAAAGGCCAACTCAGCAATGAGCCCGTCATTTGAATACGCCAGCCTCACGCAGGTCGCGTTACGGCCGGAACAAACTGAACTGCAACTGCTCAACTTCACGCCCTGACGGGAATTCGTTCCATGAACCGCCGCCTGCTCTGGAAGGTCTCCGTCACCACGACACCAGAAGCGGAAGAGGCGGTCAGCGAATGGGTTGTCAGCGCCTTTGACCAGCCGGTTGCCTCCTACATAGATGCTGAGACCGGCAAGACGGTGGTCACGGCCTACCTCCAGAAGAGGCCGGATTGGTCCCGCGCAAGGCGAGCCAGCCTGCAGAGCGGACTCGAGCAGATCAGGGCTCGCGGGGTGAGGGTTGGCCCCGGGAGAATCTCGCTGGCACGGGTTCGCCACCAGGATTGGGCGGAATCGTGGAAACGACATTTCAGGCCAATTCGGATCGGTTCGGCGCTCCTGATCAAGCCGAGCTGGAGTCAACAGCGCTCGCGGGACGGGCGGGCCGTGGTCGTGCTCGACCCCGGCTTGAGTTTCGGCACCGGCCACCATCCGACGACCGCGTTTTGTTTGCGCCAACTGGTTGCGCGCCGCAGCGCCTGCCAATCCCAATCGTTTTTGGACATCGGCACCGGGTCCGGCATTCTCGCCATTGCCGCCGCCAAGCTTGGATTTTCCCCGGTGGACGCATTTGACCTGGATCCCGAGGCGGTCCGCATCGCGAGTGCCAATGCACGCCAGAATCGAGTGTCGGGCAGCATTCGCCTGTTCCAGCAGGATTTGGCGAGATTATCGCGCCGGCGCCCGCAGAAATACTCGGTTATTTGTGCCAATCTGACTTCGAATCTGCTGGTGACCGAGCCTGAACGCATTTGGGTCCGGCTCCAGCAGCCGGGCGGGGTATTGGTCGTCGCCGGCATTCTCGACACAGAATTTGCGCCCGTGCAAAGAATCTATGAAAGGGCTAGCCTTCGATTAAGCGTCAGCCAAACGCAAAGGCACTGGCGCTCGGGCGTTTTTGCCTGGCAACGCTGAGGCCGCTCCGCCAGGGGCAAAAAGTGGCGGAAAAAAACTTTGAATAGACTTTCCTGAAAGTAGTCTTATAATTGAATCGCTTGAAGCGGCAGATGCCAAAATCAACGCAAAGTGAAATTCCGCAAGGACAATCCGGCAGCATTCTTCACGCCTGTCTGAACTTGAACCAAGAAATAGAACAAGCTATGACCAAGTCGTTGGAAGTTATCAGTGAAGCCATTCGTAATCCCAAACACCCGTTCCGGAAGGTGGATAACCAGCCCAAGAAGCCCCTTAAGCACCGCTACGAACGCCGGAAGATCAGGGAGTACCTGCATCTCGGGGAATGGGTATCCGGGGAAGTGCCCTAGAAACGATTAAATATCCAAGTTGAAAAGGAAAAGCCACGCATTTGCGTGGCTTTTTCGTTTGGCCTTACTTCATCAGCAGCATCTGGCGGGCGCGCTTGATGGCGCGATTGAGCCGCCGCTGATAATGCGCCGGCAGGGCGGTGTATTTACGGGGCAGGATGCGGCCCTGGTCGGTCACGAATTGCCGCAGGAGGGTAATGTTCTTGAAGTCGAGGGCGTCAAACGTGAAATCAATCTTCGGTTTCGGACGGGGGGTGCGGGTTTCTCCGTACGAAGATCGGCCGCGGCCACGGCGTTTGTCTGGCTTGTCGGGGCGAGTTTTGCGAGGCATAAGTCGTAGCTATTTAACTTCGCGATGGAGCGTATGACGCCGCAGAGCCGGGTTGTACTTCTTGATCGCGAGCTTCTCGGTCTGGAGCTTCTTGTTCCGCGTCGTCGTGTAGCGCGAGGGGGATTTGCCCTCCTTCCGCGCCTCGGTGCATTCGATGGTAATGATTTCGCGAGGCATAATTATTGTTCCTTTTCTTTAGATTTTTCTTCCGGCTCTTCTTCTTCCGGCTCGACCTCAGCGAGCCCGACGGCATCAACGGTGCCGAGGGAGCCGAGGCGGCGTTGGTGCAAAGCGCCTTCGCGCTCCAACTGCGCCTGGGCCTGCACGGTAAACCGAGTCCATGGGATCGCCTCTAAACGCTTCATGGGGATCTGCTTGCCGGTCAATTCGCAAATGCCGTAGGTGTTCTTCTCAATCCGTTTGAGGGCCTCCTCGATCTCGTAAACCGCGTCCTGGTCCGATGACAAAAGGCTCAGGGCAAAGTCGCGGTCGAAGTTGTCCGTGCCGGAATCCGCCATGTGCAGGCTGTAGCTGGGCATTTCCTGGGCGGATTCCTCGGCCAGGCCGTCCATCTGCCGCGTCAATTGCTCGCGCAACTCGAGCAGCCGTTGGTAAAACTTTTCCCACTGCGCCTTGATCCTCACCGGCCCGTTTTTCTTCAGCTTCACCGTCCCGCGGCCCAGGATAGAGGCTGCGGTCGCCGAGACATGCGGCGCGGAGCGCGCCGCCTTCTTTCTGACAATTGTTTTCTTCTTAATCACAACTCAAACTGCTCGATCCAATCGGGCTTCAAACTTTTCCCCCATCAGGAACGTCTTGGATTCCTTTGAGAGTGCGGGAATCTAGCAAACGAATTCAAATATTCCACAACAATTTTCAAAAATCTTCCCCCCTTCAACCCTTAATGTTTCTCGATACACGCGTAGGCGTTGTGGTTGTGGATGCTTTCCTCATTCTCCGCCTCCACTTTGTACCAGGTCACGTCCGGGTGCGCATTCAGCTTCAGCGCCACGTTGCGGACCAGGTCCTCGACGAACACCGGGTTGTCGTAGGCCCGTTCAGTCACGGCTTTCTCGTCCTGCCGCTTCAACAGCGCGTAGAGCTCCGAGCTGGCCGAGCCCTCGATGATCTCGATGACATCCTCGATCCACACCGCCTTGCGCGACCGAAGCTGAACGGTCACTTCCCCGCGTTGATTGTGCGCGCCGTAAGCCGCAATCGCTTTCGAGCACGGGCACAGGGTCGTCACCTTCGCTTTGACCGTGAGCAGGAAAACAATGTCCTGGTGGCACGCCGCCGCGTCGAACCGCGCGACGTAATCCATCACGCTTTCCTTGCCCGTGACTGGCGCCTGCTTCACCATGAAATACGGGAACTCGATCTCCAGGTGCGACGTGGCGGCGTGGAACTTCGCCTGCATCGCGTAAAGAATATCCTGAAGGTTCTCGACGTGGATGATATTGCCATGGGCATTGAGCACTTCGAGGAAGCGGCTCATGTGCGTGCCCTTGAACTCCTTCGGCAGGTCCACGAACATGCCGATGGTCGCCACGGTATTCTGCACCGCGTGCGCCTTATCGCGCACCTGGATGGGGAAGCGCAGCTCGCGCACCCCCACCTTGTCAATGCGCAGCTCCCGGTGGTCGCGTTCGCTCTGTTTGTCATGCAAATGGGGGTGCGCCTTGGCCGCGCGGGGCGGTGACGGGGCGGCTGTCTGCTCACGGAGTTTGACCATGCGGAAAAGGTAACAGCGAACCCTCCGTTTGCAAAAGGTTTCCGGCAATTCCTCTTTGACTTGCACCTGCCGGCCCCGTAGTAAGCTGCCATGAATTTGCCTGCACGCCTCCTTCGCCCCAGCGTCCTCCTCATAGCTCTCACAGCCTGCGCCCGCTGGGCCGGCGCCGACACCTTCCGCGTCGCCACCTACAATGTGGAAAACTACCTCGACGAAGCCGTTCAGACCCGCTATGCCAAATCCGCCGAAGCCAAGGCCAAAGTCCGCGAAAGCATCCTGGCGCTCAAGCCCGACGTGCTCGCCCTCGAAGAAATGGGCACCACCAACGCCCTGCTCGAATTGCGCGACTCGCTCAAAACCGCCGGCCTTGACCTCCCCTATTGGGAGCACATCACCGGCTTCGACACCAATATCCACGTCGCCATCCTCAGCAAGTTCCCGATCAGCGCCCGCCACTCGCACACCAACGACAGTTTCCTGCTGCATGGACGCCGCTTCCGCGTCGGACGCGGTTTTGGCGAAGTGGATCTCGAGGTTAACACCAACTATACTCTCACTGTCCTTGCCGCCCACCTGAAATCCAAGCGCGCCGTCCCGGAAGCCGACGAGGCCGAGCTGCGCCTGGAGGAAGCCAAGCTGCTGCGCGAGAAGATTGACGCCCGCCTCGCGGCCAATCCCAACGCCAAACTCGTCGTCCTCGGCGACTTCAACGACGGCAAAGATTCCTCCTCGACTAAGGTCATCATCGGCCGCGGCAAGCAGAAGCTGGTGGACACGCGCCCCGCCGAGCGCAATGGCGACAACGTCCCGAACCCCAATCACGCCTGGGAGCCGCGCAACGTCACCTGGACGCATTATTACGGCAAAGAAGACCTTTACAGCCGGATTGACTTCATCCTCGTAAGCCCCGGCTTGGCGCGGGAATGGGTGAGCAACGAAACTTACGTGCTGACGATGCCCAATTGGGGCGTCGGCTCGGACCACCGCCCCATCGTCGCGACCTTCGAGGCGACTGACAAGTGACGCGGCCGGCGCTTCTGGGCGCCACCAGCAGTCTGCTGGCGGAACTGAAATCCGAAATCCGGACTCTGAAATCCGAAATGCGAAGTCCGAAATCCTAAACAAACTCAAACGCCGGAAAAGGCAACGGTGGGAGAACACGCGGGGCGAGACGGGGCCGTGGAGCGAGGCGCTGAGCGCGACGGCGTTGGGGTAGGGAGGACAGCTTTCTGCCGAAGGCCGCTACGGGGCGATGGTGTTCAGGTAGTCCACGGTCGCCGGCTGGTTGCGGTTGCCGAGTTCGGCGCGGACGGCTTTGACTTGTTCGGGGGTGATGGCCGAGGCCTGGTTGCCCCAGCTTCGGCGAATGTAGGTGAGCACGGCGGCCAGGTCGTCGTCCGACAAAGCGGCGCCCATGTTCGGCATCGCCAGGTTCCACTCCTGGTCTTTGACTTTGATCGGGCCGCTCAATCCCAAGAGCGGAATTCGGATCATGCGGTTCAGGCTACCCAAAACCCACTCCGAGCCGGCGAACGGCGGCGCCTGGTTGGGTTTGCCCGTTCCATCGGTGTTGTGGCACAGGCCGCAGACATTTTCGTACACGGCCTTCCCCCGGGCCAGGTCCGGCCCGCTTGCGGGCGGTTGATACAACGTGAGTCCGGCCAGCGAGCGGTAGGGCGCATAGACTTGCGGATTGAAAGACCCGCCGTGGGAGTCGAAATAGATCATCCCGCCGTAGAGAATCAGGAACAGCAGGACAAAGAGCCAAACCGGGGCGGGCGTCGGCCGCGCGTGCGGTTCTGCGGCGTCCGAGAGAAGGGACGGGGAGGGAGTCGCGTCCGGGTTCATGGGGCGGGAGGCTTGGCCGGCGCGGCACTGGCGACCGGCAGGGTGAGCGGCGCGACAAAGAGCGGCGCTTCGGCCCGCAGGCTGGCAAGGTAGGCAGCCAGCGCAGTGGCTTCGGGCTTGGGAATGATTCCGTAGTCGGGCGGTGGCGCCCAGGGCGCGGGCAGAGCCAACGCGTCCGGCGAAGCTGCCGGGCCGAGCTTCCGTTGCTCGAAGAGGAAACGATACGGAGGCATGGTGGAAGCAGGCTCGGTTAGGCGCGGTGCGTAGAGGTGGCGCAGATGCCAGGAGACGTCGGGCAGGCGCGCGCCGACATTGGCGAGGTCCGGGCCGATGCGTTGCGAGCCGGGCATCACTGGGTTGTCGAAGAGAAAGTCTTCCGCGACAGTGCGCCGCCGGCCCCAGCCACGCGCGAGGTCCGGGCCGACGGGAACGATCCAGATTTGGGCTTTGGCGCCGGCAGCGGTGAGGGTCTTGGCGGCGGCATCGGCCTGTTCTTTGGTCATGCCCTGGCGGACGGGCTGCGGCAGGCGGGCGAGCATTTGTTTGGCGTCGGCCTCGGACCAGGTTTGGATGGCCGCGGGTAAATTGGTGTTGGCGGGAATTACAGCGCGTTGTTCGGCTTCGGTCGGGACGGTACCGCATTTGAGCGTCAGCAGGGCGGCGATGAGCGCAGGCTGGTTCGTGCCGGCGTCGGTGAGGACGACGTCGCACAGGGTCCCGCTTTGGCGGAGTTGCTGGCTATGACAAGTGGCGCAGCCATTGGCGCGATAGACCTGGAGTCCCTGCTGCGCGAGACCGGACCGCGCCTGGGGATAGGTTGCGCCGCCGCCGAGGGTGTTGGTTTGCTGCAACTGGCCCACCTGCAATTGCGGCGCCAGCACAAAGCCGGACCACGAACCGGCCAGCGCAAAGAACGCCGCGAGGAAGATCAGCGGGCCGTGGTTCATGATTTTGCCTCAAGGGCGGAGAGATCGGCCGTGGCGGCGGCATAGGCCGCGGCCACTCGCGGCCGATAAAACCGCAGAGCCCAGCCGGCGATGTTCACCAGGAATAGGACGTGGCCCAGTGCGAGCAGCAGGTCGCCCATGGTGCTCGCCCGCAAGAAGGGCAGCGTGGATTTGACCACCGCCATGAACGCAATGCCAGGATCGGGTAGTCGGCGGGCTTCGACGATGCCAGCCATGGCCAGTGGCGCCACCGTCAACAGCAGCCCCAGCAGCGCCAGCCGGAAATGCGCCCGCACCAGTCTGGTCGAGGGAAACTCGACTCGCGTGACTTGGGGAAGAATGGTGTACACCGCGCCAAACATCACCAGGGCGAAAAAGCCGTAGGCATTAAGCTGCGCCTGGGCCGGGGTCAGCCACGTGAGACCGACCGGGCAGGTAGTGTCAATCGCGACACAGGCAATCTTCATCAACCCCGCCAGGAGAAAGGCGATGGAGCCAACGACGATGAATTGCAGCGGCGGGTTGGCCGCCACCATTGACCACTTGCCGGCTAAAGTCCGGTGAACGTTCAGGGCCACCGCCACCAGCGGAACGGCCATCAGCATAGTGGCCACGGTGCTGAGCGCGGGCATCCAGGCGGGCAGCGGGGCGCTGTTGGCTATACCAGTCCATCCGCCGAAAAGAATCAGCACCCAGAACGCGAATAGGGCGAGGTACCGGCTATGGAGTTCCGCCCGGGTGAGCCTGGGTATGAAATAGAAGATGGCGGCGAGGCCGGCCAAGGGGAGCCAGGTCATCCCGAGGCTGGCTTGATAATAGCCGCAAATCGCCACCTGCGCGGCGCCGCGGACGGGAAAGGCGACCAGCAGGAGTTCGGCGGTGGCGTAAATCCAGGGAAACCAGAACAGGGCGGCGAGGATGAGCCATTGGGAGACAAAGAGCGGCCGCTCGCGGCGTTGATGGAAGGTGAGCACGCCGGAGAGGCCGATCACGAGGTAGCCGAGCATGATGATCCACGCGGCGTAACCCGGCATTTCGAGACCTTCGAAGCCGGTGCTGTCTCCGGAAAGAATCCCAAAGATACCGAGCTTAACGCCCGCATTCCAAAGCAGGGTGCCGACGACGACCAGCCACGGCTGGGCCAGCGGCGTGCGCCCGAGGCGGGCCAGGAGCCAAAGGGCAACGCCGAGTCCCGTTTGCAGGCCAAAACCGTAGAGCAGGCAATTCAGATAAGCCGGGCGGACGCGGCCGTAGGTCAGCCAGGGCGAATCCGCCAGGAAACTCGGGGAATGGAACTTGATCGAGGAAATCAGGGCAAAGGCCGACCCGATCACCAGCCAGCAGGCCGCGCACAGGAACATGAACAGCAGCGGAAACCGGCAGGAACTGTCCACTTCAAGGTTCACAACGGCTGGAACCGGCTGGGATGGTTGCGCGTTACTCATCAAGCTCCGGGAACTCCCATCTACTCGAAAGCGCTGGGTTTCTCGGGAGCTTTGGGCGGGGCGGCGGTGGCCTTCTCGACGCGGGCGATGAGGTTGGAGCGGGCGGCGGCGGGGTTCTGCCAGGCAACCAGGGCCAGCTTTCTTGCCTCGGCGATCGGCAGGCGGACGATACCTTTGCTCTGGTCCAGCCAACCGTAGGTGTTCAGTTCCTCGGCTTCCGTGGCGTGAAGCTCGGCGAGGGCTTCTTTGCGAAGCGCGACGCGGTCTTGGCCCAGCGCCGGCGGCTGGCTGTAATGACGCATGGCCCAAACCAGCGCGGCTACAATCAGGAAAGAACCGAGGATGCCAACCGTATAGGCCAGCGTAGTGCGCTCAGGAACCGGTGCAGGATTCACTCGGCACCTCCCTCGGAGGGCGCGGCAGCCGCCTCGGGATAAAGTCCCATCGCCTCAGCCAGCCTGGGGTCCTTGATGGGGAAAGAGGCGTAGCGATTCAGGTCCCGCAGGAATGCTTTGCTCAGCACGCCACCCATCAGGGCCAGGCAGCCGGCATCCAGCCAAATCCAGCGCAGCGCAAAGCCGTTGGGATGCAGCACCGGCATGATGTTGAAGGACAGATCAACGTATTCCATCAGGCCAATCCAGACGCAAAGCGGGACCATGAAGCGGAACACCAGTTTGACGTCAATCCGCAGCAGCAGCAGGAAAGGAACGAAGAAATGGCCGAATACCAGCACGAGCCCAACGCCAAACCACGTGCCCTTTTCCCGCAGCACATACCAAAACGTCTCCTCGGGCATGTTGGCGTTCCAGATGACAAAGTACTGGCTGAAGTGGATGTAGGCGGAAAAGACGGTAAACGCGAACAATAAAGACCCGAGATAATAATACTGCTCAGCGCCCATGGTGTCGCTGATCAATCCCTGCCGGTCCAGGATCATCGCAATGACGTAGGCCGTGGCCAAAGCCAGCCAAACGGCGCCGGCAAAGTAATAAACACCATACATTGTGGAAAACCACTGGTGCTGTAAGGCCTTCATCCACATGATCGCCGCCAAGGTCAGGGTGAAAGCGAATGCTGCTATTCCCCAGGACGAATGGAATCGCAGCCGGTGGGTGCAGCGGGCCGAGCCGTCCTCGTCCTGTTTCAGCGACCAGTACCTCAGCCGCGAGGTCAGCAGCGCCCAAATCCCTAAGCAGAGCAACGCCACCAGGTAAAACGCCGGTTTGGTGAACAAAGGCCACTTCGCGGCCAATTCATGATCCCGGGCCGGATCCAGACTCATCCAGTGGTAAATCTTCGGCGCCAGCAGCGCAATGGGGATGAAGAAAAGGGCCATCCACGGGAACGCCAGGCAGGCCAGATGCTCGCAAAAGCGGCGGATGCCCACCGACCAACTGGCGTCAAACAAGTGGTGCATCATCACCAGGAATGCGGCCCCCAGGACCAGGGCCAGGTAAAACATGAAGGCCAAGAGCCACGAATACCCAAACTGCTTGAGATCCAGCACAGCGCCGAGCAGGCACAGCACCAGACCCCCTCCCATCAGCCAACTGGGCACTTTCCGCCACCGGTTGAGTTCCAGGGGCGGCAGTCCGCTAGCACTTGGATTGGCGCTCATAGGTCAGTTGCTCGGTAGTAGCACATGCCTCTGGCTTGTGAGCGTCCCGACAAGCCTCTGGCTTGTCGTCTGGGTTGTCGAAGCCCTGCGCCAGACCCTCTGCCCGGCAACCTGGAAGGTTGCCAAGACATTCGCAAGCCGGAGGCTTCCACTACTACTTGCAGAGTTGCGCTCATAATCTATTTCTTCAATGTGCCGCGCAGAGCTTCAGGCACCTCGTCGAGTGAGCCGAGCCGGCTCAACTGGAGCGCTCGCAGGTACGCAATGGCAGCCCAGCGGTCCTGGATGCCGATGTTCGCGGCATAGCCCTGCATCAGCCCTTTGCCGTAGCTCACGGTGTTGAACAGCTCCCCATCGGTCAGCTCGACAATGCGCTTGTCGTGCAGGTTCGCCACCACCGCCATGGCGCCGATGCGCTTGGGCACACCGTTGCCGTCGCCCACCTTGCTGTGGCAGGCGGCGCAGTTGATGTTGAATACCTGCTCGCCGCGTTGGAGCAGCTCGTCGGTGACGGGCAGAGGGTTGACCTCCACATAATTCGTAGCGCCCGGGACGCGGCCGGTTATGACCGGCGAGCCCTGCCAGGCATAAACCAGCTTGTCACCAACCTGAATCGGCTGGCTTTGTGCGATCGTTCCTGCTACCGGCAGGCGCGAGCTCATGCCGTTGTCGAAGAAGGCATTGGCCGTCTGAGGCCGCAGCTTGGGCTGCCGTTCCATGTCGGGGAAAATATACAGCGGCGGCTTGCGGAAATGGCTGCCGCGGAAGCCGAGCACGCCGACCGTGGCCAGCACACTGACGGCGAGGATAGCAAGGAAGTAGCGCATTATTCCTCCACCAGCTCGAGGTGCCGGCTGCCGGCGTCTTCCAGCAGCTTGCGGGTTCCAACCTCGGAGTACTTTGCGTCGTCGCACTCAATCACGATGAAGAACTTGTCGTGGGTGGCCTGAGCGAAGCGGCGGTTCTTGAGCAACGGGTGGTGCAGGCGCGGCAGCCGATTCAAAAACAACATGCCCAAAACCGCCCCAAATGCCCCCAGGAGGATCGTCAGCTCGAAGCAGGGAATAAAGGGGTAGAAGGGGCTGAACATGGGTTTGCCGCCGATGACGATGGGGTAGTCGTAGGCGTTCATGTACCATACCATAAGCATGCCCGTGGTGTAGCCCGTTGCGCCGCCAAGGAAAGAAAACCAGCCCACGCGCGAGTTCCGGATTCCCATCGCCCCGTCCATGCCGTGGACGGGAAAGGGCGTAAAGACATCCCACCGTGTAAAGCCGGCGTCGCGCACCTTCTGCGCCGCGTGCAGAATGTCGGCTGCGGTCGTGAACTCCGCGATGATCCCGTAGGGTTTAGCGGTGCCGTTCATAACCGTCCTCTCATTTCAGCCTTCATGAGGAAGGACCTGCTTTGCTCTGGCTCCGCCCAGCGGATGATGCGGGTCGGCCTGCGGCGTGACACCCTTGACTTCCGAGGTGGCAATCAGCGGCAGGAACCTGATGAACAGCAGGAACATGGTGAAGAACAGGCCGAACGTGCCCAGGTAGGTGCACACATCCACCCAGGTCGGCTTGTAATAACCCCAATTGCCGGGCACGAAATCCTGGTAGAGCGAGCCCGCGACAATCACGAACCGCTCGAACCACATGCCGATGTTCGCCAGGATCGAAATGATGAACACCGCTACCAGGTTATGCCGCACCCTCTTGAACCAGAAAAGCTGCGGGACGAGCGCGTTGAACATCAACATCGCCCAACCGCCGTACCAATATTTGCCGAACAGCCGGTGCCAGAACGTGAACCGCTCGTAGGGGTTGCCGCTGTACCACGCGATGAAATACTCCATGGCATAGGCGTAGCCGACAATCGAGCCCGTCGCCAGCGTCACCTTGCACATCAGGTCAATGTGCCGCATGGTCACAATCTCCTCCAGCTTGAGCAGCTTGCGCAACGGCACCATCAGCGTGAGCACCATGCCGAACCCGGAGTAGATGGCGCCCGCCACAAAGTAAGGGGGAAAGATTGTCGTGTGCCAGCCGGGAAGCTGCGAGACCGCAAAGTCCATGGACACTGTGCTGTGCACCGACAACACCAGCGGCGTCGCCAGGCCGGCCAGGATCAGATAGGCCTTCTCGTAATTGCTCCAGTGCCGGTTCGATCCGGTCCAGCCCAGCGCAAACAGGCCGTAGATGAATTGTCTGGCTCTGGTCTTCGCCCGGTCGCGCAGGATCGCCAGATCGGGAACCAGCCCCACGTACCAAAAGAGCAGGGACACGGTAAAGTAGGTCGAAACTGCGAACACGTCCCACATCAGGGGCGAGCGGAACTGCGGCCAGATGCCGTTCGAGTTGGGCAGCGGGAACAGCCACCAGGCGTACCAGACGCGCCCGACATGGATCACGGGGAAAATCCCGGCGCACATCACGGCGAAAATGGTCATGGCCTCTGCCGCGCGGTTGATCGAGGTGCGCCAGCGCTGGCGCAGAAGAAAGAGAATGGCCGAGATAAGCGTGCCCGCGTGGCCGATGCCGATCCACCAGACGAAGTTCACGATCGCCCAGCCCCACATGACCGGGTGGTTCAACCCCCAGACACCGACGCCTGCCGAAACCAGGTAGCAGATCATGACCCCCAGCGTCAGCATCAGCATCACGCTGGGGATAAACGCCCACCACCACCAGGCCGGCGTTTTACCCTCGATGATGCCGGCAACCTTGTCGGTGATCCAGCCGGGCGACCGGTGATTCGACACCAGTGGAATCCGCTCCAGTTCCGG
>Ga0182021_10006191_pt1 | contig 14210 bp, 10 predicted proteins | sample 612E3MmetaG_FD_120493 | JGI IMG/M metagenome (GOLD analysis project Ga0182021, IMG submission 120493) | Permafrost microbial communities from Stordalen Mire, Sweden - 612E3M metaG (Illumina Assembly) | ecosystem: Environmental > Terrestrial > Soil > Wetlands > Permafrost | place: Sweden... | reverse complement strand
GGCGCCGCCCGACAGATGGAGGTTAAGGAACGGGCCGAGCAAGGCCCAGCGCAGGCCGGGACCGTTCGAGATCGCCGTATCGACATCGGCGACGGTCGCGACTCCTTCCCGCACCAGCCAGAAGGCCTCGCGCCACAAGGCAGCCTGAAGCCGATTTGCGACGTGCCCCTTGACCTCTTTCTTCACGTGGATCGGTTTCTTGCCCACCGCGCGGTAAAACGCCATGGCGATATTGATCGCGGCCGGCGACGTGGCTTCCCCACCGACGACTTCGACCAGGGGGATCAAATGCGGCGGGTTGAACGGATGACCGACCAGCACGCGCTCCGGATTGGCGCATGCGATCTGGACTTCGCTGATCAGCAGACCGGACGAACTGGTGGCAAGGACTACCTCGGGCCGGGCAGCGCCGTCGATGCGGCGATAGATATCGCGCTTGATATCAAGACGTTCCGGCCCGTTCTCTTGGACGAAGTCCGCCTGCGCGACTGCCTCCTCGGGCGTGGCGACGAAGGACAGCCGCGATTGCGATGCACTGTTGGCCATGCCCAGCTTTTGGACGGCGGGCCACTGCCGGGCGACCGTGGCGCGCAGTTTCGCCTCGGCCTCGGGGGCGGGATCGGTCGCCACGACGTCCAGCCCCTTGGACAGGAACAACGTGGCCCAGCTTGCCCCGATGACGCCGGTTCCGACCAGCGCGACTTTTTTGATGATTGTCATGTACCGAACATGCCGCCGAGACGGCTCAGCGGCAAGCCCCAAACAAAACCGCGATAGCCAAGACCGCACTCGCGCTCGAAGTCGGTTGCCGGATACGATGCCCCAAACGGGTTCAGGGGAAAGCACATGGTTCGGGTGAACGAGGCTACGTTGATCGGGCTGGCGGGCAAAGTCGCCCTAGTGACCGGCGGAGGCGCGGGTATCGGGCGGTCGATAGCCGAGAATTTCGCCGCGTTGGGGATGAAGGTCGCGGTGATCGAGATCGATCCGGGGCGGTGCGCCGCTGTGCGCGCCTCGCTGGAAGCGGCGGGCGCGGACGCGCTGGTGGTCGAAGGCGATGCCGACGATGTCGCGCTGGTCGAAGGAGCGATGGAGCAGGTCGCCGAGCGCTTCGGTCGGTTGGATGTGCTGGTCAATAATGTCGGCGATTTCCTGATGATCCGAGATGCGTTCGGCGATACGACCGAGGATCAGTGGGACGCGCTCTACCGCGTCAACCTGCGCAACATGTTTGTCGTGACCCGCGCCGCGATCCCGCTGCTGCGCAAGGCCGGCGGTGGCAGCATCATCAATATCTCGACCATCGAGGCTTTCCGCGGCATTCCCAAACATACGGTCTACGCGACCTTCAAGACGGCGGTCACCGGCTTTACCCAAAGCCTCGCGGTCGAACTGGGTCCTGAGAACATTCGGGTGAACGCGATCGCGCCCGAAACTACCAACACCGAACAGGTCAAGGCGACAAGCCGCGTGCCGCCGGCGAACAAGGATTATATTGCCCGCTGGTTTCCGATTGGCCGTTTCGGTGAGGCGCAGGACTCTGCCAGCGCCGCGGTTTTCCTGGCCTCGGATGTTTTGTCGGGGTGGGTGAGCGGCACCACCATCCATGTCGATGGCGGTGCGCTTGCGGCGGGGGCTTGGCTCCAGCTGCCGGAAGGCGGCTGGACTCACCTGCCGATCATCGATCGCGACGGGTACAAGCCGCCGGTCGCATAAAAAATGGCCCGGGCCGCTTAAGCGAACCCGGGCCGAGACGACGTCTAAAGGTTACTGAGTAAGCTCGTTGATCAGAGCTGGAACGTAGGGTGTTCCCAGACCGGTGGATTCATCATAGCCGGGTGTGGTCCTGTAGGAGGTATTGAAGCCCTCCCTGACCGCGGCCGAAGCACTGAGCTGGAAGGAGTTGACCGACACCACCCGAACCTTGTTCGCACTGGCGAGATAGCCGCGAAGCAGCGCGACGGGGGTAGTGGGAGGCCGTACATCGACGATTGGCGCCGTTGATCCCGGCTTCCCAACGGGCAGGACATACAGAACCGGGTTGATGAAACCGACCGATGGCTCGAACTGCGAGAACCGCGCTTCATTCACCAGTGCCAGGACACCCGCGAACAGCGGAGAGGCCAGGCTGGTGCCGCCGATCACTGTTTCGCAATACTCCAGCGTCGCGGAAATCGGCTTGCACGGTGCATCGCCGACCGGGTCTCCGCTGATGGTAAACGTCTCGCCATAAATGAACCCGGTATAGGGATCGCCCACCATCGAGATATCGGGAGTCACGCGACGCGGCGTTTGCAGCCAAACAGAAGCACCGTTCGCGAGATGCGTGAAACCCGAAAGCGAGTAGGGGACAGTCGCCTGATAGAATGGAGATAGCTGCGAGAGGCTGGGGCCGCCGCCGGCGCCGGCATAGAAGCTGAACGGGAACGCTGGTCCCGTCGTCGCGATCGATTTCCCATCCGCGGACACTGTCGCGTTGTTCAGGAAGGCCCGATAGGTACCCCAGGCCCATTCCGACTTGGCGCCCGAGCTATCCATCAGCGCGAGGCTGGTGCCACCCACCGCGGTCACCCACGGGCTGGTTGCTTCCCATGATCCCGACGCGATGCCGTTATAGGCTGTCTGATCGCCATTATCGCCGCTGGAGAAGAGAATGCTCATGCCCTCTGCGGCCGCCTGAAGGAAGAAATCATTCTCCGCGTTGATGAAGTCAGGCGGGAGCGCCTCGCCATTAAAACCGTAACTGTTGGTCACGATGTCGGCGAGGTGATTGTCGATCATATTGTAGAGGGCCGAATTCCCCGGGTCCGTGCAGGCAATGCCCCCAAAGAGGATGAAAGCGTTCGGCGCCATCGAATGGACCGATTGCACATCAAGGCTCTCCTCGGCGTACCAGCCTTGTGGGCCGCACGGATCGTTGGCAGGGACATTCATGAGGCCAGGCGGGATGATCTGCTGGAAATTGAGATAGGTCAGCACCGGTAGACCATGATTCCTTGAATAGCGGTTGGTGTCTTGAACGATGGTCGGCGACGCATAAATGTCGACGATTCCGACCCGAACGCCACGACCGGTTTCCGGAACTTTGTCGGCGCCGTAGGCCTGCCGCAATTGCTGCGGGGTATAACCGCACATCTCCCACGGCAGAGTTGCCGGATAGGCGCCAGGGGCGGTGGACAACGTTGCGGTATGATCGGCCCAATAGGTGCTGCAGTACCGGCCGGGATCGCCCTGTTGCGGCGGCGGCGGCGCATTTTCGACGGGTTCCCCGGCGGCGGCCAGACTAGCCGTCCTACCCACCATGTCGGCCTCGCGCTTGGTCACGTGGGATGGTGTCCGAAGCGCGGAGCTCTCATCGAGACCCGCTACATATTGCACGATGCCGGCGAGCTTGGCGGGCATCTTCGGTGACTCGGCATTGGCACGCAGGACCTTGCCATTATATGCATAAAGAGACTGCGTGACGCCGAAGGCGGATTTTACCTGAGCAACAGTTCCGGTCGCTTCCACGAACAGACCGCTCTTGGGCGTGTCGCCGACGTTGAAGCCAAGGCTACGCAGTGTGTCCTGGACCAGAGCGACTTTTGCCGCATCTGGGGCAAAGCGTTGCCGGAACTGGTCAGGACTCAGATACTTTCCATAGAGGGCGTTGCCCCGTGTCGTCTGAGCCTTGATAAGGTCCTGGAGCTTATCCCGGTCCTTAAGGCCGATGAATGCCGTGATGTGGACGGTTGAATTGTCGACGGCCACGCCAACTTTCGTGGCTTTGCCAACCCACCTTGCGACATCTTGCGGCATGACGGAGCGGCCTACGCTATCTGCACCCGTTGCGGCTTGTGCAACGGACGGCAGCGACGCCATCCCCATAGCCAGCATGGATGACGCTGTGAGCAGCGCGCCCAACGACTTGTACGACCTCATGGAACCCCCCTTAGGTTGAAAGCAAGGGCGCGATATTTTCAGAGATTTCCACCGATTCATAGCCATTTCTTGAAATTGAAGCGTCCACACGGAGATTTTCGGAAACTATGCGGCTAATTATATACCCCAGCGACATGGCGTTCCGATTGGGTAAGAATTAGGCTGATTCTTGAAGTTTTATTCTTGAATGTGGTGGCGACCGAGAAAACGTGTTCGGTGTGACCGCAATTTGGCGCCGGTTGTGGCTCCCTCGCGTTAGATAACCGCCTTTAGGCCCGAGCGATATTCGCCGCTCCGGGCACCACACGGCGCTGTGGCGGCGCACGTCGCGAGTGATATAGAAGCGTCAAAGAGTCAACGGAACGGGGGGGAAATAGCAATGAAGACGGTTGGTCTGATGCCGAAGCGGCCGGATATTACGCGCGCCGCATTTCGCGACCATTACGAAAACCGGCACGCGCCGCTCGCCTTGGGCAAGTTCCCGTTCGAGAAATACGTGCGCAATCATGTGGTCGGGTCCGATCCCGATCCGGTCGGCTTCGATTGCCTGTCCGAGTTCTGGGTTGGCGATGTGGCTGAGGTTCAGCGCATCATGGCCGGGGAAGTCGGCGACATCATGCGCGAGGATGAACGTCGTTTCTCCGACCAGCCCAAGATCGGCCCGGCCGTGGCGGAGGAGCACCATGTCTTCGGTCCGCCCCGGGAAGTGGAGGACGGGATCGCTCGTAAGGAAATCCTGTTGCTTCGCCGCGCGCCGGGGGTTTCCAAGGATGCGTTCCTCGTAGCAGCCACAGCCTGGGGCAAGGATCTCGCTGCCAAGTCGGCGGGGCAGGTGAGGCGGGTCGCGTTCGACGCGCTGACGCCTTTCGACGGGCGCTATTTTCCCCGCTGCGACGGCGTTCTCTATGGCTGGATTCAGGGGGAGGGAGGCGCCTTGTTCGATGCCGTCCCGCCCGCTGAAATCGAGATTCATGGCCGTATCAAGACGGAAACGATCGAAACCCGGCTATAGATTTTTGGACGCGTTTTCCTCGACAAGCGCGGATAGGACCCGCATCGCTTCGTCGGCGCGCGCTTCGGGCACGAACAGGTGATCGTGAAAGAAGGCCGATACTGGGTTGACGGCGATGCCGGCCGCCGCCAGCCGGGTCGTGACGGCCGCCAAGAAACCGACGGCGCCCAAGTGGGAATGGACGTCGAGCGTGATCATCCTCGACGGAAAATCTACCGGAAATCCCGAGGCCTCGGCCTCGGCGCGGGGCAAGATCAAGGTGCGTCCTTCGCCTTCATCGAACATCATGACAGGCGACATGCCTGGAGCCATCGTTTCGTCCCGCGGCAACGTCAGGAATGCGAACACGCCATCGCGAAGTCGCGGCCTCATCGAACGGATGAGTATGGACAACTCGGTCTCGCCGGCCAGTTGCACTCTCGGCGTCTTAACGCCTGGCACGCGCACCGGCCCAATCGATCAGCGTCGCCACGATGCCCTGCAGCACCGATTTGAGCGGTCGAGCGCGGGCAAGATCGTATGCGTAGGCTGGGCCTTCCTCCATATAGGCAATCTCCGCCATTTCGAGCTGGAGGGCATGAATGCCCAGCTCCGGCTGGCCATAGTGGCGGGTGATGAAGCCACCGGTGAAGCGACCATCAAGCACTGAAGAGAATCCGTTGGCGGTCTGAAGGACACCCATCACCTGGGCGATCAGCGACGGGTCGGCGCTCGTCCCTCCCGCCGATCCCAGATTGAGATCCGAGAGCCGCCCATCGAAGAACCGGGGCACTCTGGCTTCGATCGAGTGTCCGTCCCACAAGACGGCGATTCCGAAGCGCTCCACCAGCCGTTCCAGTTCAGCCGAGAGGCGGGCATGATACGGTCGCCAATAGAATTCTCGCCGATCGGCAATCTCCGCGTCATCCGGCTCATACCCGGACTGGTAGATCTGTTCGTTTGCAAAGGTCCGCAGCGGCGCCAATTCCGAATTGTCGGCGCCGGGGTAGAGCGGTTGCCCAGAGGGATCGCGATTGAGGTCGATGACATAGCGCGAGAATTTCGCCGTGATCAGTCCGGCGCCCACCCAAGGCGCGAAATCATATAATTTCTCCACATGCCAATCGGTGTCGGGTCGCGCCAGCGCTGCCGTCGTCATGCGCGCGGCGATGTCATCGGGAATGGCCGTGCCGCAGTGCGGCACGCTGATCAGCAGCGGGGTGTTGCCTTCGGTGAAATGAAATATCTCGCTCAAATCGGCCTCTGGACGATTTCACCGGAACGCACGATCTGAGACAAGGGGTTGGCGCCCATCCAGTAGCAAAGTTCAGCCGGATTTTTCACATCCCAGAGGACGAATTCGGCGCGCTTGCCGCTTTCAAGTGTGCCGCGGTCGGTCAGGCCCAGCGCCCTCGCCGCGGCCCGCGTCACCCCGGCCAAAGCCTCCTCCGGCGTCAGGCGGAACAGCGTGCAAGCCATATTCAAGATGAGCAGCAACGACACCGCGGGCGACGAGCCAGGGTTGCAGTCGCTCGCGACTGCCATCTCGACGCCGTGCCGCCGCATCGATGCAACCGGCGGCGGTCTCGTGTCGCGGAGGAAGTAATATGCTCCCGGCAGCAGCACGGCGACGGTTCCCGCCCGGCCCATCGCCGCGATGCCGTCCTCGTTCGCATATTCCAGATGCTCGGCCGACAGCGCCCGGTATCGCGCCGCCAAGCCAGCGCCACCCTGGTCCGAAAGCTGATCGGCATGGAGTTTCACCGGCAGTCCGTGACGTTGCGCCGCCGCGAAAACTCTTGCCGCTTCGTCGGCCGTGAAGGCGATGTTTTCGGCAAAAACATCCACCGCGTCCGCCAGGCTTTCGGCCATTACGGCATCGATCATGGGGCCGGTCACGAGGTCGATATAGTCGTCGCGGCGTCCTTCATATTCGGGTGGAAGTGCGTGAGCGCCGAGAAAGGTCGTTCTCACAGTGATTGGCAAGGAGACACCGAGGCGACGCGCTACGCGCAGCATCTTGATCTCGGTTTCGATATCGAGCCCGTAACCGGATTTGATTTCGACCGTCGTGACGCCTTCCGCCATCAAGGCCAACAGGCGGCGCCGCGCCGTCTCGAAGAGCTCGTCCTCGCTGGCTTCCCGTGTGCTTGCCACGGTCGAGCGGATGCCGCCGCCGCCCCGCGCGATGTCCTCATAGCTCACGCCCTCAAGGCGAAGCTCGAACTCTCGGGCACGGTCTCCGCCGAAAACGAGGTGCGTGTGGCAGTCGATCAGGCCGGGCGTGATCCAGCGGCCACCCGCGTCATGAATTGCCGCTGTTCCGGTGGCCGGAAGTTCTGCGCGCGGACCCACCCAGGCCAAAACTCCGTTCCGAACCGCGATGGCGCCGTCGTCGATCGCGCCATAGGCTTTGCCGGGAGCCATGGTTGCCAGCCGCGCGTTCAGCCAGATCGCGTCAAACGGCCCCATCGGGTACGAGCCCTCGCGTTGCGGGTATTAAAGGCTTGTATATACTGCATTGATGGACCGGTCCACGCGCCCAGAAACACATTATGCGGCTCCGAGCGCGCTTGTTCAGGGCAAATTCGTCGATGACGTCATCATCGCGGTCGATGAACGCGGCGATATCGTCTCGGTTGGGCAGGGGCGACAATCCGGTGCTATTCCGCTGAAAGGCATTGTGCTTCCCGGAATGCCTGACGTGCACTCCCACGCCTTCCAGCGGGCCATGGCGGGATTGGCGGAGAGGGCAAGCCCCGTCGGCGACAATTTCTGGAGCTGGCGGGAGGCGATGTACCGGTTCGCCGAGCACGTTGGGCCGGAAGATATCGAGGCGATCGCGGCGCAGCTATATGTCGAGTTGCTGCGCCATGGCTTCACCACTGTCGCCGAATTTCACTATATGCATAATGCACCTGACGGGAGCGCGTATGCCGATCCGGCCGAGCTCTCAAAACGGATCGCGGTGGCCGCGCGGACCTCCGGCATTGGACTCACTCTGCTACCGGTGCTGTATCAGACGAGCGGGTTTGGAGGGCGTCCGCCGACCGAGGGGCAGCGGCGGTTCATCAGAACTTCCAGTAATTTCATCAAGTTGGTCGAAGCACTTCAGAGCAATTTCGAAGGCGATCCCCAGGTCGTTGTCGGGATCGCGCCACATTCGCTGCGAGCCATAACGCCGCAATCCCTGGAGGAGGCGGTGGAAGCGATTACGCGCCTGAACAAGGACGCGCCGATTCATATCCATGCCGCCGAACAGGACCGGGAGGTCGATGATTGCCTCGCCTGGAGCGGCGAGCGGCCGATCGATTGGCTCTTGAACCATGCGCCGGTCGATCGCCGCTGGTGCCTGATCCACTGCACGCAGGCGACAGACTCCGAGATCGCCCGATTGGCGGCGAGCGGGGCAGTGGCGGGACTGTGCCCGTCGACCGAGGCGAATTTGGGTGATGGCGTCTTTCCTTTGCCATCCTACCTGCGCCAAGGCGGCATGTTCGGGATCGGCACGGATTCGAATGTCGGCGTCAGTCCAGCCGACGAGCTGCGCTGGCTCGAATATGTCCAACGTCTGGTCAACAAACAGCGCAACCTCTCGGAATCCGAATCTGGCGCGCACACGGGGGCAGGACTTTTTTGCCGCGCGCTGGCCGGCGGCGCTCAGGCCTGCGGGCGCAAGATCGGCGAAATCGCGCCGGGATATCGCGCCGACCTCGTGGTGCTTGATTCTGACCATCCGGCCCTGATCGGGCATCGGGGCGAAACCGCGATTGATGCCTGGGTGTTCTCAGGCAACGACACGCCGGTCCGCGATGTCATGGTCGGCGGCCGTTTCGTGGTCGAGAATGGACGCCACCGCGCGCAGGATGACATATTCGCGCGGTACAGACGCTGCATCACCGGCCTGATCGGATAGGGGAACCATGTCGGCGACCAAAACCAACCACCGCCTGGACAACAGCCGCAAGATAAGAGCCCCACACGGGCGGGAGATGTCTTGCCGGTCATGGCAGACTGAGGCCGCCCTGAGGATGCTGATGAACAATCTCGACCCGGACGTGGCGGAGAGGCCGGAGGAGCTGATCGTCTATGGAGGGATCGGCCGCGCGGCGCGCGACTGGCGTTGTTTCGACGTGATCGTTGCGACCTTGAGGACCCTCGGGTCGACCGAGACCCTCCTGGTCCAGTCAGGAAAGCCGGTCGGCGTGTTCGAGACCCATGCGGACGCGCCCAGAGTGCTGATCGCCAATTCCAATCTGGTCGGCAAATGGGCGAACTGGGAGCATTTCCATGAACTCGACCGCAGGGGCCTCATGATGTACGGCCAGATGACGGCCGGGTCCTGGATCTATATCGGCAGCCAGGGCATCGTGCAGGGCACCTACGAAACCTTCGTCGAGGCCGGGCGTCAGCATTTCGGCGGCGATCTTAGCGGGAAATGGGTGCTCACTGGCGGCCTCGGTGGCATGGGTGGGGCGCAGCCCTTGGCGGCGACCCTGGCGGGCGCGTCGATGCTGGCGGTCGAATGCCAGCCCAGCCGGATCGAGAAGCGGATCGAGACCGGCTATCTCGATCGTTGGACCGCCGATCTCGACGAAGCGCTGGCGATCATCGCCGAAACCAGGAAGCCGATATCGGTCGGCCTGTTGGGCAACGCCGCCGAGATATTTCCCATTCTGATAAAGCGGGCCAAAGCCGGCGACAGGCTGGCGCGGCCGGATATCGTGACCGACCAGACCTCGGCGCACGACCCACTGAACGGTTATCTGCCGGCAGGGTGGTCGCTCGATCACCATCTGCGGATGCGCGAAACCGAGCCGGCGGCCACTGAGAAGGCGGCGAAGGAATCGATGGCCATTCAGGTCCGCGCCATGCTTGATTTTCATCGCATGGGCATCCCGACGATCGACTACGGCAACAATATCCGCCAGATGGCGAAAGAAGTCGGCGTCGCCGATGCGTTCGACTTCCCCGGTTTCGTCCCGGCCTACATTCGGCCGATGTTCTGCCGCGGCAAAGGGCCGTTCCGCTGGGCGGCGTTATCAGGCAACCCGGAAGACATTTACCGCACCGACGCCCGTATGAAGGCGTTGTTCCCGGAAGATCAGGCGCTTCATCGATGGCTCGACATGGCGCGCGAGAAGATCCATTTCCAGGGGCTACCGGCCCGAATCTGCTGGCTCGGCCTAGGCGACCGCCATAAGGCCGGGCTGATGTTCAACGAGATGGTGGCTTCGGGCGAACTGGGCGCCCCGATCGTGATCGGCCGCGACCATCTCGATTCCGGGTCGGTCGCCAGCCCGAACCGGGAAACCGAAGCCATGAAAGACGGTAGCGACGCGGTGGCCGACTGGCCGTTGCTGAATGCCCTGCTCAATACCGCGTCAGGCGCGACCTGGGTCTCAATTCATCACGGCGGGGGCGTCGGTATCGGTTATTCGCAACACTCCGGCGTCGTCATTGTCGCTGACGGCACTGAGGAGGCGGCGCGGCGGATCAAACGCGTGCTGACCAACGATCCCGCCACCGGGGTGATGCGCCATGTCGATGCGGGCTATGACATAGCCATTGACTGCGCACGCGAGCAGGGCCTCAACCTGCCGATGATGGGCGGGTGAGTCTGAGCGCCGTTTGGTCAAGAGGAGCAATGCATGGCTGGTAAAGTAAGTCCGCTCGCTGGCAAGCCGGTCGATCCGGCGCGGCTGGTCAACGTGCCGCGTCTGGTGACGGCCTATTTCTCCGGCAGGCCGGACGTGTCGGTTCCGGCCCAGCGCGTGGCTTTCGGCACCTCTGGCCACCGCGGTTCGGCGTTCGATAATGCCTTCAACGAACAGCATATTCTCGCAATTACGCAGGCAATCTGCCTGTATCGCGCCCTGCAGGGCACCAATGGTCCGCTCTATATCGGCATGGACACGCATGCCTTGTCCGAACCGGCATTGGTCAGCGCGTTGGAAGTGCTGATCGCCAATGGTGTCGAGACGATGATCGACCATGATGACGGCTACACCCCGACGCCAGCCATCTCCCACGCCATCCTGACCTACAATCGCGGGCGTGAATCCGGGTTGGCCGACGGGATCGTGATTACGCCCTCCCACAACCCGCCTTCCGATGGCGGATTCAAGTACAATCCGACCAATGGCGGACCGGCCGATGTCGATGCCACAGGCTGGATCGAGCGCACGGCCAACGAGTTCATCCGGAGCGGCTTGGAAGGGGTGAAGCGCGTCCCGCTGGCGCGGGCGTTGAAGTCGCCACATCTGCACCGCCACGATTATATATCGGCTTACGTCGCGGATCTGGAGAACGTCGTCGATATGGCGGCGATTGCCGGGTCTGGCGTGAAGATCGGCATCGATCCGCTGGGCGGCGCGGCAGTGCGATTCTGGGCGCCGATCATCGAGCGATACAAGATCACGGCCACCGTCGTGAACGACGCGGTTGATCCCACCTTCCGCTTCATGACCGCCGATTGGGATGGACAGATCCGCATGGATTGCTCGTCGCCCTATGCCATGAAGCGGCTGGTCGCGATGCGCAGCAAATTCGATGTCGCGTTCGCCAATGACACGGATGCCGACCGGCACGGCGTCGTCACAGGCTCCGCCGGCTTGATGAATCCCAACCACTATCTGGCGACCATGGTCGCCTATCTGTTTCAGAACCGGCCGGCCTGGAAGCCAACAAGCGCGGTTGGCAAGACAGTGGTGAGCAGCGAGATCATCGACCGGGTCGCGGCGAAGATTGGCCGCGCCGTGCTTGAGGTTCCGGTCGGTTTCAAATGGTTCGTTGATGGGCTGATCAGCGGATCGCTCGGCTTTGGCGGAGAGGAGAGCGCCGGCGCCTCGTTCCTCCGGCGCGATGGCTCGGTGTGGACCACTGACAAGGATGGGCTGATTCCGGGCTTGCTGGCAGCCGAGATGACCGCCAAAAACGGGCGCGACCCGTCGGAATCATTCGCGGCCCTGACAGCGGAGCTCGGAACGCCGTTCTATGAACGCATCGATGCGCCCGCGTCGGTGGAACAGAAATCCCTGTTGAAAAAACTTTCTCCGGCCCAGATCGGGGTGAAGTCCCTCGCGGGTGATCCGATCACCGCTGTGCTGGATAAGGCGCCGGGCAATGGCGCCGCGATCGGCGGCATCAAGGTGGTGACGGACAATGGCTGGTTCGCGGCGCGTCCCTCAGGCACGGAGGATGTCTACAAGATTTACGCCGAGAGCTTCAAAAGCGAGAAGCACCTTTGCCAGATTCAGGACGAAGCGCAGGCGATCATTTCCGGCGTGTTCAGCGGCAAGGCCGTCTGAGGGAACGATGTCTCACACCGGTCAGCTTCATGGATAATGACTGGAAGGGCGATCGGCGCGCCCTTCGCACGCGTCTCATCGCGGCGCGCGAGGCGATGAACGATTCAACCTTCGAACGCTGTTCGACAGCCATAGCCGGTTTTCTGGCGCGCGTGGTTCCGCTATGCTCACCACGATTGCTGGGCTTCTATTGGCCGCATCGGCGCGAGTACGACGCCGTGCCGATCGCGCGGGAGTTGGTCGCCAATGGCGGCGCGGCGGCGTTGCCGGTTGTACTGGGCAAAGGCAGGCCGCTCGAGTTTCGCCGCTGGTGGCCAGGCATCGAAATGGCGTCGGGCGTGTACGGGATTCCGTATCCGGCGGTGGGGGAGGCTGTTTTCGCCGATGTCCTGCTCGCGCCGATGGTGGGTTTCGACAATGCCGGCTACCGTCTCGGCTATGGCGGCGGCTATTACGACCGCACCTTGGCCGCCGACGGCCAGCGACCGACGGTTATCGGCATTGGCTTCGAGATCTGCCGTTTGGATACGATCGCGCCGCGGCAGCACGATATTCCGATGGATATGATCGTCACTGAGGCCGGCATTTTCCGGCGTGAGAACGCGGCGCTCTCGACATTGACGCTCTAGTGGGCTCAATCGTGCCCGATCAAGATGACAGACGCATCCGCCTTTCCGATTGTGCTGCCTATCGACTACGCGGACCCGCTGGCGGTGTTCGCCGCGTTGCGGGGCGAAGGGATGGCTGTATTGCTCGACAGCGCCGCGCCGGGACCGGATAGCGGTCGCTTTTCGCTTGTTGCGGTCGAGCCTGTGGCGATGATCGCCGCCGATTGGCCGACCGCCTTCGAGCGGCTGGCGGCGCTTTGGGACGGACTGCCGAAATCTTGCGGCGCGCCGGACTGGCCAATCGGTCCGGGGTTGATCGGGTCGTTCGGCTATGAGTTGCGGCGCGCCCTGGAGCGGGTGCCGGCCCGTCATTCGCGCGAGCCGGGTCCGCCCGACCTGCTAATCGGATTGTTCGACACAGTCGTGGCGTTCGACGTCGTCGAACGTCGAGCAGCTGTGATCGCCTGCGATATCGATTTGAACCGACCAACTGCCACCAAGAGGGCCGCAAACATGGCGGCGCGGTGTGTGAACGCGCCTGCATTGCCCGAGGTGGATTGGACGCCGACCGCGCGCTGGACAGCCGATCTGTCACCGGAAGCTCATGCTGACAAGGTCCTCCGGATCCTGGATTACATCTGTGCCGGGGATGTCTATCAGGCGAATTTTACCCAGCGATGGGTTGCGCCGCGTCCCGCATCACTTGACGCCTTCGAGCTCTATCGCCGGCTGCGGATACTCACTCCGGCGCCTTATGCAAGCTTCATCCAGGACGGCGTCGGCAATGCCCTGGTCTCGGCGTCGCCGGAGCTTTTCTTGAAGCTTACACCCCAGGGAAGCATCGAAACCCGTCCGATCAAGGGCACGCGACCGCGCGGCGTAGCTGTGCGTGAAGACTTGGAACAGGCTGCAGCGTTACGCGACAGCGCCAAGGATCGAGCCGAAAACCTCATGATCGTCGATCTGTTGCGCAACGATCTGGGGCGCGTGGCGGAGTTTGGCAGTGTCACGGTTCCCGAATTGAATGCGCTCTATAGTTTCGCCAGCGTTCATCACCTGGTGTCTACCGTCAGAGCGCAGCTCAGTGCTGGCCTCGGGCCCATCGACCTGATCCAGGCCAGTTTTCCCGGCGGTTCGGTCACAGGCGCCCCCAAGATCCGCGCGATGGAGATCATCGACGAGCTTGAAGCGGCTGGGCGCGGGCACTATTGCGGTAGTATCGGCTGGATCGGACTGGACGGCGGGATGGAGCTCTCGATCACGATCCGCACCTTGACGGTGACGCCGGACAGCATCATTGCCCAGGCCGGGGGCGGCGTCGTGGCGGATAGCGACCCGATGGGCGAATACGAAGAGGCCCTGACCAAGGCCCGGCCGCTG
>Ga0182021_10006190_pt1 | contig 14215 bp, 10 predicted proteins | sample 612E3MmetaG_FD_120493 | JGI IMG/M metagenome (GOLD analysis project Ga0182021, IMG submission 120493) | Permafrost microbial communities from Stordalen Mire, Sweden - 612E3M metaG (Illumina Assembly) | ecosystem: Environmental > Terrestrial > Soil > Wetlands > Permafrost | place: Sweden... | reverse complement strand
CCGAGAACCATTTGGGGTATTGTTCGAGCAGTTCTTTTACAAAATCCACTTTGGGGTCGTTCATGAATGCTCCTTAGAGAGGGGTGAGAGAACGGAAGATTATTTGTAAAAAACAACAACAACGAGACAACTATAATTATACTCAGAAATGATTACGAACAAACCAATAATTACAAATTAGTGAGTTTAAGCAGTTCTCTTTTGTATAAAAAACACTTTCTGCCCAGAAGGTCTTTTGTCGCAGCAATGGAATTTCCTGATCTTGATGAGCCGGGGCACCCATTTAGTGATGATGAAGAGGAGTTTATAAAGGTTCCATCATCCAGTCCAAGGGTAATTTCATCTTTGATTTACCCGCTAAAGTTAAATGAATGAATTCGGAACATTTTTGAACGATCTCTTTTTTGAAGTAAAGAGATTGTATTTAACTATATAGAACAAAGCCTGAATGCCATCTTTGACGCCGATCTTTTTGCCATCTGCATAAGATCGACTCAAAAACGAAATTGGTACTTCAGTTATTCGCACATTTAATTTTGAAATCTTGGCGGTGACCTCAATTTCGAAACCGAAACGGGTGGAATTAATGACCATGTTTTGAATAATTTCGCGTCTGAAAGCTTTGTAGCATGTTTCAACATCTGAAAAATGAAATTTAGTAAATAAATTTGAGAAGAACGTAATTACTCTGTTAGCAAAATAGCTTTTTGCCATAAACGATTCTTTAGTTGCGAGGTTCAGTAATCGGGAACCATAGACTACATCGGCAGTATTCTGAACAATTGGAGAAATTACCCGTAACATGTCCGCAGGGTTGTACTCTAAATCAGCATCCTGAACAATTACAATATCCCCCTGGCATTCACAAAAACCGGTCTTTAATGCCTGGGTTTTACCCTGATTTTGTTCGTGGCGAAAGAGACGAATGTTGTTGTGATCTTTTATCAGCTCACTCACAATATTGGCAGTCCGGTCATGTGAGGCATCATCCACTATCACGATTTCGTAGTCAAGGTCATGCAAAATTTTTGTTAATCGATCGATTACCAAGAGAATTGTTTTTTCTTCATTATAAGCTGGGACAACTACAGAAAGAATTTTTGACATTTATGACCTATAGGCCTTTTATTTTGCTGATTTTAACCACTGGCAAAAAATTATTGTTCAATGTACAGGTTTAAAACCTTCACTATAATCGGTTCCACGCATCTCTACCTGTTCATTCCCTCCAATTGCACACGGGAAAGGTGAATACCAGCAAGAGTCGTACGCTGCCTGACATAAAAGATGAAAATTTGCGAAACTGCATGGTTCACTGGACCATCCCGGATAGGGGGTAGGATTGATCAATGTATCAGTTACTTTATCAAATTTTACATTAGTTTTAACACTCAAACCCACGATTGCAATAGAACCTAATAAAATTACCCAGCGGGTTAGATTTACCAGAAATTGGCTCTTTTCAAGCGAAAAAACAACCAGCGGAAATGCGAGCAAGAAAACCGTCCCTAACAGAAAACCATATCCAAATCGAATCGCCGGTGCGGAAAAAAACCAAAAAACACACCCAAAAATGGCGGCAGCATATATAAACCAAATATTTTTATTTCGCCAAAGATAATTGCGCCAACTTCTAAAAACGCATAATAAAACATTAACTGCCAGTGCAAACATGATAAAAAGCAGAATCGCACGGTGACGAGGAAGTTGGTTATAAAACCATTGAATGGTTTGATCTCTAAGGCTTAAACGGCTAAATTCATCCAGTGACATATTGGGCAGCATCGCAAACCAATGAATCACCTGGCTCTCTTTTATTACCCCATCAAGCGGGTAGGCCCAATCAAAGTGAAAGAGATTGATCGGGAAGCCCGGGAAAACTGGATACCCCGTCAGAATAAAGTTTCGTGTGATAAAAGGAAGCAAAATAATTAAAGAACCTAAAACCGTCCACCCAAACTTGCGTGCATTCTTAAAGTAACCCAACGCCAACATTAAACCAAGCGCTGCTAAGAGGATGGGAGCGGAACTCAATTTAATAGTGACACAATAAAAACCGAGCAAGATCAAGAAAAATCCCTGTATATTGTCTTTTTCAAGCCGTTCTTCAAATAACTGGACTGTCTGTGTAAGGATGAACCAGACCATCAAAGTTGCAGGAGCATCCGTGCCCGGGGAAGAAATTTGGTCAAAGAGAAAGATGAAGCTACTTAAGAAAAACCCCAACTTTAAAAAGTTGCTCAGTGAGTATTTTTTACCCAACAGCCCGTGGATTCCCTGGTAACAATACCCGGCAAAAATGAGAAAGAAGACACCTGTGAGCAAGTGAAATGATTGGAAATTAAGATAGGAAAAGCTAAAAACGGCGGTAGACAATAACCAACTTGAATCATAACCCAGCCTCTGGTGCAGATTTGCCAGGCCAGGCACAGCCGGGTAGGACTCGATCCAATGGATCGCTTGGGCATGATAGATGCCAGTATCCGGGTTCGCCGGGTAGAGCGTGGCTGCGTAGAGAAGCACAATTAACGATATTCCAAAGAACACTGCGCCAATCTTTTGGGCTAAAGAAAAATCTCCAAGGGATCGTTCCGGCCAGAACCCTTTTCGCCGTAAAACAAGCAAAGATATCGCCAATGCTCCAAGCAATAAGAATGCTTGAAACTCCCAATTGATCCGTATAAAAATGGAGGCAAAGGATGCCAGCGTCGTTACTGCCATCAGACCAATAATTAACGTAAAAGGCATCGAGGCGAGGGAGGTTTTTTTAAATATTTTCCCGATCCATAACACAGTCCCTCGACCGTACACATACAGTATTAATAATGTATAAATTGAAATTACAAATGAGATCAGCAAAGTAAGTCCTTCCTACTACTCGTCCGCAGGTCTATTAAAAATTGTCATTGCACTTTCTTTGCCACACAAAGATCAACTCCACCCATTTGAACCGAATAGACAATTGGATCATCCGGATAAAGTGTTTCGTGTTCCCAACGCAGTGGCAAAAATATCAAGCTGCCTTTTTGGAATGAACCCTCTTTCGCGTCATGAATCGTAAGTGCGGGCGACGCATAATAAGCAGGCAGATCAGGTGCCAAATCGACATAAATATCAATCGGTTCTTTCTCATGCCTGGCTACATCTTCGGTGAGTTCTTTATAACAGGTTAACCAATAATCCACTTCGTATTGATGTGCTGCCCCTTTGAGGCCACCAGCTAATGGATTGAAATATGCATATTCATAGGGGTGATAGCGCACAATTGCCAACCCCCCTGGAATAATCAGGGCTGTGACCAGCAGGGCAGCCAACCAATGAGGATTCAGTTTCTCAATCAAAAACTGAATAGCAAATGCTGAAAACAGAAAGAACGCTGGCAGAATAAACAGAAAATGTCGATAATTATCATATTCAGGAGGTGTAGTTATAACTACATATGCAAATACCAAAAAGAACCAGACAATGACCAGCCAGGCATCAGAATATGACGTCTTCTTCTTTATCAGGCTGACCAGATTAATTCCTACCCCTGACAGGCACAATATGATGCCGGGAATTGTCAGAGTGAACAATAGCAAAGTTGGTAAATATTCCGCTGGCAAAGCGCGCGAGTCCCAGATTGTCCCCTTAAACATCACATTCATACCAACCGGGAAACTGGACATATGTTGAATCGTTTCCCACAAGTTTTGAGCTGTGTGATGCCACATAAAAGGCCAGCAGACGTAAAAAATGAGAAAGGAAAGTAAGGCATAGATCAGAATAAAGGGAATTGACTTTTTTCTTAAATTCATAATCCAAACTAAAATAATTATAACCGCGGCAAAAGGTCCCAAAACCCTGGTAGCACTGGCAAACCCTAAAAACAGACAGGCTGCCAGAAATGACAAAACCAAACCCCACTTATTAAAATATGAATGATATGCCTGGTTAAGCTCTGCGGCAAAGCCCCTGGTCTTTTTCAATAAATCCCCAAAAAAATGAACATCATATAACAATAAAAGCGTAACGATCATCCAGAGAACAGTTAATGCTGTAAAAATGCCAAGATTTCGATTAATAATGGCCGTAGATTTATTGGCATAGAGCTGCAACTGGATCTGATTACGATTTGCTGCCAGATAAGAAAAAAGCTGATCAAAAATATTTTGCGGATGTTGTATGTTCACTGCAAGTATGCGATTTGAAATCAGTTCACGAATGTTTTGAGAAAAGATCAAAAAGATTACATCACTTAGCATTAAAACATAACAAATAAGCCGGGCTACTTTTTGGCTTTTTGCTTTGACCTGCCACTTTTGAGAAGATGAAGCATGGGTATCTGCGTGTCTTCCATCAAGACTTGCAAAGGCTCGCTTTGAATGGTCTGAAAATACCAATCCAAAGTAAATAGCACCCATAAAGAACACCATAAAGGGAATATCTTTGGGATTGAGCCAGGCATTTCCAAAAATCACAGGTTGTGAGGCAAATAACAGCGTTGATAAAGTGGCTGCCAACGTACTCGTCCAACGTTGAGCTAACTTATAAAAGAAAAAGACTCCCAGTAAAAATGAAAAATAAGTTGTCAGGTGCCACAGGTCGATTGAACGAGCAGCGGGAAGGACCACCTGTAAAAGGGCATGAACCCCTTCTCCAATGATCAAAAATGCCGGGCCATAGTATCTCAAATCTGCGGGGCCCAGCGTATTGTTCCATTGATAAGTGCCTGCTAACCGGTCTACAAGAGAGTAAGCACTTAAAGTACGGTCAGCATACTCGTAATATTCCGGCTCATCCCAACTTGCTCCGTAATGTTGAAAAAGGATAAAACCTAATACCAGACCAAGAATGAGAATGAGCAGAATTGGGATATTCCGTTTTTTGACAGATATCCAGTCAGTAATCATACCTTACCCTATACAATCGCTTAGAATTGATTGAATTCTTCTTTTTACAAAATTTAACCAGTTATCTGAATAACGATAACGATTAATAATTAGCATCTAGATTCCACGTAAAAATTATTTTGCTATCATTTTCATCCAAAGCGGTGAGGATTTTGACTATATTTTCTTTAGTGTAGCATTATTCTTGTCATTACGTATAAATTTTAAACAATTTCTCAAAACCTGATGTTTTGAAACCCCTCAGCCCCTATTCGAGCTTTAAAATCCTGGCCCAGCGGGAGGGGATTGTATTTAGCTTCAGGCGCTGACCTTCAACACTGAATGAATCCGGCAGGTTGAGCAGATCCACGGCGCGAGAGGCGGAGATGGGGAGGGTCAACTCCAAACTGACCGGAGCCGGCGCGGCATTGAGCACGACCAGCACACGCTCGTGATCGCTTTCACGCAGATAGGCCATCTGCTCCTGGCTCACGTACACCTGGCGGTAATCTCCAAACTTCAGCGTTTCGGATTGGCTGCGTAGCGCAGCCAGGCGGGTGATGGCCTGCTCCAGATCGCGGGCAGGGGCAGATCTTTGCATGGCGGCCATGTCCAGACAGGGGCGCAGGGCGCTGTCGCTCGTGGGTGTGCGCGTGCCGGGGATGCCCCACTCGCTGCCGTAATAAATGGAGGGCACACCTGGCATGGTGAAGAGCTGGCAGTAGAGCGGATAGAGCAGTGCCGGATCGTTGAGGCTGCTGGCCACGCGGTTGACATCGTGGTTGTCCACAAAATCGTATAAAGGCAGGCCGCGGTAAATGCCGTCCGGGCCAAACTGGCGGTTGAGCGACCAGGCAATTTCGAAGTAATTCTTATCTACCAGGCTGGAATAGAGCCCCTTGTAACACTCGTAGTTTGTAACAGAGTGCAGCATCTGCGGGTTTGCCCAGGTGCGGTATTGCCCGACCACAATCTCACCCATCAGCCAAAAATCTGCTTTGAGGCTGAGGACGAGATCATGCAGTTCACGTAAAAAATCCAGATCCAGCAGGTCGGCAGCATCCAGGCGTAAGCCGTCAATATCAAATTGCTCCACCCAGGCGCGCACGGCTCCAAAGAGGTGCTGTTTTACTTCTGCATCGCGCAGATTGAGCTTGACCAGATCGTAATTCCCGGCCCAACCCTCGTAAGTGAATGGGTCGCCGTAAGGGCTGCGACCGCCGTCAAAGCGGAGGTTGGCAAACCAATCACAGTAACGTGAAGCGGATTGGTACTGCTGCACATCCCGGAAAGCCCAAAAATCGCGGCCAACGTGATTGAAGACCCCATCCAGGATCAGGCGCATGCCTTTTTGATGCACCTCATCAGAAAGAGCGCGCAGGTCCGGGTCTGAGCCCAGGCGGCGGTCGACATGGTAATAATCTGCGGTATCGTAGCCGTGCGCAGTGGATTCGAAGAGCGGCCCCAGGTAAAGGGCATTCACCCCCAGGCTGCGCAGGTGGGGCAGCCACTCACTTACTTTTTTCAGCCGGTTCAGCGGCGCAGAGGAAAAGTCATTGCGGGAGGGGGTTCCGCAAAAACCCAACGGGTAGATGTGGTAGAAAAAGGCCTGGTTGGCCCAGTAAGTGCTTGAGAATTGATTCATTTTAATATCTCCTGATAAATACATACCGGTAGGTATAGGATTCAACGAAAAAAATTTATGAAAAGATCCCGTGCATGAACTGATGGACGGATTGATATACCAGCGGAGGATCGAGGGGAGTGAACCCGTTCAGACCCAACACGGCATAGTTGTTGACCATGCCTAAAAAGGTAGCGGCGTAAGCTTTTTGGCGGCCTTTCATGTTGCCGTGATCCAGAGAAGCTTCATAAAATAGCGTTTCCAGCAGTTCTTGCTGGCGCTGGTTGAAGCCGGACACGGCATGGAAGGGTTCACTTTCGGCCGCGCCAAACCACAATGCCAATTGCAGGCGGTAAAAGCGCGGATTCTGGCGGGCAAAGGCAAAATAAACGTTGGCGACGGCTTCCAGGCTGGTCTTAACGTCATGATTATAGACGGCAGCCTTCTCAAGATCCCGGAAAAGCGGAGCAAAATTCTCTTCCAGCAGGGCGTGCAGCAGACCGGCCTTACTGCCAAAGTAGTGATACAGGGTAGGCTTCTGAATGCCAGCGGCATCCACGATCTCCTGCACCCCGACGGCATCATAACCGCGGGTGGAGAAGAGCTGCAGCGCACAAGAAAGGATGGTCTCTCGATTCGACATACCCAGTAGTGTACCAAACGGTACACTATCTGTCAAGTGGATTTGAGAGGAGATATTTACTCCAAAAACGGTAAAAATCAGAATGTTATAATGAACTCATGTTTAGAAAACGTTATTTTCGGATATTGTTCTTTTTCGCCTGGTCAATTCTGGGCGTGATCGGTTGGGATGTGATCTTGCCGCGCCTGGGGTTTCGCAGTTGGGCGCGCTCCACACGCAAGCGCCGCATGAAAGTATTGGCTGCCCGCTTCCGCAAGCTGGCAGTGCAGATGGGCGGCGTGATGATCAAGGTGGGGCAGTTCCTTTCGGCGCGCCTGGATATATTGCCGCGAGAATTCACTGATGAGCTGGCCGGTTTGCAGGATGAAGTAACCCCCGAACTCTTTGCAGGGATCAAAGTTCTGCTTGAAGCGGAATTCGGCGTTCCACTGGAAGAAAAGTTCTGCGAATTCGATGTTGTCCCTCTGGCCGCGGCTTCCATCGGGCAAGTATACTGCGCGAAAATAGGTACAACTCAGGCAGACGGCAGCACATTCCCCGCGGTGGTGGTGAAGGTGCAGCGCCCGCATATTGAAGAGATCGTCAATGTGGATCTCTCGGCGCTAAGAATTGTCGGCGGTTGGCTGCAGAAATATCCCCCTATTGGCAAGCACGTGAATGTACCCAAATTACTGGATGAGTTCAGCCGCTCTTTATATGAAGAACTGGATTACCTGAATGAGGGAAAGAATGCGGAAATCTTCGCTGAGAATTTCAAAGAAGACGCCGATGTGCGCGTGCCAACCGTATTTTGGAGCCATACCACCAAACGGGTGCTGACCCTGGAAGATGTGGGCGGCATCAAGATCACTGATTATGCTGCCATCGAAGCGGCCGGGATCAACCGGGGCGAGGTTGCCAAGCGGCTGCTGGATACCTATCTCAAGCAGATATTCGAAGACGGATTCTTTCACGCCGATCCGCATCCGGGCAACCTGTTTGTGCAGGTACCGGGAACGGGAGCGGATGCTGAGGGATGGAAGCTGACCTTCATCGATTTTGGCATGACCGGGACGCTGCCGGAGAACACATTCAAGGCGCTGCGCGAGATCTTGATCTCAGTGGGCAGCCAGGATGCGCACCGATTGGTGGAGGCTTTTCAGTTGTTGGATGTTTTATTACCCGGCGCCGATCTGGAGCTTCTCGAGCGTGCCAGCCAGCGGCTTTTTGAAAAGTTTTGGGGAAAATCGACCCAAGAAATGATGAAGATGCACGGCGAAGAAGCGCATAAATTCCTCGATGAGTTCAGCGACCTGTTGTACGAGATGCCCTTCCAGGCACCCGAAAATTTGATCTTGCTGGGGCGCTGCGTCAGCATTCTTTCGGGAATGTGCTCCGGGTTGGACCCCGCCTTCAATTTTTGGGACAGCCTGTCTCCTTACGCCAATAATTTATTGGAAGCGGAAGGCGGCGGAAAGCTGAAAACGTTCCTGGATGAAGGTCTGAATATTCTGCAAAAATTGATCGCCCTGCCGGCCAAAACGGATGCTTTGATCAGCCGCATGGAACAGGGGAGATTGGAAGTACGCGTGCCGACGCTGGTGCGTGAAATGGAAAAGCAAAGCCGCAGCCAGCGCAAGATCGCCGGATCAGTGGTGTTTGCGGCCTTTTTACTTAGCGGGGTGCAGCTTTATATCGCCGGGGCAGTATCCATTGCCATTGGCTTTGGCTCGGCAGCGCTGCTGGTTTTATTGTGGGTGGGAGTGGGCAGGTAAGGGAACCCTTTTTTAAACAGTGAAAGGGCATGACGAATCATGCCCTTTCTTTATTCCTTGACTTTACCGATATTATTTGGTTACTTTTTCGGTGTGCTCAATTGCCGCATCGAGAAGGCTGCGCAGGCCCAGCAAAAATTCCTTGCGGGCGGCAACCTGATTTTCGCGCACGCCTTCGGGAATCCAGGCTTCGGCTACTTTGTGCATATTTTCGTGTGCGGCTTTCATATGCTCACGGGCTTCTTCGACTTTGGCATTCTTTTCTACGGTTTTCGTTTTTTCAGGCATAAGCTTTCTCCTAAAAGCGATCTGCTACCTTGAAAGAACAGATTGCTTGTGAATTCATTTATAAGACGTTTGCAGGGCAAAGTCAAGGTCTCTTCCGACCTATCCGGTGGCGTTGTGGGCCATTATGTTATGCGGTCCTTAATGTTCTTCAACGACCGCTTAGTTTATTTTGACGGCACAGTCAGGACGATCTTGCCTCTCACTCCGCCTTTTTCCAGACGGGTCTGGGCTTCGCCCACCTTTTCCAGCGGCAGCGTTGCATCGATCAGCGGCCGGACGGCTCCGCTTTCAACCAGACCGCGGAGTTCTTCCATCTTTCGAGCTGAGCGCTCCAGAAATTGAAAAGAGATGGTGATATTCTTCGGGTAAGCTGCGGCCAAACTCCCGCTTGTGCTGGTGATGCTGACCATGCGGCCATTGGGCTTAATTGCGGCCAAGCTGCGCGACAGAGTTTCGCCGCCGACCGTATCAAACACGGCGTCCACACCTTTGCCGTCAGTAAGGCGCAAGGCTGCCAGGGCGAAATCTTCAGATTTGTAATCGATCACGTCATCTACACCCAGGCTTGCCACAAATTCGACATTTTTTGCGCTGCAAGTACCAAGTACGCGCGCCCCTTTGGCTTTTGCCATTTGCACCGCCAGGCTGCCAACCCCGCCCGCGGCCGCATGGATCAGCACGGTCTGGCCTTTTTCGGGCTGCAAAAAATGGATCGCATCCAGAGCAGTACACCCGGCCAGAGGTAAAGCGGCTGCTTCATTAAATGTACAGACCTCCGGTTTGAGGGATACGATTGATTCATCCACAACATTGTATTCGGCGAAAGTGCCCGGATGACCAAAGACAATGGGTGTGTAAAAGACCTCATCGCCGACCTTGAATTTCTTGACCCGGTCGCCAACCGCGGCTATGATACCCGCGGCATCATAGCCGATAATGGCCGGGAATTGAATATGCGCCCAAGTGCCTGCCTGGCGAATCTTGTAATCGATGGGGTTAACCGAAGTGGCCATTACTTTAACCAGCAATTCACTCGGCCCTGGCTGCGGCGTCGGAACATCTGCTTCTTTGAAAACCTCTGGTCCGCCAAATGCAGTGATCAACATTGCTTTCATTTTTACCTCCAGTTCAACAAATGCACGAAATACAATGCAGCCAGGTCTCTCTGGCTGCATTGGTGGTGACAATAGAAATTTGATTCAAAAAACCGTTAACGGCATCTATTTAATGAAGCAGTTTTGCGGTCAAGGTGATGGGTACAGCCGAGAGAGCCTTTGAAACAGGGCAGTTCTTTTTGGCGCCCTGGGCCAGCTCCAGGAATTTGGCTTCGGTAATGTTGGGGACTGTGCCTTCAAGCGTTAACTGAATTTCGCTGATCTCGAACCCGGCAGGGGTCTGTTTAACTATGATCGAGGCGGTCGTCTTCAATTCGGTCGGGATAAAACCAGCCCCGGTCAATTCAGCACTGAGCGCCATCGAAAAACAGCCAGCATGCGCCGCTGCGATCAACTCTTCAGGGTTTGTGCCTGACTTGCCATCTTCACTGACAAAACGCGCGGCAAAAGAATACGGCGTCTGATTGAGAACTTTGCTGGTCGAGGTCAAGGTTCCTTTTCCTTCTTTGAGAGAACCATGCCAGACAGCCTGTGAAGTACGTTTAAGATCCATTATTTCCTCCATTTTCAACCTACAAAAAAACACTATTTATATCAAAATACTCAATAATAATCTTAGCATGGATTCAAAAAAATTGCCAATCGAGAGGGGATAATACCCACAGTTTTCACAAGAATGAAACATATTGTCATTTTCCTAACTATCATTTTGTGTCTTTCACGAGACTGAGATCGCCACGCCTTGGGAAGAACACCCAAGGTTCCATGACAGTTATTTTGGTGTTCGTCAAGCTTTCTTGTGAGTGCCGTGTGACAATACCCGCCCAAAAGGCCTTTCTCATATTTCTACCGATCTTGTCCATGATATTTGGGAATATAGTGGGGTTACTCCGATGGACTTATGTAATAAAAATCCCCTGACTTTATTTTAAAGGCAGGGGATCATTTGATCTTGGTAATAATTAATTGGCGGCTTTTGCTTCAACTGCGCGAGCTTCGAGCTCTTGATGTAGGGAGGCAATGTCTTTGGGAATGAAATATATTGCAAAGAGCAGGAAGACGACGCAAAGCGCCCAGGCAGAGCAGCAGATATAGATGATGGAACTGCCTACCGAGGTGGCATCAGCAATGGCGCCGGCGATCAAAGGCGCGCTGGCTGCACCGAAGGACTCCAGAAAACTCTCGATGGCATTTGCTGAAGAGCGGATCTCTGGAACCGTCACGTCATACATTGTGGAGATGATGTTGGGTGAAGCGAACGGCATAAAGAAAGCGGTGATGCAAAGAAGGATGGCGAAGAGGAGCACCTGGGAGGCCGCGGTGTGCATTGCAAACCAAAGGCCGATCATGCCGCAAAAAACGCCGATCACACTGGCGATGAGGCGGCCGCGTTTGGTGCGTTTGAAGAGTTTATCCCCCAGCCAACCGCCGGCGGGATAACCGGCTGCCATCAATAGAACTGCCGGCGCCATGATCAACAACGTTGTGGTGTCGCTGTAGCCGCGTTCTTTACCCAGGTAACCAAATATGTAATAGACGATGACATTCCAGGGGAAGACGCCGAAAAAGCCCTGCAGGTAGACCATGATCAGGCTTCGCTTCTTGAACATCGACCCGACGGCTTTCCAATTGAATTTGAACTTGGTGGTTTCGACGCCCTGAAGTTCATCCTCTCCACTGCCTCGCGGAACATCCTTCACATTGAAGAAAATAACGACGGAAAGGATAATACCCAGAGAGCCGGTGATATAAAAGACCGAGCGCCAGCCAATGACCCCGGCCAGAAGCAGGGCCAGAACCATACCCATCAGATAGCCGATGGGCTGGGTTAATTGCAGCAAGCCGTAGATCTTGCCGCGGGCTTTGGGTGGGAAGAGGTCAGAGATCAGACTATACATGCCCGGATAGCTCGAATCATCGATACCGGTGGAGGAGCGGGTGACCAAGAAGAAATTAAAGGTAGGAGCAATGGCGCTGATCCAGGTGGTCGACCCCCAGATGAAGGAGGCCAGGGAGAGCAGCTTACCGCGGTTATATTTATCATTCAGCCATCCCCAGACCGGGTACAGGGCAGAACCGACAATCAGCGCGCCGGTGTTGAGCAGACCCCATTGTGTATAGGTCATGTTGAAGGTCTTCATGATCGGATTTTGCAATGGACCGATGAGCAACTTATCGGTTTGGTGAAGCAGCATAAAGATAAAGAAAATAACGACTGTGGTTTTGGCGGTACGGTTCATCGGGCTTTTGGTTTCTTGCGCTTTATCAGCTTCCATAAAACTTACTCCTGATGATTGAAATGGTTTGGGGCACTCCCGTGGGGAATACATGATATTCTAGACCCAGCGGGGGGAACTGTCAAACATATTTATATGTGGGTTAATTTTGGAATGGTCAATATTGATCTGTTTCCCCCGGGCGACGGTTTTCGCGCGCATGGCATTAATGTAACCAAAGAATTAATGCGTGTAGGGATGTGAATTTTGAGCTATTTACCCAAAGAGGGTGGGGGAGGGCAAAACTGAGTATAACCTGGTGCTTGCGCGGGTCGCACAAATAATTATTAGCCTGATTTGGAGGCAGCCATTCAGTGTTTCACCGTTCCGGGATAAAATAAAAAATATACTATTTTGCAAAATTTATGATATTTGGGTGGATAAGTGCAAATAAACGAGAGGGAAATGCCAGGGATATGAAAAAGAAAAAGTATTCAATTCTGAACGAGACGATAGATCAACCTATATTGCATAAAGCGCCGTTTCGCGGTACTTATTCCATTGATCGAGGAGACACTGACAAATGAAAACCCAAAAAACACCAGAAATCAAGCACGATTACAAGGCCCGGATACTGAAACTGCAGCAATTCATGAAGACGAACAACCTGGACGCGTTCATCGTCTCCACGCAGGATTCCATCTATTACCTTTCCGGCGCCTCTTACATGCCCATCGAACGCCCGTTCTTCATCATCGTCCGCCAGCAGGGCAGCCCGGAGCTGGTGGTACCGAATCTCGAATTCGAGCACATGAAGCAGTTTGAGGGGTTCGGCGATATCAGCTCTTATTTCGAGTACCCGTCGATCAAGGGCGAGAACTGGTACGACAAACTCAACGCCATGCTGGGCGAGAAAGCCGTCTTGGGGATCGAGCCCGAATTTTCAACGGCGAAGGCCAAATTGCTGAAAGTGAGAGAGGTTGTCATCTCCCCGGCCATCACCGAGATGCGCGTAGTCAAGACGCCTGACGAGATCGAGGCCATTCGGCTGGCATCGGCGTGGACGGACAAGGGCATGTATCTGGTGCATCACGGCTTGTACCGCGGTCAAACGGTCATCGAGGCAAACATGCCCGCCAAGACACTCCAGACCGGGGTCATCTCCTCTGGTGAGTTCGACTATTTCAACTGCAGCTTTCTGACGGCTGGTTGGCCGGCGCCGAAGAGTGCGCAGCCGCACAGCCTGCCCGACCTGCACATGCAAATGGGTTCCGGGCCGATCGTGCTGATGAGCTACAACCGGGTCAACGGTTATGCCGCTGAGTGCGAGAGAACCGTCTTTTTGGGCAGGCCGACAGCACAGGAACGCAGCCTGTATGAGATTGTTATGGAAGCCAGAGCCATTGCCTACGGGATGGTGAAACCCGGCGTTCGCTGCAGCGATATCGATGTGGCCACGCAGGAGTTTTTCAAAGCCAAAGGCTACGGTGATAAGTTCATCCACCGCACCGGCCACGGCATCGGCATGGGCAACCACGAACAGCCCTGGCTCAGCTCCGGCAGCACGGATGTGCTGGCAGAGAATATGGTGATCAGCATCGAGCCGGCCCTGTATTTCGCGGAGATCGGCGGTTTCCGCCATTCCGACACGGTGTTGGTGACCAGCACCGGCTACGAACGCCTGACGAAGTATCCCGATGACCT
>Ga0182021_10006189_pt1 | contig 14215 bp, 18 predicted proteins | sample 612E3MmetaG_FD_120493 | JGI IMG/M metagenome (GOLD analysis project Ga0182021, IMG submission 120493) | Permafrost microbial communities from Stordalen Mire, Sweden - 612E3M metaG (Illumina Assembly) | ecosystem: Environmental > Terrestrial > Soil > Wetlands > Permafrost | place: Sweden... | reverse complement strand
CTTCCTACAACCTGTACCGAGCCCTTGTAGATCTTTAGCCGAACATCACCCGAGACGTGTTCCTGGGTCTTCTCGATGAACTTGTCCAGATCCTCTTTCAACGGGTCATTCCAAAGTCCCGTGTAGACCAGGTTACTCCATTCGTCGTCGATATGCTGCTTGAACCAAACCTCGTGACGAGTGAGGACCATCTTCTCAAGCTCCTTGTGTGCTTCGATGAGAAGTGTTGCTGCAGGACACTCGTAAATCTCCCGTGATTTGATCCCGACCAGTCTGTCTTCAATGTGATCGATTCGGCCGACACCGTGCTTGCCAGCGATGTAGTTGAGTTTCTTCACAATCTCGACTGGGCCCAAGCGTTCATGGTTTATGGCGACCGGGACGCCTTTCTCGAATTCTATGTTGACGTACTCTGGCTTGTCGGGGGCTTGTTCCGGTGCATTGGTCCATTCGTATATGGCAGCGGGTGGTTCACTCGATGGATTCTCGAGTACTCCACATTCTATCGACCGACCCCACAGATTCTGATCCACACTGTACGGGTTTTCAAGGTCGTTGGGGATTGGAATCCCGTACTTCTCAGCATAGTGGATCTCCTCTTCTCGGGAGAGGTTCCATTCGCGGGCTGGTGCGACAATTTTCAATTTCGGGTCGTAGGCTTTGATGCTTACCTCGAATCTGACTTGATCGTTCCCTTTTCCAGTGCATCCGTGAGCGACGGCGACTGCCTCTTCCTTTTGGGCGACTTCAACAAGCTTCCGTGCAATTAGTGGTCGGGCAAGTGCGGTACTTACTGGGTATTTCCGCTCGTACAGTGCATTTGCCTTGATCGCGGGGAACACGTAGTCTTCAACGAACTCTCGCTTTGCATCGAGTGTGTAGTGTTTAATGGCACCTACGAGAGTTGATTTCTTCTCAACTTCCGGTAGGTCGTCTGCTTGACCTACATCGACGGTCAGTGTAACCACTTCGTAACCGTACTTCTCTTTTATCCACCGGATGGCGACTGATGTGTCCAGTCCACCCGAGTAAGCCAAGACTATTTTGTCGCTCATTTAGAACACCGAAATTGTGTGGATTCCTTATGAAATTGCCCCAATTATTAAAGAATCCTTAATAAATGTTGCTTAGCTAAGACATTTTTGAGAACATCTCCCATTAACAACCTGACGTCTATTCTGGATGGATCAACATGGTCGATTTGGACGAAGTAGATCGGAAAATCCTGCGTGACCTTCAACATGATGGACGGTCATCATTCAAGAAGATTGGGGAAGACGCGGGAGTGAGTGAAGCCACCGTCTTCGTCCGAGTCAAGAAGATGCACGACAGAGGCGTCATCAAGAGTTTCGAAGCCATCGTCGAGCCCAAGGCAGTCGGGAAGATGCTTACGGCGATAGTGCTCGTTCGCGCTGACCCGAAGGCCTTTCCTGGTATGTTGGATGCTCTCAAGAAATTTGATGATGTCTATGAAATCTATGATGTAACTGGGCAGTATTACTCGATCCTCAAGATCAAGACTACCGGGACGGATGAGCTTAGCAAAATCATTCTTGAAATTGGAAACATAGCCGGAGTGGCCGGAACCGAAACAATGATCGTTCTGAGGACCGTGAAAGAAGAGATCGGTGTAAAGATCTAGGAAATGCTCTGTAAATATTACGGTATTCGCTATCGAGGGGACGATAACAGCTGGGACGCGTCATCCGACACATTGATAGAACCTAGATTAGCAAACTAATTAGGAACGGTTCGAGTCGTTGGGCCTTTCCGGAGAAAGTTGACCTACGATGAACCCAGTTGAGGTTCAGTTACTCTCCAAGGTTTTCGAGACCAAGGAAGGACCGCTCTTTCGCAAAGCTCCGCGTTCTTTGGTAGCAGTGGACAGCATAAGTTTCGGCGTACCGAAAGGCGAAATCTTTGGGCTTCTGGGACCGAACGGCGCTGGCAAGACCACGACCATCAAAATGCTCTGCACATTGATTACCCCTAGCTCGGGCGACGCTCTCGTGAACGGATTCAGCGTGATGAAGGACCAGCAAAGAGTTCGCGAGAACTTGGGCGTCATGCTAACTGGGGAGAGAACCTTGTATTGGAAGCTGACAGGGCGCGAGAACTTGGAATATTTCGCTGCGCTGTACCACATTGAAAGCGGCTACGGGAAGAAGCGCATCGAGGAGCTGCTGGATCTTGTGGGTTTGACGGAACGTGAAGGCACGTTGGTTGAGAATTATTCGACCGGTATGCGAATCCGCCTATCGTTCGCGAAAGCGCTGCTTAACGAGGCGCCCGTGCTCCTTTTCGATGAACCCACAGCTAGCCTAGATCCACAATCCTCGCGGTTGATTCGAGACATAATTCGTGACTTGAAGAAGAAAGGGCATGCGATCATTCTAACCACACACAACATGGAGGAAGCGGATATCTTGAGCGACCGGGTAGCCATCATAGATCACGGCAAGATCGTGAGGCTCGGCCCACCTGGGGACCTCAAAGAGAAAGTGAAAAGCAACGATATCATCGAGATCGAAGCAAGAAACATATCCGACCATGTTGCAGAGGCTCTTGAATCCTTCAGCGAAATAAGCAAAGTGGCCGTTACCACAGCTGACCCTTCAGGCGATAAGGGACTGCTGCGGATTCACGCGGAAAAGGGGAAGGAAGTATTGCCCAGGATTCTGGAATTCCTAGTTCGAAAGCAGACAACCATAACCAAGGTCAGCTTCATCGAACCTACATTGGAAGACGTCTTCATCGCGGAGACGGGTAGGAGTCTGCGAGATTAGGATGCGAACGAGTTCAAGAACGAAAGCCACGACTCAAGCGTTGGCTGCGATCTTCTGGAAAGGAGTCAAACATTACATCCGTTATCCGGGAAACTTTCTCATCTATCTCTTCATACCGTTCCTGTTCACATTGCTCATCTTTGGTATGGGGCAGTTCGTTGGCGGAGGAAACGCTACTGCAAACTTTGCAGCTCGAACAGGTACTAGCAACATCATCGTCTACGAGATTCTCGGGAGCGCCGTCTGGATGACAAGTTGGGTGGTTGTTGAAGACGTGGGCGTGGCACTGCGGGATGAACAAATGAAAGGTACCTTGGAACAGAACTTTCTGGCTCCAGTAAACCGTTTCACGCTACTGGTCGGAATAAGTCTGACGGACGTGGTGATCACTACGGGCATATTCTTCATTGTGGTAGGCGTGACCCTAGCGATCGCGCTCCCCTCATCATTCCTGAACCTCATCCCAGCCTTTCTGACTTTGCTGGTGGGACTGATTCCAATGTTCGGGATCGGATTCCTATTCGCCGGCTTCGTGATCAGGTTCAAAGAGCCATACGTCTTCACTCAAATCGTCAATCTACTCTTCGCTACACTGACCGGAACCTACTATCCGGTAACCTTCTTACCATACTGGGCGCAGTTCCTGTCAGGTATCCTACCGCAAACTTACGTTATAGACGACATGCGCCAAATCATCCTAGCCAACCAAACCCTAGTCAACCTTTACGGAAGCGTCTTTGTGCTCCTAGCCTTGGCGCTGGCGTATCCCACGCTTGGTTATGCAATCTTCAAGCGAATTGAAAAGAGAGCGGGTGTGACGGGTGAATTCTCAAAATACTAACTCAATCTTGAGGCTCATCGCTGAGTTCAGGGCCGCATTCCTGAGGGACCTGCGCTCGTACATTCGTCAACCAGCTTGGATGCTAGGGGACCTGATCTCAACCCCACTTTGGTTCTTCTTCTTCGCCTTGGGCGTGACGCTATTCGCACCAACAACCTCAGTAGACTCTCATGAGGGAGGGTTCAGTTTCTTCCTCCTCGGGTTCGTCTTCATAATTCTCTTCAGCACGTCGGTTTGGGGTATGGGTCAGACTGTCAGAAACGAGCAAATGGCCGGCACCTTGGAGCAGTTCTTCCTTGCCCCAGCAAGTCGAGTGACACTGATTGTGGGCAGGTGGGCGCGCATCTTCATAACGGATGCAGTGATAATCGGCTACACAACTTTTCTCCTCTACTTGGTCGGTGGTGGCATCATCACCCTCCTTGACCCAGGTCTCTTCCTGCTGGGATTCGGACTTTACGAGGTGGGTCTGATAGGATTCGGTTTGTTCTTCGCTGGCTTGACGATGCGCATCAAATCCTACACTACAATTTCGAACCTTGTCTTCTTCGGCTACATGATTCTCACGGGAGCACTCTTCCCGATCACCGTGATCCCGACACCATTCCGGTATGTCTGCATGGCAATCCCGTTCACGTACTTCATTGCCATTCTGCGCCACGCTGCCCTAGCTTCACCAACGATCCTACCGTTGACAGTAGAATTCGTCACGGCAATCATTCTCTCGATTTCTATGCTCATCGTAGGGTTTGTTTCGTTCAACAAGATCGAAGAGGGCGCCCGCATGCAGGGCAGCATCGCCACCAGCTAATGCAGACGCATAACCCTCTCTCTCCCTATATCACACAAAGCACTTGTTAACCCGACTGCTATGACAACAAAAGTCGTGCCAGTAAAACCGAACATTCCCCCTGAACTACTCGAGAAGATCGATGTTCGTATCGGAACGATCGAACGAGTGGAAGACATCGAAGGGTCAGACAAGCTGATGAGGCTCATCGTAAATTTGGGCGACAGCAAACGATCGGTCCTAGTTGGAATGAGGAAGGAACGCCAAAACCCAAGAGAAGTTGAAGGAAAGCAGGCGCTGTTCGTGGTCAACCTTGAACCCAAGAAAATGATGGGTCAGATTTCGGAAGCCATGCTATTCGACATCGGATACGCCGATGGAATAAGACCTGTACTCGCAGTTCCTGAAAGCCCCGTGCCGAACGGCACACGAGCAGGATGAACCGGCTAGAGACCGCAACTGCAATGAATGTGCTGAGCATGTGTTTTTCATTAGGCAACTAACGTTCAAGGAACTTACAGGTCTGATGGGAAATTTGGAATATCGAGAACTCGGAAAATCAAGTATCAAGATCTCAGCCGTTGGGTTGGGCACTTGGCAGTGGGGCAGCCGCGAATGGGGCTGGGGTCGATCGTATGGAAAACAAGATGTGATAGATGCTCTCCAGAAGGCCACGGAACTTGGAATCAACTTCATCGACACGGCCGAGATTTACGGTCAAGGGAAATCTGAACAAATTATTGGTGAAGCGATACGTGGTCATCGGGAGAATGTTGTCATTGCAACGAAAGTCTGGCCGTTCAACCTCAGCTACGGCAGAGTTCTCAAAGCAGCAGAGCGCAGTATGCGCAGACTGGGAGTTGACGTGATAGATCTGTATCAAGTTCACTGGCCCAACCCTCTCGTCCCGATACGCAAGACCATGAAAGCCATAAAGAAGCTCGTTCAAGACGGAAAAGTTCGAACCGTCGGAGTCAGTAATTTCAACTTGAAGAAGTTGAAAGCCGCGCAGGAGGCACTGGCGCCTTTGGAACTCGCTTCAAACCAAGTGAGATACAATCTGCTCGACCGGCGGATTGAACGGGAGCTTCTCCCCTATGCTAACGCCGAGAAGATCACGATCATCGCATACAGCCCGCTTGCCCAAGGTTTGCTGACAGGGAAGTATACCCCGGACACCGGACCGAGTAGCTTCATTCAAACGGTAAACCCTGGATTTTCACCTCAAAACCTAACCAGACTCGCCGAAACCAACCGGGCTCTCTCCGAGATAGGTAAGACGCATGGAAAGACTCCTTCTCAGGTTGCGCTGAACTGGCTGACGATGAAGGAGAATGTGGTTGCGATTCCGGGAGTGAAGAGGACCGAGCATGCGATCGATGATGCAGGAGCTGTAGACTGGGCGCTCAATGGGATTGAGATGGAGAGGCTAGAGCAGGCTGCAACTGATGTACGATTCGACAGACTTAGCATGGTTCCCAACGTTCTGAGATCCCTCCTACGCAGAGGATAGCATTCCACCCCCGAGAACTCAATGAACCGCCAATTCCGGCTTCTATAAGCTTTAAGCGAAAGTTGCCGTATGTAGGGTCTGTTTCAAGGGCGCGTTTGATTGGCGGCTACGCTTCGACTTGGGTATTGGGCGGCACAGGAACAGTACGATCCACAAAGACTACTCCAGTATGCCGTGCGCGCCGAAGTCGTAGGCTTCGATATCATCGTTACAAGCGACCATTTCCACCCTTGGGGAGATACCGGTGGTCAGGCTGGTTTCCCATGGATCTGGCTTGCATCCGCTGCAGAAAAGACAAGGAAAGTTGAGCTGGGCACGGCCGTCACGACGCCCATGTTCCGCTATCACCCCGCTCTCGTGGCGCAGGCATTTGCGACCCTCGACAACCTCTACCCAGGAAGAATATTCATCACCATAGGCACCGGACACGCGATGAACGAGATACCTTTAGGATTCAAGTGGCCTGGGTTCGAAGAGAAGATCGAACGACTCCAAGAAGCTCTGGACATAATTCAGAAACTTTGGAAAGGCGACTTCGTAACCTACGAAGGCAAATACTTCCAACTTAACAAGGCAAAGCTCTACACGAAGCCAAAAACCAAGATCCCAATTTATCTGGCTACGTCGAATGAACGCGTTGCCCGCATGGCGGGGCAGTTTTCTGATGGAATCCTAACCAATCCGAGAGGATTGGATCGGTTCAACAAGATCGTGGGAGCGATGGAAAGATCCGCAAAGAAAGCTGGACGGGATCCGTCGAAGTTGAGCAGGAGCATGGAATTCAAGGTCGCCTATGACATTGACTACAACCGCGCGTTGAAGTCAGCCATGTTCTGGGCCACTACAGCAATCCCGCGCGAAAAGCGAGAGCATGTTTGGGACCCACGAGAGCTTGAGGCGCTCGTTGGACCAGAGGAAGAGGAGAAGATCAAAGACTCTTGGCTGATCACAACTGACTCTGATGATATTATCAAGCGGCTCGGAGATTTCTTGAAGATGGGTTTTGATCGCGTCTACATACACAGCGCCAGCCCCATCGAGGAGCGATTTCTCAACTTGCTGGGACGCGAAATCTTACCCTGGATGCGCGAATATTATGAGAGCCTATTCAGACCCGTCCGCACAGTAACCGCAGAGTGAGATTCAACGATCGTTACATGGTTCTATCATGGGTTTGAGGTCAGAAGCTCTCTTACTTTCTGTATGGCTTGCTGCCCTTTCCAAGTGTGACCAGTAACAACAATCCTGCCGTCTCGCTCAGCCTCTTTGAATGCCTGACTGCTGCGTTGGAGAACAGCATTTCTTAGGCTTGCTAGATCTCCTTTCACGGTCACGTCGGGATTGGAAGATAAGCCAGTATGCAGTTGAACGCTGCCGCCTGCGAGGAATTCAAGATTGCATTCTTGGGAATCTCCGATTATGTTCAGGTAAATCGGTGTCACCATGGCATAGAGGATTCGTTTGCCAGCGTTCGAAGAACCAGAAAGCTCTTCCCTAATTCTGCTCTCAATTTCAGTACGCAGCTGGGAGAGAATCGCAGATAGATCGGCCATGCTCATTAGAGACCAGCTCATGCACAAAGACAGTCAACGTACTCGGACTCGAAGCTAAACTGTGTTGCGGTATTGAAGAAGAATAGAGGCAGTACTCCTCTTTTGTTTCCCAGTCTAGCAATCATGATGTGACGGAGTGGTGCCATTTGAGTATGTATTCTGGCAGTCTGAGACCACGTTCTGCGACTTTTTCCACCATATAGATTGGGAGTGGGCTGAGGGCGAAGGCTGATTTGACGTAGAAACTATTTGGTCGACCTTCTAGGCCGTCCCCTTTTATTGTGAATGACAGATCGGAGGATGCGGCTATCGTGCTGTCGGGGTTTCCGACAATCGATGCGACCACGGCGCCCATTCGTTGGAAGTTCTTGCACCATCCAGCTACGATCTCAGTTTCGCCGCTGTGTGACACGACAATTAGGATATCACCTGCGCGGGGTGCTGGCGTATTCGATTCGCCCGCCACATATATCTGATCACCCATGGCACGTTTCACATGACCTACGCGCACGGCTGTCATGCGGGCGACTTCTCTCCCGCTTCCCAGTCCGACGAAGAAGCATGAATGTCTCTGTTCCAGCGCCTCCACGAGTGCTTTGAAGAAGTCTGATGTCACAATTTGATCCACCAGAGTTCCTATTTCCGTGAAAAGTTCTTTGGATCGGGCGATGACTCTCTCTGCGGAAGCCTCCTCATAGAGCGCTTCCGCTATGGCCTGGAACAATACACCCGTACCCAGAATGAAGAGGTCTTCCATTATTCCAGTAGCTCGAAATTCCTTAGATTCCGTAGGTTCCTCGTCGCGCTCACGTCCCTTCAGAACCAGCACGTTCCCATAACGCGCTGCGAGCTTCCCGATCGGCGCATCACGCTCCGAGGTTACCACATCCATCCTAAAGTCGCGGGGGTTACCTTGCTGAGCGATGTACATGGCCAACTGTTGAGCGTCAAGAAGCGGCATCAAAGATTTCCCGCTGCCCGAGTTAATTAGCAAGCATACCTGCCCGAAGCGCTGCTTTAGAATCGGTGCCGCTTCGATCACGTTTCTCCCCGGAAAACCGATGTCGCCGCGGTCGAGAACAAGTTTCCCGCCCCGCATCTTCGCCATCTCGCTGCATGCAATGCTTAGAGCGCCTTTCGATCTACCCTCTCCTGATGGAAGAATCACGCCAGCGCCTTTGATGTCGTGATAGAGCGCTTCGATCTCGTTGCGGTTGGCCTGTTCTAGATTCTGGAATATGCGGTTTACGAACGTCATACTGCTTATTTCAGGTGGCATATCCCAAGCGCTCGCTAAGGTATCAAGTCACACTTGATTATGGCCCCAAATAAGTGGTTTCGGGTCTGGCTCGAATTGCCTCTGGACGCTCCAAAGGATATGAAGGACAGAGCAGGTTGTATCGAAATAGCGGTTGAGCCGCTAGGTGCCATCTGCCCTGATCACTGGAAAACAGGTTGTTCTGCGTGGTTTGGAACGCGAAGATCTCAAACTCATGCACAAATGGTTGAATGATGAAGAGGTTATGGAATGGGCCCGCTCGAAGCCCGATAATACCGCTTCGATGGAATCCGTTGAGAAAGATTTCGAGCAGGATGTGAAAGGAGAGAATCCTCATAGGCGCACGTTCATCGTTGTCGAGAAGAGAACTGGAAAACCCGTCGGGTGGGCGATGATTCGGTGGTGGCGACCTTTCAGCACGACCGCAGATTTAGGTTTGGTGATCGCTGAGAAGCATCTCAGGGGGAAAGGTCTGGGTACAGAGGCTACGAGATTACTTGTTGATCTAGCGTTCAATCAGCATAACATGCACAAGGCAGAGTTGTTCACGAGAGCAGACAACAAGGCTGCTGTGAGGGCTGTGACGAAATGTGGATTTAAGACGGAAGGTAGACATCGGGAAGAGATCTACTTCAACGGAAAATACTACGACGGAATATCGTTCGGACTTCTTAGAGATGAGTATGATACGAGAAAGAAATGAGTGGGCCGACCCATCTAGAAGACACAGATGTGTACAGGATTTCCGCTAGACCCGGCCTAGTAAGTATCTGTGTAACTGCGTACTGGACAATGAGCACGAGCGCGCAGCTCACAACCACATTTCTGGATGAAACTGCTTTTTATCCGCGGGAACTGTGCTCTTGCCTTAAGGAGCATTTTGAGGACCACCGCCTGAGGTTCGTCTAAAATTGGGAAACCAAGAGCGGGTTTCAGAGCAGACGACCTCGACTGTAGGAAATTGGCAACCGGAACTTGAGAAGATCATCACCTCTACATCGCCGGGCAAGAGGGTCGTATTGGTTGGGCTGGGACACCCACTCTGCAGCGACGACTTTGCAGGAAGCTATGTTGTGAAGAAGATTATCGTGCAAGCGAAGCACAAGTTGCCTGAGGACGTTTACCTCTTTGATGGCGAAGACAATGTAGAGGCTTTGATTACGAGAATCGCTGATGTTGAAGCTGAGCATATTGTCTTTGTGGACGCGTGTGAGATGAAAGCGGAAGCGGGCGAAACACGGCTAATCTCAATGACGCAGACTAGCTACCCATTCTTCACGACCCACGGTGTCCCATTGAAACTCCTTGCCGAACAACTACTACCGAAAAGCCAAGTTTGGATCCTAGCCATTCAGCCCAAGCGGACCGATTTCGGCGAACATTTGTCCCCTGAGATTCGCGCTGCCGCGGATTCTGTTTCAAATTTCCTCGCGACGATTCTGAATGAGAGGGATCAGTGAGTTGATAATTAGCCTAGACCTGTTTGCCGTTCTCTCGTCAGTTATTCTGTTCGTCCTTGCTTTCTACTTTGCAGTGGGAGTGCTTGGAAAGGTCAGTACGGGAAGGGGAACGAAGTTTGATGCATTCTCAGGCGGGGAGGAGCTGCCGCCAGAACGCGGGAAGTATCATTCTGAGTTGTTCGTGTATGCTGCCCTCTTCGTTGCGTTCGAGGTGATCGGGCTCTTGCTTGCAAGCTCGATTGCAGCCCACGGATTGCTCTGGCCACTCTTGTTTGCACTGGGGGGCGGTTTCTCATTGTTCGTTCTGATGGTTTGGTTCGTTGGAACCGGGGGGGCTGAGCTTGCTTGAGAAGGTAGCCACCTGGGCGAGGAAGAGATCACCTTGGCTCTACCACATCAACGCATCATCATGCAACGGATGCGACATAGAACTCGTTGCAAGCCTTACACCTCGGTATGACATTGAAAGGTTCGGAGCAGTTCTCGTTCCAAGTCCAAGGCATGCTGATGTTCTCATCGTGACTGGCACGGTTAACGCACAGACGAAGGACAGGTTGAGGCGGGTTTACGAGCAGATACCCGAACCGAAACATGTCATAGCCCTAGGAGCCTGTGCGGCCGCGGGCGGCGTCTTCAAAGGGTGCTACAATGTCGGTCAAGGTGTCGAGGACGTAATCCCAGTCGATATGTTCATTCCAGGTTGCCCGCCGAGACCTGAAGCCATAATGTACGGAGTCCTCAAGCTCCTGGGGGAAATGAAATGAGCGGAGTCTTGCTTCCGCAGATCGAAAACTTAGCCGCAGAGGCCAAAACGAAGAGCACGCAGCTTCGGAAAGGCGAGACAATCGTTGAGGTAGATCAAAGCCAGCTCAAGAACTTCATCAAGCGCTTGGTGACGGAGACTAACGCACGCCATCTTTCAACGATTACCGGTCTTGATCTTGATCCGAATATTGGAATCATCTATCATTTCTGGTATGAGAGAAACACGATTCATGTGAAGACATTTGTTCCTAAGACAGCGCCTACGGCGCTCTCGATTGTGGACATTATCCCAGGTGCGATTCTGTACGAGATGGAGATTCATGACATGTTCGGCGTGATGTTCACCGGCAATCCTTGGATGAACAAGAAACTGCTCTTACCTGACAATTGGCCGTCGGACCTTCCGCCACCATTGCTGAAGAATGCAAAAACTGCCGAAATCCGAAAAAGATTGGGACTGGAGGTTGAAAAGAAGTGAGCGGGCAAACGGGTAACGCTGCTCACAAAGAAGAGTCAGCAGGTCTGATGAAATATTCGGCGGAGAATCTTGTCCCATTCGGTCCTATACACCCAGCTCTAAAAGAACCCGAGTATTTCAAACTGATTCTGGAAGGCGAGAGGATTGTCGAGGTCATTCCGAGAATCGGTTACGTTCACAGAGGATTAGAGAAAGCAGCGGAATCACGACCTTGGGTTCAGAACATGTACATGTTCGAAAGAACCTGCGGAATTTGCAGCTTCGTTCACAGCTTGACCTATGGGCAAGCCGTTGAAGGTTTAACGATTTACGAGATCCCGCGACGCGCCAAGTTCATTCGAACAATCATTGCAGAGCTGGAGCGAATTCACAGCCACCTACTCTGGGTGGGTTTGATGGGACACTGGGCGGGCTTCGAAACACTCTTCATGTGGGTGTGGCGCGACCGCGAAGTTGTCCTCGACCTCGTTGAAGCAATTTCAGGTAATCGTATTCACAAATCGATGAACACCTTCTGCGGCGTAAGGCGCGACATGCCGGAAGGCATGGAGGATAGAATTGTCGAGAGAATGAAGTTTCTCGTAGACCGAGCCAACTACTACAAGCAAATTGTCGACACAGAGGAGACAATGCTCGAAAGAACTGAAGGCGTGGGCAGGATCAGCCCGGATACCGCGGAGAAGTTATGCGCTGTTGGTCCCATGGCTCGGTACGTGGGACTCAAGTACGATATCCGACTGAACGATCCCTACGCAGCATATGAAGAGGTCCCATTCGACATTGTAACCAGAAAAGAGGGCGATGTTCATGCTCTCCTGAAACTCCGCCTTGACGAACTGATCGTCTCCGCGAACATGATCAGTTATGCGGTGCAACATCTGCCAAGCGGCCCGATCAGAATCAAAATTCCGCCAATAATACCGGCTGGCGAGCACTCGTCACACAGCGAAGCGCCTAGAGGAGAGATCTTCTACTACGTAAAGTCGTCCGGTGGACGCACGCCTGATCGAGTCAAATCTCGACAGCCAACAATGGCGAATCTACCGACGGCGCTAGAGATGCTGAAGGGACAGACGATCGCAGACGTGCCAGTCGTGCTAACGGCAATCGATCCTTGTTTTGGTTGCATGGATAGAATGTCCTTCTTGGACATTGAGACGAACCGGCGGTGGACTTGGTCCGGTGAAGAGTTGAGGAAGTATGGAATCAACTACTACTTCCCGGAGAGAGAGAAAAAGAGATGATTGGCGAAATTCTGCAAGCTATAGTCTTCCCAGGCGTCCTGTTCACAATCGGGATGGGTTTCCTGTTCGATTGGTTGGACAGGAAAACGGCGGCAAGGATGCAAGGCAGAATCGGACCCAAGATCGCTGGACCATCAGGAATACTTCAGCCCCTAGCGGATTTCCTGAAACTCCTGTTCAAGGAGGAGATTATTCCATCTCACGCGGACAAAGTGGTCTTTCTGTTTGCGCCTGCACTATACTTCCTCGCTCCGCTACTATCGATGCTCTTTATCCCAATTATTGGCCCAACACCTCTTGCGGGCTTCGATTTTGATCTGCTGGCGATTTTGTTCTTTCTGGCATACGCTGCGTTCGTGGTTGCGATTCTCAGCTATTCGTCTGCGAGTAGCTTCACGACCATTGCAACCGGGAGGTTAGTTTTGCAATACGTGAGCTATGAGATCCCGTTTGTCCTCACGATCATTACTGCCGCGCTTTATTCTAGAAGCCTATCAGTCGAGGGAATCGTCGCATCCCAGAGCAAGCTCTGGAATGTTTTCGTGCTTCCTTTCGCTTTCGCGGTTTACATAATCGCACTAATGGCTGAACTTGAAAAGCCCCCCTTCGATATTCCTAACGCCAAGACGGAGATTGTGGCGGGTTGGCTTACTGAGTTCTCAGGCCGCGCCTTAGGGTTCCTGAAACTGACTGAGGAAGTGAGCTATGTGTTCGGCTCCGCGTTGGCTGTTTCACTCTTCTTAGGGGGAGGGCTTGGACCAGGATTGAACATCGGTCTGCCCTCTTCGGTCCTTTACTTCATCTACTTCATGGGGAAGCTCTTGCTGGTTGGTTTCCTTGTCTTCATCCTCAAAACCTCTCTAGCCAGAGTCAAAATTGCCCAAGCGACTGAACTGTTCTGGAAAATCTTGACTCCCGTCGCGCTCGCTCAAATTGCGCTTGTTCTCTTTCTAATTCAAGGAGGGATTCTAGTTGCCCCGTAGGAGAGTTGGCGCAGCTATTCCTGAAATGTTCCGCACATTGCTCGAGAAACCTAGCACTCGAGCCTATCCGTATCAGAAGGTTGAGTTGCCGGAAAGGTTTCGGGGAAAGTTGGACATTGATCCAGAGCGCTGCACAGGCTGCCAAGTCTGCGCACTGGTCTGCCCTGCAGGGGTCATTACGATGGTTAACCTTGGAACGCGCAAAGTGGGCGACAGGGAACTACCAGTCAGACGACCTGTCTTCGAGCTCTCAACGTGCATCTTCTGCGGGGAGTGCGTCGACAATTGTGCCTTCAAGGCGCTCGAGATGACGAAGCAGTTCGAGCTTGCGACACCTCACAAAGAAGACTTGACAATGAGGAAGGCGATCGTCAAATGACCTATGAAATCACCTTGATTCTTGGAGTGATGCTGGTCGGCGTCACCTTCGTAGCGCTCATAATTCGCAGATTGGTTTGGTCGCTCATTCTACTCTTCTATTCGAGTATAGTCTTCGGCCTATTGCTCATGACCTACGGCGCAG